>Ga0233425_10003312_pt1 | contig 29549 bp, 22 predicted proteins | sample Watercolumn_Towu_2_FD_181712 | JGI IMG/M metagenome (GOLD analysis project Ga0233425, IMG submission 181712) | Freshwater microbial communities from Lake Towuti, South Sulawesi, Indonesia - Watercolumn_Towuti2014_140_MG | ecosystem: Environmental > Aquatic > Freshwater > Lake | place...
CGGCGTAGGATCGGGAGAGGGCCTGGAGCGCGACAGGAAGGCGCGGCCATCGCCTTCGACATAGACATGTATCGTCGCCGCGGGATTGCCGAGACGGGAATAGGTCAGGATGCGGAAACCACCCGTGTCGACGAAGGCCCTGGCGAAACCCGCGGCCTCGGCCCGATGCATGGGATCGGAACCGGGCAGCACCGCCCAGCGCGCCGCATTGCAGGCCAGGAGACCGCCGGTGCAGGCGGCGAGGACCAGCGTTCGCCACCCGGATTTCAGAGATCGAGCCGCAGGGTCAGCATCAGGCTGTGGTTGTCGAACTCCTCGCGCCCCAGGGTGGCCAGCCATTCGAGCGCGCCGGTCAGGCCCCGGCCGCCGAAGTAACGAACGCCGATCCCGGCCTCGAATTCATCGCGATCGTCGGACTGGGTCGCGCCGGTGCCGGCCGGCAGGCCGCCGGCCGCAAGCCCGCGCAACTGGGCGAGGTCGTGCCGGTAGTTGACGAGGCCATACGGTTCGAAGGATCCGAGCGAATAGCCGGCATCGGCGCCGGCCGAGAACTGCGTGATCCCGAGCAGGCGTTCGCCCACGGTGCGAATCTGGGTGCTGGCACCCGTTTCGACGTAGGCGTCGTGGGTCTCCTGTGACCAGAGGATGCCCGTGTGTGCGCCGAGCGTCGCATTGCCGGCCGTATGGATGGCGTTGACGTTGGCCATCGCGAACCAGCGATCGGCGTCGTATTCGGCGGCCAGGCGCGCACCGTTGTTACTTGCAATCCGATCCTGCTCATAGTCCAGGGTGGTATAACCACCGCCGGCATCGACGCTGAAGGTGTCGTTGATGAGCCAGGCCGTGTAGGGGGCGATGGTGTAACCGTCGCCCTCGCCGCCGCCACCGTTATAGAAGGTATCGGTGCTGCTGCGTTCGTAGCCGCCGGAAATGCCGAAGAGCAGGCGGTCGGTCAGCATCCGGTCGACACCGAACAGCACCGAGTGCATCGTCCCGTCGTACGGGGCGATGCCGTTCTCGCTCTCGAAATCGGAGAAGTTGTAGCTGGCCCAGACGCCGAACCCGCTACCGAGTTCACCGGCAGCCATGCCGGTTTGCCCCGCCAGCCCGGTCTGGGCGGTGGCGTTGCCGGTGTTTTCCCTTTCGCGCTCCTTCAGGGCGCCGTCGACACGGGCGCCGGTCATCCGGATGGCATCGCGTCCGACCACGCCCGAAGTGACGCCGTTCAGGCAGAACTCGAACTCGCCGGCCGCGCAGCGGTCCGGATCGGCGGTCGAGGTTGCGAGCACCACCGCAGGCAGGGATTGCAGCAGGCCGATGGCAAGGGCAAGTCGGGGAGCGCGCTTCATCATAACCTCCGTTAGATAATCAATCTAACGCGATGAATATTAACGCTTATGAATAACAACCTCAAGTAGATTTCCGTTCACTCGCTCTCATAGCCGAGATTGGGTGCCAGCCACCGTTCCACGGTCCGGACGTCCATGCCCTTGCGCTTCGCGTAGTCGTGGACCTGGTCTTCGTTGATGGGGCCGACCGCGAAATAGCGCGATTGCGGGTGCGAGAAGTACCAGCCGCTCACCGATGCGGCCGGGCACATGGCATAGCTGTCGGTGATGCGCATGCCGGTATGCCGTTCGACGTCCAGCAACCGCCAGAGCAGGGCCTTTTCCGTGTGGTCGGGGCAGGCCGGATAACCGGGTGCCGGCCGGATGCCGGTGTAGCGCTCGGCGATCAGGGCCTCGTTGTCGAGGGCCTCGTCCGCGGCATAAGCCCAGAACTCCTTGCGCACCCGTTCGTGCAGGTGCTCTGCGAAGGCCTCGACGAGGCGATCGGCCAGGGCCTTGACCATGATCGCGTTGTAATCGTCATGGACCCGCTCGAAGCGTTCGACCGCCGCCTCGATGCCGATGCCGGCGGTGACGGCGAAGGCGCCGATGTAGTCGGCGACCCCGGATTCCTTGGGGGCCACGAAATCGGCCAGCGCGTAGTTGGGCTGCGCGTCGGATTTCTTCTGCTGTTGGCGCAGGCTGTGGATGACCAGCAACTCGCCGCGGCGGGTGTCGTCGGTGTAAATCTCGATGTCGTCCTCGCCGACGGCATTGGCCGGGAACAGGCCGATGACGCCGCGCGCGGTGAGCCACCGTTCATTGATGATCCGCGACAGCATGACCTGCGCGTCCTCGAACAGCCTGCGCGCCTCCCTGCCGATGGCGTCGTCGTTCAGGATGCGCGGGAACGCGCCTTTCAGTTCCCATGCGGAGAAGAACGGCGTCCAGTCGATGTGGGGGCGCAGGGCGGCGAGCGGGTAATCGTCGAACACGGTCACACCGGGTCGCGCCGGACGATGTGGTCTGGCCATCGCCCGGTCGATGCACGGCTTGTTGGCGCGCGCTGCTCCGAGTGTCAGCCAGTCGGCGCGTGCAAGGCGATTGCGATACCGCTCGCGTGCCGCTTCGTAGTCGGTTGCCAGCCTGGCCACGAAATCGCCACGCAGATCGGTGCTGATCAGGCTGGTGGCGACGCCGACGGCACGTGAGGCGTCCTTGACGTGCACCACCGGGTGTTCGTAGGCCGGGGCGATCTTGACGGCGGTGTGGGCACGCGAGGTCGTGGCCCCGCCGATGAGCAGCGGCAGGTTGAAACCGAGTCGCTGCATCTCGCGGGCGACGTGCGCCATCTCGTCGAGCGATGGCGTGATCAGGCCGGAGAGTCCGATCAGATCGGCCTTCACCTCGCGCGCCTTGTCCAGGATCTTCTCGGCGGGGACCATCACACCGAGGTCAAAGACCTCGAAGTTGTTGCACTGGAGGACGACGCCGACGATGTTCTTGCCGATATCGTGGACATCGCCCTTGACCGTGGCGAGCACGATGCGTCCGGCGCTGCGCGCCCCGGGGCTGCCGGCCTTCTCCTGTTCGAGGAACGGCACCAGCCAGGCCACCGCCCGCTTCATGACGCGGGCGCTCTTCACCACCTGCGGCAGGAACATCTTGCCGCTGCCGAAGAGATCGCCGACCACGTTCATGCCGGCCATCAACGGTCCTTCGATGACGGCAATCGGTCGGCCGAGTTCGAGGCGGGCGGCTTCGGTATCGGCCTCGATGAAATCGGTGATGCCCTTGATCAGGGCGTGCTTGAGGCGCTCGGCGACGGGCGCGTCGCGCCAGGCGAGGTCTTCCTTCTTCTCCCGCGCCGCGCCCTTGACCGTGTCGGCGAACTCAACCAGGCGCTCGGTGGCATCCGGCCGCCGGTTGAGCAGCACGTCCTCGATCCGTTCCAGTAGATCCTTCGGGATCTCCTCGTAGATGCCGAGCTGGCCGGCGTTGACGATGCCCATGTCCATGCCGGCCTTGATGCCGTGATAGAGGAAGGCCGCGTGCATGGCTTCGCGCACCGGATTGTTGCCGCGGAAGGAGAATGAGACATTGCTCAGGCCGCCGGAGACCATCGCGTGCGGCAGGTGATGCTTGATCTCGCGGGTTGCCTCGAAGAAGGCAAGCGCATAGTCGTTGTGCTCCTCCATGCCGGTCGCAACCGTAAGCACATTGGGATCGAAGATGATGTCCTCGGGCGGGAAGCCGGCCTTTTGCGTCAGGATCTCGTAGCAGCGGCGGCTGATCCCGAATTTGCGTCCGGCGGTATCGGCCTGACCGTGTTCGTCGAAGGCCATGATCACCGCCGCCGCCCCGTAGCGGCGCACCAGGCGCGCGTGCTCGATGAACTTCTCCTCGCCCTCCTTGAGACTGATCGAGTTGACGATGCCCTTGCCCTGCAGGCATTGCAGCCCGGTCTCCAGCACCGACCACTTCGACGAGTCGATCATCACCGGCACCCGGGCAATGTCCGGCTCGGCCGCGATCAGGTTCAGGAACCGGCGCATGCAGTCTTCGGAATCGAGCATGCCCTCGTCCATGCAGACGTCGATGATCTGGGCGCCGTTCTCGACCTGCTGCCGGGCCACCTCGATGGCTGTCTCGAACTGTCCGGACTTGATCAGCTCCGCGAACCTGGGCGAACCGGCGACGTTGGTGCGCTCGCCGATGTTGACGAAGTTGGTGGCGGCCGTGATGTGGAGCGGTTCGAGTCCGCTCAGGCGGCAGTGGCGCGGCACCTCGGGAATCAGGCGTGGCGGCAGGTCGCGCACGGCCGCGGCGATGGCGCGGATGTGATCCGGGGTGGTGCCGCAGCAGCCGCCGACGATATTGATGAAACCGCTGGCCGCAAAATCACGCAGCAGCGCGGCGGTGTCGGCGGGCAGTTCGTCGTAGCCGGTGTCGGAGAGCGGATTGGGCAGGCCGGCGTTCGGGTAACAGCAGATGTGGGTATCGGCGAGGCGTGACAGCTCCTCGATGTAGGGGCGCATCTTGGCCGCGCCGAGCGCGCAGTTGAAGCCGATCGACAGGGGGCGTGCGTGTCGGATCGAGTTCCAGAAGGCCTCGGCGGTCTGGCCGGTCAGCGTCCGTCCCGACTCATCGACGATGGTGCCGGAGATCATGACCGGCAGCGCGAAACCACGCTCGGCGAAGAGTTCATCGATCGCGAACAGGGCGGCCTTGGCATTCAATGTGTCGAAGATGGTTTCGACCAGCAGGAGATCGGCACCGCCGTCGATCAGTCCTTCGGCGGCCTGGCGGTAGGCCGCGACCAGCTGCATGAACGTGACCTCGCGGGCGCCCGGATCGTTGACGTCGCGCGACATCGAGGCGGTGCGATTGGTCGGGCCGATGGCACCGGCGACGTAGCGCGGCCGGTCCGGATCGGCCTGCTCGCATTCATCCGCGCATTTCCGGGCGAGTGCCGCGCCGGCGCGGTTGAGTTCCAGCGCCAGGCCCTCCAGCCGGTAGTCGGACTGGGCGATGGTGGTGGCGTTGAAGGTGTTGGTTTCGATGATGTCGGCGCCGGCCTCGAGGTAGGCGCGATGGATGGCGCCGATGACGTCCGGTCGCGTCAGGGTCAGCAGATCGTTGTCGCCCTTGAGGTCATGGCCGTGACCGCGCAGGTCGCAGATCGAGCCTGCGTGGTGCCCGCGATAGTCGTCCTCGCCGAGCCCGTGGCGCTGGATCATGGTGCCCATGGCGCCGTCCAGGATCAGGATGCGCCCGGCGAGGAGGGCGGGCAGGCGGGCCAGACGCCGGGCGCGGGCCTGGTTCGGATCGGGTGTGTTCATTTCGGGATCGTCAGATTAAAGAAGACTCATTCTACCCCGTCACGCCAGACTGCCGGGCCGCTGGCCGCAGACGGAGGACCGAGAGTGCGGCGCTCGGCTTGCCGGGCATTGCATCCACCACTTCGACGTCGAGTGACGCCGGCAGACTGGCGATCTCGGCGCTGCGCAGGATCAGCACGATCCGCCGACCCGGTGCGGCCGCCGTCAGTATCGCGGCCTCGGCCGGGGAATTCATCACGACCACGGGGCGGCTGGCCGCGTAATAGGCGTACACGTCGGGATTGAGGCCAAGCACCGCGAGCGGCGCTGAATCACCCGCGGCTTTGACCGCCGCCATCGCCAGACGGGCGTGATCGAAGCGCTCGTCACTCCACAGGATCGGAGTCAGCACCGGATTGGCGTACAGGGACGCGACCATCACGCCAATGGCGGCGGCAATGGCGGCAGGGCTGCGCCACTTCCGCTGCCGGGCGATGAGGGCAATAACCACGCACAGGATCACGGTGATCGCCAACCCCGCGCGCAGCCCCGGTGGCGATTCCGGTTTTGTCATGATCCAGACGGCCGCACCCAGGATCACCACGGCATGCATGGGGATGAGCCAGTCGCCAAGGCGGGAGAGCCAGCCGGTGTTCAGACTCCGTATCATCCCGACGGCAAGCAGCAGGCACATCTGCGGCAGCAGGGGCAGCAGATAGAACCAGCGGTGCTGCGGCCCGAGCGTGAACAGGGTCATGGCGACGACGATCGGCATGGCCAGCCAGCGCGCGGCAGTCCGCCATTCGTGCCGACGGAAGGGACAGACCACGGCGGACGGGATCAGCACGAGCCAGGGCAGCAGCAGTTGCAGGGGGGCACGCAGGTAATACATATCGAGGAACCGCCGAACGTCCAGGGTCAGCAGTGTGCCGCTCAGCTGGCTGTGCTCCAGTTGTGTGCCGCCGAGGCGGTTCTGCAGCAGCCACCACCAGGGCAGGGTGAGGAGTGTCATCAATGCGAGGCCGCGGACGGGGTGCAGGACGCGCAGGCTGTCGCGACCGCAGAGCAGTGCGGCGGCAAGGAGCAGCATGATCGGAACCTGCGGTCCCTTGGCGAGGGTCGCCATCGCGAGACAAAGCCACATCGCCAGGGCCGGTCGCAGGGCTGGCCGCCGCTCTCTCGTCGTCAGCATCCCCAGGGTCATGGCCGCAAAGGCGGCCGAACAGAGACCGGCGTAGAGCATGTCCGGACGGGCATCGTGGGCATGGGCGAAGTAACCGGCAGAGGTCGCCAGCACGATCCCGCCGAGCAGGGCGGTGGATCGATCGAACAGGCATCGCCCGATCAGCAGGGTCGAGGCGAGCATGAGCAGTGCGCCGAGTATCGACGGCACGCGACCCTGCCAGGGCTGTATGTCGGCAATCTCCCCCGTCATCCCGGCCACGGTGCCGCTCAGCCAGTAGGAAAGCGGCGGTTTGTTCAGGCGCGGGGCGCCGTTGAAATAGGGCACCACCCAGTCGCCGCGCCCGTGCATTTCGCGGGTGGTCTGCAGGACGTAGGCCTCGTGGCCATCGGGCGGCATGTCGAGGCCGCCGCCGGTGGTGACGACGATGGCCAGCAGGAAGAGACCGAGGACTGCCAGCGGTGGCTGGCGAGCCACTGCCGGCGCCGGGACGTTCAGGGGGATACCGTGGCGTCGCGGCTGGCGGTGGCGTGCAACTGCCGGTGGATGAGCTGCAGGTTGCGCAGATAGATGAACGAACCGACCGACTGGCCGAGGATGAACACCGGGTCCATCTGATGTACGGAATAGACGAGCAGCAGCAGACTGCCGCCGATGGAGAAGTACCAGAACGAGGTTGGCACCACACTCTGCCGGCGACGTTCGCTCGCCAGCCACTGCATCAGGAAGCGCATGCTGAAGAACGCCTGTCCGGAAAACCCTATCGCCAGCCAGATGGCCTCGGTATTCATGGTGTCCGCCTCTCGGGGATGGTTCGTACTTGAACGATTCTGCCACGGCGCTTGAGCCACAGTACGCCGCAGAGATCGACGATGCCGACCCAGAAACGGTTGTGGACGCCGTATTTGGACTGGCCGCGCCGGCGCGGGCGGTGATGAACTTCCCGCGTCACGACCGTGCCGCCCTCGCGCCGGAACAGCGCCGGCAGGAAGCGGTGCATGTGGTCGAACCAGGGCAGGCGCAGGAAATCGTCGCGGCGGAAGACCTTGAGTCCGCAACCGGTGTCCATCACCCCGTCATCGAGCAGACGGCTGCGCACCGTATTGGCCACCCGCGAGGAGAATCGCCGGGGCCAGGAATCCTGACGCCGCTGCCGCTGGCCGCAAATCAGCGTGGGGGGCGTGGCCGTCTTCGTCAGGGCGAGCAGGCCGGGAATGTCGGCCGGGTCGTTCTGGCCGTCGCCATCAAGAGTGACGATCCATTCGCCGCGCGCGGCCAGAATGCCACTGCGCAGGGCGGCACTCTGGCCGGACCGGATCGCGTGGGACAGGATGTGCAGGGATCGGGCGGGCGGATGGAGCGCCGCGGTCAGACAGGCCAGGGTTCCATCGGTGCTGCCGTCGTCAACCACGACCACCTCGTGATCGCCGCAGGATGCGAGGGCGGCGTGGATTTCGGCGAGCAGGGCGCCGATGTTATCGGCCTCGTTGTGGACCGGAATGACCACGGAGATTGCCGGCCTCACGTCGGGGTCGCTGCCGGATAAGCTCAGGCACATACGTGAACGATAAGCCTTTTGCAATGCGGGAACAACCGGTCTGCCCGGTCGTTTTCATGCAAGTTTCAGCGGGTTGCGGGCGAAAGATGCGGTATCATTTACATGACCGGCCACGGCCCCATGACCATCGAATTCGCGTGATCCTGAAACGTTATCTGTATCGCGAGGTACTGACCGCGTTCGGCGGTGTCTATCTTCTGCTCATGCTGATCTTCGTCAGCCGCAGCACCGTCGATTATCTGGCCAAGGCCGCGGCCGGCAAGATTCCGGTCGACATCATCCTGCACATGCTCGGGCTGCTGATAGTCAGCGCCATGATCCTGCTGGTGCCGCTGTGTCTGTACATCGGCATCATCGTCGCACTGGGGCGGTTGCAGCGCGACGGTGAATTGATCGCGATGACCGGTGCCGGCATCGGCCGCAGCTATTTCCACGTCAACATGGCCTGGCTGGGGGGCGGGTTCGCAATCATCATGGCCTTCTTCGCCCTCTACGCCTCGCCGTGGGCGGAACGCGAGATCCGTGAACTGGAGGCGCGGGCCCGCGAGGAATCCGACGTGTCCGGCATTGCCCCGGGCCGATTCAAGGAATTCAACGAGGGCGACCGCGTGCTGTTCGTGGAAAGTCTGTCCGAGGACAAGACGGAGATGAAGGAGGTATTCCTGCAGGTCCGCGAGCGTGACGAGCTGGGCGTGCTGGCGGCCGACGGCGCCTCGCTGATGACCGAGGATGGTACCGGCAACCGCTTCGTAGTCTTCAGCGAGGGCAGTCGCTATCAAGGCGTGCCCGGGCGGGCCGACTACCAGATCACGAGCTATGATCGCTTCGGGGTACGCCTCGACAACGATGGCCAGCGGCGCGCCATCGAGAGCACGCGGGCGATGGCGACCGGCGAGCTCCTGGCCACGGATTCAACGCACACTGCCGCCGAACTGCAGTGGCGGATATCGATCCCGATCGCCACGTTCCTGCTCGCCGCCTTCGCGGTCGTGCTGATCCAGACCACCGGCCGAGAAGGGCGGTACAGCTCGCTCCTGATCGCGGTGCTGGTGTATTTCACCTACAGCAATACCCTCGGCATCGCCCGCAGCATGATCAAGAAGGGCGATCTGCCGGAACTTGTTGGCATCTGGTGGGTACATATCCTCATGCTCGCGCTTATCCTGTTGATCGAGTTCCGTCCGGTCATTCCGCGGCTGTGGGCGGCGGGGATTGCCCGGATATTCGGCCGTCGTTCGCGTCCGGCCGCGATTTGACCCGGACCATGCGAATTCAGGGGCATGACGGGCTCCCGGTTTCCTGGCGGTTACTGTCAATCCTGCTCGCCCTGCTGGCGCCGGGGGCGGCGGCGGAAACCATGCTGACATTGCCGGAGGCCGAAGAGCTGGCCCTGGCCAGCGACCCACAGGTGCGCGCCTACGAATCGCAGGCGACGGCCTACTCCGAGCGCTCGATTGCCGAGGGTCAATGGGCGGACCCGCAACTCAAGGTGGGCATCGACAACCTGCCTGCCGACTCGTTCTCGCGCACCGATGACGACATGACCCAGATCGTGGTCGGCGTGCAGCAGGCCTTGCCGCGGGGCAAGACCTTGCGCTTCCGCAGCGAGCAGATGTCGTCCCTGTCGCGGGCCGAGGCGGCGCGCGCCGCCAACCGGCGCCTGCTGGTCCTGCAGTCGGTACGCACCGCCTATCTGGAACTCTACCGGCTGACCCGCGCTGCCGAGCTCGTGGCGGAGAACCGGGCGCTGTACGACGAACTGCGGCAGATCACCGAACGGCAATATGCCGCCGGCCGCGACAATCACCACGATGTCATCCGCGCGCAGCTCGAGTTGTCCCTGCTCGACGACAGGGTCGCGCAGGCCGGTATCGACCGCGATCGCGCCCGCGCGGAACTGGGTCGCTGGGTGACGCCGGAACAGGGTGCGCGGCCATTGCCCACCGAACTGCCGGCGCTACCCGAGCCGCGGCCCAAGACCGCGATTGCGGCGGCGCTACCGCGGCACCCGCTCATCGACATCGAGGACGCGATGGTCGAGGCCGGCGAGAAATCGGTCGCCATCGCCGGCGAACAATACAAGCCCGCCTTCATGGTCGACATGTCCTACGGCCAGCGCGGCGGCGATATGGACGACGGCAGCGGCCGCCCCGACATGCTCTCGGCGATGGTGACGATGGACCTCCCCCTGTTCCGCGCGCAGCGTCAGGATCGAAACCTCGCGGCGAGCCGCGCCGAGGTATCGGCGGCCGCATACAATCGTGCCGATCGGCTGAAGGAACTGACCCGCAGCCTGGATGCCGAACATGCGGCCTTCGAGCGCATGGGCGAGCGATTGCGGGTGTTCGAATCACAGACCATGGCGGAATCGCGGCAGAACGTCGATGCGACCATGACCGCCTACGAGACCGGGCGCACCGAGTTCAACGACATCCTGCGGGCCCGGGCCACCGATCTCGACACCCGTCTCGCGCTCCTGCAGATCCGGGTGGAGCGTGCCAGGGCGGCGGTCAACCTGCGTTATCTCGCCGGGGAATAGGCGATGCGCGGGTTCGCGATTCCCGGACTCATCATCGCGGCGGCGGTTGCCGGGGCATGGGCCGAAACCCGGTTCGGGTTGATCAGCCGCATCGAGTCCGCCTGGACGGAACGTAACCTCGCCGCGCTGTTCGTCGAACGACCGCTCGCCGCGGCGGCATCAGGTTCCGGCGACACCGTCCGCGACCGGCGGGTGCTCTATTACCGCAACCCCATGGGGCTGTCCGACACCTCGCCCGTGCCGAAGAAGGATTCGATGGGCATGGATTACGTGCCGGTCCTTGAGGATGAAACGAGCAGCGGCGCCACCGTCACCATCGCTCCGGAGGTCGTGCAGAATCTCGGCGTCCGCACCGCCCGGCCGCAGCGCGACCGGCTCGAATATCGCATCAACACCTTCGGCAACATCGCCCTCGATGAGTCCCGCATCGGCCATGTCCACATCCGCACCCGCGGCTGGGTCGAGCATCTCGCCGTCAACAGCATCGGGGAAGCGGTCAAGACCGGCGATCTGCTTTTCGAACTCTATTCCCCGGAGCTCGTCACCGCGCAGGAGGAATTCATCCAGGCCCTGGCGCTTGGCAACGAGCGCCTGACCGCGGCATCGCGCCAGCGCCTGCTGGCGCTCGGCGTGACCGGGACGCTGGTCAACCGCCTGGCCGAGACCCGAGTGGCGGAACACGCAGTCCGCATCGTCTCGCACCACACCGGCGTGGTTACGGACCTCAAGGTGCGTGACGGCATGTATGTCGAGCCGGACATGGAGGCGATCACGCTCGTCGACATGCGCAGCATGTGGCTCATCGCCGAGGTGCCGGAACGCGAAAGCACCTGGGTCCGCACCGGCCAGGCCGTGGAGGCGAGATTGCCGTCGCTGCCGGGGCGGACCTGGGGCGGCACCGTCGATCTGGTCTATCCCGTACTGGAAAGCTCGACCCGGACGCTGCGCCTGCGCATGCGCTTCGACAACCCGGACGGTTTCCTCAAGCCGAACATGTTCGCCGAGGTATCCATCCTCGCCAGCGCCGATCGGCCGTCGCTCAACATCCCGCGCGAGGCGCTGATCCGCGAACGGCGCGGCGATCACGTGATCGTCGCGCTGGGCGACGGGCGTTACGCCGCGCGGCCGGTCATTGCCGGGATCGCGAGCGGCGAGCGGATCGAGGTTCGCGAGGGCCTGACCGAGAGCGACGAGGTGGTCGTCTCTGGCCAGTTCCTGATTGATTCCGAGGCCAGCCTGCGGGCCAGCTTCAATCGCATCGAGGCCGGCGGCCATCACCACGAGGCCGGCCCGCAACCGGCGATTGAAGCGATGACCGGGGCGGCCGCCGAACCCCCGGCGGCCGGGCGATCGCCGCCGGTGCCCGCCAACGGCCACGAGGGCCATTGATGATCGCGCGACTCATAGACTGGTCGCTCGCCAACCGCTTCGCCGTCCTCTTGTGCGCCGCCTGTCTGGCCATCGGTGGTGCTTACACCCTCCGCCACACGCCGGTGGATGCCATTCCCGATCTCTCCGACGTGCAGGTCATCGTCAAGACCAGTTACCCCGGTCAGGCCCCGCAGGTGGTCGAGGACCAGGTGACTTATCCGCTCACGACGGCTTTGCTCGCGGTTCCCGGGGCGGTGACGGTCCGCGGCTATTCGACCTACGGCGATTCCTACGTCTACGTCATTTTCGACGAAGGCACCGATCTCTATTGGGCGCGCTCGCGGGTGCTCGAATACCTGAGTCAGGTGGCGCCGCGGCTGCCGGCCAGCGCCCGCCCGGCGCTCGGGCCCGATGCGACCGGCGTCGGCTGGGTATACAGCTACGCACTGGTCGATCGCAGCGGCTCGCACGACCTCGCGCAGCTCCGGGCCATCCAGGACTGGTTCCTGAAGTACGAGCTGCAATCGCTACCGGGAGTGGCCGAGGTCGCCACCGTTGGCGGCATGGTGAAGCAGCATCAAATCGTTGTCGATCCCGGCCGGCTCGCGGCCTACGGCTACACCCTGGATGACCTCAAGCGCGCGGTCGAGCGGGGCAACCAGGAGATTGGCGGGTCGGTGGTGGAGCAGGGCGAGGCCGACTACGTTGTGCGTGCCACCGGCTATGCGAAATCGATCGAGGACCTGCGTCGTATCCCGCTCGACGCCACCATGCGCGGCACACCCATCCTCATTGGTGATCTCGCCGAGGTGCAGGAAGGTCCGCAGGCGCGGCTCGGTATCGCCGAATTGAACGGCGAGGGCGAGGTGGTCGGTGGCATCGTGGTGATGCGCTACGGCGACAACGCCCTGCAAACCATCACCGCCGTACGTTCCCGCCTCGATCAACTGCGCCGCAGCCTGCCGGCGGGCGTGGCGATTGTGGAGACCTACGATCGCTCGGCGCTGATCGACAGGGCCATCGCCACCCTCGAGGACAAGCTGCTGGAGGAATTCGTGATCGTGTCGTTGGTCTGCGCCGTGTTCCTGTTCCACCTGCGTTCGGCGCTGGTGGTCGTCGTCAGCCTGCCGCTCGGTATCCTCGCCGCTTTTGTGGTGATGTACGCCCAGGGGATCAATGCCAACATCATGTCGCTCGGCGGCATCGCCATCGCCATCGGCGCGATGGTCGATGCCGCGATCGTGATGATCGAGAACGCCCACAAGCACCTGGAGAACCTTGCCGACCGGGACGGCGCGGCGCGGGCGCGCGCCATCGTCGAGGCGGCGCGCGAGGTCGGGCCGGCGCTCTTCTTCTCGCTGCTCATCATCACCCTGAGTTTCCTGCCGGTGTTCGCGCTCGAGGCGCAGGAGGGCCGGTTGTTCAAACCACTGGCCTACACCAAGACCTACGCCATGGCGGCGGCGGCCGGGCTGGCGGTGACCCTCGTGCCCGTGCTGATGATGCTGTTCGTCCGCGGCCGCATCGTGCCGGAACACCGCAATCCCGTGAACCGCCTGCTGATCGCCTGTTATCGGCCATTCATCGTCCTTGCCTTGCGGCACCCCTGGCCACTGGTGCTGGTCTCGATCCTGATCACGGTCGCCGGGCTCACGCCACTGCGCCATCTGGGCACGGAATTCATGCCGGAACTCGACGAGGGCGACCTCATGTACATGCCGACCACGCTGCCGTCGCTGTCGGTGGGCAAGGCGGCGCAGTTGCTGCAGCAGACCGACAAGCTGATCGCGACCATGCCGGAGGTGGAGAGTGTGTTCGGCAAGATCGGCCGCGCCGAAACCGCGACCGATCCGGCGCCGCTCAACATGGTCGAGACGGTGGTGCGCCTGAAGCCACGCGAGGCATGGCGGCCGGGAATGACACTCGCGAAGCTCAAGGAGGAGCTGGCGGCGCGAGTGCATTTCCCGGGTCTCGCCAATACCTGGGTGTTCCCGATCAAGACGCGCCTCGACATGCTCGCCACCGGTTTCAAGACGCCGGTCGGGGTCAAGATCGCCGGTCCCGATCTCGCCGTCATCGAGGATCTCGGCCGGCAGATCGAGCAGGTGCTGAAGGCCATGCCGGAAACCACCTCGGCCTACTCGGAACGGGTGACCGGCGGCCGCTACATCACGGTCGATATCGACCGACTGAAGGCGGCGCGTCTGGCCCTGAATGTTGCCGACGTGCAGGAGGTCGTCGCCACGGCCATCGGCGGCATGAACGTCGGCGAAGTGATCCGGGGACGCGAACGCTACCCGCTCAATATCCGCTACGTGCGCGATCTGCGCGATTCCATCGACGAGTTGCGGCGTCTGCCGATCATCACCGCCGCCGGCGCGCGCGCGGCGCTGGGCGATGTCGCTGAACTGCGCATCGACAACGGACCGGACATGATCCGCAGCGAGAACGGCCGCCCGAACGGCTGGGTGTATGTCGATACCAGTGTCCGCGACATCAAGGGTTATGTCGAAGAGGCGCGGCGCCGCGTCGAGGCGGAGGTGCCCCTGCCGGCCGGTTATTCGCTGACCTGGTCCGGTCAATACGAGTCCATCGTGCGCGCGGTCGAACGCCTGTCGGTCGTGGTGCCGATGACGCTCGCGGTGATCGTCCTGCTCCTGTATCTCAATTTCCGCAACCTCGCCGAGGTGGTCATCATCATGGCCAGCCTGCCGTTCGCGCTGGTGGGCGGAGTCTGGCTGATCGGCCTGCTCGGTTATCAGCTTTCGGTGGCGGTGATCATCGGCTTCATCGCACTCGCCGGGGTGGCGGCCGAAACGGGCGTGGTGATGCTGGTATTTCTCGACCATGCCTGGGGCCGGCGGCTGGCGGCGGCGCAAGCGGCGGGACGATCGCCGCTGCGCGCGGAGCTTGTCGAGGCGGTGGTCGAGGGTGCGCTGCTGCGCGTGCGGCCGAAGATAATGACGGTATGCGCCATCATCGGCGGACTCCTGCCGATCATGTACGGCACCGGAACCGGCAGCGAGGTGATGCGGCCGATCGCGGCACCCATGGTCGGCGGCATGATTACCGCCGCCATCCTGACCCTGCTCGTCATTCCGGCGGTCTATCTTCTCTGGAAGCGGCCATCCACGGTGGGTTGAGCGAGCCCGGTCATTCGGGGACCAACCATTCGACGCGGCGGCGGCCGAGACCCTGCGGCGACAGCACCGGCCACAGCCATTCGGTCACCGCTCGCAATTCCTCGTCGCTCTGCCAGGGCGGATTGACGACAATCATGCCGGAGCCGTTGATGCCGAGGGGATTGTCGTCCGGGAACACGCACAGCTCCGCGACCAGGACCTTGCGAATGCCGGCGGCGGCGATGCCTTGCTGCAGCTTGCGCACGGCAATCTTCGGCATGATCGGATACCAGACGGCAAACACGCCGGTGGCAAAGCGGCGATGGCCGTCGGCCACCCCCTGTAGCACATGCGCGACCTCGTCGCGCCGTTCATACGCCGGGTCGATCAGCACCAGTCCGCGATGTTCGCGCGGCGGTAGCTTCGAGCGCAACAGATGGTAGCCATCCTCGGCGAAGACCTGCACCTGACGATCGCCGGCGAACTCGCGGCGCAGGAGCGGGATCTCGCTGCCGTGCAGTTCGGCGAGCAGCATGCGGTCGCGGGGGCGGAGCAGTTGGCGGGCGACCCGCGGCGAACCCGGATAGCGGCGGGGCGCTGGCGATGAGGCAGCGCCGCCGCGAACCGGATTGATCGCGCGGACGCAGTCGAGAAAGGTGCCGACCGCCGCCGGCAGCGGGGTCGGCGAACGGGCGACCTCCCATAGCCGGACGATGCCGGATTCGTGCTCGCGGTTCTTGCGAGCCATCTCGGAACGGAGGTCGTAGCGGCCGGCGCCGGCATGCGTGTCGAGATAGACGAAAGGCTTGGCCTTGCGACGCAGGGCCGCGAGCAGAACGGTAAGGATGACGTGCTTGTACACGTCGGCGAAATTGCCGGCGTGAAATCCGTGACGATAGCTCAGCATTACTCGGCCGCTGGACCGAGTTCGGCAAGCAGGATGTCGGCGCGCACGAGCATGTCCTGATCGCCGGCGACAGTAGCGCCGTGCAGGCCGCGGCCGAGGAAATCGCGCGCCAGATCGAGCCGCCCGCTGTCGGAATGACGCTCGCCGATGGCGATGAGAATGCTGTGGGTCGGCTCGCCGTCGCGGTCGGCGACGGCGAGCGCCTGCGCGTAGTATTCCAGGGCCGAATCCCCGTCGCGGGTGAAATCCCCCAGCGTCTCCCAGACCAAGGCGCATTCCTTGCCCTCGTTGATCAGGTCGAAGCAGTAGTCCTTCAGTTCCTCGTAGCACTCCTCGGCCAACACCGGATCATCACCCAGCGACGCATCCTTGAGATCGGTGGCCAACTCCACCAGCCGGTTGACGATGTAATCGGGCAGGGCGGCCATCGATCAGGTCTTGAGGGGTTTGTAGCGGATGCGGTGTGGATTGTCGGCGTCGTCACCCTTGCGCCGGCGCAGGTCTTCGACGTAATCGGCGTAGTTGCCCTCGAACCACACGGCCTGCGAATCGCCCTCGAAGGCCAGGATATGCGTGGCGATCCGATCGAGGAACCAGCGATCATGGGAGATGATGGCCGCGCAGCCCGGAAAGTCGAGCAGGGCCTCCTCCAGGGCCCGCAGGGTCTCGACATCGAGGTCGTTGGTCGGCTCGTCGAGCAGCAGCACGTTGCCGCCGCTCTTCAGCAACTTGGCCAGATGCACGCGGTTGCGCTCACCGCCCGACAGTTCACCGATCTGCTTCTGCTGGTCGGAGCCCTTGAAATTGAAGCGGGCGACATAGCCGCGCGAGGCGGTCTCGTAGCCGCCCACCCGGATGATGTCCTGACCGTCGGAGATCTCCTGCCAGACCGTTTTCCTGTCGTCGAGCGCGTCGCGCGACTGATCCACGTAGGAGAGCTTCACCGACTCGCCGATGCGGATCTCGCCGGCGTCCGGCCGCTCCTGACCGTTCAGCAGGCGGAAGAGGGTGGTCTTGCCGGCACCGTTGGCGCCGATGATGCCGACGATGCCGCCCTGCGGCAGGCGGAAATTCAGATTGTCGAAGAGCAGGTGGTCGCCGTAGGCCTTGCGCAGGCCGCTGGCCTCGATGACGAGCTCGCCCAGGTGCGGGCCGGGCGGGATGTAGATCTCGTTGGTTTCGTTGCGTTTCTGGTATTCGGTCGAGGCCAGTTCCTCGAAGCGGGCGAGACGGGCCTTGCTCTTGGCGTGCCGACCCTTCGGGTTGGCGCGCACCCATTCCAGCTCCGCCTTCATGGCCTTGATGCGTGCCTGCTCCTGCCGCTCTTCCTGTTCGAGCCGCTTCTCCTTCTGCTCCAGCCACGACGAGTAGTTGCCCTGCCAGGGTATGCCATGACCGCGGTCGAGTTCGAGGATCCAGCCCGCGACGTTGTCGAGGAAATAGCGGTCGTGGGTGACCGCAATCACGGTGCCGGGATAGCGCTCCAGGAATTTCTCCAGCCAGGCGATGGACAGGGCGTCGAGGTGATTGGTCGGCTCGTCGAGCAGGAGCATGTCCGGCTCGGAAAGGAGCAAGCGGCACAGCGCCACCCGGCGCCGCTCGCCGCCGGAAATCTTCGTGACCTCAGCATCCCAGGGCGGCAGCCGCAGGGCGTCGGCAGCGATGTCGAGCTTGTGGTCGATGTTGTGGCCATCGCCGGCCTGGAGGATGGCCTCGAGCCGCGCCTGCTCGGCGGCCAACCTGTCGAAATCGGCGTCCGGCTCGGCATAGGCCGCGTAAATCTTGTCCAGTTCCGCCTGGGCATTGACCACATCGCCCAGGCCCTCCATGACGTTGCCGCGCACGTCCTTGGCCGGATCGAGCTGCGGTTCCTGGGACAGAAAACCGACCTTGAGATTCGGCATGGGGACGGCCTCGCCGTCGTGTTCGTGGTCGATGCCGGCCATGATGCGCAGCAGCGTCGACTTGCCGGAGCCGTTCAGCCCCAGCACTCCGATCTTGGCGCCAGGGAAGAAACAGAGGGAAATGTCGCGCAGGATGTGGCGCTTGGGCGGCACCACCTTGCTCACGCGGTTCATCGTGTAAACGTACTGCGCCATGGTCGAAAGGCTCCCGAGGTCGTTGATTCGAAAGGCGGCAATTATGAGGACTGGCGTTGGTGGAGCCAAGCGCTGGATCGAGGGCAACGCGTTAACCGGCAATACTTGTAACTTACCTGTAATCTGCGACACTCACTATCGGTCGCCCGAATGCCCTGTTTGTGCGCTGCCGCAGCAGCAGGGAACGGTTGCTGGGTGTCGCTAGTTGCCGACCAGGGAATCACGGACGATGTGTCCTGTCTTCCCTCCTTGGTTCCACAGACTCAAAACCGCGACACCGTCAGGGTTACGCCCGCCCATGGAAAGGTCAGATGAAAACCGATCTTCGCGATCGGAATGGCGGTAGCGTGCCCGCTTCCATCATGAACTAAATACTTAAACTTTATCTTGCAACCTTATGTTAATAAATAATATGCTTATGACTATCTCACGTGGTTTCTCAACCAAGGAACGTAAGGATTACGCCATGCATTCAGGAAACCCATACCGCAGTTCGTGGTTACTCCGGCTCCTATTATTAATGTCGGTCATCGGATGGCCATCGGTCGCCGCAACGGAACCGGGTGGTTCGCCCGGTTATGGCGTGCAACCCGGTGACATCCTCCAGATATCGGTCTGGAAGGAACCCGACCTCCAGCTTGAGGTTCTCGTCCGTCCCGACGGTGGCATCTCGCTGCCGCTGGCCGGCGACATCGCCGCGCGCGGCCAGACGGTCGAGGCCCTGCGCGCCGAGATCGTGTCGCGGATCGAGAAATACATCCCGGAGCCGGTGGTGACGGTGTCCGTCAAGGAGATCCGCGGCAACAACATCTACGTCATCGGCAAGGTCAATCGCCCCGGGGTCTTCGTCCTCACCCAGGACATCGACGTGATGCAGGCGCTCAGCATGGCCGGCGGAACCACCACCTTCGCCGCCCTGAACAAGATTGTCATCCTGCGGCGTGACGGCGGCGGTCAGACCGCAATCACCTTCCGCTACGCCGAGGTGGAGGGCGGTTCCAAACTGGAACAGAACATCCTGCTGCGTAACGGCGACGTCGTCGTGGTCCCCTGAACGGGGCGACCCCTCGCGCCGCATGAACCCGTCCGCCACCTGCCGCAGGGCCTGTGCGCTGGCGACCTTGGCGGCGGTGGCGTTTGGCGCGCAGGCCGCCGAATGGTCGGTGGAACCCCGTCTCAATCTGCGCGGCCTGTACGGCACCAATCCGCGCATGCAGACGAAACGTTATGACGGTTCCGTGGCCGCGGTGCTCGATACCGGCGCCCAGATGGGCGTTGCCACGGAATCCGGCAAATTCAGCTTCCTGCCACGGGGCCGGTTCACGCGCTACGAGGCCTACGAGATCCTGAAAAGCGACGACCTGTTCATCAACGTGGCCGGCGAGCGGGACTGGGAGCGGTTACGTGCCGGCTTCAGCGTCGACTACTCGCTCGAATCCACGACCACCAGCGAGGTGCTGATCAGCGACGTCGGCGATCTGCGTTTCGAGGAGACCAGCAAGCGCGTCAACACCTGGTATCTCGCACCTTATCTGATCTGGCAGGCGAGTGATCGGGACAACCTGCAACTGAATCTCGGTCATACCGACACGAGCTACGAGCAGGGGCTGTTCAGCAACCTGCTGGACTACAAGTACAAACTCGCCAATCTCACCTACGCCCGGCAACTGGGCGAGGCCGACCGGCTGACGGCTACGGTCTTTCATACGCGCTACATCGTCCCCGATAATGAACTCGTTGCGAAAAGTTATGCCGTGCTCGGCGGCTACGAACACGCCTTCGGCCCGACCTTCAAGGCCAACGCCAGCCTCGGCCGCATCGTCACCGTTTCGGATTTCGTGGAACTCGGCCAGCCGCAGGATACCGTGGTCCGCGGTTTCCTGATCGACGCCGGCGCCGAGAAGAAGCTCTTTGCCACGACCACGCTCAAGGCAAAATTCTCGCGCAACGTTTTCCCCAGCAGCCGTGGCGCGCAATCGACCCGCGACGAGTACAGCGCCAGCGTCGAGCATAATTTCAGCGATCGATGGTGGGGTTCGGTCAACTGGCGGAATCTCACGAGCCAGACCCAGCAGCAGGAAAGCACGCCCAATGCCACGACCTCCGACCTGAACCGGGAGACCACTTCGATCTATGCTGGCATGGGCTACCGGCTGACGCGGTTCTGGTCGCTGAGCGGCAGTTACTCCTACACTGAACAGCAATACACCGGCGACTCGGACAAGTCGCGCGGCCATGCGCTGAACCTGACACTGAATTACGGCGGCGACCGGGTCGCCGTCTCACACTAGGCCAATCCACGAGGCAAATTAAGGATGGAACCCGAAGAAAAATCCCTGAACGATTATCTGCAGGTCCTGGGGCGGCGACGGCGGCCGCTCATCGCCGTCACGGCACTGATCCTGATGGTGGCCGCCGGTCTGGCCTTCGGCCTGCCGCCGGTCTACCGGTCCAAGGCGATCATTCTCATCGAGCAGCAGGACATACCAACCGAACTGGTGCGATCCACCGTCACCGGCTACGCCGAATCGCGCCTCCAGATCATCAGTCAGCGGGTGATGACCAGCGCCAACCTGGGCGAGATCATCAAGAAGTACGATCTCTACCGCAAGCAGCGCGAGAAGGATCCGCTCGAGGTCGTGCTGGAGGGGATGCGCAAGGACATCCAGATCGAAAACATCAGTGCCGACGTGGTCGATCCGCGCAGCGGTCAGCCGCGCCAGGCGACCATCGCCTTCACCCTGACCTACGAGAACGAGACGCCGGCGCTGGCGCAGAAGGTGGCCAACGAGCTCGTCAGCCTGTTCCTGAACGAGAACCTGAAGACCCGCACCGAAATGGCGGCCCAGGCCTCGACCTTCTTTTCGGAGGAGGCCGAGAAACTCAAGACCCGCGTCGCCGATCTGGAGACACAGCTGGCCGCGTTCAAGGAAAAGAACGTCGGCAAGCTGCCGGAGATGATCAACATCAACCTCGAACTGATGGACCGCACCGAACGCGACCTGATGGAGATCGAGCGGCAGATCAGCTCACTCGAGGAACGACGCATCTATCTGGAATCCGAGATCGCCAAGATCAAACCCGACACCAGGCTCTACTCCGAGACCGGCGAACGCATCCTCGGGCCGGCCGATCGCCTGAAGGTCCTGCAGACCGAGATGACGCAGGTTTCCGCCCGCTATGCCGCGGACCATCCCGACGTCGTGCGCCTGAAGAAGGAGATCGAGGCACTGAAGAAGGAAACCGAGGTTGACGATCCGCGCGGCGAACTGAAATTGCAGCTCGACGGCGCCCGCGCCGAGCTGGCGCGGGCGGCGGAGAAGTATGCGGCCGATCATCCGGACGTCAAACGCCTCAAGCGCACGGTCGCCAATCTGGAGAAGGAACTGGCCGCCGCCAGGCCGGCGGCGAAGAAGACGGAGCCCGCGGATGTCGCCGACAATCCGGCCTACATCACCATGCAGGCCAATCTCGAATCCGCCAATACCGAGGTCGCGAGCCTGCAAGCGCAGCGCAAGGAACTCAGAACCAAGCTGGCCGACCTCGAATCGCGTCTGACCGAGGCACCGCAGGTCGAGCGCGAATACAAGGCACTGACCCGAGATTACGAGAACGCGCTCGCGAAGTTCCAGGAAATCACCGCCAAGCAGATGGAGGCGCAGGTCTCGCAGACGCTCGAAACCGAACGCAAGGGCGAGCGCTTCACGCTGATCGAGCCGCCGTTGCTTCCGGAGGAACCGGCGAAACCCAACCGCCTGGCCATCGGCCTGCTCGGCATCATGCTGTCCTTCGCCGGCGGCATCGGCTCGGCCGCCATCGCCGAGGGCATGGATTCGACCATCCGCGGCCGGCGCATGGTGATGGAACTGCTGGGTGCCGCGCCACTCGCCGCCATTCCGGTCATCGAGACGGCCGCCGACGCCAGGCGCCGGGCGCTGATGAGCGTGTTGACGCTCGCCGGCATCCTGCTTGCCATCGCCCTGGCGGCGCTTGCCGTGCATCTCTTCATCAAACCGCTCGACGTGCTCTGGTTCGCGGTCCTGAACAGGCTCGGAATATAAGGAGGACAGCGACCGTGGAACGCATCAAGCAGGCACTCGAAAAGGCACGCCAGGAACAGGGGGCGCAACCTGCCGCCACCATCAATCAACCTTCTACCGGCGAGCCCGGTCAGACCACAGCCAGCGGCCCCATCGTCTATTCGCAGACGCGCACAACGAAAGCGCGTCCCGAGATACTCGCCCGGCATCGGATCATTGCCGATCAATCACCGTCGCCGGCGGCAACCGCCTATAACATGTTGCGTACGCAGGTTCTGCAACGGATGGTAGCCAAGGGCTGGAATGCCCTGGCCCTGACCAGCCCCGGGCCGGGGCAGGGCAAGACTCTCACCGCGATCAATCTCGCCATCAGCCTCGCCCGCGAGGTCAATTACACGGTGCTGCTCGTCGATCTCGACCTGCGCAATCCGAGTATCCATCGCTACTTCGGGCTCGACATCAAGGCCGGGATCAGCGACTTCCTGCTGCACGGCACGCCCCTGAGCGAGATCCTGGTCAACCCCGGCATTGACAGTGTGGTGCTGCTGCCGGGCCGTGAGCCGATCATCAATTCCTCGGAGATGCTGTCCTCGCCGATGATGCAGCGGCTGGTCGAGGAACTGAAGTCGCGCTACCCGACCCGCTTCGTGCTGTTCGATCTGCCGCCGCTCCTGTCCGCTGCCGACGCCCTGGCGTTCGCGCCCTACGTCGACGCCGCGCTGATGGTCATCGAGGAGGGTGGCACGACCCGCGAGGAACTGGAAAACGCCATGACCCTGCTCGGACAGACCCAGATACTCGGTACCGTGCTCAACAAATCGAGCGAGAAGATCACGCCTTACTACTGACGGGGCGCCATGTACGAATCGTTCTATGGCTTCAGGGAAAAGCCGTTCAGCCTGCAACCGGACCCGGCCTTCCTGTACCTCGGAAAAAAACACCGCATGGCACTCACCATGCTCGAGTACGGGCTTGCCAACCGGGCCGCCATCACCGTCATCAGCGGCGAGATCGGTTCCGGCAAGACCACGCTCATCCGCCAGCTCCTGAACGAGGCCGGCGACGACGTCGAGGTGGGCCTGATCTCGAACACCCACCGTTCCTTCGGCGAACTGCTGCAGTGGGTGGCCCTGGCGTACGGCCTGCCCTACGAGGGGCGGGAAAAGGTCGCGCTGTACCAGGCCTTCGTCGATTTCCTCGTTCAGCAGTACGCCAGCGGCAAGCGCACGGTCCTGATCGTGGACGAGGCCCAGAACATGGACGCGCAGACGCTCGAAGAACTGCGCCTGCTGTCAAACGTCAACGCCGACAAGGACCAGGTGCTGCAACTCATCCTCGTCGGTCAGCCGGAACTGCGCGAAACGCTGCGCCGGCCCGATCTCAAGCAACTCGCCCAGCGGGTGGCGGTCGCCTATCACCTCGGGCCGCTGACCGACGAGGAGACCGACGCCTACATCCGCCATCGCCTCGTGAAGGCAGGCGGCAGGCCCGAGATCTTCGAGCCGAAGGCGGCCCGTTTCGTCCATCACCAGACCGGGGGCGTGCCGCGCCTGATCAACATCCTCTGCGACACCGCCCTCGTCTACGCCTTTGCCGAAGGTTGCGACCGAATAAGTGCGGAGTTGATGTTCGAGGTCGTGCGCGACCGCGAAGAGACCGGCTTCGGCCTCGGCAACGCCGGTCGCGCCCATGCCGCCGAATCCTGATCCGCTGCAACAGACTGTAGTATAGAGACATGAACACCACCAGCAAGCGAGTGGCGCTGATCACCGGCATCACCGGCCAGGACGGGGCCTATCTGGCGGAGTTTCTGCTGAAGAAGGGCTACGAGGTGCATGGCATCAAACGCCGGTCATCGAGCTTCAACACCGGCCGGATCGACCATCTCTACCAGGATCCGCACGAGAAGGACCTGCACCTGATCCTGCACTACGGTGATCTGACCGACGCCACCAACCTCATCCGCATCGTCCAGCAGGTCAAGCCCGACGAAATCTACAACCTCGCCGCGCAGAGCCACGTCGCGGTGTCGTTCGAGACGCCCGAATACACGGCCAATGCCGATGCGATCGGAACGCTGCGCCTGCTGGAAGCCATACGCATTCTCGGCATGGAGACGAAGACGCGCTTCTACCAGGCCTCGACCAGCGAAATGTACGGCAAGGTGCAGGAAGTGCCGCAACGGGAAACGACGCCGTTCTACCCGCGCAGCCCCTACGGCGCCGCCAAGGTCTACGCCTACTGGATCACGGTCAACTACCGCGAGGCCTACGGTCTGCACGCGAGCAACGGCATCCTGTTCAATCACGAGTCGCCCATCCGTGGCGAGACCTTCGTCACCCGCAAGATCACCCGCGCCGTGGCGCGCATCAAACTCGGGCTACAAGAGAAACTTTATCTCGGCAACCTCGACGCCAAGCGCGACTGGGGTCATGCCCGCGACTACGTCGAGGCGCAATGGTTGATCCTTCAGCAGGTGCAGCCGGATGACTACGTCATCGCGACCGGCCGCCAGATAACCGTGCGCGAGTTCGTGATGCTCGCCTTCGCCGAAGTCGGCATCGCGCTCAACTGGCGAGGCACCGGCGCATCCGAGCAGGGCGTGGATCGCGCCGCCGGTAAAGTGCTGGTGGAAATCGACCAGCGTTACTTCCGGCCGACCGAGGTCGACACGCTGTTGGGCGATCCGTCCAGGGCGAAAACCAAGCTCGGCTGGACCGCGAAGACGAGTCTCGAACAACTCTGCGCGGAGATGGTGCGCGCCGATCTGCGCGAGGCCGAGAAAGACGAGCTGTGCAAGCGCGAAGGTTACCGCACCTTCAATTACTACGAGTGAGCGCAGCAACCTGGTAAACGTCTTTCCAGGAGTATACCTGCGCTTGCGTTCGCTGCTGCGATTGCACACCGCCGTAAATCAACACGGGGGTGACCAACGGCGACTCCTTGGCAGCGGATAGTCGCTGGGAGAAACTGAGCAGCCTGGACAAAGCGTCACCAGGAAGCGTCTCGCCAGATTTGCATTCGGCCGCGATGAGGCCAGTGCCGGTATCGATGATCAGATCGACCTCAACTCCCCGGGCTTCGCGATAATGGTACAAGTTCGGGAAAACCCCCGCATGCAGCAGAGATTTATATATTTCGGTGACAACCCAGCTCTCGAACAATGCCCCACGGCACGGATGGTGACGCAATTGTTCCGGATCGCGGATTCCCAGCAGATGACAGGCGAGACCGGAGTCGAGGAAGTGCAGTTTGGGGGCTTTGACGATTTGCTTGCGAACATTGGCATGCCACGCCGGCAGCCGAAGAACGATGTAACTGGCCTCAAGCACCGTCAGCCAGGCGCGGGCGGTGTTGTAGCTAATTCCGGCGTCGGCGCCCAAGGCTGACAGATTGATCTCCTGGGCGGTGCGTCCGGCACATAGTTTTAGAAAGTTGGTGAAACTGTGCAGGTCGCCGACGTTGAGGAGTTGTCGCACGTCGCGTTGCACGTAAGTAGCGAGATAATCGGCCAGCCACTGCGCCGCCGGGATGCGTTGGTCATATATCCGCGGATATGCACCTTGCCATAACGCCGTGAAGAGGTCCTGGGGTGCCGTGGGAAAGGCGCAGAGTTCGTCGTAACTGGGTGGCAGCAGGGTGAGAATACCGCACCGGCCGGCGAGTGACTGGGATACCGCCTGCGAGAGGGCGAGGTTCTGGGAACCCGTAAGGATGAATCGTCCGCATTGTGGGCGTTCATCGACCTCGGGCTGTAGATAGTTGAAGAGTTCTGGAACTGTCTGGATTTCGTCGAAGATCGCCCCGGAACTGAATTCCGCCAGGAATCCGCGTGGGTCCGAGCGAGCATATTCGCGGACATCGAGCGCCTCAAGCGAGACATAGCGTCGGTCAGGATACGCAGAGCGGCAAAGGGTCGTCTTTCCGGACTGTCGTGGACCGACGACCAGTGACACCGGATAGTGACCACTGATTTCCAGTAGCTTGGATAATAGATGGCGGCGAATCATGCATAAATTATAAATTCATTTTATATTTTATGCAGATGCGCATTATATTTCGTAAGTTCAATCAGTTATACAAGGAACTGCATTTCTTTGAAGGCTGGAAGATCAAGCCGTAGTGCTCGAAACCATCATGGATCTTAAGCAGAAAATCTACGTCGCCGGCCACCGCGGCCTGGTCGGTTCGGCCATCGTCCGGGCGCTGCGCGCCGAGGGCGCATCCCGGGTTCTCACCGCTGGTCGCGACGAAGTCGATCTGCGCGAGCAAGCGAGCGTGCGCGCCTTCTTCGAGCGCGAGCGCCCGCAATACGTTTTCATGGCGGCCGCGAAAGTCGGCGGTATCCTCGCCAACGACAGCCTCCCGGCGCAGTTCCTCTACGACAACCTCATGATCGAGGCCAACGTCGTCGATGCGGCCTACCGCAGCGGTGTGACCAAGATGCTGTTCCTGGGCAGCACCTGCATCTATCCCAAACTCGCCCCGCAGCCGCTCAAGGAGGAATGCCTGCTCAGCGGACCGCTGGAGCCGACCAACGAATGGTATGCGGTGGCCAAGATTGCCGGCATCAAGCTCTGCCAGGCCTATCAGCGGCAATACGGCGCGCGCTTCATCGCCGCCATGCCCACCAATCTCTACGGGCCGGGCGACAACTTCGACCTCGCTAACTCGCACGTGTTGCCGGCGCTCATCCGCAAATTCCACGAGGCCAGGACGAGCGGAGCCCCGACCGTCACTGTCTGGGGCAGCGGCACGCCGCGGCGGGAGTTCCTGCACGTGGTTGACTGCGCGGCGGCCTGCCTGCACCTCATGGTGCATCACGAGGGCGAGGCTATCGTCAACATCGGCTGCGGCACCGACATCTCGATCGCCGAGCTCGCCGCACTGGTGAAGCAGGTGGTCGGTTATACGGGCGATATCGTCTACGATTCTGCAAAGCCCGACGGCACCCCGCGCAAGCTCGTCGACATCGGCCGCATCACCGCCCTGGGGTGGGCACCGCGAATCGGCCTGGCTGACGGCATACGTTCGACTTACCAGTGGTTTGTCAGTCAGCAGTAGAATGACAAACGTGCGCTTGACGGAACGACAATTCCAAACCATTAGAAACTTGACCGTCACACTACGCAATTGAGCAAGTCGGCATGCCGACAAGAACCATCTTCCTCGTCGCCGGTGCGCGCCCGAACTTCATGAAGATCGCGCCCATCATGCGCGAGTTCGCGAAACACCCGGACACCTTCCGCGCCAGGATCGTCCACACCGGCCAGCACTACGACAGCGGCATGAGTGGCATATTTTTCAAGGAGCTTGGAATCCCGGAGCCTGATTACAACCTGGGCGTTGGCAGTGGCAGTCACGCCGAGCAGACCGCGCGAATCATGGTCGCGTTCGAAAAGACGTGTATCAGTGACCGGCCCGATCTCGTGCTCGTTGTCGGCGATGTCAACTCAACATTGGCCTGCGCCATCGTCGCCAAGAAGCTCTGCATTCCGGTCGCCCACGTCGAAGCCGGGCTGCGCAGTGGTGACATGGCCATGCCGGAGGAGATCAACCGCATCGTCACCGACTCGATCAGCGACTGGTTCTTCGTCACCGAACCGAGCGGCATGGACAACCTGCGCCGGGAGGGGCATGCGGAAGACCGGCTGCACTTCGTAGGCCACGTGATGATCGACAACCTGTACTATCAGGTCGAGCAACTCCAGCACCTGGATGTCGGCGGATTCGCCACCGACGCCCTCAAGCGCCAGTTCGGAGAATACGGCGTCGTCACCCTGCACCGGCCCTCGAACGTGGACAACGCGGAGACGCTGAAGGACATCATGGGCGCACTGGGCAAGATCGCGGCGCGACTGCCGCTCATCTTCGCCGTTCATCCCCGCACCCGCGGCAACCTGGATAAATTCGGAATACCGGTTCCGCAAGGTTTCCACCTCACCGGCCCCTTGCCGTACATGGAGTTCCTGAATCTGTGGAAGGACGCCCGGATGGTGCTCACCGACAGCGGCGGCATTCAGGAAGAAACCACTGCCCTGGGCGTGCCGTGCATCACGCTCCGCGAGAACACTGAACGGCCGGTGACGGTGACCGAAGGCACCAACGTCATCGTTGGCACCGATCCGGCACGCATCCTGGCAGCGGCGAACGACGTGTTCGACGGCAGGGGCAAGCAGGGCAGGCGGCCGGAACTGTGGGACGGCCACGCCGCCGGGCGGATCGTTCAGGCCTTGCAGGGGTAACCGGCAAGGCACGTCGCTTGATCACCGGCGACTTATCTGGAAGTATGGAAGTGGTATTTCCATATAAGAAGGATATATGGAGTTATCTAGGCGATTATTTCGCCCTCCACCCGGTAGTTTCTTCCTCTTCGGACCCCGCGGAACCGGAAAGTCGACCTGGTTGCGCGCCCGTTGGCCCGATGCCCTGTGGGTCGATTTGCTTGACCCCGAGGCACATCGGACTTATCAGGCACGACCGGAGAGACTTCGCGAACTGGTGGCCGCGAGGGCTCCATCCGCAGAAGTCATCATCGACGAGGTGCAAAAGGTCCCCGACCTGCTCGACGTCGTTCACGGCCTCGCCGAAAGCGACCGACGATTGCGCTTCGTACTCACCGGCTCCAGTGCTCGCAAACTGCGGCGGGGCGGTTCGAATCTGCTGGCCGGGCGACTGGTCAGGGCCGGCATGCACCCCTTCATGGCCGCGGAATTGGGGAATGGGTTCGACTTGCGGCGGGCACTTGCGGTCGGTCTCGTTCCCCTGGTTTGGAGCGCGGCAGACCCGGCATCGACACTGCGCGCCTACGCCTCGCTCTATTTGCGCGAAGAGGTGCAGGCCGAGGCCCTGGTTCGCAACGTGGGTTCTTTCGCCCGTTTCCTGGAAGCCATCAGTTTTTCCCACGGCTCGCTTCTGAATCTGGCCGAGGTTGCACGAGCGTGTCAGGTCGGCCGCAAGACGGTCGAGGGTTACCTGGAAATTCTCGAGGACCTGCTACTGTCTTTTCGCGTACCGGTCTTCACCCGCCGAGCGAAACGGCATCTCGTATCCCATGACAAGTTCTTCTACTTCGATGCCGGTGTTTACCGCTCGCTGCGCCCCGCCGGGCCTCTGGATCGGCCTGAGGAAATCGAAGGCTTCGCCCTGGAGGGCCTGGTCGCGCAACATCTGCGGGCCTGGATCGACTACCGCGCAACCGGCGCGCAACTCTATTTCTGGCGCACCAAGTCGGGCAGCGAGGTGGATTTCGTCGTTTATGGCCCGGATGTGTTCTGGGCCGTCGAGGTCAAACGCGCCGGCCAGGTGTATCGCAAGGATCTACGCGCGCTGCGCGCCTTCCGCGAGGAATATCCCGAAGCCACGGTGTGTCTGCTTTACCTGGGCAAGGAGCGACTGGCCATCGACGGGATCGCCTGCGTGCCCTGCGAGGAATTCCTGCGGGCGCTGCATCCAGACCGAGTCGAGTTGCCGTGACTGCGAGTCCAGAATCATCCTTCTGGCTGGAGGTGAAAAATCTACGCAGCAGAAGGACATCAAGGCGGCCATATCGCTGGCCAAGAGCCTCTAGGAGCATCTGAC
>Ga0233425_10003314_pt1 | contig 29540 bp, 23 predicted proteins | sample Watercolumn_Towu_2_FD_181712 | JGI IMG/M metagenome (GOLD analysis project Ga0233425, IMG submission 181712) | Freshwater microbial communities from Lake Towuti, South Sulawesi, Indonesia - Watercolumn_Towuti2014_140_MG | ecosystem: Environmental > Aquatic > Freshwater > Lake | place...
ATTCATGGAGTGCGCGAGCAACGCCTAACAGTTAATGGGCGTCCCAATTGACGCCTTTGACAACGGCTAGAAGCAGGCTAAAGCTGCGAAAGTGGATTGTCCAGAGGGAATTGGGGCGATAGGGTGCGAAATATGCGACCGAGAAAGGCGTCGTTTGAACGCGTGCTTCCCAATCCCAAGGCGAAGCTGTTCGACCAGGTGCGCGAGGTGTGCCGGCTCAAGCATTATTCGCTGCGCACGGAGCAGAGTTACGTGGCGTGGGCGCGCCGGTTTGTGGTGTTTGTGAAGGAGCGGGAGGGGCGGTGGCGGCATCCCCGAGAGCTGGGCGGCAAGGAGGTGACGGAGTTCTTGACGCATTTGGCTACGGCGGAGGGGCTGGGGGCCAGTTCGCAAAACCAAGGGATGAACGCGCTGGTGTTCCTTTATCAGGAGGTGCTGGGGTTGCCCTTGGAGGGGCTGGCGGATCGGGTGCGGGCGCGGCGGCCGCAGCGGCTGCCCGTGGTGCTGACGCGGGAGGAAGTGAGCCGGCTGCTGGCGGGGATGGAGGGCACGCCGCGGCTGATGGCGCGGTTGCTGTATGGCGCGGGACTGCGCCTGATGGAGTTGCTGCGGCTGCGGGTCCAGGATGTGGACTTTGCGCGCAATCAAATCACCGTCCGGGCGGGGAAGGGGGACAAGGACCGTGTGACAATGCTGCCAGAGTCGCTGAAGCCGGAGCTGGCGCGTCATCTCGAACGCGTGCGGTTGCTGCATGAGCAGGATTTGGCGGCGGGGCTGGGTTGGGTCGCCTTGCCTGATGGGCTGGCGCGGAAATACCCGAACGCGGAGCGAGAATGGGCGTGGCAGTGGTGTTTTCCCTCGGCGGCAAGGGCGCAGGATCCGGTCACGCGCCGTCTCGGACGGCACCACACGGCGGAGGCGTCACTTCAACGGGCGATCAAATCGGCGGTGCGGCTGGCCCGGCTCACGAAGCCGGCAAGTTGTCACACGCTGCGGCATTGTTTTGCGACCCACTTGCTGGAGGCGGGCACGGATATTCGGACCATTCAGGACTTGCTCGGCCACAAGGACGTGAGCACGACGCAGATTTACACGCACGTGATGCAGCGGCCAGGCTTGGGTGTGCGCAGCCCGCTCGACGCGTGGTGTGAAGCAGCAGGCGTTATGGCCTAGCTTGTCGTGGCGAGTTGTTCAGACGGCGGCGCAGTCGGTGGTTCGAGAGCCGCCGTCTCGGATGGTGCAGGTGGCGGGGCCGCTGCCGGGGCGGCAGGCGTGGTCACGATTTTCTCGATGGATTCGATGCGGTAGCGTTTCTTTGCGCCGTCGAGTTCGAAGTCCACTTCGTCGCCCACCGCGCGGCCCATCAAGGTCTGCGCCAGAGGGCTCAGGTAGCTGACGATGCCGCGCTCGGCGTCGAAGTCCCACGCGCCGAGAATCGAGTAGGTCTCCGCATGCTGCGAGTTCAGCTCGGTCACGCGCACGAGCGCGCCGACGCCGATGGTGGCGGTGTTGGCGTCGGTGAAGTCCGTGCCGCGGGCGCGGACGAGCTGGTCTTCGAGCTCGTGCTTCCGGCGCATGAGGACGCGGTGCATTTCCTTGGCGGCCTTGTATTCGTGGTTTTCGCGCAGGTCGCCGTAGCTGCGGGCGATGGCGATGTCCTTCGAGTTGGCCGGAATCTTCTTCTGCACGAGCTCGGTGTATTCGTTGCGGCGGCGTTCGAGGCTGTCCCACGAGACGACGAGGGCGGCGTCCTGCCGGGCATGTTGTTCGCCGGTGATGAGGGACTGGATGACCGGGTAGGCCTTGACGATGCGGGCGAGCAGGGAGCGCTTGTCCATGTCGTCGAAGCTCGGCGAGAGCTGGAGCGCGCGGGTGAGGTCCTTGATGACCTCGATGTCGGCGGACTCGATGAGCTCGACGAGGAGCTGGTGGTCGGCCATGATGAAGTCGCGGAGGCGGTTGGACTTCTTTTCGTTGAACTGGTCGCGCTCGATGGCCGTGAGCATGGCGCGAAAGACCTCGGGGCCGAGGATGTCGGCGAAGGTGTCGCTGCGTTCCTTGGCGAGCCAGAGGAGCAGTTCGCTGCTGGCCTGGTGCTGGCTGATGAGGCGCGCGAGGCGGTCCTTGAGCGCGGGCATGCGCTCGCCGTGGATGAGCGCCGTGGCGCACTCGCTGCAGGTCTTGGCGGAGACGGCGTTGAGGATGTCGAGCACGTCGCCGGCCCATTGCGGGTTGGCGGCCTGGAGGGATTGCAGGGCGCGCTTGTGCTTCGCGGCGGGGAGTTGTTCGAGCAAGTGCGAGAGCCGCGGGCGTTGCTGCCAGATGGCGTCGGGCGTGATGTCGCCCGCCTCGGGCGCGAGATTGGCGGCGTGGCGCAGGTCGTCGCGCATGAAGACCGCCTCGATCGCGAGCGCCGGCTGCGTGCGCTGGTGCGATGCAATTTCGCTGTTGAGCAGCGCGACGGCCTCGCGGCACGCGGCGCACCCTTCCGCGAAGTCCGGCACGCCCTTGAGCAACTCCGCGGCGACGACGAGCCGGGCCTTCAATCCCTTCGCCGCGCGAAACTCGCCAAGCAGCCGGTCCTGCAGCGAAACCTCGGCCGCCTGAAACAGGACAGGGTCGGTCTTCTTGATGGGCACGACGAAGTGGCCGTCCTTCTTCATTTCGCGCTTGGCGACTTCCCACCACTTTTTCCAGTCGGACGTGATGACATCGGGCACGAGCACCTGCTGGACCTGATCGAGCGTGGCGCGGCCACCGAAGCTCTCGAGCACGAGCTTGATCAGGTCGAGGTGGTGCAGCGCGGCCATCTGCCGCAGCGCGCCCAGGTCGGCGGCCTTGCGCGCGAGGATGTGCTCCTTGGGGATGGCCTTGAGCGACTCGGCGGCGAACGTCAGGTCCATCGAGTGGCCGGCCTTGGTCTGGAAATCAATCGTGAACCGCGCAAACACGGTGTCCACGGTGGTGATGCGGCCGAAGCCCCAGCTCCGATGCGTGCAGTAGCCGCCCTTGGCGAGCTGCACCAGCGGCTCGATGTGCTTGGTGCTGATCTTTCCCGCGGCGGCCAGCTTCTCAAACTCTTCTCTCATACGCCTGTTTTCCTCGCCCCCCTCATGGGGTCCGCTATTGTTACCGCGTGCGATTTCAAATACCAAGAGAAAATCCGGCCGCGCAGCTTGGCGCGCGTCCGACCGCGCGCCTGCTCGCGTTCGAAGTGCTGCGCGACCGCGAGCGGGGCGGCGCGTTCACCGAGGATTTGCTCGAGGCGCGGCTCGCGCGCGTGCACCTCGCGCCAGCGGACCGCGCGCTTTGCCAGGAACTCGCATTCGGGGTCGTGCGCTGGCAGGCCGCGCTCGACTGGCTCGTCGCGCGCAACACCGGCGGGCGCACGCAACTTCCCGACGTGCAGATTCTCCTGCGCCTCGGGCTCTACCAGCTCTTCTGCCTCGACCGCATCCCGCTGCACGCGGCGGTGGATGAAACCGTCGAGCTTGCGAAGGTCACCGGCTGCGGCGCGCAAACGGGATTCATCAACGGCCTGCTTCGCGCGCACGCGCGCGAACACGCGGCCACTCGCGCGGCGCTCGCGGAGTTGAAGCGCTCGCATCCGCACCTCGGCTGGTCGCACCCGGAATGGCTCGTGCGCCGCTGGCTCGCGCGCTGGGGCGCGGAGGCGGTCGCGCGCCTGCTCGAGTGGAACAACGCGCCGCCCGCGGTCTTCGCGCGCGTGAACACGCTCCGCACCGACGCCGCGCGCCTGCTCGAACGCTGGCGCATGGAAAACGTGAACTACGATTTCGTCCGGCGCGAAGGGCTGCGCGAGAACTCAGTGTTCCTGCTCAAGTCGCCGCCGCCGCTTGCGCGGCTCGAGAGTTTCAACACCGGCGGGTTTTATGTGCAGGACCCGAGCACGCTCTTCGCCGTGGGCGAACTCGCGCCGCAGTCGGGCGAGATGATTCTCGATCTCTGCGCCGCGCCCGGCGGCAAGACCACCGCCATCGCCGCGCGCATGAACAACTCCGGCCACATCGTCGCCGTGGACGATTCGCCCGTGCGCCTCAAGCTGCTCGCTGAGAATTGCCGCCGCCTCGGCGTCACGTGCGTCGAGGCGGTCGCCACTCCACCGGCGGCTGCCGGCGCGGGGCACTTCCCGTGGTTCGACCGCGCGCTCGTGGATGCGCCGTGCTCGAACACCGGCGTGCTGCGCCGGCGCGTGGACTTGCGCTGGCGGTTGCGCGAAGGCGACCTCGCGAAACTCGCGCGAACGCAGCTCGAGTTGCTCGCGAGCGCCGCGGCGCGACTCAAGCCCGGCGGGTTGCTTGTTTACAGCACGTGCAGTCTCGAACCGGAGGAGAACGAGAATGTCGTGAGGAAGTTCCTCGACGCGCATCACGAGTTCACTCTCGAAGGCGAGCGTGAATTGCTGCCGTTCCGCGACGCGATGGACGGCGCGTTCGTGGCGCGACTCCGACGCCGGGCTCGGAGTTGATTCGCGGCCGCGCCTTCACCGCCACGGCGACCACCACTCTTCAAACGTTTCGCGCTTCCGCGCGACCGCGAGTTTACGCCCCTCGTGCCACAGCACCGCGGTGTGACCGTGCGAGAAGCGCGTTTCCCACGGCACGTGATACGCGCCCGCGTCCATCCACACGAGATGATCGCCCACACGCACCGACGCGGGCAGATCGAAGCGCCCGAGTTGGTCGAACGCCATGCACGTCGGACCGTGAACTGCCGTGACCACGCGACGTCCACGCCGCGCGGGAATCGCAAATACGCGGTGCCGTTCCCAGTTCGACACAAGCGCGTTCAACGTGCGCCCGCCGTCACAGATGAGCTGGCGCAGCCCGCGGCGCTCTTTCACGTCGAGCACCTTCACCACCAGCACGCCCGAGCGCGCCAGCACAAAGCGCCCGTTCTCCAGCCACAACTCACGCAGTCCCGGAAACAACGTCAGCGTGCGGCGGAACACCGCGGCGAGTTCGAGCAAATCAAACTTCGCCGCGAACTCCTTGCCGTCATGCGACCACGTGAACGGCGGCGGCAACCCGCCTCCGCAATCGAGGTGCAGCGGCGTGAACTTCGCCGAGCGACAAACCTCCGCCGCTTCGCGAATCGCGCGTTCGTAGATGCCCGCGTTCGCCACGTTCGTGCGCAAGTGGAAGTGCAGCGTCTCCGCCCCCACCTTGCAACGATGCAACTCATGTAACGCCTTCACCACCTCGGTCGGCTCCATCCCAAACGGCGTCGGCCACTCGGGATTTTCCGGGTCGTGCTCCAAGCTCGTGCGCAGCCGCACGCCGCAACGCCAGTGGAGTTTCTTCGCCCACGGGAGCAGAGCCCTCAACTCGGTGAGCGAATCGAAGTTCACGCGCAGTCGCGGCGCACCGTGGCGCGCAAGCCAGTGATGCTTGGCCGGACCGTTGATAAGGATGCTGTCAATGCTGAAGCCTTCTCGCCGCGCGGCGAGGAACTCGAACTCGCTCACGACCTCGATGGGCCGTCCCTGCCTTTGCCACCAGCGCAACAGCGGCGCGACCGGCTGCGTTTTGCACGAGAGCCAGTGGCGGATGGGAATTGGAGCGCGGCTCTGCGTCGCCTCCGGCCCGAGCACGCGCAACTCGTCGAGCGCCTCGCGCACAGGTTCGGCAGAGAAGAGGTAGAAGGGGGTCGAGTGACGAAGCAACGCCTTGTTGAGAAGCCCCCGCCAGAACTCAATCGCTGCGGCTGAATTCGCGTTAGTCACAACATGCTCCCGGTTGAGTTTCACGGATCCGGGTCAAAACGACCTCGTTCCCCTCCTCGACCCACTTGAAATCCCAAAACGAAGGTTGGCCCAGTGTTTCCAAACGGCCTGAAACGACTCCTCGGGCCTCAGCGACGTTCGTGCCCCGTTCACGAAGACAGCGCTTCACCAAATCAATGAACCATCCTCGACCAGGTTCGAATTCCCAATCACCCCTCGGCCCGTCGAGCGTGGCGAACATCACCCCGCTTTCTCCAAACGGGCTGCTGAAAACCAAACTATCTGCATCGTCAATCACCGCAGTTAGGAGATAAACATCAATTACATTGACCGGGGTTTCGCGGTCCATCACAGCAATCGACCAATGAGATGAGCATGTAACCAACTTCCAGACACAAACGGGCACATTCTCCGATCCTACGTGGAGAGAGATGCCCTTGGTGCGCGGTTCCAAGCGAAGAGAATCCCGCCCAGCAAGCGCAAGCGACGCATGGCTAACCTCACTCAAACGTCACCACTGTCAGCCCCGTCCTGCTGCGAATGACTTCTGCCATCGCTTCGAGTTCGGCCTTGGTCAGCTTGGTCACGTAAGGCTCCGGGGTCGGGCGCGCGACGGTGTAGGCGTGGACTTCCTTGATCTGCGCGCCGTCGCGCTTGAGTTCGCTCAGGCGGTCGCAGTAGGCGGCGAGTTCGTCCGGCGGCATCGGCTCGCCGCGCACTTTCATGAAGAGGCTTTGGATGATAATCGGCCGCGCGCGAGCCGTGAGCAGCAGGTTGTGCAGGATGCGGTCGAAGCGCACGGTGGTGCGGTTGATGAGGTGGAAGTAGCCCTCGGTGCCGGCGTCGAGCTTACCCCAGACCTCGCCGTTGTTCGCGTCCATGACCTCAAGGCCGCGGCGCACGTCGACCTTGTCGAGTCCAGCGGCGTCGGTGATGAGGACGATCTTGGTGCGGTCGAGTCCCTCGGCGCGTTTCACGTCAGCAACGGCTTGCACGCAGTCGGCAAAATTCGCGATCATGGTGGGTTCGCCGTCGCCGCTGAACGCGATGTCCTTGATGTTGCGCGTGAGAAAGGGCGGCAGTTCGCCGAACTTGGGCTCCTTCGCCAGCCCACCGTCGCGCGCGAAGTGGATCATGGCCGCAAGTTCGTCGCGCATCTGGCTGAGGTCCACGTTGGAGACTTTGCCGGGAACCTTGCGGTCCACCTCGCAGTAAATGCAGTCGAAGTTGCAGACCTTGTCGGGGTTGAGGTTGATGCCAATGGAAAGCCCGCCGGAGCGCCGCGAGATAACCGGATAGACGAACGTGAAGTCGCTGAACTGCCGCGTGTGGTCCGTTACAGCAGCAAACGTGGGCTGGACTTGAATCCGGGACGCAGTCACGGGGAAACATTAGGTTGGATGCGCGTAGCCGCAAGGATGATCAGGTGCGAACCTGTTCGGCGCAAGTGCCGTTTACGAATGTTGATGCGCGTAGCCGCAAGGATGATCAGGTGCGAACCTGGTCTGTCGCGCCGGTAGTGTCTGGGAAAATCTGCAAAGAGAGAAGGGTAGTGTCCTGAAGGTTCTGCAAAACGGGAGTGGGTGATGGCAGGGTGGAGTTGTTCAAGACCCCCAACCCCAAACCCCGACAGGCACACCATGACCCGCCAGCAAACTACCCGCAACGTGACCCAACTCCAAGCCCTCCTGCAGGAGCAGGACGACCTGCTGCGCCCACTGCTGCAGTTGGCCGTGCAAGGAGATTCTCGAAGCCGAGATGAACGACACGCTCGGCGCGGCCAAGGGCGAGCGCACCGGCTACTGCCCGCGCAAGCTCAGGGCACCCTGGAGCTGCGCGTGCCGCAGGACCGGCAGGGCCGCTTCAGCACCGCCCTGTTCGAGCGCTGCCAGCGCAGCGAGAAGGCGCTGGTGACGGCATCATCCAAAGCCGGGCGGTGCTGGTAGCCATCGGCATCAACTGGGCCGGCCGGCGCCGCGTGCTGGGCGTGGAACTGGCGGGCCGCGAAAGTGCCAGCACCTGGCGGGACTTCCTAGTGGAGCTCAAGGAACGGGGCTTGCGCGGCGTGCGGCTGGCCATGAGCGACCCGCACGCGGGCTTGAAACAAAGCCATCAGCCAACTGCTGCCGGAAGCCGCGTGGCAAGCTGCTACGTGCACTTCCTGAGCGACGCGCTGGACCGCCTGCCGCGCAAAGCCGACGACGACTGCCTAACCGAACTGCGGTGGTTGTATGACCTGCGGGCCGCAGGCCAGGCGCGGTTGCACCTCCAGCGCTGGCTGGCCAAGTGGGCGGGCAAGTATGGGAAGTTGTGCGACTGGGTGGAGGCCAACATCGAAGAGAGCCGAGAAACCCCCGTTGGCACTGGCCGGCTGAACCCCACCCCCACCGTCCATGGCTCACGTTTCTTTGCGTGGTTTCCCAACCATGAACCCCGGCTGAGCACCAAACTGGTTTTTCCACTCACGCCATGCCCGTTCCAATTTGCTGAACTTGACGCGCACAACTCGAGAATCATGCGTCGCACGGGAACAAACGCTTGCAGCGAAAGGTGACATCCGTATTGTTTGCGCGCTGCGGCGGGGTAGCCAAGTGGTAAGGCAGGGCTCTGCAAAAGCCCCATTCGTCGGTTCGATTCCGACCCTCGCCTCCAGGTCCAAGCAGCTTTTTTGCAAGGAGTTGGAGCAGCGGGGGCCGGGAATCTTCACCTGGTTCTTCACCTGATCGGTCGCCCGTTCAGAATCCTGTCACTGAACTGGCAATGCCCGCCCACTGCTCGCTAACGTGAGTGGGTGCGACTGTTTTACCTTCGGATTCGTGCAAACCGACGTGAACCAGCGATTTGGCCTCCTCAAGCGCCCTTGGGGTGTTTACGACTCGAAAGATGTAAGCGGCGGTCGAAAAGTGAGACGGGTGGCGCTTCGCCCGCGGCGCGGGTGGAAGGGTCGGGTCGGCGTCCAGCTCCACGGCGGCGTGCAGCAGGTCGCGCAATGCGTCGCGCGCGGAGCCGTCGAGTGTCGTGAGCCGGAGCAAGCGGATGTTGGTGTTTCCCGCGCCGCCGGGGTTGACCAGCTTCGCCGGGTCGGGCAGCTCCGTGCCGCGGAAGAACGTGATGCCGAGGTGCGCCTTGCACGCGCTCAATCCGCACACCAACTTGCGCCCGGAGAAACAGAGCATGTTCCACTTGATGGACTCGGCGAGGTCCGGCTCCCAGTTCAGGAACCACTCGACCACCAGCTCCGCCAGCGGCTGCGAGAAGTCCGGGCAGGTCTGGAGCCATTCGCCGGGGTCATTGGTGCGGGCGCGGGAGCAGTCCATACAGCACGCGTGCTTGTATGGAAGCGAACTAAAGCAGCGCTTTCACCGTTGCCAGCGCTTCGTCGAGCTTGCTCGCGTCCTTGCCGCCGCCCCGGGCGTTGTCGGGCTTGCCGCCGCCTTTGCCGCCGACGATGGGCGCGATCTGCTGGATGATTTTCCCGGCCTGCGCTTTCGCGGTGAAGTCGGATGAGACAGAGGCAACCAAGGCGACAGCGCCATTCGCCGCGCCGCCGAGCACGATCACGCCTTTGAAACCGGCGGCCTTCAGCGCGTCGGCGACGGTCTGGAGTGTGTCGCCGTCGCCGTCCACGCGGGCGATGATGGCGGGCGTGCCGTTCACGGTTTCGGCGGTGGTGAGAAGGGACTTGGCGTTGCCGGCGGCCTCGCGTTGCTGCGCGGCTTTGAGCTGCTTCTCCAGTTCCTTCTGGTGCGCGAGGACGGCTTCGATCTTCTTCTCCAGCTCGTGGATGGGCGAACTCACCTTGCCGGCAACGGTCTTGATCAGCTCGCGGTCCAGGCGCATCGCGTCGAAGGCGGTGAGGCCGGCGACGGCTTCGATGCGGCGCACGCCGGCGGCAATCGCGCTCTCGGCCACGATGCGGAAGAGGCCGATCTCGCCGGTCGCGCGCGTGTGCGTGCCGCCGCAGAGTTCCATCGAGTAGCCGTCCAGCTTGTGCGCGCCGCCGCCGATTTGCACGACGCGGACGGTGTCGCCGTATTTGTCGCCGAAGAACTGCATCACGTCCTTGCGGCCTTTTACGTCGGCGTGCGGGACTTCGGTCCACGAGACGCCGGCGTTTTCGAGGATGCGTTCGTTGACGAGTTTCTCGATGTCGGCGACCTGCTGCGGTGTGAGCGGCGCACTGTTGAAGTCAAAGGTCAACTTGTCTGGACCGACGAAGGAGCCTTTCTGCGACGCTTCCTTGCTCACGACCTCGTGCAGCGCCCAGTGCAGCAGGTGCGTGACGGTGTGGTGGCGCTCAATGGCGGCGCGACGCGCGCGGTCAACGGAAAGGGTGACGAGGCTGCCCACGATGGGGAGCGCACCCACGATGGGGAGCGCACGCGGCTCGCGTGCAGAATCCGGAGGCCCGCCGGATTCTCGTCGGTCTGACTTTTGATCGGAGGAACGAGCGGTCGGCGAGCCGCCGACCGCAGCCGCCGGGCCGGCGGCGCTCCCCATTTCGTCTTCGACGAAATGGAGCCACGTGTGGCCGGATTTCTGGGTGTTCACCACTCGCCAAAGCTGGCCGCTGCCGGTGAGTTGGCCGGTGTCGCCGAGCTGGCCGCCCATCTCGGCGTAGCAGGTGGAGGTGTCGAGCACCACGGCGGTCTTGTCTTTGAGGGTGACGACTTCGAGCACGCGGGCGGACGTCTCCAACGCGTCGTAGCCCAGGAAGCGCGTGGGCGTCTGGGTCTCGATTTGGGACAGCTCGATGACGGTCTTCTTCTGCGCGGCGCGGGCGCGGGCCTTCTGCTCCTCCATCAACGCGTTGAAGCCCGCCACGTCCACGGTCAGGCCACGCTCGCGGGCCATCAGTTCGGTGAGGTCGAGGGGGAAGCCTTGTTCGTCGTAGAGCTTGAAGGCGAACGCACCTGAAATGACTCCAGACACTACGGAGGCGGCAGGTAGGTTGCCTTGCAAACGGGCGACCTCGTCGTTGAAGAGGGCGATGCCTTTGTCGAGGGTCTTGTTGAACGCCTCTTCCTCCAGCTTGAGCACATCCTTCACGTGCTGCTTGCGTGTGCGGATTTCGGGGAAGACGTCGCCCATGTGCGCGGCGAGCACGTCCACGAGCTGGTAGAAGAACGGCTCGTGGAAGCCGAGCGTGCGGCCGTAGCGCACGGCGCGGCGCAGGATGCGGCGCAGGACATAGTTGCGGTCGGTGTTGCCCGGCTGGATGCCGTCGGCGATGGCGAAACTGAGGGTCCGGATGTGGTCGGCGATGACGCGGAAGGCCACGTCTACTTTCTCCTGCTCGGAGTCGCCGGTGCTGCCGGCTTTCGGGAGCGTGGAGCCGTATTTCTTCCCGCAGAGTTTCTCAATCTCGTCAAAGATGGGCCGGAAGACGTCGGTCTCGTAGTTGGAGATTTTGGCGTTCTGGAAATCGGTCAGGCCCTTGGTGCCTTGGATGATGCTGGTGACGCGCTCGAAGCCCATGCCGGTGTCCACGTGCTTGGCCGGGAGCGGGCTGAACGTGCCGTCGGGGTTGGCGTTGTATTGGATGAAGACGTTGTTCCAAATCTCGATGCACCGGGCGTCGCCGCCATTGACGAGCAGGCGGCCGGATTGCTGCTCCTCGACGCTGGTCTCGCGCGGGCCGGGGCGCAGGTCCACGTGGACTTCGGTGCAGGGGCCGCACGGGCCGGTCTCGCCCATCATCCAGAAGTTGTCTTTCTTGCCGCCGTTGACGATGTGGATGTCGGGGTCGAGGCCGACGCTGCGGAACTTCGCGGCCCAGAGTTCCCAGGCTTCCTGGTCGCGGTCGGCGGGGTCGTTCTTCTCCTTGTTGGGCTGGTAGGTGGTGGCGTAGAGGCGCTGGGGCGGGAATTTCCAGACTTCGACGACGAGTTCCCACGCCCACGAAATGGCCTCGGCCTTGAAGTAGTCGCCAAAGGACCAGTTGCCGAGCATCTCGAAGAAGGTGTGGTGGTAGGTGTCGAGGCCGACGTCGTCGAGGTCGTTGTGTTTGCCGCCGGCGCGGATGCATTTCTGGGTGTCGGCGGCGCGGGTGTCGAGCGAGGGGACGGCGCCGGCCCACTTGGAGACGTCGGCCTTGCGCTCGCCGAGGAAGATGGGCACGAACTGGTTCATGCCGGCGTTGGTGAAGAGCAGGTTCGGGCTGTCCGGCATGAGGCTGGACGAGGGGACGATGGTGTGCTGCTTCGACCGGAAGAAGTCGAGGAACGACTGGCGGATTTGCGTGCTGGTCATCATCGCTGGCGCGGCGAAACAGGGCGCAGAGGTTAGCCCAACGATGGCGCAAGGCGAGCGCAAGTTTGACCGGAGCGACGCGGGCAGGCGCGGCTTCCGCGCGGCTCGGGATTCCGAATTCGTGCTTGCAGCGCCGATTGGCGCGCTGATAACGTCCGCGCTCCTTAAACGGACATCGTATGGCGCGAATCTGCAAACTCACCGGCCTCCGGCCCATCCGGGGCAATCGCATCCACCGCAGCGGCAAGTCGAAGCGCTCCGGCGGCATCGGCACGCACGTCACCGCCATCACCAAGCGCTGGTTTTATCCGAACATCAAGCGCGTCCGTGCCGTGATCAATGGCCGGGTCGTGCGCATCCGCGTGTCCACGCGCGCCATCAAGAGTGGGCTGATCGTCAAGCCGATGAAGCGCGTGTGGAAGAATCCGCGGCCGCCGAAACCTGCGGCGTAATGGTCGTCGCGCGGTTCCCGCGGGTCATCGTCCCTTCAAGCGCCGCATTCCCGCCCGCTTCATCTCCCGGTCGGCCTCGCGCCGTTTCAAGTCCTCCCGTTTGTCGAACTCCGCCTTGCCCTTTCCGAGGGCGAGGCGGATCTTGACCTTGCCCTGCTTCCAATAGAGCCCGAGGGGCACGAGCGCGTGGCCCTTCACGCGCGTGTGCGCGTCGAGCTTGCGGATTTCCGACCGGTGAACGAGCAGCTTGCGCGCAGACTTCGGGTCGTGGTTCTGAAGGTTGCCGTGGGAGTATTCCTCAATGTGCGCGTTGTAGAGCCAGGCTTCGCCGCGCTCGACGCGCGCGAACGCATCGGCAATCTGGCCGCGGCCGGCGCGGAGCGACTTGACCTCCGTGCCCCGCAGAACGATGCCGGCCTCGAGGGTTTCGAGGATGTGAAAGTCCCGGCGCGCCTTCGGATTGGAGAGGATGTCGGCCATGGTGGGAGGCCGGCGGAAGGCGGACGGGCTGGCGGCAGCGGGCCGCGTCAGTGCTTCTTGCGCTTCTTGGCCGGTGTCTCGGTCTGCGGCGCGGGCTCGAGCATCTCAAAGCTCATCTTGTCCTCCAGCAACTCGGTCAGCGCGATGTCCGCCAGGCCGAGGCCGGCGGTTTCGGCGAGCAGCGGGCGGTTGCCGGAATTGAGCTGCCGCACGCGCCGTGAGATGAGGTTGATGAGCACGTTCGGGTTGCCGACCTTGTCGAGCGCGCGTCTTGCCAGTTCGCTGTTCATGGTTGATGCCTGCCCCTTCGGGCAAAGGGAGTGGGAGACTAGCGGCCCCGCGCGCGGACGCAACAGGAAAAGCCCGCGGGTTGGGATTTCAGTTTCATTTGCTCCAGCGCCGCAACGGCGAACCTTCACGGCGGCAACCGATTGGACCGGGTTGATCCGGGCAGGCAAGCCCAAGCGCCGTTTGCATTCGCACGTTGCCGCGCTACACTCCCGCCATGGCTGAGCAAAGGAAGAAGGGCGCAACGCCACCCGGCGACAAACCGTCGGCCGAAATCCCAAAGGGTCTCCCGTCGCTCGAAGAACTGCTGCCGCGCGAGGAACTCGAGAAGCTCTCCACACTCCAGCTCGTGGACCTGATCGCCAGCAAGCTTCCGCTGCGGCACTCGTCGCTCATGGACCTCGTGTATTTGCGCGAGCGCATCGGCGAGATGGAGGAGATGAACGACCAGGCGCGGCAGGCTTTGGAGAAGATGGACAAGGCCATCGAGGCGCTCCGCTCGCCGGCGTTCCGCGTCGGCACGTTCATCGCTCCCGTCGAGCCGCAGATGGCGCAGGTCTGCCTCGGCGGCTCGGACTACGTGTGCAAGGTGGACCTCGCGGTGACGCTCGCGAGCTTGCAGGTCGGCCAGCGCGTGTTGTGCAACGAAGCCTTCGCCGTCGTGCGCGGGCTGGGCTTCGACCGCAACGGCCCCATCGTGCGCGTGGACGAACTGCTCTCCGACGGGCGCATCCGCATCGGTCAGGAGGCGGGTATTACCAACTCCGTCATCCAGCGCTCGGCCTTGCTCGCGAAGGAAAAACTCAAGCCCGGCATGGACGTGCGGCTCGACGTGAACCAGCGCGTCGCGCTCGAAGTCATCGGCGTCGGCAAGCGCATCGAGCGCCTGCTCGAAACCGTCACCGAACTCCCGTGGTCCGCCATCGGCGGGCAGGACGAGGCGGTGCAGGCGATTCGCGAGACCATCGAGCTGCCGTTCCTGCACCGCGACTTGTTCAAACGCTTCGACCACCACGTGCCCAAGGGCTTCCTGCTCCACGGCCCGCCCGGCTGCGGCAAGACGCTGCTCGGCAAGGCCACCGCCTACAACCTGCGCCAGCAGGTCAAGACGCAGACCGGCGTGGACCATCCGGAGTTCTTCCTGCACGTGAAGGGGCCGGAAATCCTCAACATGTGGGTCGGCGAAAGCGAGCGGCAGGTGCGCGACCTCTTCGCCCAATGCCGCGAACGCGCGAAGGACGGCGCGCTCGCGTTCCTGTTCATTGACGAGGCCGAGAGCATCCTCGGCACGCGCCGCGCGGGCCGCTACCACAGCATCCTCAGCACGCTCGTGCCGATGTTCTGCACGGAGATGGACGGCATCGAGCCGCTGCAAAACGTCGTCGTCATCCTCGCCTCGAACCGCGCGGACCTGATTGACCCGGCCATCCTGCGGCCCGGACGCATTGACCGAAAGATTCGCGTGAAGCGACCCGACCGCCCCGGCGCGAAGGCCATCTACGACATCTACCTGCGCGAGACCCTGCCGCTCGCCGAGGCCAAGGGCGCGCTCGTCGAGGCCATCACCGAGGAACACTTCTCGCACAAGCCGGAGAACGAATTCCTCGAAGTCATCTACCGCAGCGGCAGGCGCGACGTGCTGTATCGAGGCGACCTTGCGAGCGGCGCGATCATCGCCGCCGTGGTCGAACGCGCGAAGAGCCTTGCCATCAAACGCAGCATCGAGACCCAGGCCGAGACGCAAATCTCGCGCGAGGATCTCGTCACCGCGCTGCGCCGCGAGCACGAGGAGAACGACCTCTTCCCCTCGACCGACCTCACCGAGGACTGGTTGAAGCTGACGGACTTCGACCCGGAGAACGTGGTCAAGCTCGGCCCCGTGCGCGCGCGCAAGGCGGAGAGCAGCGGGGTGGTGTGAACGGGAACGCGCTACGAAGGACGCGCATCACGGCGAAAGCCGGACCGTTCGGGTGCGGACGTCGTAAACGAGGGACTTGCCCGGCGGCGCCGTGGGGAGCGCCGGCATCATCGGCCATTTCTTGAGTTGCTCGAAGCTCTGCGGGAAGTCGGAGATGGATTGGTTGACCATCGCGAGACGCCTGTTGTAGGCGGCGAGCACGTCCGGAGTCGCGAGCTCTCCGCCTTTCAAATGCGCACCAGCGCTCAGATCGATTTGCGAGCCCGAGGTTAGTTCGTTGACTCCCGCGGCAGGTGGAGTTGTGAGGGTGGGATTGGCTGGCGCCTGCGCCGCCGGAGTCGCAGGTGCCGGGGATGGAGGTGCTGGCGCGGGCACCGCCGAGGGTGACGGTGCCGGCGCGGGTTTTGCCACGACGAGCGGGGCGGGCGTTGGTGGCGGCGGTTTGGAGCAGGCGGCGAAAGCGAGGCTCGCGCCAATGAGAGCCGTCTGACACGCGCGGCTTCTCCGCTTGCCGCCGTTCTGCTGTGGCCTCACTTGCTGGACGGGCATCCGCTGCTGGTGGATGTGCACCATTGGAATTCTTACGGCCAGGCGGGGTCAACCGCGGCGCGATTACAGGCGTTCGTGTAACCTTGGAGCTCAGAGTGCCCGTCCGCGAAGCCGATGTTCGACTGAAGTTTGCCGTGGGTGACTCCCAAGTAGTTCCCGTAGGTCCACCCGCCGTCCTCGATCCACGGCCCGTTCACATTGCCGGCATAGTTGATCGTGACGGCGGTTGCGCTCTGGTTGACATCCGTCACCGTGGTGACGGGGACACGGAATTCATTGACGCCATGCTCGTAGTCTGTCCGCTCTTCGATCATCATGAACTTGCCCTCGGGCCGGACGACGGATGTCAGGCGGGCGGGCACGCGTGTCGTCACATTTCCAGCGGCATCGTAACGGAAGTCAGACCCCATGCCATTGGCGCTGTAGCCGTTGAGTGAGTAAGTGAAGCGATAGGGCGGGCGGGTCGCGGTGTAGTGGCCGCGTGTGTTCCACCGCTTGTCAGTGGGGCAGCGCAGAACCAGATTGCCGTTCGTGCGCGAACCGGATTGGAGTCCGCCGATGTAGAACGCAATCCTGCTCTTTTCCAATGGGCGCGGCGGGTTGGCGGTCGTGTTTTGGCCGGGTCCGACCCCCGGGTCCGGTGGGTTTCCATTCTGAAACCAAATCCAGTCCTCCCACGCGTTGCCCCGGGCGTTCTGCGAGGCGTAGGCCGGGAAGACTTCATCGAAGTCGCCGCAATACATCACCATGCCCAGGGATAGCTGCTTGCTGTTGTTAAGGCATTTGGATTGCAGGCTCTTGGACTTGGCGCTGGCCAGCGCGGGCAGCAGCAGCCCGGCCAGAATCGCAATGATGGCGATGACGACGAGGAGTTCGATGAGGGTGAAGCCAGAGTTGGTGTCGGACGTGCGGCGCGAACCGCTGGTTAGCTTGCTTTTCATGACATTCGGCGGTGTTCGGGTGGTGTTGGGAGCAGGCGTTCCGTCTTGTGGATGTGAGCCGCAAGGGCTCGTGCTCATTCCAATGTGATCTTGGCGGTTCGATAGTCCATTGTCTTGAGGTCCGGCCGGTAAACCAACCGCTTGCCCGGCGGCGGGGTTGGCAAGGGCGGAAGGGCGCGCCGTTGTTTCAAGTCAGCCAGGTCCGTCGGAATGTCGCTCGCCCTGAGACAATACTCCGCGAGCACCTTGTTGTAAACATCAATCTCGCTCTGAGTCGAGGCCCGTGTGCCCGGCGCGGCAGTCGCGACTTCCGAGGGTGCTGCCGGTGGTGCGGGCGCTGGCACGGCAGGCTCCGGCAGTGGAGCAGGCGTGGCCGAACGGTGGGGGGTAACCTGAAGCGGCGGGGTCGGGGATGGCGCATCGCGCTGGCAGCCCAAGGCCAATGCGAGCAGAACGAGCAACAGGGAACCATGGAGTTTTTTCATGGGCGCACTCGTTGCGTAGAATCAGTTGCTCGGAACGGCGAAGACGTCGTTAAACGCATTGGTGTAGTTGAGCGTGTCGCAGTGGCCGTCCGCAAACCCGGTGTTTGCCCGGAGGTTGTGCCGGACAGTGAAGGGGTCGTTGCTGCCCACCCACCGGCCATCCGTGATCCATTCGGACTGCGGGCCGGTCAATGGGTAGATTCCGCGCCCGTCCGCAGGGCCGCCGCGCTCCTCGATCACCATGAACTTGATTTCCGGCCGGGTGACATTGATGAGGCGGTTCCGGACGATCGTGGTGCGGGTCAAGTTGATGAAGGTGGCCATCCCCTGCCCCTGTGTCGCATCCATGCGCGCATTCAACGCGTAACTGTAGCGATACGGAAGCCGGTTGATCGCCTGTGGATTGATCCTCGTGTCCCACTCCAAATCCGCCGGGCACCGCATGATGCTCGCGCCATTGGTCCGGGTCGCCATCGGCAACCCGCCCACGTAGGTCGCAATCTGGCTCTTGGAAATGTCGCGCGGAGTGCCCGTGGTGCGGTCGTTGGTCGGGACGGGCAGGTTCTGCCAGTGCAACCAATCCTCCGGCTGCGCGCCATTGGCGTTTTGGGACGCGCCGCAGGGAAACATGTCGTCGAAGTCGCCCACATACATGATGAAGGCGGTCGTGATTTGCTTGGAAGCGTTCAGGCAGTTGGACTGGTGCGCCTTGGCCTTGGCCTTCGCGAGCGCCGGGAGGAGCATCGCCGCAAGGATGGCGATGATGGCGATGACGACGAGCAGTTCGATGAGGGTGAATCCACGGCGCGTGGCCGCGGAGCGGAGGTAGGAGCGGTTCACTTTTCGATTCCGCGTCACCACGGCGGATTGTCAACGACACTCATGACTCGCTGACCGGCTGCAACGGGCGGACGCATCGGCAGACTGGGTTTTGGCGCAAAGTGGGACAGTGACCGACCGAAGTCAAGGTTCAAAACCCGACGCGCGCTGCAACCGATGCCGATGGCCGAATTCATGCGAAGTTTTTTGCCGGCTCTTGAATAAACGTCTGTTCGAAAAGTCGAACACATCCGAACTCGTTAATCCATTCAACGACCATGAGCAACTCGACGAACTACGGCTGGTGCAACTCTCCCGAACACCCTTGGCATCCGAGCCGGCGTGAATTCATGCACGTCGGTTTCCTCGGCGCGCTGGGACTCACCGCGGGTGATGTCCTTCGCCTCCAGGCCGAGTCCGGCCCCGCTGCGAAGGAGGGCAAGGCCAAGTCCGTCATCAACATCTACCTCCCCGGCGGCTCCGCGCACCAGGAATCGTGGGACCCGAAACACCTCGCCCCGATCGAGTATCGCGGGCCGATGGGCGTCGTGAAGACCAAGCTCGACGGCGTTTACTTCTCCGAGAACATGAAGCGCTCCGCCGAGATCGCCGACAAGATCACGGTCGTCCGCTCGATGACCCACGGCGAGGCCGCCCACGAGCGCGGCACGCACAACATGATGACGGGCAACCGCCCCTCGCCCGCGCTCGAATACCCGAGCATTGGCGCCGTCGTCTCGCACGAATTCGGGCCGCGCAACAACCTCCCGGCCTACGTCGCGATTCCCAGCGTGTCCGGTTACGGCGGCACGGGCTACCTCGGCTCGGCCTACGGCGCGTTCAGCCTCGGCTCGGATCCCGCCAGCGGCGGCTTCAAGGTCCGCGACCTCACGCTGCCCGGCGGCATTGACGCGAAGCGCTTCGAACAGCGCCGCTCAATGCGCGAAGTGGTGGACGCGCACTTCTCCAAGGTCGAGAAGGCCGACGTGCTCGACGGCATGGACTCCTTCTATCAGCGCGCCTACAGCATGATCTCCTCGGAGAAGGCCCGCGCGGCGTTCGACATCGAGGCCGAGAAGTCCGAGCTGCGCGACCAATATGGCCGCAACTCCGCCGGCCAGCGCATGATCCTCGCGCGGCGTCTCGTCGAGGCGGGTGTGCGGTTCGTCTCGCTCACCTACGGCGGCTGGGACCACCACGACAACATCCGCAACGCGAACAACAACCAGATGCCGCCGTTCGACCAGGCGTTCGCGATGCTCGTCAAGGACCTCGACCAGCGCGGCATGCTCGACTCGACGCTCGTCATGATCACGTCCGAATTCGGCCGCACGCCGAAGATCAACGGCACCGCCGGCCGCGACCATTGGCCGAAGGTGTTCAGCGTCGTCTTCGCGGGCGGCGGCGTGAAGCGCGGCTACATCCACGGCGCTTCCGACCCGACCGGCGCCGAGCCCGACAATTCGCCGTTCACGGTCGCGAACTACGCGGCCACCGTGTTCAGCCTGATGGGCATTGACCCGGAGAAGCGCCTCATGTCTCCCGGCGGCCGTCCGCAGGCCATCGTCACGGGCGACGGCCACGTGGAGAAGGACATTCTCGCCTGATGGCCCGTCCTCCGAAGCAAGGCGGAGGATGGACGCGGCGCATTCACCGCGAACAAGGCTTGGTTCCAGTGTGAACCACGAACTGCGGGGCAATGCTCGTGACGGGCGTTGCCCCGCGCTTATTTGAACATGAAGAAACTCATCGCCCTCGCCACGCTCGCGCTTGCGTGCCTCACGGCGTCCGCCGTGCAACCGCAGTTCAGCAACACCACGCCCACCGGCCTCCAGCGCGGCGCCGAGGGCGAGCTGCGCCTCAACGGCGCCCGGCTCGACGACGCGCAGGAGATCATCCTCTACAACACCGGCGTGCAGGTCGTGAAGATCGAGCAGGTCACGAACAACTTCGTGCGCGTGCGCTTCCGCGTCGCCGCCGACTGCCCGCTCGGCGAGCAGAAGCTCCGCATCCGCACCGCGTCCGGCGTCTCCGAGTTGCGCACGTTCCTCATCAGCGCGTATCCCATCGTCGAGGAGAAGGAGCCGAACTCCACCCCGGACAAGGCGCAGCGCGTGCCCGCCAACTCCACCGTCGAGGGCACGATGCAGAACGAGGACGTGGACTACTACCTCATCGAGGCGAAGAAGGGGCAGCGCATCTCCGCCGAGGTCGAGGGCATGCGCCTCGGGCGGACGATGTTCGATCCCTACGTCGCCATCCACGACAAGTCCGGCAAGCAGCTCATCAAGTCCGACGACACGCCGCTCTTTGTGCAGGACTGCTTTGTCACGACGCTCGCGCCCGCCGACGGCGAATACCTCATCGAAGTCCGCGAAAGCTCCTACGGCGGCGGCGGCAACCCGTATCGCCTCCACATCGGCCACTTCCCGCGTCCGACCGCGGTGTATCCGGCCGGCGGACAGGCAGGGCAGTCGCTCGACGTGCGTTTCATCGGCGACGCCGCCGGCGATATCAAGAAAACCGTGCAGCTTCCCGAGCCGTCGCCGTTCCGTCAGGGCGTGTTCGCGGAACAGGACGGGCTCACCGCGCCCTCGGCGAACCCCATCCGTGTGTCCGACTTCCCGAACGTGCTCGAAGCCGAGCCCAACGATGACGCGAAGTCCGCCACGCCGACCGAACTCGACCTGCCGCTCGCGTTCAACGGCATCATCGAGAAGAAGGGCGACGTGGACTGGTTCCGCTTCAAGGCGAAGCGCGGCCTGCAGTTCGATGTGAACGTCTATGCCCGCCGCATCCGGTCGCCGCTCGACTCGGTGCTCGTGCTCGCCGACGCGAACGGCAACGCCATCGCCAGCAACGACGACTCCGGCGGCTCCGACAGCTACGTGCGCTTCAACGTCCCCAACGACGGCTACTACACGCTCAAGGTCACCGACCACCTCGGCAACGGCGGGCCCGACTACACCTACCGCGTCGAGGTCGCGCCCGTGAACCAGTCGCTCCAGCTCTACATCGCCGACACCGCGCGTTACGACACGCAGACGCGCAAGTCCATCGTCGTCGCGCGCGGCAACCGCTTCGCCTCGATGATCACCGTGCGCCGCCAGAACATCGGCGGCGACCTCGAACTCGTGCCCGAGAACTTCCCCGCCGGCCTCAAGTTCTTCGCCGACACGATGCCCAACGGCCAGCAGGTCGTGCCCGTCGTCATCGAGGCCGACGCGAACGCGCCCATCACCGGCCGGCTCGCGAACATCATCGGCAAGACCATCCGCCCCGCCGACGCGAAGGACTTCAAGGAAGTGAAGGGCGGCTTCTGGCAGAACTTCGACCTCGTGCAGAACGGCAACGACGGCGTCTATTACGCGACGCACTCGGACAAGGTCTTCGTCTCCGTCGTGGACGAGCTGCCCTTCAAGCTCCGCATCGAGCAGCCGAAGATGGCGCTGCCGCAGTCCGGCTCGATGGACATCAAGGTCGTCGCCGAGCGCAAGGCCGGCTGGGAGGAGCCCATCATGCTGCGCATGCTCTACAACCCGCCCGGCACCGGCTCGCAGCCCGACGTGACCATCCCCAAGGACCAGCCCTCCGTGAACTACACGCTCAACGCCGGCGGCGGCGCGACCATCCGCAAGTGGAAGCTCGCCGTGCTCGGCCAGGCCAGCGTCAACGGCGGCACCGCTTACGTCTCCACGCAACTCGCCGACCTGGACATCGCCGAGCCTTACGTCACCGGCCGCTTCGACATCACCAACGTCACCGTCGGCGGCTCGGTCAAGGTCACGTGCAAGCTCGAGCAGAAGCGCGCGTTCGACGGCAGCGCCGAGGTCACGCTTGTCGGGCTGCCCGCCGGCGCGACCACCAGCCCCGTCATGATGACGAAGGACTCGAACGAACTCGTGTTCAACGTGAACACGGCGACCAACGCGCAGAAGGGCGTCGCCCGCACGCTCATCGCCACCGCCGTCATCAAGCAGGGCGCGGAGCACATCACGCAGACTGTCGCCGCCAACGGCCAGCTCCGCATTGACGCGCCGCGCGTGCTCGTCGCCGCCGCGCAGCCCGCCGCGACCTCCAACAAGCAGGCCACGCCCCCGAAGAAGAACACGACGAACAAGTAGTCCGCCGCGCCGCAACGATTCACCGCCATGAAACCGCTCCTCATTGCCTCGCTGTTCGCCGCCCCGCTCGCCGCCTTCGCCGCGAAGACGCCCGACCTCAAGGATGTGAAGGTCTGGCCCGTCGAGGTCAGCCTCTCCACGCGGTTCGACCGCCAGGCCCTCGTCGTGCAGGCGAGCTTCAGCGATTCCACCACGCAGGATGTCACCGAGAAGGCCACCTACGCGTTCGGCGACAAGACGCTCGTGAGGTTCGACAAGTGGACGATGACCCCGCTCGCCGACGGCCAGACCGAGCTCACCATCAAGTTCGGCGGCAAGACGCTCACCGTGCCCGTGAAGGTCGAGAAGGCCGCGCAGGAACGGCCCATCAGCTTCACGCTCGACGTGATGCCCGTCTTCACCAAGGCCGGCTGCAACGTCGGCGGCTGCCACGGCGCGGCGCGCGGCAAGGACGGTTTCTTCCTGTCGCTCTTCGGTTACGACCCCGACGGCGACTACAATCGCATCACCCGCGAGCTGCCCGGCCGCCGCATCAACCTCGCGCTGCCCGACGACAGCCTCATCATCGAAAAGGCCCTTGGCCGCGTTCCGCACACGGGCGGCGAGCGCTTCAAGCCCGACAGCGAGCTTTACGCCACGCTCATCCGCTGGCTCAAGGCCGGCGCGCCCAAGGACGCCGCGGGCACCGCGACCGTCGTGGACGTGGACATCAACCCCAAGCAGGCCGTCATCGAGGGCACCGGCAACATCCAGCGCCTCAGCGTGCGCGCCGTTTACTCGGACGGCACCTCGCGCGACGTAACCGCGACCGCGGACTACCTCACCAGCAACGACGTCGCCGCGAAAGTGGACGGCGCGGGCCGCATCACCGCCGGCAACCGCGGCGAGGCGTTCGTGATGGCGCGCTACGCGGGCTTCACCGTCGGCTCGCAGATTCTCGTCATCCCCAGGGACGCGAAGCTCGACTTCCCCGAGATCGCGGAGAACAACTACATTGACCGCCACGTCCACAACAAGCTCCGCAAGGTCCGCATCACCCCGAGCGAGTTGTGCGACGACGCGACCTTCGTGCGCCGCGTCTATCTCGACATCACGGGCCTGCTGCCGTCCGCCGAGGACACGCGCAAGTTCGTGGCCGACTCCGACGCGAAGAAGCGCGAGAAGCTCGTGGACACGCTGCTCGCGCGCGACGAGTTCAACGACATCTGGGTGATGAAGTTCGCCGAACTGCTCCAGGTCCGCACGGACAACATCCGCTTCCAATACAAGTCCGCGCTGCACTACTACACGTGGCTGCAGGAGCAGTTCGCGAAGAACGTGCCGATGAACGAACTCGTGCAGGACCTGCTCACCTCCAAGGGCGGCACCTTCTCCAACCCCGCGGCCAACTTCTACAAGGTCGAGACCGACGTGCTCAAGATGACCGAGAACGTCGCCCAGGTCTTCATGGGCATGCGCATCCAGTGCGCGCAGTGCCACAACCACCCCTTCGACAAGTGGAAGATGGACGACTACTACAGCTTCGCCGCGTTCTTCTCGCAGGTCGGCCGCAAGACCGGCGAGGACCAGCGCGAGACCATCGTCTTCAACTCCGGCAGCGGCGGCGTGCGCCATCCCGTCGGCAACAAGGACATGCCGCCCAAGTTCCTCGGCGGCGCGCAGCCGCAGCTCGAGCGCGGCACGGACCGCCGCGAAATCCTCGGCAAGTGGCTCGCCTCGCCCGAGAACCCCTTCTTCGCCCGCAACCTCGCCAACATCGTCTGGGCGCACTTCTTCGGTCAGGGCATTGTGGACCCGGTGGACGACGTCCGCATCAGCAACCCGCCGTCCAACCCGGAGTTGCTGGACGCGCTCGCCACCGGGTTCACGAAGTCCAACTACAACTTCCGCAAGCTCGTCCGCGACATCTGCACCTCGCGGACCTACCAGCTCTCGCCCAAGTCCAACGAGTCCAACGCCAGCGACACGCGCAACTTCGCCAAGGGCACCATCCGCCGGCTCCGCGCCGAGGTTCTGCTCGACTGCATCAACCAGGTGACGACCACGAAGGACAAGTTCGGCGGCCTGCCGCTCGGCGCGCGCGCGGTCGAGATCGTGGACGGCCGCACCACCACGTTCTTCCTCACCACCTTCGGCCGCGCCGACCGCGGCACCGTCTGCTCGTGCGAGGTCAAGATGGAGCCGAACCTCTCGCAGGCGCTCCATCTGCTCAACGGCGACACCGTCAACAACAAGGTCGTCAATGGCGGCCTCGTGCGCTCGCTGCTCAAGGACGGCCGCGAGGCCGCCGACGTGGTGGACGAGATGTATTTCCGCTGCTTCTCGCGCCCGCCGACCGCGGAGGAAAAGGCCAAGCTCGTCGCGTTCGCGAAGGACGCGAAGAACGACCAGGAAAAGGCCGACATCCTCAACGACATCTTCTGGTCCGTGCTGAACTCGAAGGAGTTCATCTTCAACCACTGATCCTCCGCCGCGCCCGCGACAGCGCGGCCGTCCGCAACCGACCGTCAATTGATGCCCCGATGAAATCCCGTCCGCTCCTGTTCGCCTCCGCCCTCGGCTCGCTGGCCCTCGCCTTCGGCGTCACCGCCGTTGCCCAGCAGGGCGCAAAGGTCACTTACGACGACCACGTCCTGCCCGTCTTCCGCAACAACTGCACCAAGTGCCACAATCCGGAGAAGGCCAAGGCCGACCTCGACCTCTCCACCTTCAGCGGCGCGCTCAAGGGCGGCAGCTCCGGCGTCGTCCTCAAGAGCGGCGACCCCGACGGCTCCAAGCTCGTCAAGGTCATCATGCACGCCGAGGAGCCCGAGATGCCCCCCAAGTCCAAGCTCCCGGACAAGGACATCGCGCTCATCAAGTCGTGGGTTGCCGGTGGCCTGCTCGAGAACTCCGGCGCGAAGGTCATCGCGATGAACAGGCCCAAGGTGGACCTCTCCGCCGCCGTCGGCTCCACCGACAAGCTCGACGGTCCGCCGCCGATGCCCGGCGACGTGCTGCTCGAACCCATCGTCCGCACCGAGCGCACCGGCGTCGCCACCGCCATAGCCGCGAGCCCGTGGTCGCCACTTATCGCTCTGGGCGGCCAGCGGCAGGTGCTGCTCTTCAACACCGACACGCTCGAACTCGCCGGCGTGTTCGCTTTCCCCGAGGGCCATCCCGCCGACCTCAAGTTCAGCCGCAATGGCAAGCTCCTCATCGCCGGCGGCGGGCGCGGCAGCAAGTCCGGCTTCGCCGTCGTGTGGGACGTGACCACGGGCGACCAGATCCTGAAGGTCGGCGACGAGCCCGACACCGCCCTCGCCGCGGACATCTCGCCCAACCAGCATTGGATCGCGCTCGGCAGCCCGAACAAGCTCGTGAAGATTTTCAGCACCAAGACCGGCGAGCAGCTCTTCAAGATGAAGAAGCACACCGACTGGGTCACCGCCGTCGAGTTCAGCCCGGACAACAAGTATCTCGCCACCGGCGACCGCAGCGGCGGCATCGTCGTGTGGGAGGCCGACAGCGGCGAGGAAGTCCACGTCCTCACCGGCCACCGCGCGCAAATCACCTCGCTCATGTGGCGCAGCGGCGAGGTGCTCATGAGCGCGAGCGAGGACGGCTCCGTCCGCGCGTGGACCATGCTCGAGGGCCAGCAGGCGCGCAACTCCACCGCGCACAATGGCGGCGTGCTCGGCGCGAAGCTCTCGCGCGACGGCAAGCTCGCCTCCTGCGGCCGCGACAACCAGGCCAGCGTGTGGGACGCCGGCGGCAACCGCATTATCTCCGTCACCAGCACCAACGACCTGCCCGTCCGCGTCGCCCTCTCGCATGACGCCTCCCGCTTCGTCATCGTGGACTGGACCGGCCGCGTCTCCGTCTGCAACGCCGCGAACGGCCAGCGCATCGGCTTCCTCGACCTCAACCCGCCGTCCATCGCCGACCAGCTCGCGCTCGCGCAGAAGCGCCTGGCCGAACTCGAGGAAACCGCTGCCAAGTCGCCCGAGCTCATCGCCGCCGCCGAGGCCGAAGTGAAGAAGCTTCAGGACTCGAAGGCCGCTGCGAAGGCCATCGAGGACGCGACGAAGAAAGTCGCCGATGCAAAGGCCGCCGCCGAAAAGGCGCCGAAGGACGTCGCCGCGGCGAAGGCGAGCGTCGAGCGCCTCAAGCTCGGTCAGTTCTTCGCGCAGGTTTACAGGGCCCGCGAGAGCTTCACTTCGAAGAAGGACGAGCGCGACCGCCTGCTCGCCGAGTCCGAAGCCGCGAAGGCTTCCGTGAAGAAGCTCAACGACGAACTCACCGCCGCGAAGAAGGAGAAAACCTCGACGAAGGAGGAGAAAGCCGCGCTCGCCGCGAAGCTCAAGCGCCTCAACGACTCCCTCAAGCTCGCCAACGACAAGGCCTCCTCCTCGAAGACCGCCGCCGACAAGCTCGCCAAGTCCCTGCCTGTCGAGGAGGCGAAGTTCAAGAAGCTCGCCGCCGAGTATCAGAAGCTCAAGGCCTCGCCCTCTCCGTCGCCGACGGTCAAGACCGCCGGCCTCTGACCCGCGTCCCTAGTGGCACGGGCGTCCCGCCCGTGCGCTCCGGTTCTCACGGCCGGGACGCCCGTGCCACCACGCGAGCCTCGCAATCCGCTGCGGCCCGCTTACGCTTCACGCGTGAGCGCCTTCGAGAATCCGGCCCTCGCAGCTTTCATTGCCGAAATCCACGGTGAACGCGTGGTGGCCCAGGTGCTCATTCGGCGCGACGGCATGACGTTCGAGCTTCGGCACGTCGCGGACCGCGACGCGGCAGCATCGAGCCTGGTCACGACGCTTCCCGCGAAAGCCCGCGAGCTCGCGCAGTTCACCGCGGACGGCGCGTTTCGCCCGCTCAAGTCCGCGCCCACGCTCAAGCGCGGCTGGCGCATTGTCGCGCCCGGGACCGGGGCGCTCGGTCTCGCGCTCGACGGGCTGTTGCCCGGCGCGGTGGCGGATTGGTTCGCCGCGCGCCGCGAGCCGGCTCCGGTGACTCCGTGGCAGGACATGACCGCGCGGCAGAGCGGCATGTATCGAATCACAACCATGCTCGATGCGGACGGCGTTGTCGCGCTCGTCGCGGCAACGTGTGCGTCGTCGCGCTGTCTCAAACGCCGCCTGTGGACCGCGACTTCCGTGGGCCCCGAGCCCGCCACCGACAAGACCATCATTCCCTGCCTCGAACCGTGCGCGATAATCCTCGAGGCCGCGCGGTGCGCGGTGCGCGCAGAGGAGCAGGAAGGGGGGCGGCAGGCCGAAGGCTGACGCGCGGCGTCACGGCCTTGGCGGCACCGGGGCGGGAGCGGCGTCGAGGAAAAGCTCCTCCACGCGCGACAGCAGCCAGCGCGCGCGGCGCTGCATGACGAGGTTCTCCAGCCGCCAGTCGGGCCGCGCGTTCACGTCCACCTCGAGCGCCCGTCCGAGGAGGGCGCGGAAATCCTTCACGTCCTGATTCTGCACGCACACGGACTCCGCGAACGAGACGAATGGCGATGCGAGCCGTCCCCTCGAGAGTTCCACGGCGCGGTCGAGGTGGCGCCGTGAACGCGAAGCCGGGTCGCCCCTCGCGCCCTGCCGCGCGGGTTCGTAGCTGATGAGGAATGCGTGGAGCGCGCCGTCGTCGTAAGCTTCGTCGAGTTCAAGCGCGCGATCCACGAGCGCCTCGACCGACGGTTGGTCGGCAACCAGGTCGGGTTGGTCCTTGCCGAGCGTGATGGCGCTGGCCCACGCTGCGGCCGTCCAATACATCAGCGGCACATCGCGCTTCGCAAGCCGGCGCACGGCGGACTTGGGGTCGGTGCGGATTGAGGCGGCGATGCGCGCGTGCCGGACTTCGAGTCCGCGAAGGCCGTAGTCCCGCGCGCGCAGGTAGAGCCTTTTCGCGCGCTGATGCATCGCGCTCGCGGCGGCGAAGTCCTTCTCCTCAAGTTCGTCCGCAGGTGCGTCAACGAATGCGAACGCGTATTGGGTGAAGCCCCGCGCGGTGGCGAGCAGCAGGCCCTCGTGGCGCGGCGACTCCGCCAGCAGGCTTTCCATCAGCTTGAGGCTCGTGGGCGCGGCGTCGCGTATGAGGTCGGGATCCTCGTCGCTGCCGAACGCGTCGCCGCCGCGGGCGAGGGCGTCGCCGACCTTGTTGATGGCGAACTGGCGGATGGAGCAGCCGTTCGCGGCCACGAGCAGAACCCCGAGGCAGGCCACGGCCGCGCGAACAGCCGTTGCTCGAAAAGCGCGGGACAGCAGGCGCATCGGTGTGGCGTTGAGCGGCTCGGGGAATCTTGCGCGGCGCGGCGCGGCGCGATGGCCGCGCGCATTGTCCATCACTTCGCGCCGACCTTGGCTTTCAGGTCCGCCCAGAATTCGTCCACGTTGTTCTTGCGAATCTGCCGGGCGGGGATGTCAATGAACTTGCCCGCCGGCAGCGCGCTCGCGTCACCCTTGAGCACGGCGGTGAGCACCTCGACGGACTTGTGGCCATACATATAGGGGTTCTGCACCACGGTGCCGTGCACCGAGCCTTTCTGGATTCCCGCGAGCGTGGCATCGTCCTCGTCGAACGCGACCACGCGGACCTTGCCGAGCTTGTCGGCTTGCGCGAGCGCCTCGAGCAGGAGCGGCGGGTTGTAGGCAAAGAGCCCCACCATGCAGCCGAGGTCGGGATGCTTGGCGAGCGTGTCCTCCGCGTTGGCCTTGCCCTTCGCGCGGTCGAACTGGTCCGTGAGCGTGCCGAGAATCTTGTAGCCGCCGCCCTCCACCACCGCGCCGGGCGGGTCGAAGTTGCCCGGGTTTTCAGGACGGCCGAGGATGGCGTCAATCGTCCCCTGCCGTCGGCGCTTGGCGTTGTCCTGTTCGAGCCGGCCGATGAAGATCATCACCGTGCCGCCTCCGGGCATCGCCTCGCGCACGAGGTCGCCGCAGAGCCGGCCCGCCTTGTAGTTGTCCATGCCGATGTAAACGAGCCGGTCTGCGCTCGGCGCGTCGGAGTCGTGCGTGATGAGCTTGGTGCGTTTGGCGGCGGTGTTGAGCAATTCGGTCTGGTTCGCGGGGTCAATCGGGCTGACCGCGATGCCGTCAATGCCGCGCGTGAGCAGGTCCTCGATGATGCGTTTCTGGTCGCTGATGCCCTCGACGGGCATGAACGTCTGCGCGTCCACGCCGAGCTTGTCGCCCGCGGCCTTCACACCCGTGGCGGCGATGTTCCAGAACGAGGCGACACCGTTGGAGACGAACGCGATCTTGAGTTTCTTGCCGCCCTTCGTTGCGGCCTGCGGAGCCGCGGGAGTGGCGGGCGTGCGCTCGGACGAGGGCTTGCAACCGGCAAGCGCGAGCGCGGCTGCGGCGGTCGCAACGCAGAAGGAACGGCGGGTGATGTGCATGCCGCATGGTTCCGGTTGGAGTTTGGAAGTCAAGTGTGCCGAGGCGCGCGCGAGGCAGTCGGGCGCATCTCAGTTTCTTGCAGCACAGCGGGAAGGGCGGACGAACTGACAGAA
>Ga0233425_10003315_pt1 | contig 29533 bp, 25 predicted proteins | sample Watercolumn_Towu_2_FD_181712 | JGI IMG/M metagenome (GOLD analysis project Ga0233425, IMG submission 181712) | Freshwater microbial communities from Lake Towuti, South Sulawesi, Indonesia - Watercolumn_Towuti2014_140_MG | ecosystem: Environmental > Aquatic > Freshwater > Lake | place...
CCCGATGCTAGACGCGCTCCCCGGAGCGAGGGGAAGCGCCATGACCGACACCAAAGCCATCGCCACCTTTTCGGCGGAGAAGCGCCGCTTCGAGCCCAGCGAGGCGTTCCGGAGCCGCGCGCGCCTGAAGAGCATGGCGGAGTACGAGCGGCTGTACCGCGAGAGCCTCGACGCCCCGGACTCGTTCTGGAAGCGCGAGACGGCCGACCTGGTGCTGCGGACGCCGTGGACGCGCGTCCAGGAGGGTGAGCTCCCACACGTGAAGTGGTTCTTGGGCGCGACACTCAACGTGACGGAGAGCTGCCTCGACCGCCACCTCGCGGAGCGCGGGGACCGCCGCGCCATCGTCTGGGAGAGCGAGCCCGGCGAGACGCGCGTCCTCTCCTACCGCGAGCTCCACGCCGAGGTCGTCCGTTTCGCCGCTGCGCTGCGTGGGCTGGGTGTCGGCGAGGGCGACCGCGTCGCGATCTACATGGGCATGGTGCCCGAGGTCGTCGTGGGCATGCTCGCCTGTGCGCGCATCGGCGCGACCCACAGCGTGGTGTTCGGCGGGTTCGCCGCCGAATCCCTGCGCGATCGCATCGACGATTGCCAGGCCAAGGTCGTGCTGACGCAGGACGGCGCCCTGCGCCGAGGCCAGGTCGTCCCGCTGAAGGCGACCGTGGACCAGGCCGTCGCGGCAGCTCCCAGCGTGCAGAAGGTCGTCGTGCTCCGGCGGCTCGGCGACGCGTCGGCGAAGGTCGAGATGAAGGCCGGGCGCGACCTGTGGTGGCACGAGGTCGCCTCCGCGGCCGACCCCGCTCTGGGGACCCCGGCCATCGTGGACGCCGAGCACCCGCTCTTCATCCTGTACACGTCCGGCTCGACGGGCCGCCCCAAAGGCGTGCTCCACACCACCGGCGGCTACCTCGCCGGCACCCACGTCAGCACGAAGTACGTCTTCGACCTCGGGGACGACGACCTCTACTGGTGCACCGCCGACGTCGGCTGGGTCACTGGCCACAGCTACCTCGTCTACGGGCCGCTCTCGAACGGCGCCAGCTGTCTGATGTACGAGGGGGCGCCGAACTTCCCTGACTGGGGCCGCTTCTGGCAGCTCGTCGAGAAGCACCGGGTGAGCATCCTGTACACCGCGCCGACCGCCATCCGCTCCTTCATCCGCGCGGGCAACGACTGGGTGGCGAAGCACGACCTCTCGAGCCTGCGCCTGCTCGGCACTGTGGGCGAGCCCATCAACCCGGAGGCGTGGGTCTGGTACCACGACACGGTGGGCGGCAAGCGTTGCCCCATCGTGGACACCTGGTGGCAGACGGAGACGGGGTCCATCATGATGGTGACGCTTCCCGGGGCGGCGTTCGGCAAGCCCGGCGCCACCGGGTTGCCGTTCTTCGGCGTGCGTCCCGAAGTCGTGACCAGCGACGGCGAAGCCGTGGGGGTGAACGAGGGCGGCCTGCTCGTCCTCCGCCGAGCCTGGCCCAGCATGCTGCGCACCATCTGGGGCGACGACGAGCGTTTCGTGCAGCAGTACTTCAGCGAAGTCCCGGGCAGCTACTTCACCGGTGACGGCGCGCGCCGCGACGAGGACGGTTACTTCCACGTCGTCGGCCGCATCGACGACGTGCTCAACGTCGCGGGGCACCGCATCGGCACGGCGGAGATCGAGAGCGCGCTGGTCTCCCACACCTCGGTCGCCGAGGCCGCCGCCGTCGGTCGCCCCGACGACTTGAAGGGCCAAGCCCTAGTGGTCTTCGTCACGCTGAAACCCGGCTTCGTCGCCGGCGAGGAGCTGGCCTCGGCCCTGCGCGCGCACGTCGGGCGGGAGATCGGGAAGTTCGCGGCCCCCGACGACATCCGCTTTGCGGAGAGCCTGCCCAAGACACGGAGCGGCAAGATCATGCGGCGCCTGCTCAAGGACATCGCCGCGGGGCGCGAGACGCGCGGCGACGTGTCGACGCTCGAAGACCTGAACGTGCTCGCGAAGCTCCGAGGCTCCGAGGAGTGAGGCGGGAGCTCGACCGAGGAACGAGGAACAGGGAATTCTCGAGGCCGGAGGCCGAGCTTGGAACGGGCGTGTGAAGTCTTGGCGGCGGCAGATCACGATCGGCAGGGGAGACCGGAGACGTGAATCCGGCCCAGGCCGGCGCTGGCTGTTTCTACCGAACGGATCAGTGGCGAGGCGCCTGGGTCGTCCGCGGAGCGTGAAGGAGAATCGAGTACGAGTACGAGTACGAGTACGAGTACGAGTACGAGTACGAGAATCAGCCCAGGAGCTCGACCAGGATCCTGTACCCCTGCCGGAAATGCTCGAGCTCGGCCTGCTCGTTGGGGGCGTGGTAGTAGCCGCTGCGCCCGAAGCCGGTGATCTGCACGTCGAAGCCGCGGCGCTGCAGGTCGCGGACGAGGGGCAGCGAGCCGGTCATGCTGTAGGCCTTCGGGTCGACGCCCGGGCGCGCGACGCAGAGCGCCCGCTCCAGCGCCCGGAGCCCCGGTGAATCGAGCCGGCAAGCGATGCCCTCCATGCTCCGCCCCATCGGCTCGAGACGGACGCACCCGCGCTCGCCGGAGACCGCGCGGGTGCGCGGGAACCCGCGCGGCGGGTCGCCAGCCTCGATGCGCCGGTCGAGCGCGGCGACGAACGCTCGCGCGCCCTCGATGGCGTCCTGCATGTCGTAGAAAGGCGTGAGGCGGATGTCGCCCTCGATGCTGGCAAGCGCTGGGATCTTCGTCACCTTGTCGTTCGGCACCAGCATGCGCGTGGCCTTCAGGCTCGAAGGCGAGAGAAAGCCCCAGCGAGCCTCGTCCGGGTGAGCGGGGAAGCGCTGCTCGAACCACTCGACCAGCGCCCGCTCCGCCGCGAAGGCGAGCTCCAGCGCGTTCACGCAGTTCTGGGTGAAGCCGGAGTGCCCGCCGACGCCGGTCGCCTCGAGCTTCCACATCGCCATGCCACCGGTGCCCACCGTCGGGCCGAAGTCCGCGCTGTCGAGCCAGTACACCGTGCCTTTGGCGAGGTCGTCCAGGGCGCCGACGCTGAAGGCCCAGTCGAGGCCGATCTCGGGGATGGGCGCCTCCTCCTCGTTCGAGATCAGAACCACCTTCACGCTGCGCTCCGGCGTGACGCCGCGCTCGCAAAGCTCCGCGAGGAGATCCGTCAGCAGCGCGACGTGACCGAGGCAGTCCGTCACGCCGCGGCCGTACAGCACTCCGCCTTCCACCTCGAGGGACCAAGGGTCGCGGACCCAGCCTTCTCCTACGCGGTCGGCCGGCACGACGTCGAAGTGAGCGCCGACGAAGCCGACCACGCCCGAGCCCTTGCCCGGCAGCGTGAGCACGAGATTCGGTCGGCTCTCGTGACCGGGCGCCGACAGCAGCTCGGCCCTGAGCTTGCCAGCGGCGACGTGCGGAGAGAGCACGGAGAGCACGCGATCCGCGGCGAGCTTCTCCTCCGGGACGAGCCCGGCGGAGGGGCTGTTCGCCAGCTTGGGACCGAGCTTCACCAGCTCGGAGAGGAGAGACAGGAATCGCTTCTCGTTCAGCGCGAGGTTCTGCACGCTCCGGCGGATAGCACGGGCGCCCGGGCGGTCAGCGCGAAATCTCGTCGCGTGGCCCACAATACCCCGCTCGGCTATGCTCCGCCGCCATGCGTCCCGTGATCATCGGTGCCGGCCGAGGCAGCCGCCTGGGCCCCGAGACCGACGAGCTCCCCAAGACCTTGGTCCAGGTCATGGGGCGCCCGATGCTCGACTGGATCCTCGAGGCGCTCGGCGCCGCGGGCTTCGCCCGGCGCGACGTCGTCTTCGTGTGCGGCTATGCCGAGGACGTGATCCGCGCGCGCTATCCCGACTTCACGTTCGTGCGCAACGCGGACTGGCAGAACAACAACATCCTGCTCTCCCTGTTGTGTGCCCGCGAGCACCTCGGCGCGGGCTTCGTCTCCACCTACGCCGACATCGTCTACGAAGGCGCCGTGGTCGAGAAGCTCGTGGCCGCTCGCGAGCCCATCGTGCTCGGTTGCGACACGGAGTGGAGGCGGCGTTACCAGAAGCGTTCTCGACACCCGGAGACGGACGCAGAGAAGCTCGTCGCGGACGGCCGTCGCGTGCTCAGACTGAGCCGTCACGTGCCGAGCGAAGAGGCGAGCGGAGAGTTCATCGGCGTGATGAAGCTCGACGCCGGCGGCGCCGCCGAGCTCGTCGATTGCTTCGATCGGGCCCGCGCGGAGCACGCGGGCAAGCCGTTCCGCGAGGGGCGACTGTTCGAGAAGGCCTACCTGATCGACCTCCTGCAGCACATGCTGGAACGAGGCGTCGCCATGCACCGCGAGGACACCCGGGGCGGTTACATGGAGATCGACACCCAGGAAGATCTGGCGCTGGCCGAGGAGTGGTGGCGACAGCGCCCGTGAGCCCCGAGCGCGTGAGCGCCGACGAGCTGGTGACTCGGCTCGACCGACTGCGCCGCGGGCGTGCCCCGGCCGTGCTCGCCTTCGACGGCGACGGGACGCTGTGGCGGGGTGACGTGGCGGAGGACGTGTTCCACTGGGCGCTCGGCAGGCGCCTGCTCGGCCCGGTTCCGACCCAGCGCCTGCGTGAGGTCGCGCACGCCCACGGGCTCGACTTCGACGGGGACGCGAACAGCATCGCTGGCGGCTTGTTCGATGCCTACGTGGCGGGCCGATTCCCGGAGCGCACCGTGTGCGAAATCATGGCCTGGTGCTTCGCCGGGCTCGCGCTCGACGACCTCCGCCGCTTCGCCCGCGAAGCGCTGACCGAGACCGGGCTCGACGCCCGGGTCAACCAGAGCCTCGCGCCCGTGCTCGACTGGGCCGAGAATCAGCGTGTCCGCGTGGTGATCATCTCGGCTTCTCCACGCTTCGTGGTCGAGGAAGCGGCTCGACGCTGGAACGTGGCGCCGCGGGACATCGCGGCAACGAGCCCCGCCCTCGAGTCCGGGCGTTTGCTCCCGCGGCTCTCGAGCCCGGTGCCCTATGGCCCGACCAAGGTGCAGTTCGGTCGCGAACTGTTCGCGGACGCGGCCTGGCTCGCGAGCTTCGGCGACAGCGCCTTCGACCTCGACATGCTGGGCGCGGCCGAGCTCGGCGTCGCGGTGCGACCCAAACCCAGCCTGCTCGAGGCGCTGCCGGCGCTGCGCCGCGCGGTGGTGCTCGAGGGCTGAACGAGCCGAAATAGCAGCGCTTTCGCCTGGGGTGGGCCTGGCCAGTCCCCACCACGGTCGTTCATTCCTCCTTTGACTTTGAACACTTACATGCAATACACGCATATATCCGATGCGGGTTTTCATGTCGGCCCTCCTCGTGCTGCTGGCGCTGCTCTCGGCAAGCTGCCGCGCGCCCGCCGAGGACGGCTCCAAGGTCCGCGTCGCGTTCATGGCTCGGCTCACCCACGCACCCGCGCTCACCGCGGTCGACAGCGGGCGCCTCGACGCCGCGCTCGGCGGCGTTCGCGTCGAGAGCCGCCTGTTCGAGGTGGGCAACGCCGCCATCGAAGCGCTCTTCGCCGGCGACGTGGACATCGCGCTGCTCGGCCCGAACCCTGCCATCAACGGCTTCGTACGCTCCAACGGGGAGGTCCGCATCGTCTCCGGCTTGGCGAGCGGCGGTAGCTCCTTGGTCGTGCGCGCGGGCTCCGGCATCGCGTCCGCGCACGACCTGAAGGGGCGCAGGCTGGCGACCCCACAGATCGCCAGCACCCAGGACGTGGCGCTACGCGCGTACCTGCGCAGGAACGGCCTCGCCTCCACGCTCGAAGGCGGCGACGTGACGGTCTTACCGATGAGCAGCGCGGAGATCCGGCTGTTGCTCCGGCGCGGTGAGATCGACGGCGCGTTCGTCAGCGAGCCCCTCGCGTCCGAGCTCGTAGCCTCGGGGGCGAGCGTGCTGGTCGACGAGCGCGACGAGTGGCCGGGGCGCCGCCACCCCTCCACCGTCGTCGCGGTTCGCAAGCGCTACCTGGACGCTCACCCCGAGAACGTACGCCGCGTGGTCGCCGCGCTCGACGCGGAGATCCGCTGGGTCGAGTCGCACCGCGACGACGCGCTCGCAGCGTGCCTCGGCGGCATCCAACGGCGCCTGGGCAAGGCACCGCCCGCCTCGGTGGCCGGGCCCGCGTTCTCGCGCATCGACTTCACGAGCGATCCCATGCCGGGCGCCCTCGCGCGCCAGGCCTACGACGCGGAACAGGCCGGTTTCTTGCCGAGGGGGGCGGCCCTCGCGGGCCTCCTGGTCGAGCTCGACGCGCGGGAGGCCGCGCGGTGAGGGCGACATTGGAGCGAGCCGGCGCCATCGTGGCGCTGCTCGCGCTGTGGCAGCTCGTGGTGGCGCTCGGCGTCTTTCCGCACTACGTGCTGCCGGGCCCGAGCGCGGTGGCGCATTCGGTCGGGCGGGGCGTCGCGGACGGCACGCTGACGCTGGCGCTCGCGAAGAGCCTCTGGCGCCTCGCTCTCGGTTATGGGCTCGCCAGCCTCGGCGGCATCGTGCTCGGCATCGCCATGGGGCGGCTCGCGGCCCTCGAGCGCTCGCTCGGCACGCTGCTCACGGGCCTGCAGTCGCTGCCCAGCATCTGCTGGATGCCGCTCTCGCTCCTGTGGTTCGGCCTGAACGAGAGCGCCATCCTGTTCGTCGTCGTGCTGGCCACGCTGGGGACCGTCGCCCTCGCCGTGCGCGACGCGGTGCGCGGCGTGCCGAAGCTGTGGCTGAGGGCGGCGCGCACGATGGGAGAGCGCGGTGTGAGCCTGTGGCTGCGGGTCATCTTGCCCGCGACGTTGCCGGGCACCATCACGGCGTTGCGCATCGGCTGGAGCTTCGCCTGGCGCGCGCTGATGGCGGGCGAGCTGCTGTTCGTCGCCGGCGGGCTCGGAGAGGTGATGCACGTCGGCCGGGAGCTCAACGACATGACTCGAGTGATGGCCGCGATGGTGGTCATCGTGGCGCTCGGCCTGTTCTTCGACAACGTCGTGCTGGGCCAGCTCGAGGCGAGGACCCGGCGTCGCTGGGGCATGACCTGAGGGGACTTTCCGAGGCGGCAGAAAGCTGCTCTAAAGGTCCTCTCGGCATGCAGAGCGCCCTTCCCCTCGCCATCATCCTCGGCCTCGCCGTTTGCTTGGGCGCGTGCGGAGGCAACGAGCCTCCCCCCAAGACGCCCGAGGCGAAGAACGACGGCGACGACGAGCAGCGTCCGAGCGGCGGGCCGGATGTCTCCGCCGAGGTCGGCGCGCTCGACGAGGCGAAGGTCGAGAAGGCCTTCGCAAGTCGCGTGAAAGGCCTGGCTCGCTGCCTCGACGCCGGCGCCAAGCGCGTCGAGTTCATCGGCGGGCAGGTGGCATTCTTCGTGAAGATCGACCAGCACGGCAAGGTCGCGCACGCCCACCTGGAGAAGTCGTCCCTGGGCGACCGCGAGACCGAGAAGTGCATGCTCGACGCCCTGCGTGCCGCGGAGTGGCCCGCGCCCGTCGGCGGCCTCGTGGGCCTCGCGCGCAAGGGCTTCGACTTCGACCCGCCGAACGACGTGCGCCCGCCCACGGATTGGGACCCCGACAAGGCGGCGAGCGCCCTCGGAGCCCGCGGCGGAGAGATCAAGAAGTGCAAAGGCGGCGCCTCTGGCGCCTTCTCCGCCACGGTCTACGTGGACACCAACGGCAGTGTGATGGCGGCGGGGGTCGCGCCGCCAGACGAAGCGGGCGAGGCCGCCGTGGACTGCTTGGTGGGGGTGATCAAGGGCACCAAGTTCCCCTCCCCCGGGAGCTGGCCCGCCAAGGTCGGCGTCGAGCTCTAGACAGAAACTCGGCTCCAGGCTTCAGGCTGCAGGCTACAGCCAGAGGTCACGCGGCGGGCTTGAGGTCCACGGCGAAGCCGAGCTCGGAGGCCGTTTCATCCGGCGCGGGTCGGCGCAGCCGGTGCCGCAACTGACTCGACTTTCGCTGATCGCGAAAGCCTCGGGCTACCGGCTTCAGGCTGCAGACTTCAGCAGAGCGAGGACGGAGCGAACGGAGAACGTCGAACGGACACCGGATGCGCTTCGACCGAAACCCCCGGCTCCGAAACCTGAAGCCTGGAGTCTGAAGCCCGAAGCCACGAGAGTTGCGCCCGATAAGGGCGAAACTCGAGTCTGAGCGGCGCCGCGCCGAGTCAGTCCTCCGCGGCGTCTTGTGCCGCGAACACGCTGAGCTCGAGCTGCGGCGCCCCCTTGCCGGCGGCGGCGGCGGGCGCGAGCTCGACCCTCGCCGAGCCGAGCCCTTCCTTCACCAACAGGTCGCTCACCGTCTTCATGCGCTTCGTGGACTCTTCGGGGCTCGCCGCGGCGCCGGTCTCACTGATCTTCACCCGGCTCCCGCCGTGGCGTTGGGTGACGCTCGCGACGGCCGCGATGACCTTCCGCCCGGTCTCCTGCACCACCTCGCCGGCGAGCTCCGACGACGCGACACGAATCACGGGTTTGCCCTCGACCACGGCGAGCTCCACCTCGCCGGTTCGAACGGCTGCCTCGAGCGCCAGCGTGAGGTCGCGCACGATCGCGGCGTTGTCGGTGGCGTCGGCCTCGCACTCGGCCAGCTTCTTGGCGCGCGCCTCGGCGGCGTCCAACGCCTGCGCGAGCTTGGAGCGCTCGCCCGAGAGCTCGCGCAGGTGCTCCCCGGTACGACCGAGCTCACCGCGGAGCTGCTCCACGATCTCCACGGCGAAGCGGCGCTCGGCACCCGCCACGTCCGCGCCGAGCTGGGCCTCCGCGCGATCGGCCTCGACGCGCTCGAGCTTCCTCTCGCGATCGGCCAGGGTCAGGTGTAGTCGGTCCACCTGGCGGCTCAGCTCCGTCAGCCGGGCCTGTGTGCGGCGGTGGGCCTCCTGCTCGACCAGGATGTTCGAGCGTGCCTCCTCGTAACGCGCGGCGGGGACCACGCAGCCACCCAGGGCTGCTGCGGCAACAACGGCGAGAACCAGCTGTCTGGGCATCGTCGTCACCTCACGCCACCAGGGCGCCCTTCAGCGTGAGCACGTCCATGTGCTCGGCCAACGTGAGCCGGTCCGCGTCGCACATGCGCACGAAGCGGAACGCTTGGTGGCTGCCGCGCGACCAGATGGGTCGTGCCCAGGCGATGATCGGGTGGATGCGCTCGGGCAGCGTCAGGGTCAGCTTCTGCAACGTGCCCTGGTGTCGAGCTTCGATCGTCCGACCCCTGTCCACGATGATGCCGGTCGGCGAGATCTCGATCCCTCGGCAGCGCGAAATCAGGATGCCATCGTGCGCAACGACGCCGAAATCGGTTCGGCCCCTCAGGCCCACGCGACGTTCCATGGAAGAAAACCTCCGTCCTCGGGTGAAATCGTACGGGGCTGGGGCGAGCACGGGCCAACTTCGCACGCACATCGCCCTACACGCCGACGCTTAGCGAAGTCCTTCGCGAAGCGCGCCCCGACACAACTTGGCCAGGCCACGAAGCCAGTCGTACGAGTGCCATCGTGCGGAGGAGCCTCTGCTCGTTCTCTGCCGGCACCGCGAGCGTGCTCTCGGTCGCCGGGCTCGTCGTGCTGCTCCCCGGCGGCGTGCGCGCGGACGACGGCGCACGCCCGGACGTCGACCTGTCGCGCATCCACGTCGACGACGAACGCGCCACCGCTCCGCTCGAGAACGGCGAGCTCGCCGAGCTGACTCTCGACCCGAGCCTTCAGCGCGCCGCCCGGCGCCTGCTCGCACAGGCCCGGCCTCTGGAAGGTGCGGTCACGCTGATCCACGCCCGCAGCGGGCGCCTCTTGGTGCTCGCCGAAGCTTCGCGCAAGAGCGGCAGCACCTTGCTGGCTGCGCGGCAGCCGGCGGCCAGCGTGTTCAAGCTGGTCACCACCACCGCATTGCTGGAGCAGGGCAGGGTCACGCCCAAGACCGAGGTCTGCACGGCAGGGGGGACGCACCGCATCGAGCGGCGTCACCTCGAACCGCCCCGCTCGGGCCGCATCATCTGCTCACCCTTCGGGCTGGCGTTGGGCCACAGTCGGAACGCCGCCTACGCTCAGCTCGCGACGTCCGAGCTTTCGCGGGACGAGCTCGCGGACACCGCGCGCCGCTTCGGCTTCAACCAGCGCCTGCCCTTCGACGGGCGCGTGCCGCTCGGCACGCTCACCCTCCCCTACGGCGACCTCGATTTCGCGCGCAGCTCCGCTGGCTTCGCCGGCAGCACGCTCTCCCCGTTGGGCGCCGCGCACCTCGCCTACACCGTGGCCACCGGCGGCCGACGCATGCGTCTGCGCGCGGTGGCACGGGCGGAGGGCTTCGAAGCGCCCGAGACCCGGGAGATGCTCGGTCGCGTGACCGACGAGTGGACGGCGACCCGCCTGACCCGAATGATGGAGGTCACGGTGCGCGAGGGCACCTCGGCCGAAGCGTTCCACGACGAGACCGGCCGCGCCTACCTGCCCCACATGCTGATCGCGGGCAAGACCGGCACGTTGCAGCCGAGCCCCAAGTCTCCGACCACGAGCTGGTTCACGGGCTTCGCGCCGAGCAAGAAGCCGGAGGTGGTGGTCAGCGTGATGCTCGTGAACGGCGGCGCCTGGCGCAGGAAGGCCAACGAGGTCGCACGCGACGTGCTGCGCTCATACTTCCACGCTCGCGGCCGCCGCGGCGTCAGCGACCCGTTCGAGGACCCGGCGCCGCCCACGCCAGCCGCGCACCGCACGACCGCTCAGCGCTGAGCCGAGCTTCGCCGACGTCGTGTGGCGCCGAAGGCCGCCGCGACGCCCAACCAGACCCCCAGCGGCAGCGTCGCCGGTGCTCCCGGCGTGGTGCAGCCGCACCCCTTCTTCGGAGCCGCGGCGCCCGTCCCCGCGTCAGCGCCCGCGTCGTCCGGTCCCGCCACCGGCGTACCGGTCAATCCCAGCGACTGGATGGGCGTGAGCACGACCTTCTTCGGGTCGATCTGCTTGCGATCCTTGCGCGTGAGATCCGCGGCGACCCAGGTCTTGCGCAGGCCGCGGTATTCGCGCGGTGGCTTGCCCCAGCGCCAGCGCTCGGGCTTGTCGCACTTCATCATGCCCTTCCACGGGTGGAAGTGGTTGTAGCGAGTCTGCAGCTGGCTCTTGTCGCCGGGCTTCACCTCGCTCGAGATCTCCATCTTCTCGCCCTTGGGGATGGTCGCGCCGCCGGCCACGTGACCCGCCGGGCCGAGCTCGGGGTCGTCGGGCAAGTTGCTGGCGTCGTAGCGGTGGTGCAGGCGCGTCAGCACGTACTTCTGCCGCGCGAGCAGCGCCTTGCGTCGCGCCAGCTCCTTGCGGTCGGCCTCCATCTGCTTCTTCGCCTTCGGCCGCTCGTTGGGCTTGAGCTGCTTGAGCTCGTCGTCCTGCGCCTTCTTCTCCGCTTCGGTGAGCTCGGGTGGCTCCGGGTTGCGATCGGCCTCGGGGACCAGCTCTTCGAGCACGTCGCCTCCCAAGCTCAGGAGCTCGTGGGGCAGGAGCGCCTCGTTCTGGCAGGGCTGGCCGCAGCCCTCCGTCGGCCAGGCGTATTCGACCAGGAACGACTTGGGCTCCTTCGCCTGGATCATGTCGTGGATGGCCCCGTAGAACTCCCCCATCCGCTCCTTCACCGCGAAGTCGACGCTGATGTTCGTGGGCGGGAACAGGTTGCCGTAGTTCTTCATCTCGTAGCGCTGGTCCGGCGAAATCACGTAGATGAAGAGCTCCTGCTTCTTGTCCAGGTTCACCAGGCCGAGCTTCGACGCGATCTTGGTGACCGCGGTCTTGGTCGCGTAGCGGATGGGAGACAGCGAAGCGCGCTCGCCACCGACGAGCTCCACGCGCTTCGTGTCCACCTCGGCCACGATCACGCTCATGCCGGCGTCCACGTAGGGCTTGATGGCGGCGGCGGCCTTGTCCCCGACGACGTAGCCCTTCCCCTTCAGGAAGCCGGCCACGTCCCCGGCTTGGTCCTTGGCGAGCACGCTGATGGTGTACTCGCCCTCCTTGAACTCCGGCTGAACCGTCAGCAGCATCTCCTTCGGGACTTTCTTCTCGCCGCCGACCTGACCACCACCCAGGAACGCGGTCTCGGCGCTCGCCAGCTTGGAGCGCTCCCACTCTTGCTCGAGCGGCCCCGGATCGCAGGGATCCATCTCCCAGAACTCCATGAAGCGCGGAGCCGTGAGCATCTCGAGCCGGTCCATGAACTCGCGCTTCAGCGTCTTGACCGTGTCGGCGGTGACGTCCGCCGGGACCGGCATCACGAGCGCGAAGGGCTCGAGGGCCCCTTCGTAGTCCGGCATCACGCTGACGATCGTGGTGTCGCCTTTGGGCATGACCGCGACGTGCGCGGCGTGCGCCGCGCCGACGCTCTCCTTCTTCCCGACGAACATCCCAGGGAACGCCCGAGCGCCCGGGGCCGAGAGGGAGAGCGCGGCGACCGCCAGAGAAGAGACCAGGGTGGTGCGGAGCTTCATCGCGCGGAGCCTAAAACGGAGTCGACGACGGGTGTAGCCCCCTTGCGCGCCCGTGGTATGACGCGGGCCGCATGGACCTCGAGCTGAACGAGACTCAGAAGCTGGTCTCCGCCGCCGCACGCGACTTCGCGGCCCGGGTCGTGGCACCCCGCGCCGCGGAGCTCGACCGGACCGGCACCTTCCCGGCCGACACCGTGCGCGGCCTGGCGGACCAGGGCCTGCTCGGCGTCAACGTGGGCAGCCGGTACGGCGGGGCGGAGGCCGGCGTCGTCGCCTACGCCTTGGCCATGCGAGAGATCGCGCGGGCCTGCGCTTCGACGGCCGTCACCATGGCCGTCACGAACATGGTCGGCGAGGTGGTCCAGGCCTTCGGCAGCGAGGCGCAGCGGGAGCTGCACCTACCGAAGCTCACGGGCGGCGCATACCTGACCGGCGCCTTCGCGCTGAGCGAGCCCGGCGCGGGGAGCGACGCCGCGGCCCTGACGACCACGGCGCGGCGGACCGACGACGGCTGGGTCATCGACGGGCAGAAGCAGTGGATCACGAATGGCGGCTATGCCGGCCTGATCGTGGTCTGGGCGCGCACCGGCGGCCCCGGCGCGAAGGGCATCTCGTGCTTCCTGGTGAGCAAGGACACGCCGGGTCTCGCCATCGGCCGCCCGGAGAACAAGCACGGGCTCCGCGGCTCGAACACGGTTCCGCTGACGTTCGAGGAGTGCCGAGTGCGACACGACGCCCTGCTCGGTGAGGAAGGCGCGGGCTTTCGGGTCGCGATGATGGCGCTCGACGGCGGGCGCATCGGCATCTCGGCGCAAGCCATCGGTATCGGCACGGCAGCGCTCGAGGCCGCCGTCTCCTACGCGAAGGAGCGCCAGGCGTTCGGCCGACCGATCGCCGAGTTCCAGGCCATCCAGTGGATGCTGGCGGACAGCCGGACGGAGCTCGACGCGGCCCAGCTGCTGTGCATGCGCGCCGCCACGCTCAAGGAGAAGGGCGTGCCCTTCACCCGCGAGGCCTCCATCTCCAAGCTGTTCGCCAGCGAGGCGGCCAACCGCGTCTGCAATCGCGCCGTGCAGGTCCACGGCGGCTACGGCTACATCCGCGAGTTCCCCGCGGAGCGCTACCTGCGCGACGTCCGCATCACCACCATTTACGAAGGCACGAGCGAGATCCAGCGCATGGTCGTCGCGCGCGAGCTCTTGCGTTGACCCGCGTCGAGCTCGAGCACGTGCGCCGCGCGCTCTCGCCGGAGGCCGAGCCGCTTCGTCCGAGCGACGAGGGCGGGTACGCGGCCGTGGCGGCGGTGCTGCGCCCCGGGTCACGCGGCGCCGAGGTACTGCTGATCCGCCGCGCGGAGCACGAGGGCGATCCCTGGTCGGGGCACATGGCCTTCCCCGGCGGTCGCTTCGACCCCGAGGACGAGCACCTCCTCGCCACGGCGCTGCGCGAAACGCTGGAGGAAGTCGGCCTCGACCTCGCCCGCTCGGCCCGGCTGCTCGGCGCCCTCGCGCCGCTGCCGGCCATCGCCCGCGGCCGGCGAGTGGGCATGACCATCGCGCCGTTCGTCTTCGAGCTCGGCGACGCGGTGGAGCTCGCCCCGAACCACGAGGTCGTGGAGGCGCTCTGGGCGCCGCTCTCGGCTCTCGACCGCGGCGAGGGCCGCACCTCGGTCGAGTACGTGTTCGACGGACAGAAGCTCGAGCTCCCGGCCTGGGACGTCGACGGCCGCGTGGTCTGGGGGCTGACCTACCGCATGCTCGAGTCGCTGCTCGAGCGCGTCAGGGTGGTTCGTTGATCTGCGGGTCACAGGCCTGCGTGAAGTCGCAAGTGCCCCCGCCCTTCGCAGTGACGGTCAGCGTGTACTGCGAGCACGTCGGCGTCGCGCCCGTCTTGCGCTTGACGCGCACGAGGTAGGCCTTGGTGTGCGGGCCGCAATGGATGGACGCGGTCGCGCCGCAGGACTTCTCGCCCACCGTCTTGCCGCCCACGGTGCCGGTGCCGTCCACACACCAGTCGTACGAGGTGAGGTTGGAGTGCTTCGTGTCGGGGGTACCGCACGTTCCGCCGCGGATCACGTCGAACACGAACTCGCTGTTGGCGGCCGGCGCCGAGAACTCGATCTTGATGTGGTAGCTGTTGGTCGTGGTCTCGTCGCTGTCGACGGTGTTGAAGCGCCACCAGTCGACGTCGGCGTCCGAGCTGAGCGTCCCCTTCAGCGTCAGGGGCGTGGTGTTGGCGTCCGTTACGCTACCGGCCGAGGGCGCGGTCGCGCTGCAGGTGTCGTTGGCCGGGTCCGTGCTGTCGACCTGGCAGGGACAGCCTTGGGCCGTGGGCCCGGGCGGATAGGCCGCCCAGCCCGTGTCGCAAGTGTCGATGACGCAGGCGCCGAAGGAGCACTTGAGCTTCGCGTGCGGCGGCGTGCCCGGGCAGAGCTTGTCCGGCGTGCCGTCGTCGGGCGTGCCGTTGCAGTCGTTGTCGGCGCCGTCGCAGACCTCGGGCTGCGGTGATCCGGCGGTGCAGCCCTCCCATTTCTGGCTCTGCCCATTGCAGGTCTCGGTTCCCTCGCAGGTCACCGAACCGTTGGTCTGCGTGCAGCGCCGCTTCACACCATCGCGCTTGCTGTTGCAGGGGCAGCTGTCCCCGCCCGTCGGGACGCACATCTTCAGGGGTTTGGTCGGCGCGCCGGCCTCGCCCAGCGCGGCATCGGGAGCTCCACCGTCCGAGACGGGCGGTGGCAGCCCCGGCGGGTAACTCCCGACGGCCACGCAGTCGAACCCGGAAGGGCACTTGGAGTCGAAGGAGCAATCGCGCGCGCAGAAGCGATCGATCTTCGGCGAGGGAGTACAGCGGTCACCGAGGATCGGACACTCGGCGTCGACCGTGCACTTCTCGCACTGATTGCCGCTGTCGGGCACGCAGATGTAGCCGTGGTTCGGGTGGAAGGTGCAGTAGCCGCCGGACGGGCAGGCCTTGCCTTCGGAGCAAGCGTTCACGCACACCTGCTTGGGCTTGGACTTGCCGATGTCGGCGCAGAACCCGGTGCCGCAATCGCTGTTCTTCGAGCACGGGGAGCCGAAGCTCCCGGTGGGCCATCCGCCGTCGTTCCCGGCGACGCCGCCGTCCTTGTTGCCCGTGCCGGCCGAGCCATCGGTGGAGGCGTCCCCGCCGCTCCCGCTCGTGTCGTCGTCGACGCCGACGTTCTCGGCGCAGGCGACGAAGCAAATCATCGCCGTCCCGAGTGCCAGCGCGAGGACGCGTCGCGGGTTGACCACCGGATTTCGAGGATAGGCCCCGCACTAGGGCTGGTCAAACGACCGGCCTCGACTCCCGGGCCTCTCGCCGGACGATTCGCCCTGAACTAGGCTTCGTGGTCGTTCATGAATTCCGTCGTCTCGGGTGAGCCGGCCCCGGGTGGCCGCTGCAAGGTCTGTGGTGGGACCTTGTCGGAGTCCCTGCGCTGCGAGCAATGCGGCGCCGCCTTCGGGGAGGCCAATCGCTGCCCGCACTGCCGCGCGGTCGCCGACGTGGAGCAGGCTGAGCCGTTGCGCTTCCGATGTCGCGTCTGTGGTGGCCCTCGCATCCCGCTCGACAGCCGGGAGATCCCCCGCACCCGCCGCGAGGTCCCGGTGCTCGTGCAGGCGAGGAAAGCGCACCTCGCGCGCGCCGGTTGGGCGGTGGCGGGCGGCGTCCTCGCGGGCTTCGGCGTGCTCTCCCTGCTCGCAACGCTGTTGGTGATCGCCTTCGGACCGGGGCTCTTCACCTCGCTCGGTCTGCTCGGCGCGAGCGCGGTTCCGTTCGTCGTCGCGGCGCTCGCTTGGCGCAAGGCGAAGCAACGCGGGAAAGCGCGTGACCAGCTATTGGACGACGCCTGGAGCCTCGTCGCTTCCGACGTCCTGGTCCACACCGGCAAGGAGATCGAGGCCGACCAACTCGCCAAGCTGATGCGCATCGACGAGGCGCGCGCGGAGCAGGTCCTCGCGCGCTTGAGCGCACAGGACCACGTCCACTCCAGGGTCACCGACGAGGGCGACATCGCCTACTCGTCCAAGCTCCGCGTGGAAGAGCCGGCCGAGGAAGCCCCGCAGGAAGAGCCCGACGAAGCCGAAGAGCTGGCACGCGCACGCGCCAAACCCTAGTCGCTGCGAAGCGGGCTACCCGCCGTGCGTAGCGCCATTCGCAGCACACCGAGGACGCAGCCGCGCCCATCGCGTGAATTCTCCACGGGCGCCAGAGGCTGGCGAATGGTATGGCGTTCGCTGTAAGAAGACGCGAGCCGAGTCGAGCGATGGCCATCGACCATCAGAGCTTGTACCTGACGCGCGCCGACGCGAGCGAGCCCGCGGGCGTCTTTCGTCGCATGCTGCGCGAGCTCACGGTTCACGACTGGCTCGTGTTCGTGTTCCTGGTCATCCTGACCGCGGTGGCGTTGCGCTGCGAGCCTTCGCCCGACCAGCGCGTCTCGGCCGTCCGCATGGGCTCGCTGCTCGCGTTCATGGTCGTCACGCTGGTTCTGGTGCGTGGCGGCCTGCTGAAGCACGGCTTCTGGGCGCCGCTGCTGTATCGCTTCGCGATCTACGGCACCGTCCAGCTCAGCTACTTCTTCCTGGCGCGCTTGCTGCCGCTGGTCAACCCCACCACGCTGGACCTGCAGCTCTACGAGCTCGACCTGCGCCTCTTCGGATTCGAGCCGGCGCTGGCCATGGACGCCATCGTGACCCCGTTCACGACCGAGTGGTTCGCGTTCTTCTACTTCGGCTACTTCTTCTTGTTGGCCATCCACGTCATCCCCATCCTGCTGTTCTCACGCAGCGCGCGACTGCTCGGGGAGTTCGCGCTCGGGATGCTGACGGTGTTCTGCATCGGCCACGTCGTCTACATGCTGGTGCCCGGCTACGGGCCCTACCTGTCCCTCGCCGACCAGTTCACGACCTCGCTGCCCCACGGGATGTGGCGCGACATGGTGATGGCGACGGTGGCCTCGGGCGGGTCGCAGATGGACATCTTCCCGTCGCTGCACACGGCGGCACCGACTTTCCTCGCGCTCTTCAGCTTCCGCCACCGGGACAAGCTCCCATTCAAGGCCAGCTGGCCCGTCACCGCCTTCTGCGCGGTCAACATCGTCGGTGCCACGATGTTCCTGCGCTGGCACTACGTGATCGACGTGGTGGCCGGGCTGATACTCGCCACCGCCGCGTACCTGGTGGGCGTGCGCGGGACCGCGTGGGAGCTCGGGCGGCGCGCGGAGGGGGGCCTGTCGGAGTCGTGGCCGCGCTTCGTGCGCGGGAAGATCCGCTGACCCGCGGCTACTTCTCGTAGACCTGCGCCGCGGCGATCCCGGAGCCGGAGGAAACGATCACGACGACCTTGAGCGGCGCCGCCATCGGCGCAGCCCACTTCCAGCAGTTGGGGTGCGGAGCCGCCACGGCGTTCGGTGCCGCAGTCTGGTCGGTGGCGAGCACCGGTGAGCCGAAGCCCGGAAGCGGGGATTGGGCCACCAGTTGCAGGTCGAGGTTCTGCACGTTGGGCAGGCCCGCGCCGACGATGGTGTAGCACTTGCCCGGCTGCGCGTTGAAAGTGGTCTCGAGGATCTGACCTTGTTGGAAGTTGCCTGCGAGCAGCGTGCCGGCGACGGGCTTCGCGCCGGGCGCGCTCTGCTTGGCCAGCACGTCGATGGCCTGCGACGCTGCCGCGGCGCTTTGCGCGTCGAGGGGCGCCGCGGTGGGCCCACCCGTCGCGGTGGGAACGGGCGGAGGCGGCGGCGGGGGCGCCGTGGTCGTCGTCGCGGTTGGGGGCGGGGCAGACTGCGGCACGCAGGCTTGGCCGTTCCACACCTGCCCGGGCGGGCACTGCGGCCCGGGGCCGGGCCCGAGGTTCGACTCTTCGCCGCCCTTCTTCTTGCAGCCCGTTGCCGCGATGGAGAGACAGACCGAAAGCCCCAGGTAACCCAGCGTGCGTGACATGCGTGCTCCTTCCGACTGGCGTGACAACGGGCGGTAGGCTGCGCCCTTACACCCTCAGCGCACGTTGGCGCAGAAGCCCTCGTAGTCGACGTACTCCTTGATGGTCGGGCTCTCGCCGCAGGCTGGGCAGGCCTTGTCCCGCCGGAGCTTCAGGGTCCGGAACGTCATCCGCATCGAGTCGTAGGTGAGCAGACGCCCCACCAGAGGGTCGCCCTTGCCCAAGATGAGCTTTATGGCCTCGGTGGCCTGCAGAGTCCCGATGATGCCGGGCAGGATGCCGAGCACGCCGGCCTCGGCACACGAGGGCGCCAGGTGCGGCGGCGGAGGCTCCGGGTACAGGCAGCGGTAGCAAGGGCCGACGAAAGGCGCGAAGGTGGTCACCTGCCCGTCGAAACGGAAGATCGAGCCGTGCACGACCGGGATCTTGTGGAACAGCGAGGCGTCGTTGACGAGATAGCGGGTCGGGAAGTTGTCGCAGCCGTCGATGATGGCGTCCCAGCCCTGTCCGAAGATGCGATCGACGTTCTCGCTGGTGAGTCGCTCCTGGTACTTCAGGACCTTCACGTCCGGGTTGAGATCGTTGATGGTCTTCTCAGCGCTCTCGACCTTCGGGCTCCCGACGCGCGACGTGGCGTGGATGACTTGACGCTGGAGGTTCGAGGCGTCGACCACGTCGGCGTCGACCAAGCCGAGGGTGCCGACGCCCGCCGCCGCGAGGTACAGGGTGGCCGGAGCGCCGAGCCCGCCGGCCCCTAGCAACAGCACGCGGGCCTTGAGCAGCTTCTCCTGTCCGCGCTCGCCGACCTCGGGCAAGAGGATGTGCCGCGAGTAGCGATCGAGCTGCGCCGGCGTGAGCTCCGCGGGCAGCTCCACGGGGTAAGCCATGTCCTTCCAGCGCACGAAGCCGGGGTTGGCGCTCCAGACGTTCGCGTACCCGAGCTCGGCCAGCGTCTTCGCGGCGAACGCGCTGCGTATCCCCCCCGCGCAGTAGACGACGATCTCCCGGCCCTTGTCCGGCAGCTTCTGCTCCGCCTGCATCTCGAGGAAGCCGCGGGGGATGTGGAGGGCGCCCGGGATGGTGCCACCGCGGACTTCGTCCTTCTCGCGCACGTCCACCAGGGTGAAGTCGGCGCGCCGCTCCAGCTTGTCGCGCAGCTCCTCGAGCCCGAGGGTGCGGATGCTCGAGCGCACTTCGGAGAACAGGTCGCTGTAGGTTTTCGGCATGGTTTCCTGGGCCTCAGGGGAATGTCGCACTTTTCCGATGCAACAATTACCGCGGAAGTATTGGTGGCAGCGCCAGGCTGTCAAGCCGGGCGCGCTGGGACCGGCTCTCTACCACGCATTCCGAGCTGGGAGTCGAGCCAGCGGAGCAGCGCCCCGGCGTCTTCGAAGCCCGGCCCCGGGCCGAGCAGGCGTCCGAGCAAGGGGTGGAGCCGATCGTCCGCGTCGCCCAGCGTGAGCACGTCCTCGACGAGGCGCCCCACGCCGTACAGATCCTCGGCGAACGCGAGGCGCCCCCCACGCACCCGATCGGGGCTCATGTAGCCGACGCTGCCGCCGCTGGGGTGCTCGCCGGCGGGCCGCGAGAGCCCGAAGTCCCCGAGCACGGGCTCGCCCGGTGCGCGGAACATGACGTTGGCGGGCTTGAGATCCGCGTGGACGAGGCCGGCGGCGTGCACGCGAGCGAGCGCGGCGACGAGGGGCAGGAGCCAGCGCTCGACGGGCAGGAGCTGCTCGACGTCACGCTCCACGATGCGTTGCTTGAGCGACTTGCCCGCGAGCCATTCCATGACCAGGTATCCGCGCGCGAGATCGACGTCGTACACCCGCACCACACCGGCACCCGCGAGCTCGACTGCGGTGCGCGCTTCACGCGCCAGCTTGTCGCGCTCGCGCTCGGGCTGGTGGTAGATCTTGAGTGCGACCCGCCGCCCGAGCGCATCGTCGATGGCTTCGAAGACGGTGCCGGCACCGCCGCGCCCCGCCTCCCCCACGATGCGCAGCGACGTCTCCGGCGCCTCCGCTCGGAGCAGCGTGGGCTCGGCGAGCGCGGAGCGAAGCGCGGGCGTGCGCCCGCCCAGCGCGCTGCGCCAGCGTTCGTGGCGCTCCCGTGCGCCCGGCGCGTCGATGTCCCGCGAAAGCGCGCGCTCCACCAGCGTGAGCGCGCGCGCGAGCGCCCCGGTCTCCGCGCAGGCGTCTGCCCCGAGCAGGAGCGCTTCGGGCGAGCGGGCGCCCTCGAGCAGGGCGAGGGCCCGCGGCGCCTCGCCCCGGGCGAGGAAGAGCTCCGCGGCCCGCGCGCGCAGCGGTTCGCTCGCGACCCCACGCCGGTGAGCCGCCTCGACCTGCTCGAGCGAACGCCGCTCGGTGCCGCTGCCGCGCGCCCGCGCGAGCTCGTCGAGCACGGCGCGCTCGGTGGCGAAGTCGCCGCGCGCGAGCGCCTCGAGCGCCGACGCCTCTCGCTCACGCGGCGCCTCCACCCGAGCTGCCGGCTCCGGCTCCGGCGCCGGCTCTGCCACGGGCAGCGGCGCCTCGGCGCGACGGAACAGCCGGCGCCAGAGGCTCACCCGACGACCTCCAGCGCGACGGGGCCGTCAGCGCTGCGTCGCAGGCGGTCCCCATGCAACAGCTGGATGACCCCGCCGACCGACAGCCGATCCAGGAAGGCGGGCGACCGCACGTCGACCTCGAGCCAGCCGTCCTCGGAGAAGCTCACGCGCCAGCCTTCGAGGTCGAGCGCACCGAGCGGAGCGTGGACGACCTCGGCCGCGGTCTTCACGCGAACACCGCCGCCGCGCCACGGCTCGAGCTCCACGGGCACCTCTCCGCCGAGCTCGAGCACCACGCGATCACCGACGAGCACGGGCGCGCCGAGGCGCACGCCCGCGAGCAGCGTGCCGTTCCGCGAGCCGAGGTCCACGGCCTCCGGGCCCCGGGGCGACCGCCTGAGCGCGAGGTGCGCGCGGCTGATCGCGGGCGTGGCGATGACGAGCGAGGCCTCGGCTCGGCCAATCGTGACCTCGTCACCGAACACCACGTCGCAGGCCTGCCCGTCGAGCGCGAGGCGCGCACGCGGTGGTGCAGGGCGACGCGCCTCGACTTCACGCACGAGCTCCGCGATGCGAGGGTCGTCGGCGCGGGCGTCGCGCCCCAGCGCGAGGGCTTCGCGCCGCGCTCCCGCGAGCGCGAGGTCACGGACCCGATCGTGGAGCGCGCGTCTGGCACGCTCGGCTCGCTCCCGCTCCTGCTCCTGGTCCAATACCTCTTCCAGGCGATCGATGGCGCCGGCCTCGACCAACATTCGGGCCTCGGCCTCGCGATCACCCAGCTGGGAGTACAACTCCGCGGCCAAGCTGGCTTCTCCGACCTGCTCCAGGCGCGCTGCGAGCCCGTGGAGCTCGTCGCGGCTCGCGACCTGGGCGCCGGAGCGGATCACCTCCAGCGTCAGCCGCGCGCGCTTGGCCTCTATCTCGCGTGCTTGCGCGCCGCTGGCGAGCGCCGCGGCTTGTCCGTAGAGCAAGCGCCGCCGTTCGACGTCCACGGCGGCCTCCGCGCGCATCGAGAGCAAACGTGCGGCTTCCCCGCGCTCGTCGAGCTCGACGTAGAGCGCCGTCGCCTCCTCGAGGTTGCCCATGGCCTCGAGCCGCTTCGCGCGCGCGAGCCCCGCGCGCCGCCTGCCCGCGAAGAGCTCGCCTACACGGGAGAAGAAGCCCATCGACCGCCGACGGTTCTCGGGCAATCCCGGCCGAGTTTCAAGCAGGGACTCGCAGAAGACCCGGGGAGTGTCCGGAACATCTGGTCCTTTTTGCGCGACCGATTCCTGGTAAGCTTGCTCGGCTCGAGAACGAAGCGCCACAGGAGACCAAGCCCGAAATGAGCAACGCACGACTGGGAGAGCTGCTCGTCCGCGAGAAGCTCATCAGCCTCCAGCAACTCCGCCGCGCCCAGGACGAACAGAAGAAGTCCGGCCAGAACCTCGGCTACACGCTGCAGAAGCTCGGCTTCATCTCCGACGGCGAGATCACGAACTTCCTGAGCGCGCAGTACCGCCTGCCCGCCATCAATCTGGACGAGTACGAGATCGACGCGGACATCATCAAGCTGGTCAGCCGCGACGTGTGCGAGAAGCACAAGATCATCCCGGTCTCGCGCTCGGGGCAGTCCCTGATCGTGGCCATGGCGGATCCGACGAATCTCCACGCCATCGACGACATCAAGTTCCTGACGAACTACAACGTCGAGCCGGTCGTCGCCAGCGAGACGGCGGTCGCCGGTGCCATCGAGCGCTACTACAACGCCGGCCCTTCGTACGAAGAGCTGATGAGCGACTTCTCGCTCGACGAGACGGACATCGACTTCTCGGCGGACGAGGAGGACGTCAACGCGCTCGAGCTCGAGAAACAGAGCGCCGACGCGCCCGTGGTGCGCCTGGTGAACGTCCTGCTCCTGAACGCCATCCGCAAGGGGGCCAGCGACATCCACGTCGAGCCCTACGAGAAGCGGCTGCGCGTGCGCTACCGCATCGACGGCGTGCTCCACGAGGAGATGAACCCCCCGCTCAAGCTGAAGAACGCGCTGGTCAGCCGCCTGAAGATCATGAGCCAGCTCGACATCGCGGAGCGCCGGCTGCCGCAGGACGGACGCATCAAGCTCAAGCTGGGCAAGGGCCGCGAGATGGACTTCCGCGTCTCGGTGCTGCCCACGATGTGGGGCGAGAAGGTCGTGCTCCGCCTGCTGGACAAGGGAAACCTCCAGCTCGACATGACGAAGCTCGGCTTCGACTCGGGGCCCCTCGAGGACTTCCAGTGGGCCATCAACCAGCCCTGGGGCATGGTGCTGGTGACGGGGCCGACCGGGTCCGGCAAGACCACCACGCTCTATTCGGCGCTGTCGGATCTGAACAAGCCGGGCGTGAACATCAGCACCGCCGAGGACCCGGTCGAGTACAACCTGCACGGCATCAACCAGGTGCAGATGCACGACGAGATCGGGCTCAACTTCGCCATGAGCCTGCGCGCGTTCTTGCGCCAGGACCCGGACATCATCATGGTGGGCGAGATCCGCGATTTCGAGACCGCCGAGATCGCGGTCAAGGCGGCGCTCACCGGCCACTTGGTGCTCTCGACGCTCCACACCAACGACGCGCCGGCGACCATCAGCCGCCTGCTCAACATGGGCGTCGAGCCGTTCCTGATCACCGCCAGCGTGAACTTGGTGCTGGCCCAGCGTCTCGCTCGCAAGGTCTGCGTGGACTGCAAGTACGAGGTCCCGACCGACCCGCAGAGCCTGATCGACCTGGGCGTGACGGAAGAGCAGCTCGCGCAGGGCGTCCGCGTCATGAAGGGACGCGGCTGCAACACCTGCAACAGCACGGGCTACAAGGGGCGCATCGCGCTCTACGAGGTGATGCGCTTCCGCGAGGAGCTGAAGGAGATGGTGCTCCAGGGCGCCTCGACCACGGAGCTCAAGCTGGGAGCCATCAAGCGCGGCATGGTCAGCCTGCGCATGGCCGGCATTCGCAAGGTGATGGAAGGCATGACCACCCCCGAAGAAGTGCTCCGCGTCACGATGGCGGACTGAAGAAGGACCACGATGGCCATCGGCGAAGAAGGCGTAAAGGTCAACCTCCACCAGCTGCTCCGCGCCATGATCGAGAAGGGCGCGAGCGACATGCACATCACCACGGGCTCGCCGCCGCTCTTGCGCATCGACGGCGCCATCGTGCCGCTGAAGCTGCCGCCGCTCTCGCCCGTGGAGACCAAGCAGCTCTGCTATTCGGTGCTGACCGAGGATCAGAAGATCCAGTTCGAGAAGAACAAGGAGCTGGACCTGTCGTTCGGCGTGAAGAACCTCTCGCGCTTCCGCGCGAACATCTTCCTGCAGCGCGGCGCCGTTTCGGGCGCGTTCCGCTCCATCCCGTTCAAGATCCTCTCCTTCGAGGAGCTGGGGTTGCCGACGGTGGTGGCGGACCTGGCGTCGAAGCCCCGCGGCTTGGTCCTGGTCACCGGCCCCACCGGCAGCGGCAAGAGCACCACGCTCGCCTCCATCCTGGACAAGATCAACACCGAGACGCGCCAGCACATCATCACCATCGAGGACCCCATCGAGTACCTGCACCCGCACAAGCGCTGCATCGTGAATCAGCGCGAGGTGGGCAGTGACACGATGAAGTTCAAGGACGCGCTCAAGTACGTGCTGCGCCAAGACCCGGACGTCGTGCTGGTGGGCGAGATGCGTGACCTCGAGACCATCGAGGCGGCGCTGACCATCGCCGAAACGGGTCACCTCGTGTTCGCCACTTTGCACACCAACTCGGCGGTGCAGAGCATCAACCGCATCATCGACGTCTTCCCGCCGCACCAGCAGTCCCAGGTGCGCGCGCAGCTCTCCTTCGTGCTCGAAGGCGTGCTCTCCCAGTTGCTCTTGCCGCGCGCCAACGGCCCCGGGCGTGTCTTGACTCTGGAGGTGCTGGTCCCGAACCCCGCCATCCGCAACCTGATCCGCGAGGACAAGGTCCACCAGATCTACTCGCAAATGCAGGTCGGGCAGGCCAAGCACGGCATGCAGACCATGAACCAGTCGCTGTTCTCGCTCTACCAGCGGCGCATGATCACCCTGGACGAGTGCATGGGCCGGTCGAGCGAGCCGGACGAGCTGCGCATGATGCTCGAGGGTCGCACCCCGGTCGCTGGCGCGGTCCCGACGGGCCCCGGCGCGCGCTGAGCCCACCTGGACGCGCGCCGGCACGACCCGCGCGGCGGCGCGGAGCTTTTTGCGCCGCCAGCCTCCAAAAGCTGGTAGGAACTCGGCCGGCGAAACGGAGGAACATGGCTCAAACGCTGAAGCGCTCGATGGTGGGCTGGGTCGGGGTCGCGGTGCTTCTCGCTGGAAGGGTCGCCAGCGCGCAGCCTTCGGTGCCGGAGCCGCCTCCGCCGGCGGAGCCCTGGTACGAGGCCGTGCAGCTCCGTGCCTTCGCGGACACGTACGCGACCGCGAACTGGGCGTTCCCGAAGCCGGCCAGCTACCAGCCGCCGACGCGGTACTACGACGGCAAGCAGGGCTTCGGTCTGGCCTGGGTCGGCCTGGACGCGGTGTTCGCGCCGGAGCCCGTGGGCGGCACGTTGAGCTTGCGCTGGGGACCGATGGCGACGCAGCACGCCGGCAGCGACGCTGACAGCGGCCTCGAGCACGTCAAGCAGGCGTACGTCGCTTGGAAGCCCGGCGCCGGTCCGGTCACCCTCGAGCTCGGCAAGTTCGACACCTTCGTGGGCGCCGAAGTCGCCGAGAGCCAGGACAACTTCAACTACACCCGCGGCCTGTTGCACTCGTTCGCGCAGCCGCACTTCCACACCGGCGTCCGCGCGACCGCCGAGCTCGTGCCGGAGCTCACGCTCACCACGATGGTCGCGAACGGCGTCGATCGCTCCTTCGACAACAACGTCGGCAAGACCTTCGGCGTCGGAGTCGGCGTGAGCCCGAGCGACTCGTTCGCGGCGAACCTGTCGTGGATCGGCGGCCCCGAGCAGCCGGACTCCACCGAGGTCGCGTGCACGGCCGGAACGAAGTACGACCCGGACGCCGGCACCTGCGCGGCGTCGGCGGGCACGGCGGCGCAGACCTGGGTCGTCGACCGCGGTGACGCCAACGACTTCAGGGCCTGGCGCCACCTCGTCGACCTCACCCTCACGGTGCAGCCGATGGAGACCCTGGCCATCGCGCTGAACGTCGACTACGGCGTGGAGGGCGTGCGCAACACGGACACCAGCGTGGACGCCGACCCCAAGGCCCACAAATGGTACGGCGCAGCGTTGCTCGGGCGCGTCCAGCTCGACGAGACCTGGGCCCTGGCCGTGCGTGGCGAGTACCTGGTCGACAAGAAGGGCCGCGCCCTCTCCTACGAGCTGCCGAAAGGGTGTAGCGGCACGGGCTGCCAATTGCTCACCGACGCGAAGCTGGCGAGCGGCACCCTCACCTTCGAGGCCCGCCCCACCGAAAACCTGATCCTACGCCTGGAGAACCGCGGGGACTTCGTGCTGAAGGCGAAGCCGGACGACGAGATCTACAGGGAGAAGGTCCGAGGGACCGGCAGCAAGTTGATCACGACGACGCTGGGAGTCGTGGTCACGACGAACTGACGAGTCTCGATCCGCGGGGGATTTGCTCTCGCTCCGCGGACGACCGGCAGGTAGCGCCGCGGTTCCATTCGGCCAAAACAGCCCGCGCCGGTGCGGGCCGGTGTTCTCCACTCCCGTCTCCGTTCCGATCGTGATCTGATCGCGCCAAGACGGTTCAGGTCCGTTCCAGGCTCGGCCTCCGGCCTCGCGCTGACCTATCGGGATGCCGACCGCACGGCCCACACCAGGCTCGGGAGTCACCCAGTCACGTGCGCAAGCGGAACGGACCCGCCTGGTGCACTTTTCCCGGCAGGCGCCGACCCGTCACCGCCTCCGCGACGCGACCCGCCTCGATCAACAGATCCAGATCGATGCCCGTGGCGACGCCCATGCCGTGCAGCATGAACACGAGGTCCTCGGTGGCGAGGTTGCCGGCGGCGCCCGGCGCGTAGGGGCAGCCGCCCAGCCCGGCGACGGACGCGTCGAAGTCGCGGACCCCGAGCTCGAGCCCGACCAGCGCGTTCGCCAACGCGGTGCCGCGCGTGTCGTGCAGGTGGAGCGCGATCCTGTCCGCGGGGAGCTCGGCCAGGAACATCTCCAGGAGCTTCCTGGTCTGGAGCGGCGTCCCCACGCCGATGGTGTCGCCGAGCGACACTTGGTAGCAGCCGAGCCCGAGCAGCCGCTGGGTGATGGCCAACGAACGCTTCGGCTCGACTTCGCCCTCGTAGGGGCAGCCCCAGACCGTCGACACGTAAGCGCGCACGCGCATTCCAGCTTCGAGCGCCGGCGGCACGACCTCGGAGAAGGTGTCGATGGACTGGTCCACGGTCTTGTTGGTGTTCTTCCGGTTGTGAGTCTCGCTCGCCGACATGAACACGGCGATCTCGTGGAGCCCCACCGCCTTCGCGCGCTCGAAGCCCTTCGCGTTCGGGCACAGCGCACTCAGCGTGACGCCAGGGCGGGCGCTCACCCGCCGCACCAGCTCGTCGGCGTCGGCGAGCTGGGGCACCCAACGCGGCGACACGAAGCTCGTCAGCTCGAGCCGCGTCAGCCCCGACGCGAGCAGCGCGTCCACCAGCCGCTGCTTGGCCTCGAGGGGAATGGGCTGCGACTCGTTCTGCAGGCCGTCGCGCGGCGAGACCTCGTAGATGGAGACTTGGTCCGGAAGGCTCTGGAACATCGGCCGCTCGTCACCTCTCCATGAGCCGGACCTGGCGCTGCCGGGGGTGGGGCGTGAACTCGATGGGGTACTCCCCGCTCCAGCAGGCGTGACAGAACGACCCCTGGTCCGGGCGGGTCGGCACCTGCGGCAGGCTGCGCCGAGACCCGTTCCCGGGCTGGCGCGGCCGCGCGGAAGTGACCGCCTCGAGCATCGCCGGAAGCGAGAGGTACGCGAGGCTGTCGCTGGTGATGTACTGGTTGATCTCCTCGATGCTGTGGCTCGAGGCGATGAGCTCTCCGCGCGTCGGCGTGTCGATGCCGTAGTAGCAGGGCCAGGCGGTGGCCGGGCTCGAGATGCGCATGTGCACCTCGCGGGCGCCGGCGTCACGGAGCATCTTCACTATCTTCCGGCTGGTGGTGCCGCGCACGATGCTGTCGTCGACGACGACCACCCGCTTGCCGCGCAGCGTGTCGCTGATGGGGTTGAGCTTCAAGCGCACCCCGAAGTGGCGGATGCTCTGCTGCGGCTCGATGAACGTGCGGCCGACGTAGTGGCTGCGCACCAGCCCCATCTCGAAGGGGATGCGGCTCTCCTCCGCGTAGCCGATGGTCGCGGGGACTCCGGAATCTGGGACGGGAATCACGACGTCGGCGCTGACGGCGTGCTCGCGGGCCAGCGCCCTGCCGAGGTTCTTCCGGGCTTCGTAGACGCTGATGCCGTCGAGCGCAGAGTCCGGCCGGGCGAAGTACACGTACTCGAAGATGCAGGAGCGACGCGGCACGGCTTCGAAGGGCCGTGAGCTGTGGATGCCGCGGTGATCGATCACCAACATCTCCCCCGGCTCGACGTCGCGCACGAACTCCGCATCGATCAGGTCGAAGCTGGTGGGCTCGCTGGCGATGACGTGGGCATCCGGCTTGCCGGGCAAGATACCGAGGCACAGCGGGCGAATGCCCATCGGGTCGCGGACCGCGATCATGGCCTGCTCGGTCAGGAACAAGAGCGAGTAGGCGCCCTCGACCTGACCGAGGGCGTCGGCGATGCGCGCTTCCACCTGCCGCGCCTTGCTCATCGCCATCAGGTGGACGATGACCTCGGTGTCACTCACGCTCTGGAAGATCGAACCACGCTCCTCGAGCTTCTCTCGTAGGGCCTCCGCGTTGGTCAGGTTGCCGTTGTGGGCCACGGCCAACGAGCCCCTGGCGTAGTCCACCGCAAGGGGCTGGGCGTTCTTCAGGAACGACCCGCCAGCGGTCGAGTAGCGCACGTGCCCGATGGCGCTGGTGCCCTTCAAGCGCGCGATCTGCTCCGGTGGGAAGACGTCGATGACATGACCCATGCCCCGGTGCAGGAAGAGCTGCTGGCCGTCGCTCGCCACCAGCCCCGCGCTCTCCTGCCCTCGATGCTGGAGCGCGTGCATTCCGAGGTAGGTCAGGTTGGCCGCTTCGGGGTGGCCGTAGATGCCGAATACTCCGCACATGCCGCTCTCGGGGGCGCGAGCCCGCCTGGATACTGCACACTCGGACGGTCTTCTGCCAGCGCCGCGCGCGGGGGCGCGGCCAGGGGTCTGCCCCTGCCGGGCGGGAGGACCCTCCCATTTCGGGGCGGTCCGCGAAACTCTTAGAGCTTTTCTGCCCATCTGACTATCCTTGCGTCCCCGATGGGCGCCTTCGAGCAGCTCCTTGAGGCTTGGCGGTCGAACCCCGACGCCGACTCAACGGTCGCCTTGTGCGCGCGGCTGGGCACGGCACCACGCGAGGACCTCGTGCGCGAGGTGGGCGCTCGGGCGGAGCAGTGGCACGCGAACGACGGCAACGTGATGCTGGCCGTCGGGCGCATGTACCTCGACTCCGGGCTCCTCGCGGAATCCC
>Ga0233425_10003316_pt1 | contig 29527 bp, 18 predicted proteins | sample Watercolumn_Towu_2_FD_181712 | JGI IMG/M metagenome (GOLD analysis project Ga0233425, IMG submission 181712) | Freshwater microbial communities from Lake Towuti, South Sulawesi, Indonesia - Watercolumn_Towuti2014_140_MG | ecosystem: Environmental > Aquatic > Freshwater > Lake | place...
CCTTGGCCTGCGACAGAATCGGTCAGATGGTTCAGGACGGCCTTGGCAGCATCCCAGTCGAAATCATATCCCTCGTCATGTGCCATAACAAGCGTTTGCTCGATGGAATTGAGGATATCGATTCCGACTGTGAGTGGCACCTGGAAAGGATCCTGGAAATGAGTCGAAGGATGCAATCCGGCAATTGTTTGATCAATCTGATCGACAATTGGGCGCACGCGTGTCGCGTAATCTGTCTGGAAGCCGACAGGAAGGATGCGTTTGAATGGGCGGAGAGTTGTAGTGTTTGAAACGAGTATTTTGTTAGGACTGCAGGGGATCACGCGTCCATTGTCATCGCGTTGGATAAAGACGACGGGTTCATCAGGATTACGTTCGATGGCGTCACGCAGAGCAACGTCGCTCTCATGCATCCTCCGCATTGCGTCATAAATCTGGGGTTCTGTGTAGAATCTCGTGACAGCGAGGTCCTCAATTGGTCTGAAACCAAACATACGTGAGTGCTGCAAAACAGTGTCTTGCTGATAAACCCGGGGTCGTCGTCCATAGAAAAACCCAATCAGGTTCGAAATAGTGACACCGCGATCAAGAATCTGGCCACCGATGAAAATATTGAGCGGCGTGCGAAGCCTCAACTGTCCTTCATTGTCTAAGAGTTCATCCACCTGCCGCTCTGAGTTGACCTTCGTGATCATGAGACATTCCTGCTCTAAGGCAGAGAAAACTTCACGCGAAACATCTTCGATTGGCGGAATATAGTGATTCAGAATCCGCATTGAATGTGACAAGTCGTTGTAGGCGTCGTTAATGAGCTGTGACAGTACGGCGGCACGTGCGCGGGCAGCCTCTGTGAGAGTCTCTTTCAGTCTTGTAACCACTTGTTCCTGCCACCGATGAGCGGCTTTTTGTGACTCCGTGTGAATCAGGAAGCTGTACTTCCTGGGTGTACGTTGCGCATGTTGTTCCTGAAGCCTCCGTATACAGCCGCCCACAATGAAATTGCAGATCGCAGATCGCAGCGACGTGATTGCATCACTGGTGAGGCAGTCTTCAATCCGGAATCGTCGACGGTCCGATTCCCGCAGAACCCGGAGTTCGGCCACGCTAACTTGCTGATAAATGAAAGACGCAACACTGTTCGCCTCCAGACTCTGGTCGAAGTAGTACTCGCCGCCAATATATTCCGGGTGCACCGGTACCAACTCCGTGAAGGCCGGTCGAATCGGTCTGAATTCGACGCCTTGAACAACCAAATCAGGGGGTTGAAGATAAAGCGAATACGGGGTGGCGGTGACCTGAAGGAATGCAGAGTGTCCAACAATCTGCCGAAGCTCGTCGATCTGGCGGGAAGTTCTGTTGATCACCAATCCTTGTTCGCGCGTGTTCCGAAAGCCTATACTGGCATAGTCTGCTTCGTCATCGATGACAAGAACGCGACGCTGGGAGAGTTGGGGGTATGTATCCCGAAAAAGGGAGGCAAGTCGGTCCAAATTGTCTGACTGTTTCTTGACGACAAAAACCAGCTTCTGGTTCAGTTCATACCCAGTGAGCACAGCGGGAACTGTCATAATATCAAGAATCTGAAGATGATCGTTCTGAGCAAATGGTAAGAATTCACGTCGGACTCTTTCCAGCGTCTGACGAGTAAGAGCCTTCGTGCCTTTCGTAAGGATGATTGCAATATCAAAGCCGTTGTCGAACACCAGTGCGACAATGGCGAGGAACGTCTTGGTTTTGCCGGATTGGATCTTGCCAAGCAGCATCCCCGGACGATTGGCACTCGTCTCGACTTCAACCAAGCGCTCAACTGTTCGCTGAATGGACGCTTTGTCCGCGTCCGAGTAGAGGCCAACGTTTTCGATGAAATGGGGATAGAACTCCCCGTCGGTATTCAGAGGCATACTATGCGGGTCCTGAAATGGATTGGTGTTAACCAGTTCCTGCAAACTGTACGATGGGATTTAGCACTAGCGCCGGTTTCCCGCGTCTCGGTTCGGTGGGTGCAGGCGCGATTGCCAAATGACTTGGGTTTCTTCGTCCAATTGATCCCATCGGTACCAGAAAAACTCCACTAAGTGTGACCGCCCTTCCCAGCTATGGTTGAGGAGGGTACTGGCGGCATCAAGTGTGATTCCTTTCCCGACTTGGAGGAGCGAAATCAGGCTGAGTTCCGCTCTTCGGCTTAATGTGAACATTGACCTGTCAGCCACATCGTTTCGGTACCCTGTGCATTGCTGCAGCAGTCTGGATAGCCAAGGATGGCCGAAACTCTTAATGGACACGACATTTTCTGGAGATGACCATTCCGCATTCCGAGTCGCCAAGTCGATAACAGGTGCCTGTATGAAGACATCTGGCCATCGCCCTGTCAAATGAAGCAATAGGTCTTCGCTGAGAATGATGTCTCTTGATCTCGCCCGATTAATAATCCACAACCATACGTAAGGGCCCAGAGTGTTCACATTCTCCAGAAGCCCGATTTCCTCATCAAGGGACTTATCAGAATTCTCTGCGCTCATGAGGACTGCGAACCGGAGGGAGTAGTCCTCATTGATTGCAGGACCGTAACTTGGATTCGTCATCCGATCAAGAAACTCTGCTGCAAGAGTAAGCATGGTGCTCATGGATCACTTTTTCCTATGGTTCAATGAACACGTGTAAATACCCATTCCCGTGGTACACCTGGCTTATCAGTAATGGCATTCTGGGATCGTTTCGTGCGTGACTCACCTGAACAGGATGAGTTGGTGCGTTCCTTTGCATCCTCTCCGTGATCCTCTCTATCTGCCTTGGTGCTGTGCGAATTGGCAGGCCGTGATCTTCCAATTGAAAATCCTCGTCAATTAATACAGTGAAGCGTGCTTTGGAAAGTCGCTGACTGAAGCCGGATTGAATTGCGCCACTTGGCGCCCAGTCCGTCACTGCCATCCAAACATGATCCACGCTCTTAGTGTATTCTTCAGCCTCCTGATCCGGGTGAAAGAGTACACAATCTATTTTGAAGAGTTGTCGAAATTGGTTTCGCAGGAAATGATTTGCATCGGTTGAATGAACGGTCAGCAAGAGATCTGCATACATGGGTTGAGATCGCGCCCACTGCACATAAACACTCTGAGCAGAAGGTCTGGTTGCGTCGAAGATCCGCCAATTGATCGGATCGAAATCTGTTACAAGGCCAATGCGTCCGTATAATGCAGAGGACAAGGGGTAAGCCAACGGAGTGACATAAGTGGCAGTGCCCCAAGTCAGGGCGGGAGTATCTGAAATCCTGAGTGGATTGACCGAAGAATAGTGATCTGCCCACTTGCTTTGGACGAATTTGATAGCGTAGGCGCCGCTCTTAGTTACCAGCTTCTCGAGTAGAGAATTCGCATAGCCGGTGATTACGTTTCTGACAGCTTGCTCGATTCTCGCGCCAATCATGTGACTTCCTTTGGAATAAATTCAGGTTGTTCTTACCCAGATCAGAATCTGTCAGCGGCCGCCCCTAATGACCCATGGACCAAGAGTCGTCCACGGAAAACAGTTTTCTTAGTCCGTCGCTATGTCGTCAATCAAAGCCGAGACACGTTGCGGATCCCGGCAGACCACGAAGTCCCATTGGCCAAGCTTTCCCCAGTTGTTCACAGCAGAAACCCACCGCCTCGCTCCCTGGTGTTTCGCTTCTGTCTCCTCGTGCATCTGACCCTTGATCTCAAGGATCAGCGTCATGCCGTTCGTGAGTCTGACAAGAAAATCCGGCTGATAGAAGAGTGAATTACCATAAAGCTCATAGGGTATGTTGAATTCGAGCCTGTCATTGCGGGCATAGAACAACACGTCCTTTGAAGCTTCGAGCTGGAACATTGCAGCCTGTTCCCAGGATTTCGTATCACATGCCACATAGTTGATGTGGCTCTTCACCGTTGCCTGGACGGGCTTGACAGTCTTGAAATGGACACCGGCTGTTGAACCGTATGGCTTGTATCGGTTGAGGCGCGGAAGAAGCGGAGTCTCGCCTTTTTCATCGTCGGGCTGGATCGCTGCTACGAGCAGAGAGACAATCTTCTCTGCGTAGGTCTTGAGACCGATCTCACAAGGGTGACACCCTCTGAAATCGACGCGTGTATCGATGTAATCCTGCACAACCCGGAGCACTTGGGGGAAGAGAATCGACCTGGCCTTCCGCCTGAGGGATTCTTTGCCAGCGTGTGCCGTCTCCGTCAGAGAGCGGACGATCTCCTTCGCAATTTCAAACGCGATTGTTTGTGGGTGCGTTGAAGCGTAGTAAGTTTCGCGATCGACCAATGAAAAACCAAAGCCAGCATGTTGTCCGGGATAACCGATCTGGTAACCCACCTGCGGCCGGAGGAATGCAGCTGTCGGAGTTGTGGACGGATCCAGTGGCGTTGGCTCGACACTGCGTACATCGCATCGGATGAGATTCTCTTTGAGAGCGACAGCGTAGCCTTCAACGATCGGGAAACGTATTTCAAATTGTTTCCGCTCTTCCAGAGCCATGACTTCATTCTTTGGTCTGTCGTCGCCACCAGTCGAGGTTCCGGGCTCGCGTCCTTTGAACGGGATCAGCGAAAACGGGACCCCGAAGATGTCCACGTACTCCGGTGTGAACATTCCGGTGGTTGGGTCAACATTGTAGTCCATGCGCCGAAGGCCGCGGCCCACGACCTGCTCGCAAAGAAGCTGGCTGCCGAATGCACGCAATCCGAGAATGTGCGTCACGTTGCTCGCGTCCCAGCCCTCGCTGAGCATATTGACTGAAACAACACAGCGGATCTTTTCGCCAGGCATACCACGTTTTCCAACTGTGGTCACTATCTGACGGAGTTCTTCTGCCGCGTCTTTTCTGTTTGCGGTCGGGTCTTCGCTCTCAGCAACTGCAAGAAGGTTTGAGTCTATCCGGAGTGTTGTTTCCGATCCTTTATTGTTCCAGAGTTCCGGGAAGCCCATAAGCCCGGTGCCGAAACGCTTTTCCGTCTTGGCTTTCTTCTTTCTCTTTTGCGTTTCCTCTTCATCTTCATCGTCATTGACGTCTTCGATATCGACGGTTTCCTGGCCTGATATCTGTCGATGGAAATGGTCAGCAATGCCGGTGTTGTCACAAACAAGGATCATTACAGGTGGTATCTGCTCCTGTCCCGGTTTTGCCGATTGAAGAAGCTCCAGGCGCTCCTTCCACTCGCTCGCCAGGGTGAGAAGGGCATCTTCCGCTTTACGATAAACAACTTCCGGTTTCGGCCTGCCGCCATTTAGTCTCTCGCCCGCTCTGAGATCCTTTGTGATGTTTTCCCAGAGGCGGAAATATTTGGGATCCGGACGACCTGTATTGTCAATCGCAGGAAGGCGTGGTATTTTCACAATGCCAGATTCGATAGCGTCGACAAGGGCAAAATCACTCACAATCCATGGAAAAGGAGACCCTTCGGGATAGCCACTCCCGCCAATGTAGAACGGCGTAGCGGACATATCTACACAAAACTCGATGCCGCACGAAGAATTGATCTTGTCTAGGCCCGAAACCCAGACAGTGGCTTCTTCCCGCTCTTCTTTTTCCGATGCGGAGAGATTTTCATCTGCTGCTACCTGTGCAGGTCTGTAGGCATGATGCCCTTCGTCATTGAAGACCATCAATGGTTCATCGTCAAACAACTCGCCGAGCCGGTTTCTGGCAAATGCCTCCGGGCTCTCCTCTCCCTTGTTGACCACAACGTAGCTTTTCCCTGATTCTGAGTGCTCCGACTCAGCGTTGAACCAATGCCAGTTCACGATCAGGATCTTGCCGTGGTTCAGTTCCTGACGGAGAGTAGAGGGTACCAGATCGAACAGGTCAAAATAGTTGTCCGGATTCTCTGGTCGCAGGACCTGAAGTCGCTCTTTGATAGTGAGATTTGGGCACACAACGAGCGCCTTCCTCGGGTATCTCGTGTTGCCAAGAATCCTGCCACGATTGCAGAATGCCCAGGCAATCAGCATCGCCATCACGATTGTCTTGCCACTTCCGGTTGCCATCTTGCAGGCGTACCTGGTGAGCGCTTTCAGCTCTTTCTCGTTTGGAATATCGACGAGCGAAGGATGTTTTGCTCTCGCGGTGATCCATTCATCCGGTCTGGGATTCTGACCCTTCATCAGGAACTGAAAATCAGCAAGTGTGAGTTTCGTGTTCCAGCGTAGCTTTTTCCCGAGGGCCAGGATCTCACGGAGATAGATGATCGTCTCTACGGCTTCGAGCTGGCAGAAAAAGAGTTTCCTTTCCCGATCCGGGCGGTTCCAGTGACGGAGGAGTTCCTTTGTTGTGTTCTCTGCATTTTCGTAGTGTGATTCTCTCCATCGTTCGACGTCCTCACGCAGCGCGTTCACCAAAGGGAGATCGTCTCTCTCTTCTTCTGCGAAAAGCGATTGCTGAGCTGTGCCGGTCTTTTCAGTCTTGAACCAATAGCTTGCTTCACGACGTCTGTTCATTTTCGTCGGGATGCCCGTCTTGGTGTCGTACAACCAGTGATAGTCCGGCTTCTGATATGGGGAGGAGATGATCGGATTCTCAACAGGCTGAATCGGTATGGTTTCCTGTCTGCTCATAGTTTCACCACCCGCAACCCTTCGTTGCCGCGGGGATCAATGACCTTCACGGCGATCCGTGAATGCTTGCCTTTCGGGAAGGGAAGACTCTTCAGACCGGACAGAGCTTCGAATCGATCCTCGTCAATAACACCCTGGTCTCCGAGTGCTTTTGCGAGCTTCGACCATTTTGATTTATCGGGGAAGAATGCCTGACAAATGCAGAATGTGCGCCCATCGTAGTCGCTGTCCAGGAACCAGGCCGCGATCCTTTCCTTATTTGTCGGGTAGAGTGTCCCGCTTACCGGATCATAGACATCCATTCCCTCTACCTCGATTGTGTACATGCCTTCGCTGTCTTTCTTCGGCGGCTTCACACGAGGTGCACTGAACACGGTGAAGATCTGGCTACCTGGCTGCGTCTTCAACAGGCCTTCCATCGCCACGTCCGGGCGAATGAGAGCCATGTGACATCGGAGGTTCGGATGCGAGGCCTCAACGATCGCAGCCTGAGCTGAAGCATCAAAGCCAAAGCCGGCAAATACCAGATCATCGTAGCCGGCGCGATTTGCAGCGCGCACTGCTTCTTCGACCTGGAACGAGGTGATGTTGCCAACTTCCGGACCGATTGACACTGCGACTTTTCGTTGTTTCTTGTCGCCGTTTCCCCACTCACCGTGTGTGTGAAGCAGGGACGCACCCGTGACAGCCTCCAGCCGGGCAAATTTCATGTTTTTGTTGCCTTCGAAATCGACACCGGCTGCTTTCAGGAGACGGAGCATTTTATCGAGGTGAGCCTCGGCATTCACGGCCCCGACGTCACCCCCGAATGTATCGAGATCCTCGTCAGGAGCGCCGCCAATCGGCGAATCAGGTCCTAGTTCGACGGAAATTACGCCGTCCATTGTAAAGGGGCCGCTGACGCGGACAACTCCTTTCAGCTCCTCAGGTTTATCGACAAGCTCTTCCATTTCAGCGTTCTTGGCGATGCAGTCGTTGACCTCCTCAATCTTTGCCCGCCACGCTTTTCTGTACTCAGTCAGTGCCTCTTGTAATGGCTTTGGCCAATCCGGGTCCATTCCAAATGGCACATCCCATTCACTCCAACGTTGCTCTGGTAATTGCCAGCACCTTCGCTCATCTTCAGATATAGACCTTTTGCCCTGCGCCTTCTGCTTCTCAAACAACTTTGATCTCAGCAGCTCTCGGGTGTTTGAAGTAACCTTGGAGAGCGCGCGGTTTAGCTTCTCAAGTCGTTGAGCTAGGACTGTATCATGAGCGGCGATAATGCGATCAAGTGCGTTGTTTTTCGCTATGCTCTTGAGCGTGATATGTGGCGTAGTGTGACAAAGTAATGTGACCTTTCCTCCGGTCAACTGCGAAGGATCGCTGAGCCAAGACCCGTTAGGATTCCTCTGAAGATCTTCTGCGTCTACTGGACGGAGCTTGTTCGCTGGATAGCGAGCTGTCATCATGCGTTGTCGGGCCAGCGCCAAAGCAACGCGACTTGTATCGCAAGTAATCCAACGCCTTCCCCATTGTTCTGCAACGGATGCCGTTGTTCCGCTCCCGCATGTTGGATCAAGCACTAGGTCCCCGGGATCTGTGGTCATTAGGAGACACCTCTCTATGACTTTTTCAGCGGTTTGAACTACATATAGCTTTTGTGTCACCAATGCTCCGCCGCCTGTGTCCGTCCAGACGTTTCGAATTGGGACGATGGGAAAATCAGCATGGTATCTTTTATAGACAAGAGCAAATCCTTCGGTCGTCAGCCGGTTGCACGAAGCAAGACGGCTCAGACCGTCCTTTCCGGTCGACCAGTGCCTGTTCGCCGAAGGCCTATACTGAACACCAGAGAAGACAAACGGTTCAGAGGTCTCGCCTGAGGTAGCTCCTTGAGAAGTGAGACCACTCAATCTGAAACGCTCACCAGCAGGCATCGGAGTGGCACCTTCGAGCATCTCTCTTGACATCCTAACTGTGGCGCCGTTGGCAAGTTCAACATTCACATATCTCTCGTCGATCATCGACTGTGTCCGCTCTGCAAACAACTGCCTATACTTCAGGCACGTTCGATCCTTGCCATACCATATGAGATAGTCAAAAACACTATCAATGAATTGTGCGCCGCGCCCCGTGGTGGTCAGAAAAGCGATGATAGCTACGAAATTGGAGGGTCCGAAAACTTCGTCCATTAGGTGTCTCACGCGATGGAGATTCTCGTCAGAAATTTGGATGAAGATACTGCCGCTTTCGCTCAGCAAGTCTTTGGCCAAGTAAAGCCTGTCCCTCAAGTATGAAAGATAGGAGTGAATCCCGAGTGTCCAAGTGTCCCTGTAAGCCTTCACCATTTCTGGTTCACGAGTAAGATCCTGTTCTCGGTCTTTCACATCGCGTTGGCCAAGCTCCGGCTGGAAATTAGATGAGAACCTTATCCCGTATGGTGGATCCACGTAGATCATCTGCACCTTGCCCGCTAGGTCCTCCCGCTTTGATAGACTCGCCATCACCTGGAGTGAGTCGCCCAGAATCATGCGATTTGCCCAATCAACATCATGCTGATAGAATTGGACTGCCTGGGCATAGGCCTGCTCCGGATCAGCGAAGAAATCACGCTGGACATCCTCGCGTTCCAGGACCTTCAGAATTGCCTTTGTCGAAACGCGCTCGTGAATGTGCAGAGCGACGGGGTCAACCTCGAACCACTTCTTCTCCCGTTTTCCGCTCCACTCGAGCCAGGGCTCGTGCTTTCGCAACGCGTCTGCAAGAATCTTTGCTTCATCCGAGGTCAGTGGTTCCCGGCGCGCCTTGTCAAGGAGTTCTGGCAACCGATCCGTTTCCGATCCATCAAACCGAAGCATGGGAGGAAGATGGGGGTTGTACTCGTACCTGATCTTAGGTACATCACGAATCACACCCTGTGCCTCGAGTCCGGCAGGGGGGATGTTCTTGCGTTTATTGGAGTGACGGTAGTCGAGGACAGGGGTGGGTTTCTCTGACTTCCTGTTTATCCTTCCGACGGATGACTTCTTCGCTTTTGCCATAGAATTCCATCCTTGTCTGCTGCCTGCGGTCACCAGTGTATCATTTTCTGAAAAGGCTGATGCCGGCAATCTTCTCAAATTCCTTGCAAATAACATCTGCACGTTGTTTCTGAAAGATCTGGAATGCTCTCTTCAGATTTTTCATCCAAAGTCCGCTATCGTCCCTGTGTGGAATCAGGTGGCTTTTCATTACTGACGGGAAATGTTTCTTCGCCCGAAACGGCTGCAGATAGGACTCCGGTTTGCCGGATCCAACCGCCTGATTCTCTTCAGCCACGAGGTAACACATGTTTGCCAGACTATTGATCTCGCCGCGCGGCAATCCCTGCTTGCTCAATAAGCTCTTTGGGAATATATGATGCTTATCTTTTCTGTTGCCGATCGCAACGGCTCTGTCGATTGGCATCTTCGTTCCGGTTGCGAGATACCGTGGTCCCTTCCTCAGTAGCAGAAGAAAGAAGGACGTATTGAGACTTCCGGCAACCTGATAGTCAGTTCGCCTGATCTCATCTCGCGGCACCAAGTCGTTAAGCTGAAATTTTCCCTTCCTGGTGCGGGCGAGTCGGTCAAAAAAGGCAATGTCCTTCTTGATGTTCTGATAGTAGCCTCTGCCAGCGTAGCGGTGCCCGACTCCGGTCGCCCAGAACCATTTTCGAATTTCATTTCTCTGCGCTGATCCGGGCTGTCTTCCCTTGTTCGCATAAAAGAAATAGGACAGGACTGTAAGCATGTTGACGGAAGGCAAATAGCTGGAGTTGATAACGCCAATATCTCCAACGAGAAAATCTATCGCCTTTTTGATGCTTTGTTCCATCCCCTTCCATCTGCGGGCGAATTTCTTCGAGAGCTTGCCGCGATGGATTTCATCGTGTTCAAGTTTCTTTATGGCTGCCGCGACAGCATCTGATCCAATATCTTTCTGGCCCACCATCAATGCCATTGCTGACTGGAAGATTTCCGGGCTGACCGAACCAAAGCCGAAATCTAGGCCGGCACGCAGCTCATTGATCAGTCTTCGGAGATTCAGTTTCGAGGCGAGAGTGAATGCCTGATCGGCAGTGCTGATCCTCAAGCCACCTGAGTTGATGCGAAGAAATGTTTCCCGGATTTCTTCAAGCCTATTCGTTTTAAGGAACATCAGTGGAACCTGGTAGCGCGTGATGCGGTCCCTGAAAGCTCTAATCTTTTTCTTCTGGCCCTCTTTCAGTTTGCGCGTGCGTCGCTTCCAGTCATGCGCCAGAATGTCTGGAATAGGAACGTGGAGGGCAGGAGCCGGCTTTTTGATGAAGACGAAATCTGAATCGTATCTGCGATCAAAAGAATAGCACAGTTTACTGAAGTCCAGAATCCTTCCATTGTAGTTTTGAACAGAATGGCCTTCTTTGGCCCGGAACAGGACAGACAGTCGTTGCTGACCGTCGATCAGGAACCAGATCTTCTTATTCGTGCTGTTGTACGGTGGTAGAATCCGCTGGGCATGACGGAGCAAATGGCGATGGTCGGATTTCGCCTCCCAAATGAGAAAAGAACCTATGGGAAGCGAGCGGTCGATGCTGTCCAATAGCCTGTAAGCTCGTTTGGCATCCCAGACAAATTCCCGTTGAATTTCGGGCACGGCAAAGACGCGGTCGTAGCAATACCCCCAAAGGTTTGCGACTGACATCTTCTTGATTTCAAGGGCGGGCATCAGGCTGTCCGAGGTGATGATAGAGAATGTGATTTCTTCATTGTGCCCGATACGTCACGGGTAAACGGGCCACTTCACTCTGTGTCCCTATCTGCCAGTTCGATCGCGACACGTTTGCCTTTGCGCGTGATCTTCCATTGCTTCTCTACTTCAGGCTCGAAGTTAGAAAGACCCGCCTTTCCCAGCTCCTCAAACAGCTCACCGAGGTCTTCCATAGAGATGAAACCATCATGTGAGTATCGGGCCCGATCGGTTTCTTTTCCCGTGAGGATTTTCGAGCCCTTCCGATAATAGAATATCCCCTGATCAGCGACACAGAAATTGCAGATGAGCTTATCATCTGATTCCCTGTCTGCTTTGAAATAGAATTCAATGCTCTTGGTTACACTGTCGAAGCCGTTGATGCGGAACATACGGAGTCTGCTCATCGTGATATGCCTTTGATAGTTTCGGAAGAAGTTTTTTCACTGCGGTCAAGCCGTTGCTAAATGATGGAAGCGTATCGATTGACAAGATAATCTTTCCATTCCCGAAGCTGAGGGAAGTCTGATTTCATGAACGTTCCGAAGACCTGAGAAGTGGTCACAGAAACAAATCGTGACGGGTCTCTGAGGATCTGCTTCCAGACCGCTGTGACGCTCTTGCCAACGTGACGTAAGCCCGGGGAGGTGACGTACTGGAAGTCCTGATTGGTCGCCGGGGCAACATGGAGGACGATTACTTCACCGGCCCCGAGTTCGCGGGATTTCTCCAATTCATGAGCGAGCATCTGCTGTCGCATCAACTGGTAGAAAGGCTCGTAGAACAAATCGCCGAAATGCGGGACTACCGTCGTATCGAGCGGGCCATCAGTCCAGAATCTCCGGTAGGTGACAGTGCGATCTGTATTGCGAGCAGAAATTGCTTTCGAGTGAGGGGAGTAGGACTCGGTGTATTTCCATTCGATGAGGACAATATATCGTTTGTTTTTGTCGTCGTCAAACATTATGGCCGCGTCAGCGCTGGTTGCGTTCGCGCCCCGGGTCCTGCGCCCATCGCTCCTTCTGCATTCTCCGAGATAGTCCTTCAGACCGATCCATTCGAACGAGACAAACGTCAAGGGGAGGCGGTCTTCCATTGGTAGTATTGTTCTGATCCCGGGAAAAAGCGGTTGCAGGAGGGATCGGATTGCCTGAGGTTTGTCCATGAACGGAGCCAGAAAATTGACACAGCAGACCTGGGAATCACACAAATGGCTGCTGGGTTTGCCGTTGACGCCGTCGTGCCAGGGGATTCTTGATGCATCGAAATATTCGAGAGCTCTTTCCCTTATCCCGGGGAAAAGGTTCTCTTCTGAGAATGATTCGTTCAGGCAGAATGGATATGTTCTACCGGTGTTCGCTCCCTCTCGGTAGCGACCGTCAGATCTCGCTGCATCGCTTAGCCATGGCGCGTTTACCTTCCAGGCGGCCTGGCGCTTCTTCTCCGCTTCAAGGAATGCTCCCATCGAAGAAAAGTCCTATTATTCATCTGTGAGTATGAATCTGAAACTTGTTATATTGCGCTATGGCCGACGTTCACACCCGAGAAGTACGCAGTTACAACATGAGTCGGATCAGGGGGAGGAATACAAAACCTGAACAGATCGTCAGGGATTTCCTTCGCAAGAAGCGTTTCCGGTTCAGGGTCAACGATGCCCGGCTGCTTGGCAAACCAGATATCGTCCTCAAAAACCATCAGATTGCGATCTTCATAAATGGTTGTTTTTGGCACGGCCATGCCAGGTGCAGGTATTTTGTCATTCCGGCAACACGGACAAAGTGGTGGCTCGACAAGATATCTTCGAACAAGAAAAACGACTCCAAGAAGCGTCGCTCCCTGAGGAGACTCGGCTGGCGTGTCGTAACAATATGGGAATGCCAGCTAAGACCCAGACGTCGTGATCGAACTCTCAGCAAACTACCAAACGCAATTCGCTAAACCGTGACACGAATTCCTGTCATCGATATTTTCGCCGGCCCCGGAGGGCTGGGCGAAGGATTCTCCGCACTGACGACCCGGCAGAAAAGTCGTATCTTCGAGATTAAACTGTCGATTGAAAACAACATCTATGCCCATCAGACGCTTGAACTCAGGTCTTTCTTCCGTCAGTTTGACACAGGCCGGGTTCCGGAAGAATACTACCAGCATCTCCGAACGGAACTGAAGCGTGATGAGTTGTTCAGGTTGTTTCCCACGCAAGCCGCTGCCGCTCAGAAAACTGCCTGGTTGGCGAAGCTGGGCGAAGAGTCCTCCGACTCGATTGACAAGAAAATCAGGGAATCTCTGGCCGGCGCAAAGCAATGGGTTCTGATCGGCGGCCCCCCTTGTCAGGCGTATTCGATAATTGGAAGAGCGCGACGTGGTGGCATAAAAGATGATGATGACCGCGTTTACTTGTACAGGGAATACTACAGGATCCTGGCGGTTCACAGTCCGCCGGTCTTCGTCCTGGAAAACGTTAAGGGTCTTCTGTCCGCCGAGTTTCAGAAGCGGAAGATTATGGACGAGATGCTTGCAGACCTTTCAGATCCGGCGACTTCATACAGAATGCTCAAGGGCAATGGGACAACAAAGCTGAGTTGCCCCGGGTACCGCATCTACTCTCTCGTGAAGCGCGGCGAGGAAGAGCTTGATGGGACAATCAAGTTCACCGCTGATGACTGCATCATTGAAGCAGAGAAATTCGGGATACCCCAGTCCCGCCATCGGTTGATCCTACTGGGCATCAGAAAAGATCTTGACTTCGAACCAACCCTCCTTAAAGAGAAGCATCAGAAAGTAAATGTCTCGAGAGTTCTTAAGACGCTCCCGCGAGTCAGAGCCGGATTGTCGGAGATTGAGGATTCCCGCGATGCGTGGAAGGCAACGCTCGAAGCTCTGCTCTCAAATGGCATGTTGTACGACTGCGATCGAAAGGTCAAAAGTCGGATCAAGAAGACGATCGAGGGGCTCCAACTCCCGGAGCACGACCGTGGTGGTGAGTTTGTTGATCAGATATCCTCGGTCTCATATTCGCCGCGATGGTATCTTGATTCCCGCATCCAGGGGACCTGCAATCACTCAACGCGCATTCACATGACCACCGATTTCTATCGGTACATGTTCGCTGCCTGCTTTGCCAAAGTGAAAAAAGCCTCCCCAAAATTATCCGATTTCCCGGAAGAACTACTGCCCGATCACGAAAGCGTCGGTGAAGATGTTTCCGAAAGCGATTTTGCTGACAGATTCCGGGTCCAGGTGTGGAACGAACCCGCTCGAACGGTTACGAGCCATATTTCAAAAGACGGGCACTACTACATACATCCGGATCCAACTCAATGCAGGAGTCTGACCGTGAGAGAAGCGGCCAGGCTTCAGACATTTCCGGACAATTACTATTTCTGTGGACCCCGAACGGCGCAATATATCCAGGTCGGTAACGCCGTGCCTCCTCTGTTGGCGAAACAAATAGCGAACGTGGTCCTGAAGATTCTAGCCGGGAGCCCCGGCCGGAAAAAGCCAGTCCAGTAGTGAAGCCAACGTCTAGAATACTCTCCTGAATAGTCCGGAACTGAGAAAATCTTCAAGCACCGCCCGTGCCTCGAGAACCACTTCCCCTCTGATTCTCAAACCAAGTTCAAAATTCGTGTTCAATCCGGAATAGGTGAAGTTTGCAGAGCCTATCAACATGTCACGAGCGTCGACGATAAGACATTTGATATGCATTCCCGTCTTGCCCGCGGGATCTTCATATTGGAATAGTTCTGGTTTGGGTCTGTCTGCCGGCCATCCCCGGGAGAACAGCGTCACTATATCCGCTCCTGCATCGGGCTTCCAGTCGCTGCAGATGATGGTAATCCGATTGACTTTCCTTTCTGATTCCAGCAGAAGCTGAAGGAGCCCGCTTCCTTCACTGATTGCGAATCCGGTAACGAGAATTTCATCTCTGGCGGATTGAATCATCTCCTGTACAACATTCCGCGTATGCCTCGTATCCGCGCCCGCCTCTCCGGGAAATGTGGCCACGAGGGTTGCATCTACAAGCCGGGGAGTAAGAATGGCTTTCTGCTTTGCCATGGTCCGAAGAGCCAGAAGGACCATCAGATCCGGTTCATTGACTTTGTCCCTAAGCTCAGCCGCGACGGCGTGGAATTCCCCGTATGTCTGAAGGCTGACAAGCGCATTGTCTTCAAATATGATCCCGGCACGATCTTCGGACTCAAGACGTTGCAGGAGCGCAAGAATATTATCCGAGAGGGCCATGGTCAGATTCCTGCGAGGGGATTTAACAACGAAGAGAAGAATCCAAGATCGCGGTTGTCAGGAAGGCCAACGAGGGTTGCACGATCGAGGAGAACATTGAATTCTTCACACGAAGTCTCTGGCAGCATCATACACGCATGACAGGCAGCCCGGTTTTGCGAATCGGAAAACGTTGAGATGTCCTTTATACAAAGGGGATCATTTGAACACCATTGGACATCAGCTATCGCTGCGGGCACGAGCTCGTTGATTTTCTCCGACTTTCCCTGGCGTTCCAGTCCTCCCAAGCTTCCGTCGGAATCCGGTGTGGCCGTATAAATGAGAAGCCCGGACATGTTGAGATCCTCGTCGACGAAAAGTCGCTCGCGAAGAGATGCGCTTGAATACCCCGAAGTGAGGGTCAGGCGCCGTATCATTGCGTGAGCAAAGGAATGAACAAGCAGGAAGCGCGGGGTTATTGTGCGGGGAGGATTTGTGTCAGATCCATATCTACCCTTCCACGCTTCGGCGTAAGCCGCGTTGATGTCCGCGGCTCTCGCAGAGAGCTCCGCTCCCCCTTTTCCACCCACCCATTTTTCGAGAGCCTCTTTGCGAAAAACCATGAAGATGCCTTCTCCCCGGACCTCAATGGCTGGAAGCCAACGCATCCGGCCTCTTGAAAGCCATGCCATGGTGGCGGGCTCTTCATCCGTTTCGCCTGATGGCGGTTGAAGCCGGGTGAAGCCACGAATTGCCCTCACCTCACGCAGGCGGACCACACGCACAATCTTATCAAAGTAACGCTGCAATGATGGAGGGACGTTCTCGTGTCGGATATCGAATTCAACTTGTTCGCCCAAGTGTGTGGTGCTCGAAAGTTTCTCATACTCCTCATACCGAATCCTGGAGATTCCCTTCACTCCAAGCGCTGCCATTGCTTTTTCGACTTCCCGGAGAATCTGATCTGCGGGAATACCCAGTTTATCTTCCAGGTGGCCGAACTGGATGACTTTCGGCCAGTTCTCCTTCGGCTCTTTCACGAAGTCCTGCCAGAACGGATCCAACCTGGTCTGTATCGAGTCAGTGAATGGTGGAATCGCAAGTGCGGAGGCCACGATCGGAAAGTACAGATTGGAGGCTCCCCGCTGGACTGCGCGTGGTATCTCATCGCATTTCTCGGCAGATCCATCACCAAGCCACGGACGTTCACCTTTGCAGTCTATATGAAGTGTCTGCATGGTTTCCTTCCCGAAAGCACCTTCCATAGGTCTCTTTTGCCCACAGGATGTGCATTCCAGAATGAGTCCTGCCAAGCCGGCCCGCGATGACTGAGAGAGTTTTAGCTCCGGAGATTTGCAGTCCGACCTGTGCTGGACCCAGAAGTTCCAGGGAAACTCCTGAAGGTGACCCTTTTTGCAGGTGACCACAAAACGTACTGGCGCGACATAAATACGGTGGTCTGGTTTTGAGCAGCGACCGCAGAACCGTGCCGGATCCCCCGGGCCGGCCACATCCCACCGATCTGCCTGGCGCAGTCTCTGGCATCTTGGACACTGCAACCATTCAGGAAAGCGATAAGCTGTCAGATACGTCGTGTCGCTTTCATCCGGATCAACGGGAGGGAGCCGAAAACCTTCCACATTCAGATACGCCTGAAGTCTCCGTTCATAGGTTACCTGCGGATGAGAGAGGCCGGCAGGGGCGGCATACTGGTCCCAATGTTCGAGGCCACTGACGACCGCCGATATCGCAGCGCCATTCCCGGCACCAGTCCTGAATTCAACGATTGCTCCAGGTGCAAAATGGCCGATGCAGTGAGATCGCCTCATACCTCCGAGTTTGTTCTTAGGCATAATCTGTATAGTTAGTATTGGACATCATTTGAGAAGACGGAAGGGAGTCTCGGGTTCTACATCGCGCATTGAATTTGGTGCGGGCCACACGGATGATTCCGGCTTGTGAGCAGCCCTCAGAGCGGCCAGTCGTTCAGCAGACATCATCAGAGTAACCTGAGGTCGACGCTCATTCCAGTAGAACTGCAGGCTTTCTCGTTTTTCCCACTCATCGAGCATGACACTGATCCGGCGACGCACTTCATCCCTTTCTGATGGGTCGATCTCTGCAGCTCGTTCAACAAGAACACCAGCAAGCCTTTCAACATCTGAACGGACAGCCGACAGGAGTACAGGGCTTTTGCTCATCGAAGGTAGCTGATGCCTGACAAGTGAAACCACGACCGCCCGAAGGGCTTTGTCAAGAGCACGGGCAGCAAACGGTGTCACGCTTGTCGGTTCCACGTCTCTGTAGAGAGTCTGATGCCAGTTTGTAAATGTCTCAAACCTCGACCGGTCACGTGGCTTGTTGTTATTCAATGTTGTGAGTACCAGACCCGGGGCAAGATCGCGCCCGACGCGGCTTGTTGCCTGGATGTATTCAGCGATGCTCTTGGGCTGGCCGTTTACTACCATCAACGCCAGGCGGGGGACATCAACACCCACGCTTATCATGTTCGTGCAAAGCAGGGCATCTTCAGCGAGACCATCCTGCTGTTTTTCTTTGAGTCGCCTGAGCACTTCGGGGATCTCCGCCTGTGAAAGCCGGCTGGTCAATTCTGCAGGTTCAAGGAGTGATCTCGGATTTTCCCCCCGACGCGCCGCATACTCTGAAATCGACTTGGGGACGTCGTCAAGCATGAGGACGTGCGCGCCGCCCAGCTCACGTAACGAGTTGAAATATGTCACGAGTGTCCAATATGAATCGCGGAGCGTTTCACCAACATCCGGACTGCCTGCGGATTGCAGCAAAGAAGCGCAGGCGGCCTGGAGAGTGAACTTGGCCGATCGGCCCGCCGTTGTGATGCCGAGGTACAAACGACCGGGTTTTGAATTGTCGCGGACAGCAAAGCAGGAGTTGTCGGCATCAATGCCGGGAGGGGGGAACTGAAACAACCGGCGGTCGAAAAGGTCCTTCACCTGACGATCAGCCATCTTGATTGTTGCCGTCGAGCCGATCACCTTCACGGGTTTCCCATCATATGTACAAAAGACATCAATAGCCGTTTCATACAGTCCGGCAAGTGTGCCCAAGGGACCACTGATGAGATGCAATTCATCCTGGATGATCAGGTCCGGTGGATTGTGTGGTGTGCCAATTCCGAAAAGCTTGCCCGTATTGGGATTCCTGGCAATCTGAGCGAATTTGTCTATGGTACCGATAACCAGGGACGGCAAGACACGGTAGATATCCTCGTCTACTGTCCAGATCGGGAGGGGATCAGTCAGTTTGCCAAAGAAACAATCCTTGTTTCTGCAGAAGATCTCGTACCTGGTCTTGTCGGAACCGAGAGCCACTTTCTGATGACAGCATGGGCATTCGCGTATCTGCATTGCCCGTTGTTCACTATCGGAGCGGGCTTCTGCAACATCGTTTGGTATCGCAGTACCACCGATCCAAAGACCCACAGAGAACGGCTGTGTACCGGATGAAATATTCTCTGAGCGTCGGATATATTCACACGCACAAATGAGATTTGCGGCTCGCTCGAATTGTTGTGTCGTCAGGACACGGAGTGTGTAGCGCATAATGACCGCGACACCCGCACCGCGGTCTTCCTTGTTCTGGGTCAGCCGCCTGTAGAAAAGTAGCATCGCGATGACCGCCAAGTAGGCTTCCGTCTTGCCGCCGCCCGTAGGAAACCACAACAAGTCCATGACATCCCTGTCGGAGTGTGATCCATCGAGAACTGATTCAAGTACGAGAAGGAGAAAGGCCAGCTGGAAGGGGCGCCAGGTGAGGTCATTCTCCTGGCGTGACCAAGTGCGCTGCAGGGCCATTGCCTTGTTCGCCAGCTGGAATGCGCGCCGCACATTTGTATCTTTCTCCAGCCTCGTGATGCCCGCACTCATTCTGGCGGAACCATATTTCCAGAGGTTGTCGTGGTATTCAGCATACGGCTTCAGTCCGGAAGGAAGGGTTCCGATCTTCGTTCTTTCCCGGTTCATCCAGGTTTCATAAGCCAAGGGGATCAGGCGCAGCGAGGCAGCAAGCTCTTCGTGCGATGCTGAACCCAGCCACTGAGCCGAGAAGGGTTTGAGCGAACCATTCTTCCGAATCGGGTCGAAGACCGGGTCGCCGTCAGCAGAAACTGCCGGAACCGTAGCCGAGGGTATCCAGGATGTACTGACAACCCTCACTACTCCGTCCTCATCTGAGGCCCATGTTGCCGAACAGGTATGTCCCTGGGCGTACTCGAGAGTGCTCCTGTATATCAGTTCGGCCGTCTGGTCATCTTTGCTGAAACCGTGAGTCTGTATCGTTCTTCCTACCAACAAGCAACCTTCTTCTGGCTCAACCGAGAAGCCTGTCTGAAACCAGGTGTTTTCTTCATTGGTGTCCCGGTCCTCACTGGTTTTCTTGTTGTTGATCAGCACAGCTGTTACCGTTGCATCTGCTCCCACGAGGGCAAACTGCAGATAGAGTTCGAGACCGTCGAATCCGTGCCGAGCGAGGTCCAGTGTCTTCTGACCATCAGCATCAGCCGGGATGTCAACAACTTCTGAGTTGCACGGGACCCTTTGCCAACGGACCTTCCCTTTGCCTTTCTGCTCTTCGTCCGTCAGACTCTTGCCATCGTCGCTGATCCAGCGTTTCACATAGCGGGCAGCATGTATCGCCACGTTGAACCTAGCGGGACTTCCTTTCCCCGGGCGACGGACCACAAAACTCAGACCGGCAGAAGCCGGACGTGCGCATTGTGACAAAGGCACATCTTCCTGTTCGTCTTCATCGTCATTGCCGCCCTGTCCTCCACCCAATCCGTCGTCTTCCTCCTGAGGAATCAGAGTCTGTCTTGGGAAGAGTATTCCTGTGAGGTATTTGTCGGAAGGATAGTCGGAAAGCACTTCCTCCGGAACAGCCTGGTCCAACGGTCCGATCAGGTCGCGGTGCAGCCGCTCAACAATTTCGTCGCGTACTTCAACAGGTGTCGTCATTTTCGTCCCTTCTGAAACACGAAAAATACCGATGGAAAGCCAACAATCATGGGAGCCAGAAAGAACCCGCTCTCAGAGAAAGGCAAATGTACCTCTCCTTCAAGTGCAGAATCGGGGGGAATCACACAAGTGCGCAATCCAATCATTCTGAGCTGCGGTAGTTCGTTGGGGGGACGGAGTTTTCCAAAATTCGCTTTGGCCTGATGCTTCCGGGCAAGAGCCCACAGATCGATGCTCAAGCCATCCCCTGACCAAGCCAAAGAATGCAGCCCAGAGCTGAAATGATAAAGATATTTTTCTTTGTCGTCGATCGTCACCTTTTTCAGTCGTCCCGTTACTTCAGGCAGATCCTCGTTCTTGACGGCATCAATCCAGAAACCAACCAATGCCTTCTGGTTTCTCACCGCTTCAGCCCCGGATGCGCATAGTTCGACCTGGCGACTTATCAGACCAGCGTCGTCGATATCACCGGCCAGCCCGATCTGAACTTTTGGTTTTTTGTCGATCGAGACACTTTCAACGACCCGCTGTCCGTTCTTCTCCAGGCGTCCTGCGCGAAACATCGACAATGCAATCCCATGGAAGAATTCCTTTCGTACCCGCGTCGCCCCAACGTAGTAAACACGAGCCTCTTCCTCGGGATCCAGGTCCGAATTACGCTTCTGCTCAGCAGGATCCTTTGGGAGCATAAGGAATACCCGATCGGCTTCCCGTCCCTTGCTTGCGTGGATCGTGCTGAAGATTGGACCGAGTCCTCCGTAATCCAGGTAGCACAATTCCACAGGTGGGCGCGTGCGGCCCGCGACAGTCCTGAGGTTACGGAGACTCAGATTGCCCCTCCGGTCCTGGGCATAGTGTATCAAGAGTTCCCAGGCACGTTCTCCGACAAATCCAACGGAGAGTTCGGGAGGCATGCTATTCCACGCCTTCGTAAATTCTTCCTTCGTCATTGTTGCTTTTGTCCAACCGTGCAGAACATATCCTATCCATGGAAGGATTGCAGGCGGGTAGCCCGGTAATCTCATACGAAATACAGAAGGGCAGAATTGTGATGCCATCAGCGCTGATGCTCGTTTCCGGAAGAGTACCAGGTCGCCATCCTGAAGGGGAAGCGCTTGGACATCCTGACCCTGGGACTCGCCTCTCTTCTGTATTTCAGAAATCACCACCCCGGGACGGTACGGTTCGGTTGCACGATCCAGGACCGCCCGTCTGGTGTCATGGAACAGCCCAAGAAGTGTAGCATTCTCCGTCCTGTGGATCTTCGTCAGCGCTTTGCACTCAAAGTTCGCCGATGTAAAGTCGAAAGCCTCAACGAAATTGCGGCCTTCCGATGACTCATCATCGAGATCATTGGTGAATCCGTAGATTGCCTGTGCACGATCTGCAAGTATTGTCACACCAGTGTGCGACCTGAGGCTGACAAGCAACAAGGTAGCGAACCGGATTCGGGGACCCGTTATATCCTGGGCCTCATCGATAATGACGTGGGTCAGTCTCCCGAGGTATTCGAGCAGAGTCTGATTCTTTGTTTCAAGCTCGCGGGCAGCATTCTCAATGTTGTCATCGAACGACCCCATGAGCTTCTCAAATTCCCTCCCACAACCTATGCCAAACGAGAAAGCGGTGTGATCCAGGGTGCCGATATTTATAGCCGTTGCTTCTCCCACTGCGACGGCCTGACGGATCCTGTTCTTCATCTCAGCAACGGCGGTCCGGGTGAAGCTGATCATCAGAATAGAGGAGGGGGCGACGTCCCGGTCCCTGATCAGATGGATCACACGCGCACAGGCAACCGCAGTTTTCCCTGATCCGGGTTGGGCTTCAACAAGGATTCGGGCGTCCGGAGGGGCGTTGATGATCTCCAGTTGCTCATCGTCGTCTTTTAGAATTGGCTGACTTAACTCAGACATGCTTGCTATTCCACGAACGTGACAGAGATGTTGAGAATCTGACCACTGAAATCGCGGCGTAAGAAGCCGATAAATGCAGAAAGTATTTGCCAATCATCGTTTTCCTTTCTGCTATGAATCGTAGCCGAGAGCGTGCCCCCCACGCCATGTGCGAACAAGATCTGGCCTGAGTGCTTCTTATGAACCCAAATGTCCCGTCGTCTACGTGCTTTCCCGCTGCGTCGCACAAAGGCTCCCTTGTTCTTTCTTCTCAGCTCGAGCTCCCGATTGATCAGCAGTTTGTAGATGTTCTCCCCTGAGCGAGGATGAATTGTCATCGTAATCATTTTCGCCTCTGATCGGTGTTGTAGTGTCTCGTGTCAGATTTTTTGCAGTGATCTTTTAAAACACTCTTTCACCGCATCCTTGAATTTCCGGGCATGTTCATCGGTCATAGAAGGTGCAGACTGATGGAGAAGGTTCCTGATTCTTGAGGCCCTGTCCCGCGTAGAGCCTGAACCCCGCAGTTCCGCAGATACACGCCAGTATTGTTCGTTCTGATATACCAAAATATCGCGGATGAGCTGCACAAGAGCGATTGTGAATTCCTGTTTGAACTTATCCACGCTGACTCCCCTGAGCATCTCGGTGACTTCCCGCTCCCACATTGTGGGGCTTGTTATGAAGCGCTCGAGTTTCAGCATGAGTTCAGTGTGTAAGTCTTCGACGGGGCGCATGTCTTTGTATTCATCCTGTCCCCATAGCATTCTATAGTTGAACGCTTTGATCGTTTGCCAGGGTTTTCGATAAGCGAGGTCGTTGGAAAGGTATCGGTCCCACATCGCGCGGAATTCTGCGGTTGCGTGATCCAGGAAGGGAGCAAGCAACTCGAAATCGTACACAGGTCTGACATATGCAGGCTTTGTGGCGGTAATTCTCTTCCTTACATCTGCAAGCAGGCTGATAATCTCAGCTTTGGTTTGGTCGTCAGTTGACGCGGTATCCATATTGCCTAGGTGTCGCACATCGAGTTGTTCTCTCACAATCGAGACTCCCTCTTCTTCCGTGAGTGCATTCAGAAGATTGCGAAGGCTCTTGTCCACTTCAGCTATCTGCTCAGTGCGCTCGCCCTCAATCTTGTCAATCTTTGAGAACGCGACTACAGACTTGGTCAGAAATCCGTTGCGGGCCAGCGTGAGGAGCGCGCTCTTGCCGCCGGCAATGAAGGGTCTCTCGCTGTCTTCAACTAACAGAATCACATCTGAAGAGTAGAAGAAATCCAGATGCCTCGGTGAGAGGGAACTCTTGTTGGCCTCTTTGATATCGTGGCCTATACCTTCTCCGTCTATGAGAACGATCTCAAGATTCGCCGGCAGCCATGCCGCTGAAATGTTTCCGCGGACGCGGGCCCTCTCAATGATAGGGGAAATGGTACCGTCCTCGGCGTCCAAGAATGGTTTGAGTTTCCGTATGAATTCATCGAGGTTGGTGTCCTCGATGGTGTGGAACTCCGGGAATGACGCGTTTGGGCTTCCGCAGACGTTTTCTATAGCCTTGGTAATCGACGCGTTGATCTTCGACTGCATCTCTTTCATGTACGACTCCAACCCGTCATCAAGAGCCAGCTCAATCAGAATTTCGAGATCGTCTTTTTCATCGGGAAAGTTCTGACTGATCCAACCCCGTAGCCTTGGGAGTAGCTGGTCTGTGATGATAATGGCAACCGATCTTCTGTCAGCTTGGCCCATCATAAATCTGAGTCGGAACCTTTGGTCAGGGCTTTCCTCGAGATTCGTGATAAGCTCTTCCAGTCTGAGTTTGCCTGATTGATTCAGACGGTACGCTCTGAGAATGGTGTCTTCGAGAATTTCCCTGACATAGCGCTCGATTTCTTCAATCGGTTTGAAGACAATCGCAGCCCTGAACAAAGACTCTTTGCTGAGAACATATTCTGTGACCGCAATCGTAGTCCGTGTGCGCCGGACAGACGGAAACCTGAGAGACGTCGTGCCCAGTACCTGACGAATAATGGTTGTCTTACCCGCTCCCGTATCGCCGAGCAAATAGATTTTCGGCAGATTCGTTGGCAGGGGAATCAGGCGATCAAGCGTGTCTTGCGTCTTCTGAAATGGTGTCATTTTTGACCTCCGAGAATCGTACACACATGGCGAAAGCCCGTGTGCCTCAAAAGAATCATCAAAAATGAATTCTCAAACGGGTGTCATTTCAGGGGGGGATGAATTTCCGGATTTAAGAAATCCCGTGGCCGATCCTCACGGGAATGTGAAGTGTCACCCCAACCAAACCGGCGTCTGCTTACCGGCCAACTCCACCTTCGCAGCAGACTGGATAACAACCTGCCTCGAAAGGGTTATCTGTAAGCCTTGAGCACGTCCCGGTATTGTGAAGCATCATCTCCATGGGCAAAAAGTCGAAACTCACCATGGCACCCGGTGCGATGCGGGGAATCTTCGTTGGAGGGATGATCATCTCACCTTCGCGCGAAAGGACGCAAATCATTTCGTGAAAATCAACGTCCGGAAAGTACGACATTGGTGGAATGAACAATTCCAGGTCAGTACTTGTACTGACAAGGCTGGAAGGGCCAGAGTCGATGCCTAAGAGATGAGATGACAGAGGAAAAGTGTGTATGGAATGCAGGATTGAATGAGGTCAAGAATTCCCGACCCTTGTCCAAGACATTGTCAGAATCTAGAGATACAATACGCCGGGGGGCGCTATGTGATAGGACAATTTGTGTCGGAAGGCTGCCAGCAGGTCGGACCTGAACTCAGAATGCCTTGCAACACATCTGTTAAGCCGTGATAAGAGGGTATTGGACGGCGCCTCGAAATTGATTCGATAGTGCGCAACGGGATATCTAGACGTCCCTTCAATTCGGGAAAATCACTTGGTGTTCTTCTTTGTCACTGCCACTGAATCTAGGTCAGACAATAGTCTTGCGGGATTGAAATCCGGTTGTCCCAAGCGCGAGTAGTAGATAGTGAGACGAGCAAGAATGTTCTTCAAGAAGGGCTCTGTAACAGATGCAATTCTGTTGTACAGACCTATTTCCTTCTTGTCAACGCGAAACAGGTCCTCGAAATCGACCAGAAATCCTTCAAGCTGTGTATAAGGGGGCAAATAGTGATATCGCATGTTCTTGTTCTGAATCAGCGGCTCTATTCTCTCGCGATTCTTTGCCGACTGGCTCTCGAGATATGCCTTGAACTTTTCGTTCTTCTGCAGCGGGACAAGCCGAGAGAGCAGAATAAAGTCTGCGCCAATCGCGCCGCCATCTCTCGGGACCAAGTCACAGGACGGATTCAGAATTAGGTACCGCTCAGAATCTCTCAGGAGTATGTCTCCAGTGTAGAGGTGGGGGCACAAAGGTGGGACGAAGTACATCTCGGCGACGTGAGCCTCCAGGAGTCCGGTGTTTGAAAGACCCAGTTTTCTTGAGAGAATATCGGTGATGTACCTCGTGAGTATTCTCATTCGATCCTTCGGGTCTTCTAAAGAAGCATTCCAGTGGCTCCAATTGTAGGCTACGTGTCTCCAGAAAACCTCCTGTAAGGAGCCGAAGATGTCCCTTGAGAGCTCTCCATCTTTCCCGAAAAGCTTACTGATGCCGGTCTTGAGGAGAGACGCCATCTCTAAGAGAAGATCCTCATTTTTTGTCTTCGTGCGCTCCTTGATTCGGAAAATATCCGTTTCTATTTTAAATTCTTCATCGAGTTTATCGGGAAAAGCTGACAGGACAAAAACGGGAAACCTCCTCCTCTTAATAATCTCTTTGATGATGGTGTTGCCTTCCGCTTCCTCAGTAGTAGACCGCAGCTTGAGATCTACAATAGCTCCATCAAAATCACTTGATTCAAGATGGGCTATCGCCTGCTTCAGATCGCCGGCCTGCTGACTCGCGAAGTTGATATCCTGCTCACCCGAGTGACCTGCGTTGTGTTCCCTGATTGCATCTTGTATGGTCTGTCTCTGGCGTTCATCATCATCAACGATCAGCAACTTGCACTCGGTCATTTCTCAGATCCTTTCTGAAGATAGAGTCGGAAACAAACGCCGCCAGTGTTTTGGGTGAGTTCAATCCTGCCCCCATTGCGGACAATGGCTTCTCCTGCTATAGAGAGACCGAGGCCAGTTCCACGTGGTTTTGTAGAAAATCCCGGCTCAAAAACCGATTCAACAAATTCCTCCTTTATTCCTGGTCCGTTGTCACAGAAGTCAACAAGCGCCACGTCTCCGGCGTATCTCACTGAAATCTTGATTTCTTTCTTTTTCTGTTTTGCTGTCCCAAGCCAAAATATGCTGTTGTCGAACAGGTTGGTCAAAGCAATATATATGTCGTTCGCATACCCCTTGAACAAGACGTCCCTGAACATCGATGCCCTGATTCCGAATGTCATTCTCGAACAATGTGATCGCTTGCTTTGCCAAAGAAACCAGACTGGTATTGCGGGTGAAGGACCTCTTTCGTACGGCTAGGGGATCCACTCTGTTGAAGAGGCCTACCAGCAGATCTGTCTCGGTTCTCAGTCCCGACAACCTCTCCATGATTTCTTCCTTTGTGAAGATGGCATCCTTTGGGGCAATAATGTTCGCTTTGCTCAGGTGAGTAAGCCATCTCATGATTCGGGGAGCCTGTTCGCCCAGGTACTTCAATGGCTTCCTGCCTTCGTGCATGAGAACGCCCACAATTTTCCCGAGCGTGACCTGTCCCTCATAGCGTGCGACAGTCTCCTGGATTTTCTCCAATTCTTTTGATTTCGACGTGAACTCATCTGCGAGAATCCGGCGTATTTCCTTTCTGGCTTCGCTAGGACTCGACGCCTCTTTGAGAGATTTATCAATGGACCTTTCAAGTCCTGCGAAGTCCATTACCTCGCGAAGAAATTTCTCGACGCTTCCAGCGGCTCTCCCCCTTCCAGTCTTCCGGCGGAATTCAAATCTCTTTTCCTCAAGTGTGGCGAGTGAGGCCCTCACGCTTTCAATGAGTCCGGCGAAATTTCTGCTCTCAAACAGACCTTCACGGCTGCTCTTCTCCGCCAAACCGGAAGACCGTTCTTCCTCAATCACTATGTAGCCCGCTATCTGGTCGCTACCAATTCTAAGAGAAGGATTCTGAACTCTCTCCTTGTCAAGCTCGAGCCAGTCGTAGCCAGAGTCACCATACGGCCGAATTCTGAATCCTTCGCGGTAGATGCCAACTCCGGATAGCTCGTTCAGAAGTCGCCTCGCTTCAAGTCTCCCCATTCGCTTGCCGCTTTCGTCTGTGAGATCAGACCTTCTGATGAGGTCATCCAGAGATTCCGGGTCTCTGTCGAACACTCTCAAATCGAGCTGGATCTTTCCACACCGGTCAGCATGTGCAGGCAGTTTGATTTCAAAGTTTAATGTAGCACGAGGTATTCTCGAATCTACCCCATTCTCGATGGTCAGATGTGCGTGTCCGTCCTTGTCAACATGTCCAGAGAGTCTGTAGTCAAAGTAGTCCAAGACCGGGAATGGCTCAATTTCACCGCCGTGAGTCCTGAGACTTTCAACTCCGCAGTCGGACAAGTCGAGATTGATTTGGAACTTCTCTTTCTTGGATCGCACCGGTGACAACAGCTTCCGAAGCTCTTTTCTGAGCACCTGAAATGACTTCGCTTCAAGCCACTCGGCATAGATGTTCTCGACTGCAAGAGTCGTACCGTTCGACATCGTCGTCTTTTTGGTTTCGATATCAAATTGCAGCTCATCCAGGAAAAGGTCCTTACTGAAATCACTCCAGTCTATTACAAGGGTCGTTGTCTCCTTCTTCTTATCTGTTGTTTCTAAGGTCACAAACCGGCCGAGACGGGCAGCCGCCAACCTTCCTATACCCTTTGCTCCCAGCAGCCTTCGTCCTCCGGGGCTTTTGGATCTCTCAAGCTTATCTGTAGTTCCCGGGATCATCCAGACGTCTGTCACCGTTTCGGGGCTCATACCGTGTCCGTTATCGGAGACCTTGATGGTCGCCTTCTCAGGCTTGTCCAGGTCTGCAAATCTGATTCGGACCAGATCAGCGTCAGCGTCGTACGCGTTCTTCACAAGTTCAATGATCGCAGCGTACGAATCTTTGATCAGCTCGGCGCCGAGGGTGTGAATAATCCTTGCCTTTGGACGAAACGTAGCTGAGATACTCATATATGAAGCTCCATTATTCTGCAACGAGTGCCTGAATATCCATGGGATTTTCATTCACCTGAGATTAGCTGGCAATCCGGCAAGAACAAACGGGTTCCTCGGCTAAAGTCGGAGACGAATCTGATTTCTGAGCAGGCCATCGGGTGATCGCAACGGCAAGCACTGCAAACGAAGAGAGTTTTGTGAATTTGTTGAATGATTGCGGCCGTCCGTCGTCTGAGGAGTTGTCAGTTCGTGACCCCGGATTCGTAAAAGCCTGTTGTAAAGTCGGGATTGTAGATGACAGGAGGAGTGTCAATATCTGTGAAGCAGAGGGCATCATTGTCGAGAAAGTGAATACGGAACCGTTGTTCTTCGGTCCCCTTCTTTGCCAAGATGACGATACCGTTTCGCATTGGCAGGTTGTCCAGCTCTCCCTTTGCCTCTGCATCCCAGAGTGCTTTCGAACCATTGTACTTGTCGGTGACAAGTACCTCATAGCCTTGGTTTTCAATGGCTGTGATTGCAACAATCAGCGTAGATTGGTCCGGCTCATCTTTGACTGCCCTGAATATCTCCTGGATGTTCATGGATATCTCCTCCAATTCCCGCAACAATAGTAATCAAAGACTTAACAAAAAACCACCGTAGCAGGCCCTAGTCTCAACATTGGCGTAGAAAAGGGCGGGGCGACTGGAATCCGCCGCCCCGCCGGTGGTATTAGGTTCACGCTGCCTTGGTGCCCGCCGATTGCTTGAGCCGAGGCGGTTTCTTCAGGTGCTGGCCGGACCCGGCAATCTTCGACCAGGGACCGGGATCCAATCACCCACGTTCGCTTTTGCTGGCTTAAATCTGCTTCTTTATCTATCATATCTACACTGCGAAGCAGAACTTCAAATGCCCGACGATCCAGTTCGAGATCTCTATAGAAAAACCGATCCAACCGTGCCC
>Ga0233425_10003317_pt1 | contig 29511 bp, 18 predicted proteins | sample Watercolumn_Towu_2_FD_181712 | JGI IMG/M metagenome (GOLD analysis project Ga0233425, IMG submission 181712) | Freshwater microbial communities from Lake Towuti, South Sulawesi, Indonesia - Watercolumn_Towuti2014_140_MG | ecosystem: Environmental > Aquatic > Freshwater > Lake | place...
TCGAGTGCCGCGGCTCGGCCGGGCCGTGCGACCTCGCGGAGAACTGTACCGGAGCCGACGCATCATGCCCGGCAGACGGCTTCCGCGCGGCCACTGACGAATGCCGCGCTGTGGCCGGTCCATGCGATCTCGCGGAGAACTGCTCCGGCGCCGCCGCGACCTGCCCCGCCGACGCGTTCCGTCCTGACACCTACGAGTGCCGCGGCTCGGCCGGGCCGTGCGACCTCGCGGAAAACTGCTCCGGTGCCGCTGCGTCGTGCCCTGCCGACGGCTTCCGCCCGGCAACCTTTGAGTGTCGCGGCTCGGCCGGCCCATGCGATCTTGCGGAGAACTGTACTGGTGCTGCCGCGTCGTGCCCTGCCGACGGCTTCCGCCCGGCAACCTTCGAGTGCCGCGGCTCGGCCGGGCCGTGCGACCTCGCGGAGAACTGTACCGGAGCCGACGCATCATGCCCGGCAGACGGCTTCCGCGCGGCCACTGACGAATGCCGCGCTGTGGCCGGTCCATGCGACCTCGCGGAGAGCTGCTCCGGTGAAGCTGCCTCCTGCCCAGAAGACGAGTTCCGACTTGACACCTTCGAGTGCCGCGGCGTTGCCGGTTCATGCGACCTGGCGGAGAACTGCACAGGTGCCGCTGCGGGCTGTCCAGTCGATGCTTTCGCTCCGGAGACGACTGTCTGCGCTGACCCCTTGTGCTCGGATGGGCTGGAGATGTTGCAGAGCACCTGCTCAGGCAGCGACGCCCTGTGTCCTGAGCCACTGGAGAACCTCTGCGAGCCGTACGTCTGTGGAGCTGACTCCTGTCTGGTCTCGTGCAGTACGATTGCCGATTGCATTCCCAGGTACTACTGCGCCACCGACGTCTGTCTCCCCATGGACGACCTGGGAGCTCCCTGTTCCTCGAATGCGAGTTGCACCTCAGGTCATTGCGTTGACGGTGTGTGCTGCGACACGGCCTGTGATCGCCAGTGCGAGGCATGCGACGTGGAGGACAACGAAGGAACCTGCACCGCGGTCAACGGGGAACCTCACGGCACCCGGTCGGTATGCGCGTCGGACGGCTCCGTCTGCGGCGGTGCCTGCGACGGTGTCGATGCCGAACAATGCGAGTATCCCGACGAGCTGACGCAATGCCGTGCACCCTCCTGTACCGAGGGCGTTGCCGTGCTCGAGGCGGCTTGCCAAGGCGACGGCTCCTGTCCGGAGGAGCAGACGCAGGAATGTGCCCCGTACCTCTGTGTGGATGAGTCATGCGCCGGTGATTGCTCCGAGGATACCGATTGTGTGTCCGGATTCTTCTGCGCAGCGGGGATCTGTACGGCGACCCTCGACAACGGTGTCCCCTGCGCCGGGGAGAACCAGTGTACGAGCGGCTTCTGTGTCGATGGTGTCTGTTGCGATGGGTCATGTGACGGGCAGTGCGAGGCATGCGATGTCGGAGGCGAAGAAGGTACATGCACAACTGTGACGGATGGGCCGCCACACGGAGGAAGGACGCCCTGCGCTGGCGTGGGTGAATGCGTAGCGACCTGTGACGGTACGAGCTCGACTGAATGCTCGTTCCCTACCTCAACCTGCGACGACGGTGATGCCTGTACGATGGACGACGCCTGCGAATCTGGTACCTGCTCCGGTTCAGAGCTGGTCTGCGACGACTCAAACCCATGTACCGCTGACACCTGCGATCCCGCGACAGGCTGCGCCAACACCGTGACCCCGGGCGAAACCTGCGATGACGGAGACGAGGCGACCACCAACGACGTATGCGGTGAAGATGGTGTCTGCGCGGGCACGCCGCCAACCCCCGAAGAGGGCTGCGGATGCCGTGTGGCTGGTGGCAGCGAAAGAGGACCTTGGTTGTTGGACTTGGTTTCAATCATCGCTGTTGGTGCTTCTATTTGGGTAAGACCGGTAAATAGGAGGAGAACATGTTCGAGAAGCTAGCGGTCGTTTGCATCGTCACGGTACTCTGCGCTTCCTCTCTCAGCAGTTGCGCCAAGAGTACTTGTGAAGACTACTGCGATATATACATTCGGTGCTCATTGGAAGAACCAGAGGAAGGATTCGCTGCAGGGTGTGTTGAAGGATGCGAGGTTATCTACGACAATAACGACAGCGATTGCCACAGGGCCTTTCGTGACCTCGTCAGGTGCACCGACGATCTATCGTGTGAAGAGATCTGGGCAGAAGAGTGGGAAGAAGAGTCGGATGAGACGTTTGTTAACTGCAATAGAGAATGGGACCGGGTTGTTGGCGGGGATTGCCATTGATAATTGATAATTGGTGTTGTGTCTCTGAACTACTAATCTCCGATTAGCGCTTGTGTCGAGGTATTGTTACGAGCTGAAGTTCTGAATGAACATTTGGGGCATGAACGATGGTGATCCGCAACAACTTCCTGTATACGGTGTTTCTTGCTTTATTGTTGTCCTGCAACAGCAGTAATGAGGAGATACACGAAGGTGATAAGTGACAAGTGACAAGTGACAATCTTCATGTGGACACCCGCGGAATGCACCGCGGCCGGGGGGACCTTGGTTGATGGAGGGGTTTGGGGGTATGTTGTGCGGTGAGAGTGTTGAAGTGAATATCAGAAAGACAAACAAAGGCGTTTGAACGCAGGAGCGGGGAAAGAGAGGAGAAGTCATGATGAAGAGGCAGTCGTGGTGTCTGTGCGTGCTGTTGGTCTTCGGGCTGGCCGTACTACTGAGCGGGTGCTGGACAGTACGAAGCGTGGTTGCGCCGTCTGAGAACATGGCTTTTGTATTGATCAACAAGGGTGGTCGCGGCCGATTGCTCCGCTGTGAGGCTGGAAAGGGATGCGCAGTCATGTATGATACCAAGAGGTGTGTTGATAGAGGTGGCTCTAGACTTGAGAAATCCACATGGTGCGGTCAGTCATGCTGGAGCACGTTGCCATTTAAGACGACACCGTGAACCCAGAGGTCACCCGATCCGGCGCGCCACGAAGAGGTCATAGGCTTTGTATGCCGAGTGCAGACGATGGAGCTCGGGCTCCTGTCCAATCTGATCGAGCACGTCAAGCGCCTCGACGTCGTAAGCGTACTTGCCTTGAAGCTCACGGACGCGGCCTTGCATGGGGGATTAACACGATTTCCGGACGTGGCCTGTATATCCACGTCCGTGCTCAGGATTTCGCTGACCCTGTGCCTACCCACCAGAAACCCCGGCCCTGTGGTTGCACTGAACCCGGCCGGCCATACACAGGGCGGCCACGGGGGGCCGCGGATCGGGCGGCCACGGGGGGCCGCCCCTACCGACGTGATTCGTCACGCGCCGAGACGTTGCTTGATGTCCTCGATGTCGTGCTCGCAGCGAGCGACGCGGCCACGGAGGTCGAGGCGGTCGGAGAAGAGCGTCTTCATCTCTCCGAGTGTTCCTACGAGGTCGGTGATGGCCGTGGCCGTGTGGATCTCAGACTGCGTGATCCGGGTGCTCAGCTCATCCCGAAGCTCCTCGAGCCGCTCGTTGGTCTGGTCGATCCGCTCATTGGTCTGATGGATCCGCGCGCTGAGCTCGTTCCTGGTCTGCTCGAGCTTCGCGTTGGTCTGGTCGATGCGGGAGCCGAGGTTCTTGCCGAGCTCCTTTATTTCGTTCCAGATCCCCCGTAAGAGCTCGGTCTGCTCGTCGTTCCGCGGGTCCATGAGGCAAGTCTAGCCCATTCACGCAGAGCCGGCCACGGGGGCCGCGGAACGGGCGGCCACGGGGGGCCGCGGAACGGGCGGCCACGGGGGGCCGCGGAACGGGCGGCCACGGGGGGCCGCCCCTACCCCCTGGTGTCGGTGTGGTTCGCGTTGGGGTTTTCGTGATCGATCTCCCAGCGCATCGGATTGGTGACGATGTACTGTCGGATGCGCGCCAAGGATCGCTCGTCGCGGTTGATGTGGTCGTAATAGTTTCGCTGCCACAGCCTCCGCCGATAGGCAAGCCATCCAGACTGTCTGACACCGTCGGAATACCGTTTCGTCGTCATCGTCTTGAACCGATGCACCACGTCGGACAAAGACAACGTAGGGGCAACCCCCCGTGGTTGCCCCGAATCCAGACGGCCATGACAAGGGTGGCCACGGGGGGTCGCCCCTACGGAACCCAACACGATGATGATGGCGTGGATGTGGTTCGGCATAACGACGAACGCATCCGTCTCGACGCCAGGGTAGAACGAAGGGATATCATCCCAGACGGCCTGTACCATGCGACCGGCCAGGTTCAATTGCATCTCACCGTCGACCACATCGCCGAACAGGCATTCCCGATCCTGTGTGCACACCGTAAAGAAGTACGCGCCGTCCTGGCTGTAGTCGTACCCTTTCAGGCGTGTCGATCGGCGGTGGTGGTTTCCGAAATCCTGCGACATGTGGTGCCTTCTACAAACCACGCCACAGGGCGGCCACGGGGGGCCGCCCCTACGGGTGCCGTGATGGAACACCCCGATGTTTGTTGCCCGTCGAACGGCGTGGGTGCAACCCCCCGTGGTTGCCCCGAACCCGGCCGGCCACACACAGGGCGGCCACGGGGGGCCGCCCCTACGGGTGCCGCGATGGACCACCCCCATGTTTGCCCGTCGAACGTCGCAGGGGTAACCCCCCGTGGTTGCCACGAACCCGGCCGGCCACACACAGGGCGGCCACGGGGGGCCGCCCCTACCGGGTTCCGGAATGAGACACCCATATGGTTGCCCGTCGAACGACGTAGCGGCAACCCCCTGTGGTTGCCCCGAACCCGGCCGGCCATACAGAGGGCGGCCACGGGGGGCCGCGGAACGGGCGGCCACGGGGGGCCGCGGAACGGGCGGCCACGGGGGGCCGCCCCTACGGAACGGCCGGTGACGAGGAACACGAGGTTGCTGGCCCGAACGAAGGGGAATATATTCCGTCCCCGTCGTCGTTGGTTGGGAGACGAGGAGGATCGATGAGGAGAGCTCTCTCGTTCGGAAACGATCGGCAACGGGCGTGGCGGGCCCTCGCCGCGTTGATCGGCGCCGCGCTCCTGGCGGGTTGCGGGTCCCAGATCATTCCGAACACGGCCATCGAGGACACCCCGCGCAACCGGGAGATCATCTCGTTCTGCGAGAGGTACCGGAACGCCCTCGAGCAGCGCGACGTCGGCGCCCTGCTCGCCATGGCCTCGCCGCGTTACTACGAGAATGGCGGCACCCCCGAGGGCGAGGACGATTACGACATCACGGGGCTGCGCGATGTCCTGCGCCGGACGCTGCCCCGCGTGCACACCGTCCGGTACGAGTTCCGGTACCGTCGGGTCGAGCTCGAGGAGGGCCGGGTGATGGTCGACTACACCTTCAGCGGGAGCTTCAGGGTCGAGACGGACGAGGGACACCGCTGGTATCGCCGCGTGGCGGACAACAGGCTCGAGCTCGAACGCGTCGGCGGCGAATACCGCATCATCGCAGGCATGTAATCGTTCCGTTTCGTTTGAGCGAATCGTTTCGCGGTGATATAGTTCACCAGGTTTGTGCAGCATCTGGGTGTCGCCGTCTGATGCGGTTCATTTGCGACCAGTGCAAGGCCAAGTACTCCATCACGGATGAGAAGGTACGTGGCAAGATCCTCAAGATCCGCTGCAAGCGCTGCGGGAACATCATCGAGGTCCGCGACCCGGCTGCTCGGCCTTCGCAGTTGACGTCGAGACCGCAGACGGGAGCGATGCGACCCTCGACGGGGCTCGAACCCTCGCCCATCGCCTCGACCGGCTCCGGACCGCGACCAGCGCCGGTCCGGCCGCCCGCGCCGGGCGAGGGCGACCTCTCCGGGATGCTCGACGCGTTGTCCGACGACGACGGCGAGGACCGCACCCAGATCAGCTCCCCAGGACTGCTCGACGAGCTTCGCCGGACCGCGGCGCAGATCGCCCATTCGGCCAGCGCGGAGCCGGACCTCGTCGAGTGGTACGTCGCGGTCGACGACGCGCCGGTCGGACCCATCACGAGGGAGCGGGTGCGGGCGTTGATCTCCACCGGCAAGGCGGGCGGAGACAACCTCGTCTGGCGCGAAGGGTACGACGACTGGCGCCCGCTGCGCGAGAGCGCCCAGCTCTCGTCGCTCCTCTCGGCGCCGGGCTCCAAGTCCCGCGTCTCCGCGCCTCCGCCGCGGCAGACACGGACCTCGCCCGCGCCTCTCGTGGCTCCGCCCGGCGAGACCGGACCGCGGGCGCGGCCTCTGGCGCCACCACCCGCGTCACCTCTCCGAGGTCAGTTCGTCGGCAGGCTCGGAGCCGTACCCCCACCGGTCCGGGAGCCGCGCGGTGAGCCGGGGCTCCTGGCCCCGCTGCCACGGCCCGTCGTGTCACCGCTTGATTTCACGCCCGCGGCGGGCCCGCCACCAGCGCCGGCCTTTGCGCCTCGCGCTGCTCTTCCGCCCACCGCGCCGATTGCTCCCCCACGCGCTGCGCCATCGGCGCCGCAACCGGTCGCGCCCGCACGGACGATGCCATCCGTCCCGGCTCCGGTCGCGCCCGCACGGACGATGCCATCCGTCCCGGCTCCGGTCGCGCCGCCGCGACCGACCCCTGCGGCTCCCGAGTCGCATCCCGCGAGACTCCAGCTCGTGCCGCCCCCTCCGGAGCCACCGGCAGGGCCTGCGAAGTCCGAGCTCGAGGCCAGCCTCGAGGCGCTGGCCTCGCCGCTCGAGGCGGTCGCACCGCCCTCATCCACGCCGAGCGCTCCGGCGCCTCAGCCGCGGCCCGTGATCCCCGAGCCGCCGCCGCGGAAGGAGCCGGCCGAGGCCGCGGGCTCCGCCCTGACGGGGCCACCGTCCCTGGTTGCGCTGGCGCAGGAGCTGGCGGTGGTCAGGGATTCCATCGAGCCGAGCCCGTCCATGGTGGCGGCCGTCCGGGCCTCGAGGAAGTCGAACCGCGGGGTCGTCATCGTGATCGCCGGGGTGCTTGCGGTGCTCCTGGGCATCGGAGCCACGATCACCATCATCAAGAGCGGTGGCGGCGGGTCGGCGGCCGCGGAGCCGCGTGTGCCGCAGGCCGTGCGCCCGGAGCCGCTCCAGCCCGTGGTCAGCTCCCTCGAGATCCCCCTGGGCTCGGGGGCCGGCGACGCGGGACCCGCGACCGATGAACCGACGCTGGTGAGCCCCGACGCCACCTCGTACATGGACTTCGGGGGAGCGCTGACCAAGGGTGGCAACGGCGTCAAGGTCGACCAGCTCAGCGAGGCCGATCGCATCGCGTTGGCCAAGGCCGCCGAGATGGGCAACGACACATCCTCCCCCCTCGCCGTCAAGCGGGAGGGGAACGGCGGCGCGAGCACGGCACCTCGTGGCCAACCCCTGAGCGAGGACGCCATCCGCAACACGATCTCCAAGAACCGCACGAGCATCCAGCGCTGCTACGAGCGCGAGATGCGCGGCCGGCAGGGCGGCTCCGACCTCCGGGTCGTCGTCCGCGTGACGGTTCGCCCGAGCGGCGCCGTCGGGGCCGCGCAGGTGAGCCCACCCGACATCCGGGGCACCGGCCTCGGGACGTGCATCGAGTCCGCGGTCCGCAGATGGCAGTTCCCGATCGCGTCGGCGGAAAGCACGGTCGAGGCCCCGTTCCTGTTGACGCCGGGACAGGGGCAGTGAGGAAGGCGATCAGAACGGGACCCCGGCAACGGCGAAGAACTGGTCGTCACCGCCGTCCATGAGTCCGCGGGCGTACCCGATCCTGAGCGTGATCGGGAGGTAATAGCCCACGATCACCCTCACGAGGATCTCGCCGCCCACGCCGACGAGGAGGTCCGCGAAGTCGAGGTCGTCGTCGAACGCACCGCCCACGTCGCAGAAGACCGCCATCCAGAAGTGGCTCAGGAACACGGGCAGCGTGGAGATGCCCCGCTCCACGTTCCACAGCGGCAGGCGGTACTCCATGTTGAGCATGTGGTACTGCGCGCCGCCGATGACCCCGGGCGGGTAGCCCCGCAGGTAGTACGATCCCATGAACGCCTGGTCCATCACGGCGGCGAGCCAATCCTGCTCCGGGTAGCCGCCGAGGTAGAACGAGCTCGCGCGCAGCCCGCCCGCGCTGATCCCGCCGCCCAGGCTGAGCGCAAGCACGTGGTGGTGCCGCCACGGCATCGTGATGTACTCCGACCACCGGTACCTGAACGTCACCTGGGAGTAGTCCGAGCCGAGCGCCGGGTGAGCGACGCCGAGCGAGACGCTGAGCGTTCTGCCCTGCTCCAGGCTGACCGCGCGCACGGAGGAGCGCGCGTTGGAGAAGGTCCACCCGAGCCGGACCGACGACCTGTTGCCCAGGTCCGGGTAGCGAGGCGGCCGCCCGGCCGGGTCCCAGCTCGCCTGGCCCAGGTCCGTCAGCGACCGCGAGTGGTGGTACTCGTACCCTCCCCAGAGCCGGTGCGAGTGGTTGCCCCTTCCGAGCCAGATCGACATGTCGAGCGAGACCAGGTAGTTCTCCTCGATGAAGACCTCCGAGCTCGTGTCCACGCGGAACGTGCTGCGCGGCGCGGTCCACCGCGAAAAGCGGAGCGTGAAGTTGGGGCGCAACGCGGCGAGCTCGTAGCTGAGGTCCCAGGACACGTCGCCCCGCTCGAGCCCGATCGTCATGACCCCGGCGATCCGGTGCGCCGCGGTCGCGTCCTCGCCGTTCACCGTCAACGTCAGCGCGTCGCCGAAGCTGTCCTGACCGTAGCCGAGCATCCAGCTCCGGGGCACGAGCGTCGCCCACGGGCGGTACCGCCGGACCCGCATCCGCGGCTCGGGGATCTCGTCGGTCCGGTCCTCACGCTCGCGCGCCGGCTGCGGCTCCCGGAACGAATCGACGTCGAACGGCACGATGTGGAGGTCGAAGCCGCGGCTACTGAACCCCACGAAGACGATCTGGCGTCCGTCGGGCGAGACATCGGGCTGGTACGCGCCCGAGACGACGTTTGTGATCTGCCAGATCCTGTCCTGTCTCAGGTCATACGCATACAGGTTGGCGATCCCCGTGCGGTCCGACGAGAACACCACCCAGCGGCTGTCGGGGGTGAAGCAGGGGCCTGAGCTCAGGTGCCGGTCGTGCGCGATCGGACGCACCGACCCGTCGTCGATGCTCACGACCTGGATGTCCCGGTAGCCGCCCCGCAGCCAGCGGCTGACGACCACGTGCCGCCCGTCGGGGCTGAACCTGGGCGAGTACACCTGGTCCCCCGGTTCGGACCGGACGAGGCACCGGCGCTCGCTCAGCTCGGCGTCGGCGATCCACAGGTCGCTCGACCGGTCGCGGTTGGCGGTGTAGACGACCTGGCGCCCGTCGGGCGAGATGTCGACCGCGGTGGCGCGCGCGCCGTCGGTCAGCCGCTCCTCCTCGCCCGAGCTCAGGTCGAAGCGGAAGAGGTCCAGGTAGCGGTAGACGACCTCGTGCCGATCCGAGCGGGAGTAATAGAGGTATCTCCCATCGCTCGAAGCCGCGACGACGGCGGTGCCCGCGGTGAGCGTCACCCGGCGGCGCCGGCCCGACTCGACGTCGACCGTCCAGATGGCGGAGGGGGACGCCTCGGTGGACTGGTGGTAGTAGACGAGGCGGCCGTCGGGGCCGAACCGCGGCGGGCCCACGCGCTCGCCCGTGTCGGTGAGCGGCCGCGTCTCGGTCAGCCCTTCCTCGCCAAGCCGCTCCGCGAGGGCGCGGTACCCGGTCTCGAGCGAGCGGTGCCAGTCGTCCCAGAGCTCCACGAGCGTGTGGCCGGTCACACGGTGGAAGGCCCTGTTGATGCCGTACGGGATGACGTCGTCGCTCATCTCGCGGGCCAGGCGCGCGAGCGCCTGGTCGCCGAAACGACGGGCGAGGTAGGCGACGAAGCCCTGGCCGTAGAGGTACGGGACGTTGCCCTGGGGGAACTCCTGGGTGGCCGTGGCGACCTGGTCGATGCGCAGGAACCTGTCCTCGAGCACCGCCATGCGCAGGTACATGTCGAACATGCTCGACCGCACCCGGCCGCCGGTGGTCAGGTTCGACTCCTCGTACACGGCGTAGCCCTCGAGCAGGAACGACGGGGACACCTGGACGGGGTGATAGATCTCTCCGAAGATGGCGTTGATGATCCGCGGGAAGCCGTGCGTCTGGTCGAGGTGCACGAGGTGGGTGTACTCGTGCGTGATCAGGAGGTTCAGCCAATCGTCGAAGTCCTCGAGCACCGACCCGTCCTCCGGTCCCACGGCCCAGATGCGGATCAGGTTGCGGGCACCGACAAAGGTCACGCCCTGTGCGTAGTCCGTCTCGTCCATCACGACGAGGTGCGTGATCCGCCGCGGCTCCCAGCCGAGCTCCGCCGCGAGCCGGCGGTGCGCCTCCTCGGCGATGGCGGCGGACCGGCGCGCAACGTCCTCGAGGTCTTCGTAGTAGTACACCCTGAAGTGGTCGGTCTCGATCGTGTACCACCGCCAGGCCGGGTCCTGCTGGCCCCGGGCCGCGCCGCACCAGAGCACCGTCGCGAAGGCGATGATCCAGGCGTGGAGCGGCGTCGATCTCCGGGGCTCGTCCATGTCGTGCTCCACATCGGTGCGGGGCAGCGTGCGCTCGTGTTGTCAGGTCGTGCGCCGGCGCCTATGATTGGCTACTCGGTCGTCCGCGTCAACGTCGAGAGTGGCGTGCCATCGGGGCCGGACGACGGCGTCTCGTCAGAGGGCGGCACAGGATTTCATGGCCCCGGAGCTGACCAGGTTCGGAAGCTACACGCTGTTGCGCCGGATCGCCTCCGGCGGGATGGCGGAGATCTTCCTCGCGCGCCAGGAGAGCATGGCCGGCTTCGCGCGCGAGGTGGTCATCAAGCGCATCCACCAGCACCTCGGCAACGACCCCGAGTTCATCACCATGTTCCTCGACGAAGCCATGCTGGTGGCGCGGCTGAGCCACCCGAACATCGTGTCGGTGTACGAGTTCGGGACCGAGGGCGGCTCGCACTTCCTGGCGATGGAGTACGTGGACGGCCACCCGCTCTCGGCGGCCATCAGGTTGAGCAAGGGGCTCGAGCCGATGCACGCCCTGCGCATCGTGTCCGAGATGTGCGCCGGGCTGCACTACGCCCACACCCTGGTGGACGACGCGGGTGAGTGCCTGGGCATCGTCCACCGCGACGTCAGCCCCCAGAACGTGCTGCTCGGGTTCGACGGCTCGGTCAAGCTCATCGACTTCGGGATCGCCAAGGCGGCGACCCAGTCGCACCACACCAAGGCGGGCTCGCTCAAGGGCAAGTACTCGTACATGTCGCCCGAGCAGGCTCGCGGGAAGCCAGTCGACCACCGCACGGACATCCACGCCGCGGGGATCGTGCTCTGGGAGGCGTTGACGGGGCGCTCGCTCTTCTACCGGGAGAGCATGTTCGACACCATCGAGGCCGTCGTGAGCGTGAGGCCCCGATCGGTGCGCCAGCGCCGCCCGGAGCTCCCGGAGGCCATCGACGCCATCATCGACAGGGCGCTGGCGAAGTCGCCGGAGGACAGGTACCAGACCGCGGGCGAGATGCAGCTCGCCATCGACGACTTCACGGCATCGCACGGGCTCCATTCCAGCTCGCTCGGGCTCGGGCGCTACGTCCGGGCGCTCTACCGCGACTCCAAGCCGCCCGGGGCCGATGCCGTCGCGAGCGCACCCGGGGGAGAGGTAGCCGGGACCGGTCCGGCGCACGACGGGCGCCCGGTCCGGAGCCGCGAGGTACCCGACGCCGGGCCACCGAGGGCGGCGGGCGAGCTGCTCGAGACCCGATCGCTCAGGGGATCGGTGGATCGGGGACAGGCCCCGTCGGTGACCCCGTCGGGCGGCACGCGGCTCCCCCCGCCGTCGGCCCCGTCGGTGACCCCGTCGGGCGGCACGCGGCTCCCCCCGCCGTCGGCCCCGTCGGTGACCCCGTCGGGCGGCACGCGGCTCCCCCCGCCATCGGCCCCGTCGGTGACCCCGTCGGCCCCGTCGCTGACCCCGTCAGGCGGCACGCGGCTCCCGGCCCGTCGGGGCTCGGAGCCGGGTCTCCAGGGTCCGACGCTGGCCGACGAGTGGGACGACATCCCCGAGACGGACCGTGTCCCGTCGCCGCTGGACACCGAGCCCGGAGAGGGGGCCGGCGATCATGCCTCGGACGAGCCGCAATCCACACCTCCACCCCCACGGGCCGGCCCGACGCCGCCGGAACCGCCGGCGCCCGCGGTCCGGCGCACCGCGGTGGGAGGCGACGCGGCCACGTCCACGAGCCGCATCGTCGTGCAGCCGTCCAGGAGCGTGAGCGGCGGGACCGTCGCGCTGGTCGTCGCCGGGCTCGTCGCGGTGGGCGTGATCGGAGGCATCGCGTGGCTGGTCCTGAATCCTGTGCCGCCGCCGAGCTCGACACCCGTGGCGGTACCAGAGCACGACGACGGGGCTGTCGCGTCCAGGCCGCTCGATGGCGGCACGGCCCTGACCGGAGAGAATGACGCGGACGCGCTCCGAGGGGACGCGGACACCGAGGTCGAGGACGACCGCGGTATGTCCGCCGACGCGGCGAGCGGGCCTGTGGGCATGCTCACGGCCTTCCTCACGGTGTACAGCACACCGCCGGGCGCGCGTGTCCTGATCGACGGGCGGCACTCGGGAGAGCGGACCGCGCTGCGCGACCTCCCGATGGACCCGGGCGAGCACGTCGTGGAGCTGGAGCTCGAGGGCTACCGCCCGTGGCGCAAGACCGTGGTCGCCGAGCTCGGAGCGACGGCGGTCGTCAGGGCCCAGCTCGCGCAGGACGAGGAGGTGGCGCCGGTGGAGGACGACTCCAGCATCGATTACGGGCTCCTGAGCCTGGACACGACGCCGGCCTCACGGGTCTCCATGGGCCGGAGGGTCCTCGGACAGACACCGCTGCAAGACTACGAGCTCCCCGCGGGAGAGCACACGATCACCATGACCATCGCGTCGGGACGCCGGTTCACTCGTGTCGTGCGCATCCAGCCGGCCAGGACCACGCGGCTTCAGATCGAGCTCGTCCCGGCCCCCGGGGCACATCGGAGCGGAGCGCCGGACGCGGGTGGCGGAGGCGTCGAATAGCGCGTGCTCCGCGCCGTTGACGCTCGTCGGGGGCCACCGTAAGATGGGTCGAGTCATGGATCGACCTCCCAGCCAGGCAGGCGCACAGGCAGCCTCGACGAAGGCCGGAGCCCAGCGTTTCGCCTTGCGCTTCATCTCCGGGAAGTACCAGGGCGGCGAGTTCCCGCTCTATCCGGATCGCGAGATCCTCGTAGGCCGGTCGAGCGAGCTCGACCTCGTCCTCGTCGAGGACATGGTCTCGCGCAAGCACGCCAAGATCACGATCTCCGGATCGGACATCTTCATCCAGGACCTCGGCTCGACGAACGGGAGCTTCGTCAACGGAGAGAAGATCCGTCGCGCCAAGCTCTCGGTGGGCGACCGCATCCTGATCGGGACGTCCATCATCAAGGTGGTCGCGGTCGATGCCACCGGCGTCGAGGCCAACCCCGCTGAGGCTCGGGCCAAGATGGCCCAGGTGTCGGCCGAACGCCGCACGAGCCATGCCCGTACCATGACGGGGACGATCGACGAGATCCCACTCCCCGACCTGCTCCAGCTCTTCGCCACGAGCAAGAAGACCGGGGTGCTCACGGTCCACCGCGATTCCTCCGTGGGCCGCATCTTCCTGAGACTGGGCAAGGTCTACTTCGCCAGCATCGACGACAACCAGGACATCTCGCCGCGCAAGGCGATCTTCCGTCTGCTGACGTGGAACCGGGGGCACTTCGACTTCGGGTCGGCCGAGGAGAAGGAATACGTCAACGAGATGGACGACTCCCTGGAGTCGATCCTGATGGAGGGGATGCGGCAGATCGACGAGATCGCGCTCCTGAACCAGTCGATGCCACCCATGACCGCCCGGCTCGTCATCTCGCAGCCGCTCGTCCCACCGCTGCGTGGCCTCTCGCCCGAGGAGCTCGACGTGCTCCAGCTCGTCTTCAACTACGAGGGCATGGAGGCGGTGATGAACAAGAGCGTCGGCCTGGACCTCGAGACGAGCAGGGCCCTGGTCAAGCTGATCAAGGAGAACTACATCCACGTCGAGCCGTGAGGCCCGCCGCCGTCAACTCCTGAGCAGCCGCGAGAGCTCGTTGTAGGCCATGGTGAGCTTCTGGCTGAGCTGCGTGGCGAGCTGGTGCCGCGCCGGGTCGTTCTCGTGCTTGTCCGGATGGTACTGCCTCATGAGGCGGCGGTAGGCGTGCTTGACCTCGTCGAGGCTCGCGCCGAAGGGGAGCTCGAGGTTGGCGTAGTACTGCCGGACCTGGCGGCGTCGCGCGGGCGGGAGGTGGGCGAGGTCGACCACCGACGCCGGCGCGGCCTGCGTGGGCGGACGCGCGTCCCCGGCCTGCTCCGCGGCTCTGGCCCTGGCTTTCTCCACCGCGGCCCTGGCCGCATTCTCCCGCCGCCGCCGTTCGAGCTCCGCCTCCAGCTCCTCGTCGGAGAGGTCCTCCAGGGATTTCCCCCGTCCGATGGACGAGGCCCGGTTGGCGAGGCCGCTCAGGTTGGACCTGACCACGCGGAGCGCACGGTCGAGCATGGACGACATGGCAGCCCCTACTTGGCCGGGCGCGGCCTCTGGGTGAGCAGGCTCTCGATGAGCTGCGTGCTGTACTTGGACACCTTGGTGAACACGACGCCCATCCCGGGCGGGGACTCCTCGACCCGCACGACTTCACCCTGTCCCTCGATGGTCTCGATGTCGTCCATGATCACGGTGAAGCGGAGGTTCACCTTCGTCCCCACCGGCAGGGGCTGCTTCGACCGGATGAACACCCCGCTGCGAGAGATGTTCGTCACGTATTCGTGGATGAAGGCGTCGAACGATTCGAACTCCTTGTTGATGGTGACGCGCTCCTCACGCCGTTTCTTGTCCATGTTTCCCGCCTCCCGTGATGTCGAACCGCTCCAGGTGGAAGTCCGGCCGGTCCCGGACCTCGATCTCGGTCGCGAGCCGGCGCTCGAGCTGCGCCAGGGGGTGATGGTATTCCCGACCGAGCAAGGCCGCGACCTCCGGGTGACATTCGACCACGAGCCGGGGGGCGCGCACAAGGACGGCTTTTCGCCGGATCTCACGGAGCAGGTCGCAGCAGACCGTGGCCCGGCTCCTGAGCCGTCCGGTCCCGTCGCAGTACTGGCACGGCTCGCAGAGCTGCAGCGCGAGCCCCTGGTTCGTCCCATGGCGGGTCATCTCCACGAGGCCGAGGTCGCTGATCTGGTTCACCGTGGTGTGCGCCCGGTCGCGCTGCACCGCCTCCTGGAGCGCGCGGTTCACCTTGTCGCGGTTCTCCGCTCGCTCCATGTCGATGAAATCGACCACGATGAGACCGCCGATGTTCCTCAACCGGATCTGCGACGCCAGCTCGGCGACGGCCTCGAGGTTGGTCCGGGTGATCGTGTCCTCGAGGTCTCTTCCGCCCGCGAACCGTCCGGTGTTCACGTCGATCGCCGTCAGCGCCTCGGCGTGGTCGATGATCAGGGTCCCGCCAGACGGCAGCGGGATGACGCGCGCCAGGGCACGCTGCACCAGACCCTCGATGCCGTGCGCGTCGAACAGGGGCTCGTGGCCTTCGTGCAACGAGATCCGGCCGGTGGCCTCGGGGAGGAACTTTCGCACGAACGACTCGATCCTCACGAACGTGTCGCCGTCGTCGACCACGAGCCGGACATCGTCGTTCACCAGGTCCCGGGTGGCGCGCAACGCGAGGTCGAGGTCCGAGTACACCGCGGCCGGCGGGGTCAGCCCGGAACGCCGGTCCAGGATGTCGGACCACATCAGCGCGAGGTGCTCGATCTCGCGCGCGAGGACCTCGCGCGGCTTCCCCGCGGCCACGGTCCGCACGATGTAGCCCCCGCCGGTCCTGAGGCTCTCGATGACCTCCCTGAGCCGCTGGCGCTCCGCGTCGTCCGTGATCCTGTGGGAGACGCCGATCTGGTCGAGCGTCGGCAGGTACACCAGGTACCGGCCCGGGATCGAGACGTGCGACGAGACCCGCGGCCCCTTGGTCCCGGTCGGCGCGCGGGTGACCTGGACCAGGACGTCCTGGCCGGCCTGGAGGACCTGGCCGATCGGCGTCTGCTTGCTGACGCGGAGCGAGCCGTGCGGCTCGTCGTCGGAGGCGCCGCCGAGCGCCTTCATGTCCTCCGGTCGCACGCTGTCGCCGACCTGGAGGAAGGCGTGACGCTCGAGCCCGATGTCGATGAACGCGGCCTGCATGCCGCGCATCACCCGGCTCACGGTGCCGAGGTAGATGTTGCCGACGATGGACCGGTCCGTCTCGCGCTCGACGTGGAGCTCGGCGAGGACGCCTTCCTCGACCAGGGCGACCCGCGTCTCGGCGGGCTCGACGTTCATCAGGAGCGTTGACTCGGGCATGGAACGGAGCGGGCACCTATACCATACTGTCGGACCATGGCCAAGCCTCGCACGCACAGGGGCAAGGGGATCCGGAAGTCGACGGAGCCGCGAGAGCCCGGCCCGACCGTCCGCTCCGTGATCGTCCGCCAGCTCTGGCCGGCGGTCGCGTTCGTGGTGGTGACGACCGCGGCGGCCCTCGGCCCGGGCCTCGGCGGTGAGCTGCTGAACTGGGACGACGACCGCTTCATCCGGGACAACGAGCTGATCCGGAGGATCGACCTGTCGACGCTGGGCGCGATCTTCTCGGAGCCACGTTTCGAGGCATATCAGCCACTGCACCTGGTCTCGTACCTCCCGGACTACCAGGCGTTCCGGCTCTGGGCGCCCGGGTACAAGATGCACACCTTCGTCCTGTGGTGCGTGGCGCTGGCGCTGATGCTCCTGCTCCTGCGCCGGCTGGGGCTCGGCGCGGCCGGTGCGCTGGCGGGCGCGTTGCTCTTCGCCGCCCACCCCCTGCACGTCGAGTCGGTGTGCTGGGTGACCGCGCGGAAGGACGCGCTGTCGCTCGTGCTCATGCTCGCCTCGGCCCTGCTCTACCTCGGCGCCGCGTCGTGGCGGGACCGGCGTGGCGTTGCGGCGCTCGTCCTGTTCGGCCTGGCGCTGCTCACCAAGAGCTCGACGGTCGTGCTCCCCGCGATCCTGTTCCTCATCGACGTGCTGCTGGCGCGGCGATCGTGGCGCGCCTCGTTCCTTCGACTGATCCCGTTCGGCGTGCTCGCGCTCGGCGTCGGCGCGCTCGTGATCTCGCTCTGGGAGGAGAACGAGATCGCCCGTCCCCTGCCCGAGAACGGGGTCCCCGGCCACCTGGCCCTGATCGGCAAGACGTACTGGCACTACCTCGCGTCCGTGGCCTGGCCGGCGCGCCTGAGCCCGGTGTACCCGATCGACCGCGTGGGCGCGTTCGAGTGGCGGGTCGCGGCGGGGTACGGGGCCTGGACCGTGCTGGCCGTCGTCGCGTGGCGCGCTCGAGATCGCGCGATCCGTCTCGGCGTGACCTGGGCCGCGGTGGCGCTCCTGCCAGTGTCCAACGTCATCCCCGTCTACTTCTTCGTCCAGGACCGGTACGCGCTGATCGCGACCATCGGCATGGCCCTGGCCGTGGGCCGGGTCTTCGAGCGGGTCGATGCCTCGGAGCGGGCCCGGTGGCCGGCGCGGATCGCGCTCGGCGCGGCGGTCCTCGCCCTGGCCTCGACCGCGGCGGTCCAGGCGGTCTCCTGGCGGAGCAGCAGGGCCCTGTGGGAGCGCGCCACCGCGGTGCAGCCCGAGGCCTACTACGCCTTCCTCGCGCTGGGCCACACGCGGCGCGACCTGGGCGACTTCGGCGGATCGATCGCCGCGTACGAACGCGCCGTGGAGCTCGAGCCCGGCCTGCCGTACGCCCGGATCAGCATGTGCCTCGTGGACGCGCGGCGGAACCAGCAGCAGGCCGGGAGGCCCGAGGGCGAGGTCGACCGGATCGGCGTCGCGCTCCGGCGGGGCTGGGGCTCGGCCGAGCAGCTCACCCGGTTCGCCGACTGGCTGGACGGAGCGGGGTACGGCCGCTGCGCCGACCTCGCCCGGGCGCGGGCCGGGGCGCTGGACGGGTCGTGACGTTCACGGGGGAGGAACTTTTCTGGAGAAAAGTTCCTCCCCCGAGCCCCCTCCTCAAAAGACTTGAACAGGTTATCTCTCGGCCCGCGGTCGTAGTCGTGGTCGTAGTCGTAGTCGTGGTCGTGGTCGTGGTCGTAGTCGTGGTCGTGGTCGTGGGCGAATCTCTTCGGGCAACTCCGTCCACGACCACGTCAGCGTCCACGACCACGTCAGCGTCCACGACCACGTCGGGTGAAAAATCTCTCAAGTCTTCGTGGAAAGGGGTCCGTGACGGCCGGTCTCCTGTCCCTGTATGATCTCCACGGGACTCTCGAATACACCCGGAGCGCGTGACATGACGAACCGCTGTCCGTGGACACGTCTCGTCCTCCTCGTCCTGCTGATCGTGCCGTGGCTCGCCGTCTCGTGCGGCGACGAGGGCGGCGGTCCCGGCCGAGGCGGCATCGCCGAGCCGTGCGAGGCCAACGACGACTGCTTCGAGGGGCTGATCTGCCACCGCGGCGCGTGCGCGAGCTGCCCGATCCCCTGCGGCTCGTCGTGCTGCGTCGTCGGGGAGGAGGAGTGCGCCGACGACGCGTGCGTGGCGATCTGCCAGGGGAGCCGCTGCGGCGAGCAGTGCTGCGAGCGTGGCGAGATGTGCCTCGACGACGGCTGCTGCCCGGCCCGCCTGACCTGCGCCGGAGCGTGCTGCGAGGAAGGTCAGCAGTGCGACGCGGACCGCGGTTGCGTGACGTGCACGACCCTGCTCTGCGACGGCGAGTGCTGTCCTCGCGGGACGCGGTGCCTCGACGGCACGTGCTGCCCCGACGACCGGCGGTGCGCCGGCCTGTGCTGCGACGTCGGCCAGGTCTGCATCGACAACTCGTGTCAGATCGATTGCGGCGACGCGCCCCGGTGCGGCGACGCGTGCTGCGCGGTCGGCGAGGTCTGCACCCTCGGCGGGTGCCTCGTCCCCGGCCCCCTCTGCGACAGCCACTTCGACTGCGGCGAGGAGCAGTACTGCGACCCCGCGCTCGGACGGTGCCTGCCACTGGCCGAGACCACAGAGGAGTGCGAATACCGGCCTCCGGTGGGCGAGTTCGAGCCCGAGGTCGAGTGGCACTGGGAAGGCTACTCGCTCAACCCTTCGTTCCGGCAGGTGCTGAGCATGCCCCTCGTGGGCGACGTCGATGGTGACGGGCTCCCCGAGGTCGTCGTGCTGGCCTTCTCCGGCGGCGACCTCCACTCGGCCATCGCCGTGGTGCTCAACGGCGAGGACGGCTCGGAGCTCTGGGTGCTGGACGATCCGGCGGTCCGCTTCGACGGCACCGCCCACGGAGCGCTCGCCGACGCGGACGGCGACGGGAGGGCGGAGATCGCCCTGCCGCGGGCCGAAGGTGGCATGTCGCTCCTCGACCACGACGGGACCGTCCTGTGGACCTACGCCGCCGGCACAGCGTCCACGCCGCTCTATGCAGGGGCGATCGCCGTCGGAGACATCGACCAGGACGGGTCGCCGGACTTCGTCTTCGGTGGCGCCGTGGTCTCCGCGGCCGGGACCCTGGCCGCAGACTACGGTCCGCTCGGGAGCAACTGGGACACGCGGGACGGCCGGCGGTCCTACATGCCGTCGCTGTACGACGTCAGCGGCGACACGGTGCTCGATCTCATCTCGGGCGGATCGGCGGTCAGCGGCAGGGCCGGCGAGATGCTCTGGAGCGAGCCGACCGTAGGCGACGGCTTCACGGCGCTCGGCGACCTGGAGGCCGACGGCGAGGTCGAGGTCGTCGTCGTGGCCGACGGCGAGGTCCACGTGCTCTCGGGGCTGGAAGGCGACCTCCTGCACTCATGGCCCCTGCCGGAGCCGGAAGCGGGTGAGTGCCTCGACGAGAACAGGGGCGGCCCACCGACCGTCGCCGACGTCGACCTCGACGGACGCCCCGAGATCGGGGTCGCGGGGTGCGGCGCATACACCGTGTTCGACGCCGACTGCACGCCGACGGGCGACTTCGCCTTCTGCCCGGCGGCGCGGATCGACGGCGTGCTCTGGACCGCCGCGACGCAGGACCACTCGTCCAGCGCCACGGGCTCGAGCGTGTTCGACTTCGAGGGCGACGGCGCCGCCGAGGTCGTCTACAACGACGAATGTTTCCTGCGGATCTACCAGGGTGCGACGGGCCGCGTGCTCTTCCAGACGGCGAGCTCCTCCCGCACGGGCACCGAGTACCCCGTGATCGCCGATGTCGACGGCGACGGCAGCGCCGAGGTCGTCGTGAGCGCGAACGACGACCAGGTCGTGCGGGACGGCTGCGAGGCGGGCACCCACGGCGTCTTCGTGTACGGAGACCGCCTCCACAACTGGGTCCGGACCCTCCCGATCTGGAACGAACATACGTATCACGTCACGAACGTGAGCCCGGAAGGGAGCGTCCCGGCCGCCGAGCCGCTCAACCACTTGACCCCGGGTCTGAACGACTTCCGGCAGAACGTGCAGACCGAGGGCATCTTCAACACGTCGAACCTCGTGCCGGAAGACCTCGACGCGGACGTCTTCTACTGCCCCGACCGGTACCTGCTCCGGGTCCGGGTCGTGAACCGGGGGAGCGCGGGCGTCAACGCGGGCGTGACCGTGGGGTTCTACCGGGGGGAGCCGACCGGAGACCACGAGCTCCTCGGCCTCGCGCTCACCGAGCGCCCGCTGCTGCCGGGGACGAGCGAGCTCGTCGCGCTCTCGTGGGAGCCGGAAGGCGAAATCGTCACCGAGCTCACCTGGTTCGCCGTGGCCGATGATGTCGAGGCCGGAGGCGTCGAGGTCGCGGTCCACGAGTGCGACGAGACCGACAACACGTCCGAGCCCGAGCATGTCGTCTGCTCGGCGGTGGAGTAGGAGGGACGACGATGTGGTATTCCCAGACCTCTGCTCGCGTGGTCTCGGCCGCACTCCTCTGTGTCTTCCTCTCCGGTTGCGGCGAGCCGCGTCGCGACCAGGGCTGCACCGAGGACGCGCAGTGCGGCACGAACATGGCGTGCCGCGACGGGAGCTGCGTCCCCGACCTCCCCGAGTGCGGGTCAGGCGTGCGGTGCGGGGCCGCGTGCTGCGCCGTGGGCCAGGAGTGCGTGGCCGGGGCTTGCCGCGAACCCTGCACGGGCGACAGCACGCGGTGCGGGGCGGAGTGCTGCGAGATCGACCAGGTCTGCCTCGCCGACGGGTGCTGCCCGAGCCAGCGGGTCTGCGGTGAGGTCTGCTGCGCGCCCGACGAGTCGTGCCAGGACGGCGCATGCAGCGACTGTCCTCACGAGCTCTGCGGCGAGGTGTGCTGCTCCGGCGGCGAGGTCTGTCTCCCGAGCGGGTGCTGCGACCTCGACCGCGTCTGCGGCGACGGCGCCTGCTGCGGCCGCGGCGAGGAGTGCGTGGACGGGGCGTGCGTCGAGGTCTGTGGCGGCGTCCGGTGCGACGGCGCGTGCTGCGCCCCGGGCGAGGTCTGCACCGATGGCGCGTGCCGGCCGCCGTGCGAGAACGACCTGTGCGGCGGCGCGTGCTGCGCACGCGGCGAGCAGTGCACCGCCGGCGTGTGCTGCCCCTCGACGCGCGCCTGCGGCGACCTGTGCTGCGCGGAGGCGACATGGTGCGACGGCCACGGCGCCTGCCTCGCGTGCGAGCGCCCGCTGTGCCTCGGCGAGTGCTGCCCCTCTGACCAGGTCTGCTACGCCGGCGCGTGCTGCACGGCGGAGCGGGTCTGCGAGACCGGGTGCTGCGCCGAGGGCTCGGTCTGCGAGGGCGAGACCTGCCACCTCGACTGCGCCGGCGGCGTGCGGTGCTCCTCGGACCGCGGGACCGAGTCCTGCTGCACCGCCGACGAGGTCTGCTTCATGGGCGAGTGCATCGTCGCCGCGACCGACTGCGTGTTCGACGGCGACTGCGACCTCGACGAGTACTGCGACGAGGTCATCGAGGCGTGCCTGCCCATCCCCGAGTCGGACTGCGAGTACGCCCCGCCGGCCGGAGAGTTCGCGCCCATCGTGGAGTGGTCCTGGGTGCCGACGGGCACGCACCGGCAGGTCATGATGACCCCGGCCGTGGCCAACCTGACGGACGACAACGGCGACGGCGAGATCGGGCTCGACGACGTACCTGACGTCGTGGTCATCACGTTCGCGGGCTCCAACTACCACACCGACGGCATCATGGTCGTGCTCAGCGGCGACGACGGCCGCGTGCACTTCACCGTGGACTCGCCGCGCTTCTGCCCGGGCGGCGGAGTGGCCATCGCCGACGTGGACGGCGACGAGGTGCCAGACATCGCGGCCTGCCGCTCGGAGGGCGGCCTCGTCGTGCTGAACAACGACGGCTCCACCAAGTGGGTCATCCCCGAGGGCTGCCTGAGCACGCGGGCGCACCCGTTCATGGCCGACCTCGACGGCGACGGCGTGGTGGAGGTCGTGGCGGGGTACGGCGTGCACGCCGAGGGTGCGCAGGTGTGCCGCGGGTTCGAGAGCGCCCACATGCTCACGACCGCGGCTGACCTCGACGGCGACGGCATGATGGAGGTGGTCGGCGGCAGCCGGGCGTTCAGCTTCGACGCGGACGCGGAGACACCCTGCGTCCCGCTGTGGACCGCGAGCGGCGTCAGCGACGGCCGGCCCGCGGTCGCCGACATGGACCTCGACGGCGACCCCGACGTCGTCACGGTCGGCAGCAACATCTGGATCCTCGAGGGCGCGACGGGCGAGGTGATCTGGGGGCCGTATCCCATCCCGGGCGGAGGAGGCGGAGGCGCGCCGACCATTGCGGACTTCGACGGCGACGGCCGGCCCGAGATGTCGACCGCGGGGCTCGACGACTACGCGGTCTACGACCTCGACTGCGTGCCGGGCGGCGATCCGGCCTTCTGCGCGTCGGGACGGACCGACGGCATGCTCTGGACCCAGGCCACCCACGACCACTCGTCGTCGGTGACCGGTTCCTCGGTTTTCGACTTCGAGGGCGACGGCGCCGCCGAGGTGGTCTATGCCGACGAGTACTTCCTACGCATCTACCGGGGCGTGGACGGCTTCGTGCTCTACTCGCTGCCGAACAGCAGCGGGACGTTGTGGGAGTACCCCCTCATCGTCGATGCGGACAACGACATGCAGGCCGAGATCGTGGTCATCTCGAACGACTACGCCTGGGGGCCGACCAGGGGCGTGCGCGTGATCGGCGACAGCCTCCACAACTGGGTCCGGACGCGGAGGATCTGGAACCAGCACACCTACCACGTGACCAACGTCGGCGAGGACGCCGTGGTGCCGACTCACGAGACCGACAACTGGACCGTGGACGGGTTGAACAACTTCCGCCAGAACGTCCAGACCTGGGGCGTGCACAACGCGCCGAACGTCGTGCCCGAGGGCTTCTTCGTGGACGACCGGAGGTGCCCGGACCGCTACCGTCTCGGGGTCCACGTGATGAACCGCGGGAGCCGCAGCGTGCCGGCGGGGTTGGTCGTGGGGTTCTACGAGGGCGACCCGGAGCGCGCGCTCCTCGGCTCGGTGACCATCGACCGCCCGCTGCTCTCGGGCGGCGGGCAGTTCGTGTCGCTCGACTGGGACGTGCCTGAGGCGCTTCGCGACCCGGGCCGCGTGTTCCACTTCACCGTGGTCGTGGACGACACGTCGCTCGGCGCCGAGGTCGCGGTCCACGAGTGCCACGAGGACGACAACACCGCCGGCCCCATCACCGCGCGCTGCGAGATCCTGTAGTCTCGGGCCGCTCCATGCCTCAGGGGGGCGGGGTGCCGGAGATCCGGTCAACGAGGATCTGCCAGCCGCCGGTCGAGATGTTGTGGAAGAGGATGCCGTGGCCGTTCAGGTCCACGAAGCTCGAGGTTCCGTCATGTTCTGGCCACTGGCCCACCGCGCCGGGACCAAACGTCTGGAGCTGCCTGAAAGGAGACGCGGCTTCCACGAAGTCAAAGCCCGAGAACCTCCCCATCCCCACGTCGGGCTGGCTCACGCCGATGCTCCAGTGACGTCCCGCGGGGAGCTCGAACGTGCTGTCCCTGTACGAGACCTGGACGTCGCCGGTGTCGGTGTGCAGGATGACCTGGATGTCGTTCGTCCCGGCGGCGCTGAGGCTGCGGTAGTCGAGCAGGGTCAGCACGACGCGGCGGTTGGCCGCGTCGATGCTGTACCGGAGCGGGTTGGCGAGGTACCCGTCGTTCGCGAGGATCGAGACCTGCGCCTCTCCCGCGGCGTAGACACTGTCGATGTCGGTGAACGCGTCGGTGTACCCGGTCGCCGCGGGGCAGCTCCCCGCCGGGCCGAAGCGGAGGTAGCCGTTGGTGCTGACCGCCACGCAGCCGTACGTCGTCCCGTTGAAGGGGAACGTCAACGGCGCGATGTCGAGGTTGTACTGCCCGTCGTCTTCGGAACCGACGGATCGCGCCAGCGTCGCGTGCGTGGTCGGGTCGATCCAGGGCTCGATCCACAGACCTGACAGCCGGAAGACGACGCCGGACGGCGTGCCCGGCGCCGAGACCACGGTCCGCACGCGGCTGTCGCCGGCAATGCGGATACCTCGCGTGAACCGCGGCGCGGTGTAGCCGGCCACGCCCTGGGCCAGGACGTCCTGGGGATCGGCGACCGCAAGCCCCCGCCCCTCCAGGTAGTCGGTGAGCTCGACGGTCATGACCTGGGCTCCTTGCAGGATCTGGTACGTCGGTGAGTTCATCTCGTTGACGACGAGCACTCCGCCGTCGTGGACGTAACTGGTGAGCTGCTGGGCCCATGAGACGCCGATGGAGTTGAAGGTCGTGGGCGCAGGCGGGCTCCCGGTGTCCTGCTCATAGATGACGAAGGTGTCGTAGGGCTCCATGACGGGCCGCCGCCAGTCGTCGAACCCGCCGATCCCGACGGTGTACCCGAGCGTGGCCGCCCAGGCCGTGATCGCAGAGTTGGTGTTCGCGACCTCCTCGGGGATGTCGGCGTACTGCTGGTAGCCGATGATGCTGATGCGACCGGTCGCGTCACCGGCGCCGAGGAACGCCGCGTTGGCCACGATCCGCCTGCTGGCCGGGTTGGTGATCGTGTTGTCGTGTCCGATGAGCACGACGTGGCCCGTGCCGATGCAGTCGGCGTCGTAGGAGGGGAAACCCGCGCCGATGCGGCAACCGGTTGGGCAGCAGCCGTCGGAGGTGGCTCTGCTGCACGTGGAGATCGCCGCGGCGGTACACCTCCCGGCGGTGCATCGACTCACGTTGCAGGCGTCCGCGACGGCACAGATCGTCCCGTCGGCGGCGTCCGCGTGGGAGCACCCTCCCGGCTCGGCGCAGCTATCGACGGTGCACGGGTTGCCGTCGTCGCAGTCCGTCGGCGTCGGAGGGACAGGCGCCGTGCAGTTGCCGAATCCGTCGCAGCGTTCACCCGTCTCGCACGCGTATACCTCCTCGCACGGCATGCCCGCGCGGAGCGGCGGGTAGCAGCCGCCGTGGGCGGAGTCGCACCGGTCTTCGGTGCAGGGGTTGCCGTCGGGCGCGCACACGACGGAATCGAATCGGCACCCCGACCCGCTCACCCCGGGCTCGGGGTCGCACGTGCCGATGCGGCAGGGATCGGGCACGAAGCACAGGTCGTCCTGGTGCTCGCGGACGCACCCACCGGTCGTGTTGTCGCACCGGTCGGCGGTACATGTGACGTGGTCGTCGCAGTCGAGCGGATCGCCGGGCTGGCAGTAGCCAGCGACGCAGGTCTCCTCGCCGTTGCACGGGAGCCGATCGTTGCACTCCTCGTTGAGCGTGCAGCGCACTCCGAACACGCAGCCGTCGGCATCGGCCTCGGGGTGGCCCGGATCGCAGAACCCCAGGAGACCGCCGGGGGCGAGGCAGAAGCCGTGGTCGGGGTCGTTCGCGCAAGTGTCGGGAGTGCCGTCCGTGGATACTACGCATGTGTCAATCGTGCAGTCGATGCCGTCGTCGCAGGACTGCGGCTCGCCACCGTGCTCGACGCACAAGCCCTCGCCGTCGCAGGTCTCGCCATCATAGCAGTGGATCTCACCCTCGCACGACGAGCCCTCGGCGTCAGGGACCACCGCGCAGCCCGACTCCGGATCGCACGCCCAGTGCTGGCAGGCCGGAGGCTCCTCACCTGACTCCACGCAGATGGAGTCCCGGGGCTCGTTCACGCACACGCCGTCGTCGCCGCATCGGTCCTCCGTGCACTCGATGCCGTCGTCGCACTCCGTGGGGTCGATGCATCCTGCGTCGCCGTCTCCGTCCGCATCGCCGTCTCCGTCCGCGTCGCCGTCTCCGTCCGCGTCGCCGTCTCCGTCCGCGTCACCGTCTCCGTCCGCGTCGCCGTCTCCGTCCGCGTCGCCGTCTCCGTCCGCATCGCTGTCCGCGTCGCCGTCGCTGTCGCCGTCCACGTCGGTATCGGTGTCCCCGTCGCCCCCGTAGGTGAAGTCGTCGAATCCGAGGATCGCCGTGCACCCGGACACGGAGAGCAGGCCCAGCACGATCAGAGCTCCGAGAACGGATCGTCGCATCGTCGCCTCCGCCGGCGGTGAGAGGGCCGGTCGTGGCCGTAATATATCACGGACGCCCGCTCGAACACCGTGGGGTGAGCGACAGGAGAATGGGCTCAGAGGGTCGGTGGGAGGAGGTCCACGACGACGGCCCAGCCGTCCCACTCGGTCCGGAAGAACAGGATCGCGTGGGCGTCGAGGGTAGGGACGAAGGTCCCGGCGCCGGTCCGTTCGGGCGCCTGACCGACCGCGCCGGGGCCGAAGTAGTGGGGTATCGCATTGGAAGTCCCGTCGGGGGGTCCGAAATCGAACCCGTGGAACATGCCCCACGCGAGCGCGGGCTCGCTGACGCCGATGGACCAGTGATCCGTGGCGGCCAGGTCGAACGTCGCCTCGCCGTACGCGATCTGGATGTTGCCGCTGTCGCAGTAGAGGATGATCTGCACGTGCGTGGTCCCGGATCGCCCCAGACCATGGTAGTCCATGAGCGTGAGGATCACGCGCTTCGTGGAAGCCTCGATCCGGTAGAACAGGTCCATGGTGCCGGAGACCTCGCCGTTGGCCGCCAGGAAGGACACCTGGGGGGTGCCCGCGGCATAGGCGTCGTCGATGTCGGTGTCGGCGTCCATGTTGCCCGAGGCGGTGGGGCAGCGCCCGGACGGCCCGAACCGGAGGTAGCCGTTGGTGCTCACGGCCACGCACCCGTGCGTGGCTCCGTTGAACGGGAACGTCAACGGCGCGATGTTGAGGTTGAACTGGCCGTCGTTGCGGGTGCCGAGCGACAGCGGGAGCGTGGCGTGCCCTTCGACGCTCGCGGCTGGCGAGACGGCGGGGTTCCCGCGCCGCATCACCACGGGGTGCGTCACGCCACCTTCCTCGACCACGACCACGCTGTCGTATGTCGAGCCTGGATTGATGTACGCCGAGTCCGGCGGCGGCGAATAGGTCGCAGGGAGGCCCCAACTGACGGGATCGGCCGCCGTGGCGGTGCGGAGCGTGGAGCCAGGGGGTGTGGACGTCATGCCTGTGATATCGGCCAACCCGGCCTGCTCGAGGATGCGCCAGGTGCCGCCACCGCCGTCCTCCATCGCCACGACCACGCCGCCGCCCTGGACCCAGGCCGGGAGGAACGCTCGCCAGCGCCGGCCGACCGAGTCCAGAGTCGCGTCGTCCGCCATCTCCTGCTCGTAGATAAGGAGGACGCTGTAGCCGCCGAGCGTCCTGCTGTTCAGCGAGAGGTAGTCGGTGAAGGGGACCAATATGTAGCCGACGCGGCGGTCTATCGATTCTCTCTCGAGCGTGGCGTTGACGTTGGTGACCTCCCCGGCCGCGCTGGTGTCCGCGTACTGGGTGTAGCCGTATATTCTGCTGTCCGTTCCATCGGCGGGATCGCCCAGGTTGAAGACCGCGTTGGCCAGGACGTCGTCGCCCGTCGCGGTCCGCATGAAGAAGTCGTGCCCGATCAGAACGACGTGCCCGTTCATCGTGCAATCGAGGTCGTTGTCGAGGCCGCACCCGTCGGGGCAACACCCGTCGTGGTGGGGGGTACAGGCATCGACCGTCCACGCGCGACACGCCCCGCCCATGCACAGCTCGGCTGCACATCCATCGATGTCCCCGCAGACCGTCCCGTCGGGGGCGGATGTGTGATCGCAACCCAGAGTGCCGTCCAGCCCCTCGTCGTCGCAGCTATCGGCGGTGCAGGGGTTGTCGTCGTCGCAGTCCGTCGGCCGCCCGGTGCTCGGGTCGCACACGCCCGAGCCGTCGCAGGTCTCGCCATCGGCGCACGGGAAGGTATCCTCGCACGATGTGCCCTCGGGCTCCGGCGCGTAGCATCCGCCGAACCCGCTGTCACACCTGTCCATGGTGCACGGGTTGCCGTCGGGCGGGCACTCGACGGTCCGGGCATCGCACCCGCCGACGATACCTGGGTCGCACGTGCCGATGATGCACGGATCGCCCGTGGCGCACAGCTCGTCGTCGGGCTCGTTCATGCAGCCGCCGAGCGAATCGTCGCAGGTGTCGCGTGTGCAGTCGATCCCGTCGCCACAGTCCAGGCGTTCACCGGGTCGGCAATAGTCTTCGACGCAGGTCTCCACACCATTACAGGGCTGCCGGTCGTCGCACTCCTCGTCTCCGGTGCAGGGCTCGCCGAACACGCAGCCGTTCTCGTCAGCGCTGGTGTTCTCCGGGTCGCAGAACCCGGGTGCTCCCTCTGGCGAGTCCGGGCAGGCGTCGTGGTCGAGGTCGTTCACGCAATCCCCCGTCTCGGGATCGCAGCTATCCCGTGTGCACGTGACGCTGTCGTCGCAGTTCTGCTCGCTGCCACCTTCGGCCACGCACGCGCCCTCGGCGTTGCAGGTCTCGCCCTCGTAGCACGGGATCTCGCCCTCGCAAGACGTCCCCGCCTCGTCCGGAGCCAACAGGCAGCCCTCCGCGAGATCGCACGCCCAGCGCTGACAGGCCGGCGGCGCGTCGGCGTCGACCTCGCATACGTGGTCGTCGGGCTCGTTGACGCAGACCCCGTCGTCGCTACACGAGTCGGCCGTGCAGTCGATCTCGTCGTCGCACTCCGCTGCCTCGACGCATCCTCCGTCGCCGTCGGTATCGGTGTCGGTATCGGTGTCGGTGTCGGTGTCGCCGTCCGTGCCGTAGGTGAAGTCGTCGAAGCCCAGGATCGCCGTGCACCCGCACAGCGCGAGCACGCACAGCAGAGTCAAGAGCCTGAACGCATTCTGTCGCATGCCTGCCTCCACGTCTCTTGGTATGCCTCGATGTACGCATTAATATCAAGTCCCGCCGTCCGGAGGATGCAGTCCCGGGCTGCGGCACGACGGCGGGCATCGGATGACGACGGAAGGGAAGCGAGCCGAGGAACATGCACGACCTCACGCGACGTACCCTCCGGACCTGGGCCGTGGCCGGCGTGCTGTACGCGGCTGCGATCTCGTGGCTCGCCATCGTGTACATCCCATGGAAGACACCGGTCGCCAACGCGGCTGTGGTCGCGTACGCGGCGCTCC
>Ga0233425_10003318_pt1 | contig 29499 bp, 38 predicted proteins | sample Watercolumn_Towu_2_FD_181712 | JGI IMG/M metagenome (GOLD analysis project Ga0233425, IMG submission 181712) | Freshwater microbial communities from Lake Towuti, South Sulawesi, Indonesia - Watercolumn_Towuti2014_140_MG | ecosystem: Environmental > Aquatic > Freshwater > Lake | place...
ATGATACTCAATATATTCTGGGTTTGGGAGAACGAGAATCTTTACTGCCTGATGCCTCTTGAATTTGGTGTTCATCATCTGGAGAGAAAATTAAAGTATATAAGCATTTACATAAAAGAATAAAAAGCCAGAGATTATATGAAAAGCATGGATGAAAAAAAGGTAACAGAGCTCATGGCAAAGAGGAGAGAACTCGAATGGTATCTGGATGGGCACAGAGATTATGAGAAATATGAACCAAAAGCTGAAACCGATTTGCAAAATGAAAGATTAGTTATTTACACCAAAACTCGCTTACCCGAGGAACTTTTAATACCTCACTTTATGGACGAGAGAATTGTTAATTTGGTTGCAAAAGTTGAAAATAAAAAGAAGAAATAGTTATTACTTTCTCTTTCCAGCTTTCTTATTATCAAGCTTTATCTTTGAGAATAGGAAGATGTATAAAATGTCAAGAATGCCAAGAGTATTCATTATTAATATGACTATAAACCAAACCGGCTGATTGAGTCTTGCAGATTTCCAAAGAGCAATGGCTTTCCAAACAAGAGACCAAATTAAGGCCGCAGCTAAAAGGAATAATGGAACTCCCAAATCAAGAGATAATTGTGTTAACATGTCTGCCATAATTTAATTATAGATTTGAGGTTTATAAATTATTTGAATTAGTGTTACAAAAAGATATCTTTATAAACAAGCTGGCTTCAAAAAAAATATGGGACTTATTGAAGCCTCTAGAAATGTCTATAATCTGCCTTTCAATGGAAAAGTAGATATTAGACCTGCTCCCTTCCATTATAATAGAAAAATAAGAATGGCTAAAGGGGCGGTCGATTTTGCATTGGAGATTGGAGTACCAATCATAGCGGTTAGAAAAGGAATAGTTCATTCAGTAGTTGATAAATATGGCAGGGGAAAATTTGATAAAAGATTCTTAGATTTGTGCAATTACGTAATAATTGAACATGAAAATGAAGAATTTTCGGCGTATGTTCATTTGAAAAGAGGAATTTTAGTTGAAGAAGGAGACAAAGTAAATGCTAGACAGCTTATTGGATATTCAGGGCTATCCGGATTCACTGGCTATCCACATTTGCATTTTGAAATAATGAAAGTAAATCCAAGAACTGGAGATTTTGTAAATATCCCGGCAAGATTTAAATTGAAGGATGAAATTAAAGTGTTAAAATCGCCTAAAAAATAATTTTTTGCTAGTGCCACTTAAAAAAGTAGACAGAAAAAAAATACTTTTTTATCCTCGATAAATAAAAAAAAGGAGAAATGTTTAAATATCAATTTGCAGTAAGCAAGAAGTAAAAAAATACAATAAGTTGTGTTCGTTTATGCTAGAAAACACAACCTGTTGTGGTGAAAAATATGAAAATCGACGACAATTTTCAATTGCTCGCAATAGGAGGTATTGCTTCGCACTATGATATGCCCGTATTGTAAAAACTTGAGCACAAGGGTTGTGGATAAGAGAGACAGCGGAGGACAGACAAAAAGAAGAAGAGAATGTGAAAAATGCAAAAAAAGATTCAATACCTTTGAAAATCCTGAAAGGGCTGAACTAAGAGTAATAAAAAAGGATGGAAGAAGAGAAGACTTTGATATTGAGAAGATAAGAAGAGGAATATTCAAGGCGTGCCAGAAAAGACCGGTGAGCACTGAGGGAGTTGATTTGATGACGGGGAATGTTGAGGAAAAATTAAGAAAAATGGGAAAAAAAGACGTAAAAACAGAATTTATAGGAGAACTTGTATCTAGAGAGTTGAAAAAGGTAGACAAAGTTGCATACATAAGATTTGCTTCGATATATAGAGAATTTGAAGATGTTAGTGATTTCAAAAAGGAGATAAAAGAATTATAAAATGATAAATGAAACGAGAAAATATGGTGAAATCAGATATCTTAATACTGTAAGTCTTGCTCATGAGGATAATTATGATTATGATGATTACAGTGACAGAATGTTTAATAATATAATGGAGGAATTTAGATAATGGTATATTATGGAAGTCTAGATGAAAAGGGGGGCAAGGGAAGCACAAAGCCTGTTGAGAGCGTTCTTGATTATGGAAGATACTTTTCATTTGATGGCAAAAATCCTTTTGAGTTTGATATATACGGAAACAAGATAAATTGGATAAAGGAAGATGTAAAGATAACTGATGATTCGGGAAAAACAATATTTATTCAACCAAATGTAAGTAGACCTGATTTTTGGTCGAGTTTGGCAATTAAAGTAGTAGCTGGAAAATATTTTTGGGGAAATCAAGATAAGGGAGAAAGAGAAAACAGTGTTGAAATGCTAATTGGAAGGGTTTCTAGATTTTTTGAGAGACAAGCAGTGAGGCAAGGATACTTTGACAATGTGAAAGCAGGAATATTAAAAGAGGAAATTGCTGCAATATGTCTTAATCAACTGGGGGTATTTAATTCTCCAGTATGGTTTAATGCAGGGATACAAGATTATGATAAAGAAGCAGGAGGGGTTGGAGGATATAGATGGGACTTGACTTCTGGGAAAGTTATTTCAAGTTTAAAGACAAATGATGCCCCTCAATGTTCTGCATGTTTCATTCAAAGCGTTGATGATAACATGGAATCAATAATGGCTTTGCAGTTTTCTGAAGCTATGTTATTTAAAGCTGGTTCTGGCACCGGCACAAATAGATCTTCTTTAAGAAGCAGCAAGGAAAGATTGACTGGAGGAGGGAAAGCATCAGGACCTGTAAGTTTTATGAAAGGATATGATGCATATGCAGGAATAATAAAATCTGGAGGAAAGACAAGAAGAGCTGCGAAAATGGAAATTCTTAATATCGATCACCCCGATATAATAGAATTTATTGAAAGTAAGCAGAAAGAGGAGAAGAAGGCTTGGGCATTGATTGAAATGGGATATTCTGGGGGGATGAATGGGGATGCGTACAGCAGTATTGCATTCCAAAATTGCAATATAAGCGTTAGAGCACAGGACGCATTTATGGAAGCTGTGAAAAGAGAAGATATCTGGGAAACAAAAGCAGTTAGAGGAGGACAAGTAATTGAAAAACTAAAGGCAAAGGAAATTTTGAGAAAGATTGCAGAAGGCACATGGCTTTGTGGAGATCCGGGAATGCAATTTGATAGTGTAATAAATAGATACCATACATGCAAGAATTCTGGAAGAATAAATGCAAGCAATCCTTGTAGTGAGTACATGTTCCTTGATGACTCCGCATGTAATCTTGCTTCTATTAATTTAATGAAATTTTTGAATGGTGAGAGCAAATTTGACTCTGAGAAATTTAGGAAAACAGTTAAGACATTTATAATTGCTCAGGAACTTGCGGTTGATGGAAGTTCATATCCTACAGATAAAATAACTAAAAACTCGCATGACTTTAGACCATTAGGGTTAGGATATGCAAATCTTGGTGCTTTGCTTATGAGTCTTGGATTGCCGTATGATTCTGATTCTGGAAGAGCGGTTGCTGCTGCAATAACTGCAATAATGGGTGGAGAAGCGTATAAGGTTTCTGCCCAGTTGGCTTCTCTGGTTGGTTCTTTCCCAAGATATAAAGAGAATAAAGATTCTATGATTGATGTTATTAAATTGCACAGAGAAAATGTGAAGAAGATAGAAGTTGAGAAGATTCCTGAAAATCTTAGATATCTTGTAAATGATGCCTGGGATTCATGGAGTGAAGCTCTTGAATTGGGAGAAAAATATGGATATAGAAATGCTCAAGTTACTGTTCTTGCACCAACGGGAACAATTGCATTTATGATGGATTGCGATACAACTGGAATAGAACCTGACATTGCTCTCGTTAAATATAAAGTTCTCTCTGGAGGGGGAATGTTAAAGATTGTAAACAGGTCTGTTGGATTGGCTTTGAAAAATCTCGGATATAATGAAAGTCAAGTAAGAGAGATAATAGAATATGTGGATAAAAATGATACTATTGAAGGAGCTCCAGGATTGTTGGATAATCACTTCGCAGTTTTTGATTGCGCATTTAAGCCTGCCAAAGGCACTAGAAGCATAAAATATAAAGGGCATGTAGAAATGATGTCTGTTGTGCAGCCTTTCTTGTCGGGAGCAATAAGCAAGACGATAAACATGCCTGAGCAATCAACTGTTGAAGATATAATGGAGGCTTATATGCACGCATGGGAAAGAGGATTGAAGGCAGTAGCAATTTATAGAGAAAATTCGAAGAGAAGCCAGCCATTGAACACACAGAAGACTGAAAATGAAATGGTTAAAAAAGGAGAAGTGAAGAAGGAAATAGTAATTGTTGAGAAGGCGCAGAGAAAGAAGATGCCTCAGACAAGAAGGAGCTTGACGCATAAATTTGACATTGCGGGACACGAGGGATATATTACTGTTGGATTGTATGATGACGGAAGGCCGGGGGAGATATTTATTACGATGCATAAAGAAGGGAGCACAATAAGGGGATTAATGGATGCATGGGCGACTTCCGTTTCATTGAATTTGCAATATGGTGCTAAAATAAATGATTTGTTTAGTAAGTTCAGATACCAGAAGTTTGAACCTTCAGGATTTGTAAGAAATGTAAATGGTGGAGAGCTTGGAGAGAAAATAAGCCAGATAAGAACTGCTTCATCCATTGTGGATTATGTCGCGCAGTTTATGTTGAATAACTTTGGAGAAGGTTCGGGAAAAATGAATATTGAGATAAAACCTCTTGAACCTGAAATTGACACACAATTATCAATAAAAGATTTCCATGAAGAGGAAAATAATGGCAATGATGAGAAAGAAGCTGAAACAAAAAGCCATGAAGGTCTTACCTGCCCACACTGTGGTGGGCCTGCGAAGAGATTGGGGAGTTGTGCAATATATTGCACTTCCTGCAAGCAAACTACAAGAAGTGGTTGTGGAGAATAATCGATTACAACAATCTTTTTAAATAGAGAACAATGCAGATTTTGATGCGAAACCTATTGAGAAAAGGTGTAATGAATTTGATTGAGGCTTGTGAATCACCTGCGCCAGTTTACTTTTTTGTTAGTCCTGGAAGAGTCCTTAAATATCTTAATTTGGTTAATAATGACCGAAGCATTTATACATTTGATAGGGAGCTGAGAAGCTGTTTTAAGATGGGTGTTTTTAATGGAAACTTTCGCCCAGTAAGAAATATAATAGATAAAGTCAATGAGAAAATTGGGAGAGAAAGAATAACCTGCAGATCAGGAAATTATTTATTAGAACAAATCGACTTGCAGGATGGGAGGAGATATATTGGTAAGATATCTGTAGCAACAAAATATATTTATCATAAAAAATCAGAAGAGAGAATAGAGGAGATAGGGCTAAGACTTGAAGAAGAAATCCTCTTAGACTATAAAGGAATAAGAGTCATGGTTGGTCCAGGTCATTCTGGAGTTGTGGTAAGCGGAGAAATCGGTTCTGTAGGAGATATTGAAAGAAGAGATTGGATGGTCATTAAGCATGAACATGGTAATATCTCACCTGAGCTCCCAGAGGCGTGGCAAATGTTTCCAAATGAAATATTTTTGAAAAAATAAGTTATATATTAATTTGCAATCCTTATAGCTTCTAAACATGTTTCTTCTAGAGTTGGGAAAATAGGTTTGTCAGGGGCGTCAAGAGAGAGGTCGTATTTTATAGTATCTAATTCCGAGAATTTTCCGTCTGAACCAATGCAAAATCTTGTGCTTTTGTCATGAGAATAGTGTGTTGAAAGTTGAGCTAACTCAAATCTAGTCATTGCAGCATATGATTTTTTACAGTCATGATTTGACTCCCCAGGAAGCCAGAACATCACACATCCTTTTTTTGCTTTTTCTATTCCGGATATGTAAAGATAATGCCTTTCCCATGCTCTTTGTCTTGGAAAATAATTTTCATCTCCAGAGATTATGTATTTTGCTAGGCTTTCCCTTATTCCTCTTCTTGGAGAGGCAATAATTACTTTGTCTGTTTGAGAAAATATGAACTCTATTGCTTTATCTTGCCAGAGAGGAGCGCTTTTTATCGGACCGGCGAGAAAGATTAAAGGTAAATCTAAATCTTTGATGTATGTTTTTGGAATTATTAGTTTTCCCATAAAAATTATCTAATTCAAGGAGTTATAAACTTATGCAGATAATGAAGAACCCTAAAGCAATAGATATCCGCAACAATAATCTTGCTCAACTATATAAACTACTACATGGACTAATTATTTTATCTAAGATAATTGCTTCAGCAATACTATTTTATATTTATTATCTGTTAAAAATGGCTTAAGGTTTATCCCTGGCTTTCCACTTGCCTCTTACAATTGGAAGCAATTGGACTGTTCCACTTTCGTATAAGACTGCGTTAGCAGGCATCCAGGAGTTTGCTTCTCCTGCAGTGTAATTTAAGTCTAACTTTGAGCTTGTTCCTACAATGTATGTGTTTCTGAATACTTCTGGAGCGTGAGTATGTCCTGTTATGCTTTTTCCGTGGGCAATTTCTCTTGCCGGAGCGTTTCCACCCTTCGCTCCTGAAAGCCCCTTATGCCCGTGGCTTGCAAGTTGGTATCCTTCAACTTTTAAGTCATCTCTTAGCTTGAGGAATTTTACATTTTTAGGAATAGAACCCATTAATCTTATTCCTTCTTCAACCGGATCTTCATCTTCACTTTCGCACATTTTTCTTGCAAGTTCAAGAGCAATCTTGGCGTTCCAAGGTTCTTTCATGAAATCTCCATCCTGAAGATATCTGTTTAGGAAATAATTATGATTTGAAGCAACCACATAGACTTCTCTTTTACCCATTCTTTCGGCATATTCACAGAGAGTTTCCCTACAATCTCTTAATTCATTTTCTAGAGAAAGTCTACCAAATTCAAATTGAGTAATTCTGGAAATCATTTTTCCAGATTCATGAGGATTTATACTGTGCCCATCAAATAAATCGTGAAGCATTAATTTTTCTGGTTGGAAGAATTCAATCATCTCAAGATTTGCATGTTTTGTATCCGGATCTTCATCTCCTGAATGAATATCTCCAAGAACTAAAGCTCTTGCCTTGCACTTTATAGGTTTTGAGTTTCCATTATATTGTAAGCCCATATCTACAAATTGTCCATCTTTTCTTGCTCTTAGAAAACGAATGTTGTAACACTTATCATCTATTACTTCCACAACGACTCCTCCATATGTATGGTCTCTGTAGGCAACGTCTCCCTTGTGGTTTAATCTATTATAATTTGGGGTTGTCAAAGCACCGGTGGTTATGAGAAGCTTAGGAAGTTTGGAGTTACTTGCTGGAACTGCCCTAAGCCTTTGCTTAGAGTGCGCATATACTAAAGTAGTATCTCTCTGTGCGAATCTTAATCTTCCGGTTGAAGGATCTACGTTTTGAGGAGGAACAATCATGTCTGCGATTTTTATGTTGCTGTTTAATGCCCTATTTCCAAAGAACAGTTCCTCCCTTCCTGCTAGGCTTTCATGCATTACACTTTCCCTTATATTTTTTCCGGCCATTTTTAATATAATAAGTTCTGCATCATTCATCTTGCAATATCTATCGAATCCTTTTATTAGATTCTCATGCACTGTGGCAACTGAACCGGACTTCACAGGTTCATATTCTTCAGTCTCAGAATTGTATTCAAGGTGATACGAGCCCTGAGCAGCAGTTATTAGATATCTTTTTGGATAGGACGAACTTCTTTTTGCACCGTCTGCCTCTTTTTCTTTCACCATCTTCATTGAAAATAACAAGATTAGTTTATAAATACTATTGTAGTAAAAAGAATAAATTGGAAGTTTATTCTTTAAGGTATATTAATTTTAATCCTAGATATTGAAAAGATTTATTAACGATAAAAACTTAAGAATATTATGAATAAAAAGGGTGTGGTGAGAAAGAGTAAAAAGACTCTTGGAAATAAAATTTCTATTACCTTGGGGATTATTGTAGTTTTATTATTGGTTTGGGCAGTTTTACATTATTATTGGCAGCCTGCAAAACCTCTTGCTGAGCAACAGGTTCTAACTGTAGATAGAATGGTTAATGTTGAGATTAAAAATTTAGCATTTAATCCTGAAGAAGTTACAATAAAAGCGGGAGAAAGTGTTGTGTGGATTAATAATGATGACATGCCCCATTCTATTGTTTTTGATTCTGGAATTGAATTAAGTTCTCCTCAATTTGTGAAGAGGGAGATTTATGGTCATCAGTTTAATGAAACGGGAACTTATAGTTATCATTGTGGAATTCATAGATATATGAAAGGAAAAATTATAGTTGAATGATTATGGCAAAAAGAGAAAAATTGAAAATTAATTGGAGTTTTGAAAGATTAGTCAAGGTGCTTTTAATTGTCGCTGGGATAATATCCCTCTTTACATTTTTTGATTTTATTATTCATTCTTTGAGCAATGAATATGCAGTTCCGAGTTATTATTTTAGAAATAAAATTATATTTGGGACTTTGTGGGCTTTTTTTATTTATTTGATTTTAAGAAAATGGAAAATCGCTCTTTCCCTTAAATCGTTTGTATTTTCAGCATTGATTGCGGGAATACTGCAAGCAAGATATTACTATGAAGGCTATCCTTTAGATTTTGTTATCGAATTCTTATTTTTCCACTTTTTCATATTATGGGTAGTTTCATACATTGTTTTTAGAGTTTTGAAGAAAGAGATGTGATTAAAGATTGCATAAAATTGACATAATATTTAAATATGCAGATAATGAACAGATTTTACCATGGCTGAACAATATACCCCCGATTCTGATATAATTAGAGAGATGAAAGAGTGGGCTTCTAAAAGAGCAGATGAGCCAATATTGTATGTAGGTGCTAGAGGATATACGCCTAACCAATTAGTTAGTGAAGTAGAACGTGGAACTGAACTTGGAAGAAAATATGCTAAGACTTTAGGGGATATGAAAGCACGAGACTCTTTAAGACAAAGATAATTAACCTTCTTTTTGAACCATGGGGACAAAGGCAAATCCTGGAAATTCCTGTGAGGTGACTTTACCATTTTCTTTTTTGAATTGAAATATGGACTGTTTTATTGGAACGACTAAAATGCCTGGGTCCTTTAACTGGTCCATGAGAAGGGCGGGAAAATATCTATCATGACAAGAGAAACTAACAAGGATTCTATCATAGGGCGCAGACTCTGGAAGACCAGAAGAGCCAGAGCGAATGATTACTTGAATAATTGAGTTCTTAAAAAGAATTTTTCTTGAATTAAGAGCAAGTTTTTTGTTTATTTCAACTCCAGAGATTTTGCCATCTTTTATTATCTCTGATAAAAGGGCAAGGACATATCCGGAACCTGAACCTAATTCAAGGATATTTTGCCCTTGTCTCGCATCTAAAAGGTCTAGCATGAAAGCAATTGTTGAAGGTTGAGAGATTGTTGCTCCAGTCCATATGGGTAAGGGGATGTCTTCATAAGCATAGGGAGCAAGATTTTCTGGGGCAAACTCTTCCCTTTTTACTTTTTCAAATGCCTTTATTGTCCTTTCTGAATATCCTTTCTGGGATAAAATGGACAGGAGCTCGTCTTTTAGCATTTATTATCGAGGATGAACTTATATTTATAGATAACTGAAGTTAAAATTAGAGGTAAATTAATTTATTTTAAGTGTAAATTAAGGGCAAACCCTTTTGGGAGCTTAGTGTTTAAATCATCAATTAATACCTTTACAAATTGCGATTCATCTAAATGTAATGAATGTTCTGGAGGATTTAGAAGAGGTTGGTCTCTTAAAATTCTGGCTTTCTCCCCCATTTCTTCTATAGCTTGAATATTATAGGGGTAAACAAATTCAGTTGTTCCTAATTTATGGAAAATAAAAGATCTTGGTTTTATTTCTGATTTTGCATTTTTCATTAGTTGCGCAACAACTCTATAATCTGCCCTGCTTGGTGTCGCCATTGTAAATTTAGTTATATGTTCTCTTAAGTGTGGATAGGTTAAATCTTCTTCTCGTGGTTTAACAAAAGTATCTAATTCTTCTGGATGAACATGGAACAAGAAAGGCGTTTCAGACAAATCGGAGATATCATAGGGTAAAAAGTTATGTCTTACTCTTTCTGCTCTTCCCGACAATACTTCTTCCATTGATGGAAGTTCTAATTCTCCTCCAAGAGAGTACCACAATTCAGATTTTGGATCAAAAACGAAAGAACCTTCTCCCACTTCATCCCAATTATTGTAAGACAATGTTGCTAATCTTGCCAAATCTTCTAATCCCTCATCAAGACTTCTTTTTGTGACATAGGGTTGAGCAAAATGTTCTAATCTTCCTTCAAATGGCAAAAAGTACTTTTCTTTATTGGGCAAGGTTGGGCGTTTTTCAATTACTCCTTCCAGCATCTTTCTTTTTGATTGAGATTTTGAAGCTGAAACAAACATTGCTAGAATACTATCTATAGAAAGACCGCTCGCAGGTAAACAAAAGGTCATTAAATGCTTGAATGTTTTATAATCTGCTCCAGTCCAATGATTCATTCCATCGTTATTCATCATATTGAATGCTTCAACTGCTAACTCTGGATTTGGTTTTGCCGGAAGCATTGATTTTAGTGCTTCATTAAATGGCCCTGCAACATAGCTGTTTTCAATGGCTTTAACAATCATCGGTGATGCATTGGCAACGGGGATACCTAGTCTTGAAGTAAGATAAAAACTGTAAATTGAGCCCCCCATCCCGGAGCTGTCAACTCCAGAAGACATTAATTTTTTAACTTTATCAAGATTTGTTGGTAGAGTTTTATCTCCTTGAGAGACACTTAGAGATTTTGTAAGAATAAGAAGATCTGACTCCTTATCGGTAAAGTCATACCTATCACCATTAAAAAGATGAAGCAATAAATCCTGTCCTTGTTCATAGGTTAATCCTGATTTTTTAGATGATTTCATATATGCTGGAAGATTATTAAGAACATGTCTTAGATGAAAATTATAAACTAATTCTCCTTCTTCTCTAAATTCTTTCACTACATGAACTGGTTGTTTATTGAATCTTCTTTGTGCTTTTAAAAATTTAATAAAATCATTTCCTTGAAAAAAAGGTTCGCACTGTTCTAATTGTTCTTTTAATTCTAAATCCATCCGAGTTATTCCATATCTATTCATTTTACTTTGTCAAAATAGTGCTTAGAGAGGGTTTAAAAATCTGTCTATGCAAACGAATGCATCGGGAAAGTGAAAGAATAGTGGGAATATATTAAAAATATGCCACTATTGAAAAGAGTTATATGTAGGATTTGTTGGGGTATTTGTGATGGAAAGAAAATTTTATCACCTTGATTCTTTGTTTGAAGTGGCAGAGAGAAAGGGAAATGCTGCAATAGGCGCTTTTAATGTTAATTTTTATGCTCAAGCTCTTGGAATAATTGAAGGGTTAATAAGAGCAGATGCTCCAGGGATAATACAAGCAAGTAAGGGGGCGAATAAGTTTCAAGGAGGGCCTGAAAGAATAATAGAAGTAATTCGTAATGCAATTAAAGATTCGGCGGAGAGTGTTGTGCCTTTGTGTGTGCATTTAGATCATGGGGACAAGGAAAGCGCGCTAAAAGCTATGGACGCAGGATATAGCTCTGTGATGGTTGATTATTCAACTAAAAAGATTATTGAGAATGGAAAGGAAAGGAAAATAAAAACACCATTATCTGAAAATGTTGAGAAAACTAGAGAGGTTGTGCGTGAAGCTGGAAGAAGAAATGTAAGTATAGAGGGAGAGATAGGAGTTCTTGCAGGACAGGAAGAAGATATTCAATCAGATGTTTCTATTTATCCAACGCCTGAAGAGGTTCTTGATTATGTGCAATCAACTGGAATTGATGCTGTTGCAATTGCATGCGGTACTTGCCATGGGCCTGTAAAGAAATTTGTAAGGTTGGAGGAAAAGCTGCTTATGGAAACAGAAGAACTTTTCAAAAATCAATGGATGATTCCAAGATTTGTTCTTCATGGCTCTTCAACTATCCCTCAGGAGATGATAAGAGAATTTATTGAATCGGGAGGAGAAATAGAAAATGCAAGTGGAGTCCCAATGGAAGCAATAAAAAAGGCGATAATGTATGGAGTAAGAAAAATAAATATAGACACAGATTTAAGATTAGGAATAACTACAACTGTTAGAAGATACTTTTTGGAAAATAAAGGTGTGGAAAATGAATCTGAGGTTATGGGATTGATAAAGAAAGGACTTGATGAAAACAAAAAAGCCATTGATCCTAGAGATTATCTTGGAGAAGTAATGAAATTGCATCCTGAATATTTGAGAAATGACTATTGGACTACAGGAGATTATAAATATGGTGAGATGATGTATCTAGTTAAGGTAAGAATAGCAGATCACGTTGAGAAACTTGTTCATGAGTTTGGTTCAGCAGGATTGGCTGAGAAGGTAAAAAGATGAGAGTATTGATAGGACAGGGGGGAGGACCAACTCCAGTAATAAATTATTCTCTCTCTGGTGTTATTGATGGATTGAAAGAAGGAAAGGTAGAGATTCTGGGGATGAGAAATGGAATTGAAGGGGGAGGTTTGAACAGAGAAGTTGAAGGAAATGTTATAGACTTGAGTGATTTTAATAGTTCGAAAATAAAAGGAATTCCTGGCGCTTTCTTGGGAACATGCAGAGTTAAACTTAGTTCTAAAAAAAAGAATGATATTGTTAAGATAAGAAAGCTTGAAGAAAATATAAATCATTTGGGGGCAGAGGGAATAATGTATATAGGAGGAAACGATTCTGCAGATACCCTTTCTGCAATAAAGTCATGCAGAACAATTCATATTGCTAAAACAATTGACAATGATCTTCCAAAAAATGACCACACTCCCGGATGGGGCTCTTCATGTTTATTTAATTCAAGGGCAATAAGAAGATTGGAACAAGACATGAAGGGATTTTCTCCTAGGATAATGCATGAGAACAGGGAAGTTTATTCAACTGCACCTGTTGTTGTATATCAAACTCAAGGAAGAGACACGGGGTGGTTGGCTATTGGTTCTGCTTTCGCTAAACTTAATAAAAATGCAGAAGTAAGAAAAAATTATGCCCCTCATTTGTTTTTGACAAGAGAAAGAGCATATAATGAGAAAGAGTTACTGGATGCTGTTGATGATTTTCTTTCTGAACAAGGATATGTTTTTGTTGTTTGCGGAGAGGAATTGGTTGATACAAAAGGAGTACCATTGTCTAAGATATACAGCAGTGGCGGAGAGATACTGGATGAACACGAACATGTTGAACATGCAAGATCTAATGCTTTCAATTATGCCAATTTTGTTGCTGCAAGGATAAAAAGCCAATTGAAAGTTGAATCAAAGCCTTATTTAAAGATAAAAGAAACACCGTTGAGTGCTCAGCATTTGCAGAGAGTATACGAATGCTCCAAGGTTGATGCGGAGGAGGCGTATGAAGTTGGGAAAGAAGCGGCGAGAGCATTTCTGGATGGCGGGACAGCAATATCTGTTGGATTGAAGAGAATTGGAAATTACAAAATGGTTGCGGAGAGAATCCCACTTAGAGAAGTTTCTGGAAAAGTAAGAAGAGTTGAAGAATTTTATCTCGGAGATATTCATGGCCCAAGCCCGCAGTTTTATTCTGACTATTTGCCTTTAATTGGAGGAATAGATGCCCTTGAGGATTATCCTAGAATTGGATAATCGCAACTATTAAGTAGTGCCAAATAGAAAGATTTAAAAATGAACCAACTAGAATTAAAAGAATGACTCAAGTAAAATATACTATTCGAGGTTTTGAATTGTTAGATATAAATCCAGAATTTGTATCTGATTTAGAAAGAGTTACAAGTGAGTTATTTAATGCTGGTGTCTCTTTTCCAGATTTTAATGCGTATGAAGAATCTGCAGATTTTATGCATAGTGTTACAAAAGAGGGTTCTTGTAATCCAAAAAGTCCTTGGGCTAAAGCAAGATTTAGATATGATGGAGATGCAAGAATAGATAGCTTACAAGGAATTTTAATAAAACCTTCTGAAAACGAAAAAGTATATGTTAAGCTAGCAGATAATATCCCCCAAATAGCAGCTAATTCTATGATATTTCGTTATAATTCTAGTTTACTGTGGAAATTGAATGAGAAGTTTGTTAGAGGCAAATCTGTTGAAAGAATGATAATAGACAGAGGCAAAGAACAAGATAGTGTCTCCCTGACTCTTGGGGATGGAACTGAAATGACTTTCTTATATAGGCAAGGAACTTTTATTGGATTTGAAATTGATGATTCTACTGGGCAAGGCATTAAGTCTACCCATTATATTTTGGGAGATGTTGACCCTTCCGTATATGTTCCAGGTTTTGCAGAAAGTTTTGCTGAAAGAAAGGATGTAATTTTCAATGAAGGTTTAAGGGGAGAAGTTAAACCTCTATTGGCCGGAAGTAATGTTTCTTATAGGAAACCAAGGGAAGAACAAGTTGAATTGATAGAAGCACAGAAAGGAGACAGATATATTGTAGTATTTGAAGCAAACACTCCTGAAAAAGCACAAAGAGTGCATTCAGATTTCAAGAGAGCATTTGAAGGAAAACACACTACAGATACTCAAATACCCTTAAATGTGAATGATTTAGCCAGACATCTTGGACCAAAGATATCAGTTAATGAATTTCCAATATTTGCAGTTGATTTAACTAGAGACAAAAAACCTGAATCCAGATTTTACGGATTGACATTAACAACTCAATCTACTGGATCTTTCAAAACTCAAAATGATTTGAGAGATTTTCTTAGAGGTTCAATAATTGGTATGAAATCTGATTCTGAAGCGGATAAAATGGAACTAATTTGATAAAGACATTATACTCTACCCTAATATATTTTATATACTTGCATTTATCTCTAAATTTATGGCAAAGCTTGGAAAATTAGGAGATTACTTTTGGTATTGGCATATGAGCAAAAGGAAAGCGGTTGGTAAGATACATTCAACAATGAGCTATGTTGATAAACTTAGTAATGAGGGATTTTATGATCAATTATATACTGCTCACTGTGGATATAGGCAGCCAGTATTTACAAAAATGGTTTCTGATTTAATGTCGAGGTTTGGAAACGAGGAAGAAGCTAAAATGGCAGGAATTGAATTCTGCAAAAAATGCTTAGATAAAAGAGTTTAAGCATATCTATAGAAATGAAATTTTAAAATTCCATTTCTATTCTAAGTTCTATAAGTGCCTTTACATATCTTCCTACTCTGGCTAGGTGGCTCATTATTTGATATTCTTCAACAGAAAGCTGCCCGCCCTTCTTGGCTCTATTTTCCTTATGGAGTCTTATTACAAGATTGTCATCAGAAATTGCGATAAGATTTTCTCTTGTAAAGTTATAGTACAAGCTATAGAAATCGTTTACTTGTTTAAGTGACCTTTCAGCAAGCTCTATAATTTCCTTTGATGGGCTTTTCTTCATATCTCTAAGTAAATGTCCTGAGAGATTTTTGAATTCGTCTCCCAAAAGCTCTAGAAGATAAAGAACTGAGAAAAGAAGATGTGCTTTTTTCACATCTTTAAATCCTGTTTTGTTCAAAACTCTTACGCAATAATCAACGAATTTGTCCACATTTATGTCTATATCTCTCATGTGAGACACTATCTTTGGATCGTTCTTTTTCAGAGACTCTAGGGTTTCCTCGCCCATCTGCTGAAGAAGAAGAAATACTCTTCTTAGTGAGGGATCAAATTCCTTGCTTGTGAGAACTGCCATATTTTTCATGATACAATAATTTTTATGATGCTCAATAATCTCAAATCCTATGAAACGAGAGGCCATCACTCTAAGAACTTCATAGGGAGTATGATCTGCGTTTTTGCCATACCTTATATCTGTTGATTCTGATGTGAAAAATTTCCTGGGATGGCCATATTTTTTAGTTGGGTCAAAAGTTATTTTTACCTCATCATAACCCTCTCTGTATACAGACATTATGTATTTCCATATTGTAGCGATGTCAAATCCAGTTATGTCTATTTCAGTTTTTAATTCATCATCGTGCTTTTCAGTTGAAAGGAAAAGGCCGTTCTCTCTTTCGTTTATTTCTATTTCATCCCCAGGTTTGAGATTGAATAATTGAACCCATTTGCTTGGAAGAGTTACTGTTAGGGTGTTGTGCCCTTGCTTTATTATCCTTCGTTTCATTATATATGCGCGATAAAATGAATATATAAATCTTTCCAGTATATCCTCACTATCTGGAATATATCTTTATATGGTAATTTAGGGGGATAAAATATATAATTAGTAGTAACTATATAGTAGTGAATAAGCGAAAGGTTTATATATTACAAAATGATAGAGTAAATATGACAAAAGAGACAGGAAAACAAGAAACCATTGAAGAGATGCAAGGAATTGTAGCTCAAAGGAAATTTGCTACATTGGATGCGTTTGTAAAAGGGCAGAATAATTTTTATGCTCATTTCCTTGCTGGAAATGCATTTGGAGATATTAGAAGGAGAAGAGCCCATTTTCAAAGATTTCAGATGATGTATCCAAAATTGGAAGAGGAAGTAACAAGAGAGGTTTGTAAAGCTAATACGATGAACAAAGAGCCTTCTAATGAATTGCTATACAAAGCATATAATTTGATGTCACAACTTGTGTTTGAGGGAGATAAAGGGGTACAAAGATATACATATAAGGACCATTATTTGACTCGTTAATTCGCATTGTTCATAAATATCAGAATCTGTTAACATTACTGCAATAGACAACCCTTTTTATTCTTTTTATTTTATTGAAAATATTTAATCCTTATGGGCTCGTTTATAGAAATGGAATATTAAAATTCCATTTCTATTCTTAGTTCTGAGAGGCAGAGAGTCATCTTATTAATCATCATTAAATGTCTGGCTATGCTTCTGCTTTCTCCCTGAAGCTTTTCCTTTTCTCTGAAATGAATGCTGTAGACTTCTAAATCGTTTTTACCTATTTTTACCGCCTGTTCTCTGCTGAAATTATAGAATAGCTTATAGAATAAATCAAAGTGTTCTTTTGAGACTTTGACGAAGTCGAGAGTATCTTTAACTGATTTCTTTGATATTGCTAAATGCTTTCCTATGTATTTGAATTCGTCTCCAAGCTGTTCGAGTTGGAATAATGTAGAGAATAGAAGCATTTTCTTTGCCTCGGAAAAAGTATGTGCATCTTTATTAAGAATTCTTGAACAATAATCCACTAATCTGTCGATGTTCAAATCCATAGTGTGCATTTCTTTGCATAAACCTGCATCTTTTATCTCATTTTTATCAACTGCATCAATTAGTCTATCAAACATCTGAAGAATTACTAGAAATATCCTTTTAAGGGAGTTGTCAAATTCTTTTAATGTTGATTCTCCCATTTCTTTTATTATGCAATAATCCTTTCCCGTTTCTATTATCCCCATTCCTATGAATCTATCAACCACACCTTGAATCATTGCCAAGGCAGGTTTAGGAGGAATCTTTTCTCCTAATTTAGAATATTCAAACTGGGTTGTGTAGTAGTGATAGGCGTCATCATATGACTTTTTATTTGGATCAAATATTATTTTTATCTCATCTGTGCCTGCTCTGTATATTCCCTGAAAGTATCTCCAGAGCAAAGGAATTGTAAAGTCTTTTATGTCCAAGGTAGCTTTCTTTTCTTGCATTTTGGAATCAACACCAAGAATTAAAGCGCGCTCCTTTTCTATAATATCAAGTTCATCTCCTGCATTTAAATTAAGTTTCTTTGTCCATTCGCTTGGAAGAGTCAGCGTGAGGGTGTTATGTCCCTGCTTGATTATTTTTCTTTTCATGTTACAATATTGGGAGATAGGTTGTTTCCCGTCTCACTATATACTATCCCTGCTAAATCCCTGTTTAAAGTATTTATGAATATTCCCACTAGTGAGCAATGGGAGGAAGGTGAGGCATGTGTGGAATGTGAATGGAGGGAAAAAGAATTCTTGAGAAAAGATTTAAATAACCAGATTAAAGGCAGAGGGTATATTAAGATGACAAAAAAATATACAAAACCTAATGAAGATTTTTCATATAAAGAACAGTATCCTGAAATGCAAGAACTCGGAGAAGACACTAGAAATTTATTATATGTAGGTCAGGGATTGGGGATGATTTCTTCTGAGGTTGTACTTAGAAGTGACGGGTTTTCCAAATGCAGTGCATTAGTATTAAAAAATACTAAAACTCTTGAGAGTGCATTATTTCATTTAGAGCAGTGGAATTTAGATTTTGAACAAACCACTATTGCGGGGGAACTGATAAAGAACTATGTTACAAATCTTAAATTAGATAAAGCTGAAGAAGAAAAATTATCAACACTTATTTTAGCAGCATGTAGATATTGGAATAGAAGAGATTTTGCGGATGAGACTTTTTATGATACTGCCAAGAGAAAGGAATTCGGAGATAGAATGGCAGAGTTGAATAAAGATAAAATTGTAAAGGCTTGTTTTGTAAAGGGGGATTTAAGCCTCGACAGAAAAGATATTGTCTTAAGAGACCTTTTATGGTATTTTGGGGTTAGAGAAGCAGATGAAATATTTTTTAGGACTGGCGATTTTCATTGGCATATTGCATATAATCCTAGAGATTCCTTGATTTTAGTAGACTCTCGAATGCGGAAAAAAGTTCTAACTTATACATTCTAAACAAACAAAATGAATTTTCATAAGATTTATTAACTCAATTTTATAAAAATATTTGGAGGATAAAATAAAAAATGAGTGATAATGTAATTGAGTTAAATTCGAGTAATTTTGATTCTGTAATCAATAAAGGTAATTGGGTTGTTGATTTTTGGGCTGATTGGTGTATGCCTTGTAAGGCAATGGCTCCTCACTTTGAGGCTGCTGCAAAGGAATTAAAGGGAAAAGTAGGTTTTGCGAAAGTTAACGTTGATAAAGTTCCAGATGTGGCGCAGAGATTTGATATAATGTCTATTCCGACCATGATTTTCTTTAAGAGCAAAGAACAGGTTAACAGGACAAGTGGCGCAATGCATAAAGAAGCTATTCTAAAGTTGGCAGAAGAAAGCTTCTAAGCTTTCATCTTATATTTATTATCTCAGTTTTATCTTTTATTGTGGCATATATCTTATTTCCACGTTTTATTAGAGATTCTCCCCGAGCTATAACTTTGTCTTCAACGTTAATTACTTGGAATAATCCATTAACTTGTTTTATTTTATATTCTTCTGCAATAAATGCAAGAGGAGAACAGTCGCATCTTCCAATAATATTAAATCCTTTTATTCTGTAGCTGCGAGCAGGAATTAAATCTCTTTGAGCCTCGCAATTTAAATAATCTCCGTCTTTATTCACATAATCACAAACTATTTTGCCGCCTTTATCTTCTAATGAAACTATTAATTTTACCCGTTCCCTAACTATTGACTCTATTTTTTTAGGCCTTTCGACATCTGCATGCTGCTTGGCTAAAATTTCGGGAGAACTAAAGCTCAGAGCGGAGGTAACTATCAACTCAACAAGATTTGATTTTTTCATATCAACCAGAGGCTGAAGAGGTATATAAAGCTAATTCGAAGAGTTTAAATAACAACTTTTTATAGATTATTTATGGCCTCGTAGCTCAGCCTGGCTAGAGCACTGGACTTTTAGTATTGAGTTCGAAAGGACAAGAGAAGTAATCCAGGTGTCGAGGGTTCAAATCCCTTCGGGGCCATTCTGTTTCTAGTGAATTTAAGTCCGCAGTGAAACGAGGAACTTAAAGGCGAAAGCAAATCAGAATTAATTCTAATGAGCAAAAATACTTTCTTGATAAAATTTGGAGAAATTTATCAGGTGGAGTTCAGCGTTTATCGACTAAGAACAAAGTCATTTGAGTCACTTTTCATGGCTCCGAATAAGACTATATCTTATTCCATAATATTTCTACTATCTGCCGTTTTACTTTATTTCTCAATTTATAACTATTAGACCATTTTGCATAGGCTTCCCAACCCTGAAAGCTTTCATATATTTCTTCAAAGCTGATGCTTCCTTCCTTATAAAATCTAATCTTCCTCATCATTGAATGAATATTTCTCTTTATCAGAAGTTTATGATGGTAAAACACCTTATAACCTAAAAATGTAAGTCCATTTCTCAAGGGAATAATGTTAGATTTATCTGGATGTAATTCTAATTTTATTCCTTTCAAAAATTCAGTTATTCTCTTCTTGAAATATTCTAGTCTTTTCTTACTTCTATGCAGAATTACAAAGTCATCTACATATCTTATATAATATTTTGCTTTTAATTCATGCTTAACAAAATAGTCTAATTCATTGAGATAAACATTAGCAAAGAATTGAGAAGTATAATTTCCAAGAGGCATGCCTTGTCCAGTTACAGGTGTGTTAAAATTATTTAGTATTTTTCTTATCAGCCAAATTATCTTGCCATCTTTTACCTTTCTTTTTATTATGTTAATTAATACTTTGTGATTTACATTGTCAAAATATTTCCTGATGTCTGCCTTGAGTATATAACCTTGGACATTGTTTTTGCTACGCCCCTCCCCCCGAACGGCTCTGCCGTTCTGTGAAATCTTTCTCATAAATTGCTCAAGGCGTGAAATCGCTAGATGCGCTCCTTTATTTTTTCTGCTGGCACATGAATCATAGATGAAAATCTTTTCAAAAATAGGTTCTAGGGTATTAACAACCAAATGATGAACGATTCTATCGCGAAAGTAAGAAGCATGAATTGTTCTTGTTTTAGGGTCTCTCACAACAAGCCTCTTTAGAGGTTTGGGTTCGTAAATCATTTCATTTAATTCTTTATGCAGTTGCTCCAAATTTTCTTTGAGAGAAGCATCAAATTCCATAACTGACTGCTTACTTGCTTTGTCTTTTCTTGCCTTTTTATAAGCAAATTCTATACTTTCTCTTGTACAAAGAGAGTCATACAAATAGCTATATGTTTTCATATTATATTGCCCCAGAACTCTCGAGTTATTCCGAAAGAAGCTTTCGCATTCTGAGGATTCCTGTTGCAGTTCAAGTTGAACCTATTGGAATTCGCGTTGAGCCTCACGACAGCTTCTAGCAAATCAATTAAGTGCCACCATAATTTTAGTGCTCGCTCAACGCTTACCCAAGGCGAATCATAGTTACTAACTATTATTATTGAATTTTATGTCCTTTCTTGAAGGAGCTATTGACTTGCGTGTATCCCGAGAACATCTTTTAAGTTGTATTCCATGGATGTGGAACGATTAATGCTCTGGGGCGATAAGAAAGAAAGTATTTTCTTTTTAAATTTTTTGCGGCAAACGTACCCCGAAAGAAGCACTCGCACCCTGAGGATCCCTGCCGCAGTACAAGAAGAACCTATTGGAATCCGCGAGGAGCCACACGACTCTTTCATCAACGTTTGCAGGTTTTGAATTTACCTTGTATAAATGAGCTCTCTTTCCAGTCACCCATCCAAAAACATCATCCACTTCATCAGGATTAGTTGTTCCAAGAAGAGCCTTATAGTCATTTTTTCTTGCCGAGCCTTTAACCCATCCATCTGGGGATATAAAATCAACTTTAGTAGAACTTTTATTAGGCAAACCAGGATTATGAACTACTTCATCAAGTTTTCCTGTTGGATTATATCTAACTACTGATAAAGTATTTGGATAAGTATTAAAAATGGATTCTCTCATGAATTTTCTCACTTCTTGGTTATCTTGTTCCATTGCTCTTTTAGCAATAGCATAGACTAGTTGAACGTCTGCACTATAGGGTTTTCCTGTTTTCATAGCCTTTTTTGCATGAGCAGTCATCTGAGCTAAATCCATAGCAGGCAAAAGTTCTCTTGATAGAGTAACTGGAATTATTTTTCCACGATAATTAACTCCGTCTATTGTCCAATCATTATCAGTTACTGCTGGAGCTTCGGTTTTCGTTGGTGTTTCCTTCAGATGTGCATAGGGGACTCCCAAATCTTTCAAAGCTCTTTCATACTTATCATCTAATATTAATGGAGCCATAATTAATGCGAACCCTCCTTATTTTTTTCGCGCAAACGTACCCCGAAAGAAGCCTTCGCACCCTGAGGATACCCGTTGCAAGACAAGAGGAACCTATTGGAATACGCGATGAGCCCCACGACTCTTTCGTCAACGTTTATAGGTTTTGAATTTAATCTCCAGACATAATTTGAAGTTCCATTCAGATAACCCATTATTGCATTTACTTCTTCTGGTTTCCTTCCAGTTAAAGCTAAGGATGATTCTAATGACAAAACGTTTTCTGGGGAGCCGTCTTTTCCGACAAAATTTGTTCTATTTATAGAGTGGTTTGCTCTACCATAATCATGAGTAATTGTATCCTGCCCATCGGGAGAATAAGAAATTCTTGTTTGGGTATTTAGCCAGCTATTTCTAATTCCTTGCTTTACAAACTGATGGGCTGATTTAACAGCTTCCCTAACTTTATCATCCACAGAATCTTTCAGTCCATGTAATTTACTCCCTACTAAAAAGAACTGAGGTAATGTACATGTGTTGAATCCTTTCGGACTGAGATAAGTTGCACTTTGTTCCTGAGTCATTGCAGGTATTAACGCATCTGATAAATCTAAGATTTTATCACCTAAGTCAAAAGACCAAAACCCTTCTTCTCTTGGCGTGTAAATTAACTCGTCTGCCATGTATTTTTTACTAATGCCCCCTATTTAAACCTTTCTATTTTGTTGTGTCTATATAATAGTAACAAATATAGAACGGAAAAAACGTTTTTAAAAACGTTTAAAAAAACATCTTTTTAGATGTCTTTTTTGTACCCTCGTGGTTTATTATTCCTTAAAACAGAGAGAATTATGAAAAATTGGCTTGACTTGGATGGACGGGATTTAAGAGCAGATAAGCGCTGTTTAATAGCAGAGGAGCAATGCAAGAATATGGAAAAACGTATAAAAAATTCTGAAAATTTTCTAAAAAAAATTTAGAATTTTTCTCACTATGGAATTTATAAATAAAACTGACACTTAAAAATATGGAAAATGAAGAAAACATAAAGGAAATAGTGCGAGAGATACAAAGTGAGATAGCTATTGAAAAGCCAGAATGGATGAGGATAATAATAAGGGCTTTGGAAGAGAGGAATAAACTGAATAGAACAGGGGTTTCTATTCAGGATAGAAACTAGTGTGCATTAGTAATGAACAATAGTTTTCATTAGTAATGAAAACATTTATAAAGCCGTAAAGACTAGGAAAAGCATGAAAAAAGAAGATTTAAGGAGGATTGTAAAACTGCAAAAAGAAGAGCTTTCCTTATTTGAGGAAGGAATACCAAGGGAAGATTTGCCTGAAATAGACATAAGTTTGCCATTTGCCATTATTTTATCAGGCATAAGAAGGTGCGGAAAAAGTACACTTTTAAGGCAGATTATGAAAAAAACAGGGAAGGTCTACTATTTCAACTTTGAAGATTTAAGAATAACGGGGTTTGAAGTTGAAGATTTTGAGGTGCTTAACGACATATTCCATGAAGAATTTGGAGATAGTAACTATTATTTCTTTGATGAAATACAAAACATTCCAAAATGGGAACTATTTGTAAGAAGATTAGTTGATATTAGAAAACACGTAGTAATCACTGGTTCAAATGCCTCTCTGTTGAGCAAGGAGTTAGGAACAAGATTAACTGGAAGGCATTTAACCCATGAACTATTTCCTTTCTCTTTTAAGGAATTTCTAAAAATTGAGAAGAAAGAAGCTAGTGTGGGGTCATTCGAAGAGTATTTTATGGGGGGAGGATTCCCAGAATATTTAAGTGCAGAAAGACCGGATATACTACAAAGTTTACTAAATGATGTTATTGCAAGAGATATTAACGCGAGGCACAAGATAAGGAATCAGAAAAAACTGAAAGAACTTGCAATCTATCTATTAACTAACATTGGCAAACAAATTACCTATAACTCTCTTAAAAAAATGTTTAAACTTGGTTCAGTTAATAGCATTATTTCTTTTATGAGCTATTTTGAGGATGCTTATTTGATATTCACAATACCTCGATTTGATTATTCATATAAAAAAATGCTTGTCAATCCCAAGAAAGTTTATTCAATAGATAATGGAGTATCAATAAATAACTCGGCATCTTTCTTTGATGATAGAGGAAGGCTTTTAGAAAATATGGTTTTCGTTAATTTGAGAAGAAAACATAAAGAAATACTATACTACCAAAATGATAATGAATGCGATTTCATAGCAAAGAACGGAAATAAGATAACTACTGCTATTCAGGTAACTTATGAATTAAATAGCGATAATGAAAAGCGAGAAATAAATGGATTAAAAGAAGCAATGGAAAAGTTTAAATTAAATGAGGGTTTAATTCTGACGTATAATCAGACTGATGAGATTGTTGTTGGGAAAAATAAGGTAAAAGTTATTCCAGTCTGGAAATGGCTTCTTTCTAAGTAAGGGCTAATTGTGTCGGTATTGTCCAGTGCCCTTCGGGGCCATAATACTTTTAATAGAAAATTTCTCGAAAAAAGGCTAGAGGATTATCCTCGTTTTGCCAGAAGAAAAAGAGTTCTATCCATATAAGACAAAAGACCTTCTTGATCTGACTTTTCAAACACGGCATATCTCTTTGGAGTTCTATTGTCTGAGTATTGCTGAGGATTATGGGAAGTGAATATTGCCTGCCCTATTGCTCTGTTTGATTGCTCTGCATAAGGTTCAACTATGTTTCTTAGGAAGTCTGCGCCATTACCATCGTCTAAATTTTCTGCAGAAACTACGAAGTCTATATTTCTGCTCAGCAACTTTTCATGTGCATCTGAAAGATTTGAGGCATTTACTATTGTAGATTTCTCAAGTCCTTTGTAGGACCTTATGGAAGAGTGAACCATAGAAAAAATTTCATGGCTTTGACCTACAACTAATATTGTTGGATTCCTTATATAAGGAAATTCAGTTGGCACTGTTTTTGTGCTTTTTCTATTAGGCATTAATGTTGATGTTGTCATATTATTTTGTTATCAAATGCTATTTTAAATCTTGTGAAAGCAAATTAAAGAGCAGAGTTTTATCTGTAGGACTTCTGCCTCTTTGCTCTGGCTTTAGAGTCCCCAGGCTTTCTGGCTTCCTTTCTTCTTGAGTCTTCTACAATTATGTTTCTATCGTATTTAATGAATGCTTTCTTTAGAACATCTGAACTTGTAATAGCTAAAAGTGTTCTTGCTATAGTTAATCTTGCCGCTTCTATCTGAGATTCTCTTCCTCCTCCAGAAGCGCCTATGTAGAAATCATATTTCAAGGGTTCTCCAAGGACTGATTCATATATTCTTACAGGCTCAGATAATGCGAGCTTGTGGAATAGATTAAGTTCTGTATGCGGTAAATAATTGAAGAAAATTTTTCCAGTTCCAGGTTTAAGTCTAAGCTTTGCTACTGCAGTCTTTCTTTTTCCTGAAAATATTGTTTTTAATAATTTGTCTCCTTCAGCTTTCATTTTTATATCTCCCTGCTCAAGTCACTTAAAGTTGTTGAGCGTCCCTTTGATTCTCTTACTAATGTGACTTTTTTTGCAGCTTCGAATTCTTTTGGAATATTGTTGAAACATCTTACTCTACTAAGAGCAGCTTCTCCTCTTCCTCTTGTGTATCTCAACATTCCTCGAACCATTCTTTTCATTATCTTTTCAGGATGTTTTGGATAGAATGGACCTTTAAGCGAATGCCCTCCTCTTTGTCTCATTTCTCTGAATTCTATAACTGATGTTCCTCTGTTTCCAGTTATTATTGCGTTGTCGCAGTTTACTATTGCTAATGTTTTTCCAAGAAGAGCTTGCTTTGCTGCATAACTTGAAACTCTTCCGGCTGCTGCGCCTCCAGCATCAACTATTATTGTTGGTTTAAATTCATGATTTGTTTTTGCTTTTGTTTTTTCCATGTTATCTTATTAGTTTTATTCCTTGAGCTTTTGGATTTTTCTTTATTTCATCTGCAATTAATGCAAATTCTGACTTTGAATCAGCCAATTTCTTTTTTGCAGATTCGGAGATTCCTAGAGCACATATTCTTATTTTCTTAGTAATGTTTCCTGAAGATAGAACTTTTCCGATTACAATGACTATATCTCCTAGCTTTGTTTGTCTGTCAATTTCCTTTAGATTTACTGAAGAATAATGCTTTGTTGAGTTTGAAACTGCTTGGGCTATGGAATGCCATGCACTTTGCTTCAGTCCAAGTCTAACTGCCTCTATAATCTGAGGATTTGTCTTGCTTCTTGTTCTGTGTTTTATTGTAGTTTTTGATGCTACCATAAATTACTTATTTTACGAGGGTATTTAAATGTAACTGAAGAGAAAGGTTTTTATACCAAAGTGTGTATAAATCGCTATGATAGATGTAAAGAGAAAGGATAGTAAGAAAAAGATAAGGGTAAACATAACTGTAGATAAGGAAGTTCTTGATAAGGCAAAGACGAAGCTGCATTTATTTGGCGGAAAGGTGAGCACTTTATTTAATGCTTATCTTGCGGATTTTGTTGAAAGTATGGACAAAAAAGTTGAGGGAACCCATAAAGAAATTATTGCAAAGCTTGATGAAATGGAAAAAAGAATTGAAAAAGTAGAAAAAGACAAAAACAGAAAAATAGGATAGATGTCTATTTTTGAACTTATAATTTTAATAGCTTATGTTTTATATGCGTTATACAAATATTTATATAGTTTGTCTATCTGAAGAGAAGATGAAAGGCTACACAAACTTAAATTTGAGTTTACTTTTGTTAGCTTTGCTTCTCTTATTATAAAGTAGAGATTTTTATCTCTGCTTTTGAAATACCTCTTATTCAAAAACATGACCAATACACAACAAAACACTGCAATTGAACCGATTTATGTATTTGATACTACGCTTAGAGATGGAGAGCAGGCTCCTGGAAATACAATGTTTGACTGGGAAAAGGCGGAAATAGCTGACTCGCTTACAAAGGCGAAGGTAGATATTATTGAAGCAGGATTTCCCGCTTCTTCAATGGGAGATTTTGAGTCTGTGAATTATGTCTGTAGTAAATTAGCAGAAAAATATGGAAGAGAAATGCCGATTATTGCCGGACTTGCGATGGCAAAAATGGAGCATATTGAAACGGCAGCAAGAGCGCTTGAACCTGCAATAAGAATAGGAAGAGGAAGAATACATACATTTATTGCGAGTTCTGAAATACATGCAGATGTAAAATTAAGAAAAACTCAGGAGGAGATATTGGAAATGGCAAAAAATGCAGTGAGACTTGCAAAAAGTTACACTCCTAATGTTGAATTTTCACCTGAAGATGCTTCAAGGACGGGAATTGATTTTCTTCTTGAAATTACTGAAGCTGCTGCAATTGAAGGTGCAACAACAATAAATATCCCAGATACTGTTGGATATGCAGTTCCTGAAGAATTTGGGGAAATGGTAAGAAGAGTTAAAGAAAGAATTGAAAAATATGGGGTAGTTATATCAACTCACTGCCATAACGATCTTGGAATGGCAGTGGCAAACTCACTCGCAGGATTAATGAATGGCGCGAGACAAGCAGAGGTTGCGATAAATGGAATTGGGGAAAGAGCAGGAAATGCTTCTCTTGAGCAAGTAGTCATGGGCATTAGAACAAGAAAAGATTATTATGGAAGTAAAAAAGGAGTTTACACTCGGTTTGATAATAAATTTATTGGAGAATTAAGCGGACTTGTATCAATGGCAATAGGTTCATGGCCAAGCAGAAATACACCTATTGTCGGGGAAAGTGCATTTTCTCATCAGGCAGGAATACATCAAGATGGAGTATCAAAGGGATTGAATACATATGAAATAATGAGTCCTGAAGATGTTGGATGGGTTGGAGAGAGGTATATTGCAGGAAAACATTCAGGAAAAGCGGGGACTATTGCAGTATTGAAAGACTTGGGATATGAAAATGGAGAACATATAGAAGAAATAAGAGAAAAAGTAAAAGAAATTGCAGTTAGGCAAAAATGCGTGTTTGATAATGATATAAGAAAAATTATAGAAGCATATGGATTAAGGGCGAGAAAACCTATAATTAAATTCGACTTGGATAATGTAGTTTACACGAGAGTTGTTAATCCTGCGATAAGAATGAATCTTTCCTGGAATGATATTGAAAGTATTGTGAAAGGACAGGGAAATGGTCCGATTCATGCAGCATACTCTTCAATAAAAGAATATGTTGGAAATGGAATTGAGCTTCTTAGCTTCAGAATAAATGCTGTGGGTTCTGGAGAAAAGGCGATGGCAGAGTCAAGAGTTACAATAAAAAGAAACGGGAGAAGATATGTTTCTAGGGGAGGACATTCAGATATTGTTGTTGCTGCCATTTCTGCCTATGTAAATGCGATTAATAGAAGTATTGTCGATGAATAATATGAACTTAGCAACTATTTGAAATGATCTAGATTTTTTCCTCTTTGTTGTGCCAATGCTTCAAGTGCTGTTTCTCCGATTTCGTCGCTTACTATTGTTGGTTGGGAAAAATCGTTAACCGTTACCCAAAATCTACTATGTTCTCTGTCTGGCAAAAGTAGATGATCTTTCTCGGAAAATGTTAGTAAAACACCATATCTTGAGCCATTGTTTTCGAAAATCATATCTGAAAAATCCAAGGGGGCGTGTTTACATTTAAGTTCTTTCATAAAATAATCTTTTATCGCTTGACTAATCTGTTCTTGTGAATAATTAGACTCTTGAGAACTAACCGCTCTAAATCTTTCCAGATGTTCTGCTCTTTCTGGCTCTCTTGTCTCATATGTTCCAGGAAATCTTGGTTTAAGATAAGCCATTAGGTTAGTTTTTGCTGATGCCATCTAAATTGCCCCAATTAGAGGTATTTAAACCTTTTTATTTTAAATTTTGAAACATAAGAATGCAGGGAGAAGAGATTATACATACACCTTTAGAAAATATTTTTCTATGATATTCCCAAACTATTATTACTGTCAGATTTAACAGAGTTCACAAATCCTCCGACTATGCAGTCTTTGACTGCAAATGCGGGGAGGAGGATTCGAACCTCCGAAGGCACTAAGCCACAAGATTACTCAACTGAATTTTACATTCTTGAGTCTTGCGCATTTAACCACTTTGCTATCCCCGCATAACTTCAGTTATGAGGGCCCCAAGAGGATACTCTTGCTGCCCGCATTGAAATAATAAAAACAAAAGCTTTTTATACCCTTCTCTTCAAGTAATTGAGAAGACGGCCATAGTATGGATGAAACGCCTGTTCCCATTCCGAACACAGATAGCTAAGCTCTATACGTCGGTTGTGTTAGTCTCCGTCAAGAGGCGAAGCTCCGATGCTGTCTTCTTTTTATTTTAATAAAAAGAAAGGATTATTCTTTATTTTCTTATGAGAACTGTGTTGCATGATTTCTAAAAAGCAACATAGTTATCCCTAGTTGCTTCCCTAATCCGATTATAAACCCAGAATTTCATCTTTGCTTCATGAAACATGTTCTTTTTCTTGCTCGCTCTGACATAT
>Ga0233425_10003319_pt1 | contig 29495 bp, 31 predicted proteins | sample Watercolumn_Towu_2_FD_181712 | JGI IMG/M metagenome (GOLD analysis project Ga0233425, IMG submission 181712) | Freshwater microbial communities from Lake Towuti, South Sulawesi, Indonesia - Watercolumn_Towuti2014_140_MG | ecosystem: Environmental > Aquatic > Freshwater > Lake | place...
TGAATCAGAGGTACTTATTTCTTTTTCCTTTTTTGAGGATGTGTTCTGTTCGTCGTCTATCTTAACACCCAGAAATGTGAGGTTTTCGCAAACCCTTTTTCTGATTTCACTGTTATTTTCTCCTATCCCTGCAGTAAAAACAATTTTGTTGACACCGTTCATTGCAACTGTATATGCCCCTATATATTTATGCACCCTGTGAACAAAAACTTCTATCGCCATCTGGGCATGAATATTATCCGACTTTGCCGCTTTCATAATATCGCGCATATCGTTACTGATGCCTGATATTCCCAGCAACCCGCTGCGTTTATTAAGCAATTCATTAATCCTGCGAACATCCAATTTTTCCTTATCCATTATGTAAAAAACAACCGCCGGATCTATGTCGCCGCATCTTGTACCCATTAAAAGCCCCTCAAGAGGGGTAAATCCCATACTTGTATCTACGGCTTTCCCGTTTTGCGTGGCTGTTATACTGCAGCCATTGCCCAAATGACATGTTATAATTTTTAAATTTTCCAAAGGTTTTCCCATTATCTCCGCAGTTCTATTGACCACATATCTGTGAGATGTCCCGTGAAAACCGTATTTTCTAATGCCGTATTTTTTGTACAACTCATAGGGAAGGCCATAAAGATAGCTCTTTGGCGGCATAGAATAATAATATGCCGTGTCAAAAACCGCCACCTGCTTTATTTCAGGAAGCAGGCGCTGACATGCCATTATACCAGACAAATTTGGGGGATTATGAAGAGGCGCAAGTTCGCTGTACTTATCGATAAGGGAAATAACACGATCATCGACTACCACTGATTCATTTATTTCCTCTCCCCCGTGCACTACCCTATGTCCAACGGCTTTTATCCTAGAGATATTATCTATTACGCCATGTTCAGAATCTGTTAGTGTATCAAGCGTAATTTTCAGCGCTTCTTCGTGATCTTTTACGACAAGCTCTTTTATTATCTCATCTTTTCTCGCAGGAGAGTATCTTAAGATAGCACGTTCCGAACCTATCCGCTCAATAAGTCCCTTCGCCCTGACAACCCCTCTTGGCAACTCAAACAATGTGTATTTTACCGACGAGCTTCCGGAATTAATGACTAACACGGTCATTTCTGCACTCCTGTGCGAAGAAGCATAATAGCGCTAACATTCACAATATCCATCACACTACACCCACGTGAAAGATCACTAACAGGCTTCGCGGAACCCTGGACCAACGGGCCATACGCCTGCGCCTTCGCGAGACGCTCGGTGAGCTTATAACATATATTTCCACTGTTTAGGTCCGGGAATATTAACACGTTCGCCCTTCCCGCTACGGGGCTATCTGAAAGTTTTTTCTTCGCGATCTCGGGGACCAACGCGGCATCCGCCTGCAATTCCCCGTCAATTAAAATATCCGGGGCTTTCTGCTTCACTATTTCCGTCGCTTTAATCACTTTTTCTATAGACCTGTGCTGTGCGCTTCCTTTGGTAGAGAAACTAAGCATCGCAACCCGCGGCTCAGTTTCAAGCAATATTCTGGCAGTATTTGCCGTCGTAATAGCAATATCGGCTAACTGCTCCGCGTTCGGATCCGGCACGCAACCGGCATCAGCGTACAAAAGCGCGCCCTCTTCTCCATACGCACAATCCGGCACAACCATAAGAAAACAACTAGATAATGTCCTATTGGCCGGGCTTAAACCAATGACATGAAGCGCCGCACGAAGAACATTAGCAGTAGTGGCAAGAGAACCGGACACAATAGTATCAATCTCATTTTCCTTCACCATAAACATTCCGTAAAAAATAGGATCCTCCAGTGTCTTTGCCGCCTCCTCCATAGTTATTCCTTTTGACTGCCTGCTTTGAAAATACATCTCTATATATTTCTGACGGTTTGGCGCCTGCATATAATCAACAAATTCAACACCGTCGAGATTTATGAGATTGTCCTTCGCCCTTTTTAATAATTCGTCCGGACTTCCCAAAAGAACAAGTTTCTTTGTAAACTTTTCTTTTATAATAATTTCCGCGGCCTTTAGGACGCGAATATCCTGGGTTTCCGGAAGGACAAGACTAAGGTTGTAACCACGGGCTTTGTTCTTTATTTTATCTATTAGATTCATGTATCACCTCTTGGAAATACGTCAGATTACAGGCATCCTACTCGTAGTATACTACCCTATTTCCAACATCCTATCCACTGCTTTTTTGGCCTTTTCGGCAATCGCTTGAGGAACTTTTACTTCATGCTTCATTTCCTCCAAACACCAAAGGACTTTTTCCAACGTAATCTCTTTCATATTAGGACAAACGGCGAGCTCCGAAACAAGATAAAACTTTTTCATCGGATTTTCTTTTTGAAGACGGTGTATAATACCCATCTCTGTACCCAAAATAAATTCATTTGCCGGACTTTCCTTTACGTACTTCAACATCCCGCTTGTGGAAAACGCCCCGTCAGAAAGCTCTACTACTTCTGTTCTGCACTCTGGATGAACTATCACCTTCGCTTCAGGATGAAGTTTCCTTTCACGCTTCACATCTTCGGCTGACATCCTGACATGTGTAGGACAAAAACCGTCCCATATAATCATTTTTTTGCCTGTTTTTTTAGCCGCGTACTGCCCAAGATGTTTATCTGGCACAAAAATAATTTCTCCCTTATCTTTTAAGTAATCAACGACCTTTACGGCATTAGCGGAAGTACAGCAATAATCCGTCTCTGCCTTCACTTCAGCGCTGGAATTCACATAGGCGACTACAATCGCCCCCGGGTGTTTTCTTTTTAGATCCTTCAACTGCTCCGCGTTTATCATGTCGGCCATAGGGCACCCCGCGTGAAGATCCGGCAATAATATAGTCTTTCCTGGCGACAAAATAGACGCCGTCTCGGCCATAAAAAGCACGCCGCAAAAAACAATCACCTTCGCTTCCAACTTCGCGGCGATCCTGCTCAGTTCAAGCGAATCCCCGCCATAATCCGCGATATCCTGCACTTCAGGCAATTGATAATTGTGCGCCAGAATTACCGCTCCGCGCGTCTTTTTTAATTCCGCTATTTTATCAACAATGGTTTTAGTCTGCATAGGTGTGGCATTATAGTATATCAGCCGTACATAGGCAAGAAAGTTCTTGACAAGAAAGGCATACTTGTAGTATACTGACCCAACTTAAGTTAAGGTAAGTTCGCCTTTAATTTGGCCCTGTGAGGCCAGCAAGGGGGATTTATGAGAAGGCACAAAATTAAATTGTTTCTAAGACTGACCGTTAAGGGATGAGAGATTCCTTTAGCGGTTTTTGTGTTTTTATGGCAAGGATTAACAAATATGGAAACTAAATTTAAATCAAAGATAATGGACAGTCAGGATCTGCATAGAGCGTTGACCAGGATCAGCCATGAAATATTGGAAAGGAATAAGGACTTAAAAAAGCTTGCCATCATAGGCATACAAAGACGAGGGGTACATCTAGCCAATAGGATTCGCGACATTATTAAAAGTATTGAAAAAGTTGAAATTCCTCTTGGAGTACTAGACATAACACTTCATCGCGATGACCTCTTCATAATGATAAAACAACCGATAGTGCAAAAAACCGATATCTCTTTCGATATATCCGGCCGTGACATAATTTTAGTGGATGATGTGCTGTTTTCAGGCAGAACAGTACGGGCGGCGCTGGATGAATTGGTAGATTTCGGCAGGCCGGCAACGATACAGCTGGGGGTATTAATAGACCGGGGACATAGGGAACTTCCAATAAGGCCCGACTATATAGGGAAAAATGTACCAACATCATTGAGTGAAGTAATCAAAGTAAAACTAAAAGAGCTTGATAATGAGGATGAGGTTATCTTAGAAGACATAATATGAACACAACTTGGACGAAAAAGAATTTATTGGGATTGGAGGAATTGAGCGCGGAAGAGATAAATCTTCTGTTGGATACGGCGGATTCTTTTAAGGAAATAAGTACTAGGGCCATTAAAAAGGTACCTGCCCTTAGAGGCAAGACAATTGTAAACCTTTTTTTTGAGCCAAGTACGCGCACAAGAACCTCTTTCGAACTGGCCGCAAAAAGGCTAAGCGCAGACACCGTAAATATCTCGGTAACTACAAGTAGTGTGGTAAAGGGCGAGAGCCTTGTCGATACCGCAAGGAATCTTGAGAGCCTAAAGGCGGATATTATCATAATGCGGCACGGTATAAGCGGAGCTCCATACTTTTTAGCGCGCATGATAGAGGCATCTGTGATAAATGCCGGCGACGGTAGCCATGAACATCCGACGCAGGGTCTTTTAGATTTATACACCATTAAAGAAAGAAAAGGGAAAATAAAGGGATTGAAGGTTGCAATAGTTGGCGATATCCTGCACAGCCGTGTCGCTCGGTCTAATATATGGGGGCTTACAAAGCTTGGAGCCGATGTGACGGTGGTTGGGCCGCCGACACTTATTCCGGTAGAAGCAAAAAGAATGGGTGTGAAGGTTTGCCATAGATTAGAGGATGTGATTGCCGATATTGATGTAATGAATATCTTGCGAATTCAGCGGGAACGCCAGCAAGGAGGGCTTTTCCCGTCGATACGAGAATACTCCGAGTTGTACTGTGTCACTCCGGAAAAATTAGAAAAGGCGAAGAAAGATATAATGATTATGCATCCAGGTCCTATAAACAGAGGGGTTGAAATTTCCAGTGCCGTCGCCGATGGGCCGTATTCGGTTATATTGGATCAGGTGACAAATGGTCTTGCGGTAAGGATGGCTGTGTTGTTTTTGATTGCAGGAACAAAACCAGGGGAAAATTAGAAAATGAAAAAAATTGATGACCAAATCTCACGACCCACCAAGGCGGGTGCCACGAAATCCCAACAAAGAAGTTTATTAATCAAAAACGGCCATGTGATTGATCCCGTTAATAACATTGACGAAAAAATGGATATTTTAGTCCAAGACGGGGAGATTGCCAAATTATCAAAAGATATAAAGGGTGGCGATTCCGAAATTATTGACGCTAAGGACAAATACGTCTGTCCGGGATTTATTGATATGCATGTGCATCTTCGGGAGCCGGGGAGAGAGGACAAAGAGACGATAGAGTCCGGGACAAAAGCGGCCGCGCGCGGCGGATTTACTTGTGTTTTGTGTATGCCAAACACCCAGCCTCCTATCGATAATGAGGGTATAGTTGAATATGTCTATAAACAGGCGCGCGAAAAAGGAAGCGTTAAAGTATATTGCGCGGCTTGTATTACCAAAGGCAGGGCCGGGAAGGAATTAACAGAAATGGAAATGCTCGCGCGCGCGGGCGCGATTGCCTTAACCGACGACGGCGGTTCTGTAGCGGATACACAGATTATGCGAAGGGCGATGGAATATAGCTCTATGTGCAATCTAAGAATTATCGCGCATTCGGAGGATCCGTCTCTAAGCACCGGCGGACAAATGAACGAAGGATATACTTCTACCGTTTTGGGCCTGAAGGGTATTCCCGCCGCGGCTGAAGAATTGATGGTGTACCGCGACATATCCTTATCAAAACTTACAGGAGTCCCTATTCATATCACGCACATAAGTACGAAGGGTACTGTTGAATTAATAAGAAATGCCAAGAAAAGCGGTATTAAAGTAACCTGTGATACAACTCCTCATTATATCGCTTTGACGGAAGAAAGCTTGAAGACATACGACACAAATTTTAAGGTCAATCCGCCTCTGCGGTCAAAGGAAGACGTTGTCTCTATTATAGAAGGCCTTAAGGACGGAACTATTGACGCTATAGCCACGGATCACGCCCCGCACACGGATTATGAGAAAGACTCTGAATTTAATGACGCCCCATGCGGCATGATAGGACTTGAGACCGCCGTTGGGATATGTTTAAACGAATTGGTACAAAAAGGTGTTATTAATATCAGCACATTGGTGTCAAAATTCACAAAAGGCCCGAGAGAGATTTTAAGAATTTCAAATGGCGCCATATTAGAAGGACGAGACGCCGATATCACAATTTTAGATTTAGACAAAGAATGGATAGTAGATAAAAAGAAATTCCAGTCAAAAGCCCGCAATACCCCATTCGACACATGGAAGCTCAAGGGCGCCGCAACAATGACCATAGTTGCTGGGAAAGTCGTACATTCAGAATTTTAATTCGAGCGTAGTAAAGATATTGTTGTAATAATCCTAGCCCCGTTCGCTGATCCACAAATGAGGCATTTAATACCCATCATACTTGTTATAAGGAAGTAAATGAACGCAAAATTTAAAAGTTTTAAGAAAAAAGTAGCATGGGTGATACTTGCGGTATTTCTTTGCCAAAACGTTTCTTGGGCTGGGACGGAAGATAAACTTGCGCCTGTGCCGCATTTGGATGAATTTCAACATGCCTTAGTGCAAGCTATAAACGCGAAAAAAGAAACACAAGGATCCACTAGCGGCGATTTCGGGACAATTGAAGATGTCGAAGGATTTTTACAACAGTTTCTAGATGACGCGGACAAATTAAAATCCGCTATAGAAGTTGTGAAAAGTTGGTTAGTGGAAAGAGGTTCTATTAATCACTTCAAGAACTAACTATGACAGCACATATTGCTGGCTTAGCGTAGGAATGAGACTAGTCGGCAAGGTATTTGCAAAGGTGTAACAAGGATTGAATTGAGTGATAAGGAAGCAAAGCTATTAGGAGAACAGGGATTAGCCGCAAAGATAGAAACAAATAACAAAACAAGTAAAAAGTATTTGATCGTGAATCCATACGCCGAAGAAGCGCCGGAGGATATGAAGGCGTTCAAAGACGCAAGAGACAGGATAGCGAAGTCGGCGTAAAAAGTAGGGGCTAGGTTTTAGGGAAACAAACTACAAACAACCGCCTTTGGGTATGATCCCGAGGGCGGTTTTTTCTATTCTCCGGCATTCTTCCTACTTAAAACAATTGATTACGCGATAAATTTTCCATATAATATGTCCTTACAAAGTGATAATCAAGTTAACATGTTTGTTTGGGGATATCTCTAATGAATTTACCAGCCATATTAACAAAAGCGCAGATTGTGGAAAATAAGGAAATTATTCCGCAAATTTATTTAATGAAATTATATTCTCCGGAACTGGCCAGCCGGGTTATAGCTGGTCAGTTTTTCCACATCAAAGTCGCGGATAGGACAGACCTCCTCCTTCGCAGGCCTTTGAGTGTTTTTAATTATTCGAAGGATAATGTTTCCATGCTCTACGAAGTGGTAGGAAAAGGAACCGCGGTTCTCGCTGAAAAGAGGCCGGGAATAGAACTTGATATCCTAGGTCCTTTGGGCAATGGTTTTAGTATAACACCTGATGTAAAACAAGTGATTTTGGTCAGCGGCGGGATAGGTGTTGCTCCTATATTTTGCTGGGCAAAAGAACTGGTAGACAAAAAAAGGCAAGGCACGGATATTGATATAAAGGTTTTAATCGGAGCCAAAAATAGATACAGGGTTTTATGCGAAGAGGATTTTAAAGGATTGGGTTTAGTGCCTGAAATTGCCACGGATGACGGTTCCGCCGGGCATAACGGCTTTGTAACGGATTTGCTAAAAAGTGATCATTGCTTACCATCGACCATCGACCATCGACCGTCGACCGTAGTTTACGCCTGCGGTCCCAACGCGATGTTAAAAGAAACCGCGAAGGCCTTGAGTGATCACAAAATAAATGGTTACGTTTCCATGGATAGGTGGATGGGATGCGGAATGGGTGTTTGCCTCGGATGCGTGGTGAAGACCACAGACGGGAAATATAAAAGGGCATGTAAAGACGGCCCTGTGTTTAGGGCGGATGAGATAGAGTGGATATGAAACCAGACTTATCTGTTAAAATAGGCGATTTGGAATTAAAGAATCCTGTAATGATGGCCTCGGGGACATTCGGATACGGGGAAGAATATTCGGGTGTCATTGATTTGGAGAAATTGGGCGCCATTGTCGTGAAGGCAGTGACTGTAAATCCCACGTTAGGTAATCGTCCCCCTAGGATTTGGGAGGTTACTGGCGGGATGCTGAATTCCATTGGGCTGCAGAATGAAGGTCTGGAATATTTTATTGAGAAAAAGGTGCCATTTTTAAGAGAACTTAATGTGCCGATTATTGTCAATATCGCGGGTTCTACAGTGAAGGAATACAAGGACCTTGCGGTGCGCCTAAATGAGATCCCGGAAATATCTGCTTTTGAAATAAATATATCTTGTCCAAACGTAAAAGAAGGCGGGATGCAGTTTGGGACAGATCCGAAATGGACAAATACCGTCGTAAAAAATGTTTGCGATGTGACTAAAAAAACTGTAATTACTAAGCTAAGCCCCAATGTCACGGATGTAGTAAAAATAGCGGAGGCGGCGCGTGACGGCGGAAGTGACGCGGTGAGCTTGGTGAATACTTTTAAGGCTATGGCGATTGATGTGAAAAAAAGAAGGCCTGTGCTGTCAACCGTAACGGGCGGGTTAAGCGGGCCATGCATTAAGCCTATTGCGGTAAGGATGGTGTGGGAAGTAGCGTCAAAACTTGGCATTCCTGTTATAGGAATGGGCGGTATTGCGAATGCCGAAGACGCCCTGGAATTTATGATTGCAGGTGCGACGGCGGTACAGATCGGAACAATGACTTTTGTGGACCCAGTGACAGGAATGAATGTAATTAGTGGAATAGAAAAATATTTGAGGGAAGAAATTATAAAAAGTTTAAAGTTGTGATTTGGCAATGCAAAATCATTGGATTGGAGATTAAAAAATGAATTACAACCCTATTATCGTAGCATTGGATGTGCCGACAAAGGAAAAGGCGCTTTGTATTCTGCAGGAATTGAAGGGCCATGTGTCGAATATAAAAATCGGACCGGTTTTATTTACCAGATGCGGCCCGGATATTGTACGCGAAGCGCAAAGAATGGGAATGGATGTTTTTCTGGATCTTAAGCTGTACGATATCCCAAATACCGTCGCCTCTACGGTAACGGCTATGTGTGAATTGGGCATCAAGTTTTTCACAGTACACATTTCCGGAGGCAGGGATATGCTTAGGGCGGCGGTGGAATCTTTGAAAGATGTCAAGCCAAGGCCAAATATATTAGGAGTTACAGTCCTTACTAGCGTTGCCGGAGCGGATAAGGAAGAAATAATCGAACTTGCGAAAATGGCCAAAGAAACATGCCTTAGCGGAGTCATAAGTTCACCTTTGGAGATAAAGGATATTAGGAACGAGGTCGGAAAGGATTTTCTTATCGTAACACCGGGGATTAGGCCAAGCGGTTCTGATACCGGCGATCAGAAACGCATAGCCACTCCAAAGAGCGCCATTAGTGACGGCGCGGATTATATAGTCGTAGGACGGCCGATTATAGACGCTCCAAAACCCGTGGAAGTAGTTAAACAAATCCTATCGGAGATTTCCTCGTTGTAGTTTGCAATTCAATGTGTTAAACTGACTCCAGGAGGGTCATTATGTTTAGAAGTATGACTGGTTACGGCAGAAGTGAAATTAAAGACCTAATACACGGGGAGTTTTTTGTTGAAGTGCAGGGGGTAAATAGAAAATACAGCGATGTTAATATAAATCTGCCTAAGAATTTGCTAGCCCTCGAACCAAAGATAAAAGACGTTATCGCGCAGTTTGTGACACGAGGAAGAATCAATGTTTTTGTAGGACAGACAAAGACTAAAGGAAAACAGGCCGCAAAGATTAATACCAAGGCGGTCAAAGAATATTACGAAGTTCTAAAGAAATTGCAGAGGGATTTAAAAATTAAGGGAGAAATTGATCTTTTGACATTAATGTCAGGGGTCAGAGAATATATTTTAACCGGCGAAGAAGAAACGGATCCTATAAAGATTTATCCGTTAGTAGAACGAGCTCTTAAAGGGGCATTAAAAAATTACCAGTCTATGCGAGAGAAAGAAGGCCACAATCTCGCTAAACTTATAGAAGGTATCTTGCGCGGGATAGAAGGCAGGATCTCGGTAATAGAAAAGGCCGTGCCGAAAATTATAAAAAATTTTAAAAATAGAATAGAAGAAAGAATGAAAGAAATCAGTATTTCTGTCAGCAGTGCCGATGATAGAATTCAGAAAGAGATATCGATGCTTTCGGAGAGAGTAGATATATCAGAGGAGTTGGGGCGGATGGGTTCGCACATTTCGCAATTTAGGGTGCTAATGAAAAAAGACGAGCCGGTCGGAAAGACGTTAGATTTTCTGATACAGGAAATGATGCGGGAAGTGAATACCATGGGGTCGAAGGCGCTCCATACGGATGTCTCATCGAATACAATTTTTATAAAAAGCGACCTAGAGAAAATCAGGGAACAGATTCAAAACATAGAGTAGATTATGTCCAAGGGAAAACTTATAGTTATTTCAGGGCCGTCGGGAAGCGGTAAAACTACTATCTGCGACAAATTGCTTAAACTTTTGCCGGCGATAGAACGCTCAATCTCATTTACAACAAGGAAACCGCGCAGAGGGGAAAAAGACGGCAGTGATTATTTTTTTGTATCAAAAGAGGAATTTAGGAAAAGGATTAAAGAAAGCCTTTTTTTGGAGCATGCCCTTGTGTTTGATAATTTCTACGGCACCAGCAAAAATTGGGTAATGGATAAGGTTGAGGAAGGAAAAGACGTTCTTTTAAGCATCGATGTGCAGGGCGCGCAACAGATAAGAAAAAATTACAACAAAGCTGTTTTTATATTTTTAATGCCTCCTTCAATGAAGGTCCTAGAGGAACGGCTCAAAAAAAGGGCCACAGACGATGATAGGGAAATAGAGAAACGGCTTGAGATTGCTAAGGAAGAAATGGCACTGGTAAATCAGTATGATTATGTGGTTATAAACGATAGAGTGGATGAGGCAGTGGATAAAATAAAAGTTATAATCGGGAAAAAACATGAAAAGTAAACATATAGTAATCGGTGTGACCGGCTCTATCGCGGCTTATAAGGCCGCGGAACTTACAAGCCGGCTGAAACAGAAAGGCGCCGATGTATTTGTCGTCATGACGGAAAACGCCACGAAACTTATAGGCCCCGCGACCTTCCGCGCATTAACCGGAAATCCTGTAGTCTGTAAGATGTTTGCCGAAGAAGATCTGTATCACAGTATTCCGCATGTGAACCTTGCTGATTGGATGGATGTTTTGGCAATTGTCCCGGCGACCGCGAATATTATCGGGAAGATAGCGCATGGCATAGCGGATGACGCCCTATCAACCCTAGCGATTTCTACGGATAAGCCGATAGTTATAGCCCCTGCGATGAATAATAAAATGTGGGAACAAAAAGTCGTTCAGGAAAATTCAAACATTCTTTCAAAGCGCTGTTGCCACATTATCGAACCTGAAACCGGTTTTCTTGCCTGCGGGTATACTGGGAAAGGTAGATTAGCTGACCTCGATACGATAATTAAAAAAATCGATAAATTGCTATGAATTTTCTAATTACCGCCGGCCCCACAAGAGAATATATTGACCCAGTCAGATTTATTTCAAACGCCAGTTCGGGGCGACAGGGCGTGGCCATTGCCGAGGAAGCGGCAAAAAACGGACATGCTGTTGTGCTCATTATGGGTCCCTGCCCCGCGATACCGGCAAAAAACATCAATGTCATAAATATTACTTCGGCCGAAGAAATGTTTAAAAACATTCTGTATTATCGAAACTGGGCTGATGTTTTAATAATGACGGCCGCTGTTTGTGACTGGAGGGCGTCTTCTAAGAGCGGCAAAAAAATAAAAAAAACCAAGAAAACTATCGCAATAAAATTGAAGCAAAATCCGGACATTTTGGCCGCAATCGGAAAATTAAAAAGAGAAGGAAAAACAAAACCGGATCTTACAATGGTTGGTTTTTCCGTTGATACAGGTAACATTATTGAAGACGCTATCAATAAACTCAAGAGGAAGTCTCTAGACTTAATAATCGCTAATCCAGTCGTAAGCATAAATTCCGAGTTCACAAAGTCCATTATGATAGATAAATCAGGCGAAGTAGTAAAACTACCGCACATGAGAAAAAATGAGCTCGCCAAGCGCCTAATCTCATTGATATACCGAAAAAAGATTGGACAGTCGTTCAATAAAAATCCTAATTAAGAAATGCCACCATAATCTTGGTTTGGCATATACATCCATAGCAAATTATACTATAATAAAATCATCGCTTTTCGTGCGGGCTTCTTACCGCAGAGACATGAAGTTTCACGAAGTTTTCATATGTTTTTCTTGGTGCCTTAGTGCCTTCGTGGCAAAAAAAAGTTATTTCTATGCTACCATACGAAATAATAGCGAAAAAACGCGACGGATTTCGACTGACTGAATCGGAAATTGAATTCATGGTTTCCGGTTTCAACAACAATCATATACCGCCTTATCAAATGTCCGCATTTCTAATGGCGGCCTACCTAAAAGGGTTGGATAAAAAAGAAACCCTTGAAATGACACGCTCAATGCTTGAGAGCGGAAAAATAATGAATTTTTCTTCGCTCGAGAAACCTGTTATAGATAAACACAGCACGGGTGGTGTGGGAGACAAAGTCAGCATTGTGCTCGCGCCTTTAGCGGCATGCGGAGGATTAATTGTACCGATGGCGTGCGGAAGGGGACTAGGGCACACAGGCGGCACAGTAGATAAACTCGAGTCAATCCCCGGATTTAACACGCAGATATCTTCCGCCAATCTAAAAAAACAAATCGAAAAGATCGGGGTTGCCATAATAGGCCAAACTCCGGAATTGGCGCCTGCCGACGGAAAAATGTACGCTTTGAGGGATGTGACCGGCACTGTGGAAAGTATTGAGCTAACGAGCGCGAGCATCATGAGCAAAAAACTCGCTGAGGGAATAGATGGGCTTGTGCTGGATGTAAAAGTAGGAAGCGGCGCCTTTATGAAAACAAGAGAACACGCGGAGAAGCTCGCGCGCACGATGATAGATATCGGCACGGGTATGGGGAAAAAGGTTACTGCAATCATTACCGACATGAATCAGCCGCTAGGAACTACCGCCGGAAATATTCTTGAAATAAAAGAATGCATAGACGTGTTGAAAAACAAAGGCCCGGCAGACACAAAAGAAATCACCCTTATATTAACCGGCCACATGTTCTATATCGCCGGCAAGGTAAAAACCCCCACTGAAGGAAAATTATTAGCCAAAACTCTTTTAGAAAACGGTTCCGCCTATGACAAATTTATTGAAATCGTCAAACTTCAGGACGGAGATACGTCTTTTATTGAAAATCCATCAAAATTTCCTCAGGCAAAAAAGAAGATCGAAATTAAGGCGGCAAAATCAGGATATATCTCAAAAATGGAAACACAGCAGTTGGGAATCGCCTGCAATTCTCTCGGAGCCGGGAGAATCACTCTAGAAACACCGATAGACTTTACCGCCGGCATAGTTTTCCTGCGTAAAATCGGGAATAAAGTAAAAAAGGGCGAGCCAATAGCCGTGGCTCACACAAATATTAAAGAACATGAGGATATTATTTTAAGGGTACAAGACGCCATTACAATCACAGGCACTAAACCAAAGGTGCCGTCATTGGTGCATAGAGTGATATAAGGTAATGGTTGCGGTTAGGAAGCCCTAACTAAAAGACATAGAACTATGGATTTAAGTGATTTTCAACGTAAGGCTGTTATATTGATTTTTATTTCAATACTCGCCGGAAGCATCCTTCTCGCTAGGAAAGAACCGTCCAAGGATCACAAAGAAAAAGAAATCGCCGCCCCGGCGCAGAATGCGACAACACCGCTCGCCCCTATATCAGACAAAATCGATATCAACACCGCCGATGCCGCAACACTCACACAACTACCGGGGATAGGCCCTGCTCTTGCCGGAGAAATAGTAAGTTACCGCGCGCAGAATGGAAATTTCGCCGCCGCTGAAGATCTCTTAAGTGTCCGCGGAATTGGTGAAAAAAAGCTAGAAAGAATAAAAGAAAAAATAAGTTTACCTTCCAAAAGAGTGGTCACACAAAACACATCTGCCACGAATCTAAGCATCTCCACGGACAAAAATATTCCGCCACAACCTGATATAGATCAATATGGCAGAATTAATCTCAATACCGCCACATCGGAACAATTACAGACAATACCACGCATCGGCCCCAAAATCGCGGCGGCAATAATCGAATATAGAAATAAGCAAAGCGGGTTTAAAAAGCTTGATGAATTACTTAATGTCCCGAATATCGGAGAGAAAAAACTTACGACAATCAAAGAGTATGCCTATCTGGAAACTGATAACACCTCTTGCCCGTCAACTAAGACTTTAGCATCGGGCAGTTACGTTGAATCGGCATCTGGCGAAAGTAAATGTTACGATTCCAGAAAAGACCCCAATATAAAATGCCCGCATTGCGGCGAATATTTTTGGGAATCCGGAAACAGAAAACAGTCCTATATACGTTGTCCGCATTGCATGAATTTATTGAATAAAAAGGAAAATAATTAGGCAAATATTGTGCCAAAAAAAATAACAGTTTTTGGAAACATTTTAGTAATTATCCTCCTAGCCGTATCGGCGTTTGTCTGGTACAGAGTCTTGCATGTATATTCCCAGCCACCCGAAACTCCGGAACTAACTGTAGCATTTTTAAATGTCGGACAAGGTGACAGTATTTTTATTAAGACACCGAGCAATAAGCACATACTTATAGACGGTGGAACTATTCCTAAAGAATGGAGCAATTTCAATGCGGGAGCGAAAGTAGTAGTCCCATATCTTCAAGCAAAATCAATATGCACGCTGGATATTGTTATAGGTACACATCCCGACCTAGACCACATAGGCGGGCTATTGGCGGTCTTACAGACACTGAAAGTGAATAAATTTATCGACGCCGGCACCATCTCAACTACGCAGACTTACCAGGAATTACTGAATTTAATCGACAAGAAACACATTAAATACATTATCGCGAAACCGGGATTTATTGACATAGATCCGGCAATAAAACTTGAAATACTTTCACCGATAAATGAAGTTTTTAAAGAAGATTCAAATAATAATTCCATTGTACTTCGATTGGAGTATAATAAAGTCAGCTTCTTACTCACAGCAGACATAGGAGTTGCCGCCGAAAAGTACTATATTCAGAAATACGGGGATCATTTGAGATCCGACATAATGAAAATCGCACACCATGGAGGGAAAAATTCTACATCCGTGGAACTTTTAAATTGCGCTCTACCGAGTGCAGCAATAATTTCAGTCGGAAAAAACAATCCCTTCGGCCATCCCTCTAAGGAAGTGCTTGATAAACTTAAAAATTTGGGAACAACAGTGTATAGAACGGATAAATTGGGTACAATAATAATTAGAACCGACGGAGAAAAGTATAGGATATTTAAAGAGTGCTGAAGAACTGAAGGCTGAAGAGCTGAAGTAGAATACTTTGACTTCATAGCTTCAGCCGTACGCCTTCAGCGCTGTGGAGGTCACAATGACTGACAAAGCATTAATGAAATTAGCAAAACAAGCGTATAAAAAGGCCTACTCGCCGTATTCCAATGTGAAAGTTGGAGCCGCGATTCTTTGCGTAAACGGTAAAGTATTTACCGGTTGCAATATCGAAAACGCGTCTTACGGGCTCACCGTGTGCGCAGAGAGAACGGCCGTGCTAAAAGCTGTTTCCTCCGGTCAAACAAGGTTCGTAAAAATTGCTATCGCCAGCGACCAAAAGAGGGAATTCAGTCCATGCGGGGCATGCAGACAGGTCTTGTCGGAGTTTAACCATGATATTGCCGTTATTTGGCAAGATGCCGATGGAAAGATAAAAACTCAAACATTGAGCCATCTTTTGCCTTTTGCCTTTAAAAAATTTGACAGGAACAATATTGCGGTAGCATGAATACTCATAGAGTTATCCTCATAATTTTAGACAGCCTTGGCGTTGGGGAATTACCCGATGCCGCGAAATACGACGACACCGGAAGCGACACACTCGGAAATATCGCGCGTGCTATAGGCACACTTGAACTCCCAAACCTTATGAAAATGGGATTGGCTAACATCATTCCGCTAAACAACACAGTCCCGGCACAAAATCCAACCGCATGTTTCGGCAAGATGGCGGAACAGTCAAAAGGAAAAGACACTATAACCGGACATTGGGAGCTCATGGGAATTATCACAAAAACCCCTTTCCCGACGTTTCCGTACGGATTCCCCGTAGAAATAATAGACGCCTTTGAAAAAATAGTCGGAAAAAAAGTGCTAGGGAATAAGCCCGCCTCAGGAACAGAAATTATAGCCGAGCTCGGCGAACAACATTTAAAAACCGGTTATCCTATTGTGTACACATCGGCTGATAGCGTGTTTCAGATCGCCGCGCATGAAGAGATCATACCGGTAGAAAAACTTTATATGTTTTGCGAAATAGCGCGAAGACTATTAGTTCCTCCGCATAACGCTGCCAGAGTTATCGCAAGGCCTTTTGTCGGCAAACCCGGCTCCTTTAAAAGGACTTTTTCAAGAAAAGATTTTTCCATACCTCCGTCAGAAAAAACTATTTTGGACACGATAAACAGCACCTTAGGTATCGGAAAGATATGGGACATTTTCGCCGGACACGGCATTACAAACAGCATCCACACTGCCAATAACGAAGAGAGCACTAAGGCAACAATCGACGCGATTAGAAGCGATACATCACATAAACTTATCTTCACCAATCTCGTCGATTTTGATATGCTTTATGGACACAGAAATGACGTTTACGGATACTATAAGGCGTTGCAAGAATTTGATACGTTTGTTTCGTTAATAATTTCTTCACTTAAAGATAACGATATATTTATAATTACAGCGGATCACGGCTGTGACCCTACAACTCCTAGCACTGATCATTCACGTGAATACGTCCCTTTGTTAATTTATGGTAATACCGTTAAAAAGGGCGTCGAACTTGGAACACGCAACAGTTTCAGCGACCTGGCTCAAACTCTGGCCGAATTATGGTGTTTCCCAAGAATAAAAAACGGGGAAAGTTTTTTGAAAGACATATTATGACACTCTGCGACTTATATTACAAATTTGAGGACAAGTGGCTGGCTCCATACGCCCAACACACAAAAAACTCCAAGGGCAGAGAGTATCCTGAGCCGGAGCACCCCAGCCGCTCCGCTTACCAAAGAGACAGAGACCGGATCATACATTCACGCGCGTTTAGAAGAATGGAATATAAAACTCAAGTTTTTATCATTCACGAGGGTGATCATTATAGGACCCGTCTCACACACACTATGGAAGTTGCGACTATATCCAGGAGCATCGCTCGAGCCTTGCGTCTCAACGAAGACCTAGCAGAGGCAATCTCTTTGGCACATGACGTCGGGCATCCGCCTTTTGGGCATTCGGGAGAAAAAGCCCTTCATGAAGTCATGGAGCCTTACGGCGGTTTTGAACATAACAGCCAAGGCCTTCGCATAGTCGAAGAGTTGGAGACAAAATATCCGGATTTTCAAGGTCTTAACCTCACGTGGGAAGTGCGCGAAGGTCTCGCTAAACATAAAAGCACTTACGACAAACCGTCTTTGAACAAATTTGATCCGAATAAAAGACCCACGCTGGAAGCGCAAATAGTGAATATTGCGGATGAAATTGCTTACAACACCCATGACCTTGACGACGGACTTGAATCAGGATTAATAACATTCGAAGACCTTACAGATATTTCCGTTTGGAACGACGCCTACGAAAATGTGACGAGCAAATATTCCAAAGCAAATGACGAAGTTAAGCGCTATTATACAATCCGCTCTATTATAGATTGTCTAGTGATGGACGTTAACAGTGTCGCTCAGAACAACTTAAAAAATCACGGTATAAAATCCATTAATGACGTAAAAAATGCGCCTACGGACATTATCGCGTTCAGCCCTGACTTGGCGGACAAAAACAAACTGTTAAAAGATTTTCTTTACGACAATCTTTACACTCATTATCAGGTTAACCGGATGAACCACAAATCATACATCATAGTTAAAGAGTTATTTAAGACGTATCTCAACAACCCAAAGCTCCTTTCTCCGAGCACCAGGTCAAAGTTAAAAAAATATCCGATTGAACGCGTTATATGCGACTACATCGCCGGAATGACAGACCGCTACGCGTTTCAAGAACATAAAAAATTGTGTGACGTATGGGACAACATATAAGGAGGTGCGTATGCGCACAGGTTTATTTGTGGTGGTATTAGCGATAGTATGCGCTTTTACCGCGAGCATGGTTTACGCGGACATGCAGGGGGACATCGACCGCGCGGCAACTATCATCAATGAATTTAAGCAGATGCCGGAACAAAGCATTCCCCCAGCAGTTTTGGAAAAAGCCCAAGGGCTGGCCATTATCACCATAGGAAAAGGGGGATTCATACTTAGCGCTAGAGGAGGCGGCGGTGTTTTACTCGTGAAAACCGCGACCGGTTGGTCCGCGCCGTCATCAGTTGTCGTAGGAGGAGCGGGACTAGGATTTCAGATCGGGGCCGATGTTACTGATTTTGTTTTTGTCCTTAATTCTCCAATGGCAGTTGACGCGTTTAGAAAAGGCGGCAATGTCACAATCGGCGGCAATCTGAATGCCACCGCAGGCCCGATAGGGAGAGCCGCAGAAGCTGACATCGGAACGAGTGCAATATTCGCTTACTCCAGAAGCAAAGGCCTATTCGCCGGAGTGTCAGCCGAAGGAACAGTCCTTGCCGAAGGAAAGAAAACCAATGAATTGTTTTACGGACGTCCTATAACAGCCGAAGAAGTCTTAAGCGGCACTGTCCCGCCGCCTGCATCGGCCAGCGCTCTTTATTCCGCGCTGTCAGCCTATGTGGTAAAAGGCGAAGCCGTTACTACTACTACAACTACCACTACATCAGCCGCGCCAGCCACAGCGGCAACCACAAAATAGCATTCTTAACAAAAAAGGACGGCCTGACGCAATGTCAGGTTGTCCTTTTGCTTTTTCTAACATTCTAAAATAGAATTTCCAAACCCGCGGTGACTCCGCGAAAAAGCACATCGTAATCGGAATTCACGCCGAGCGCGTACACGGTAGCCGGAGCAATTGTATAGGTCTCCTGTATTTGTCCGGGCGCCAGAGCGACGCCTGCGAGCCAGAGTAACTCATAGCCGAGCTTCAGTGTAATCACACTAGTAACCTGATATTTGCACTCTAATCCGGCTTCACAAACAAATGCGGCTTGGTTAGTCGAGACATCCGTTTTATGCACTACCTTTTCAAGACTGACCCCGGTTGACTCTGACGCATGATTGCAATACCCTCCTATCTTTATCAGTCCATCAATCGAAAAGCGGCCACGCTCGAATAATTTCCCGTCCGCACCTATCTGTAAACCATAGAGATTGTTTCCTGACTTGTCCAGAAAAATCCTGAGTTTGGAAAAAGACTCCGGGGGCCTTCATTACAAGCCAGTTCGGTGGATTATCCGGGCCAATAGATTTGGCAGAGTCCCAGTCGCCTACGCGAAAAAACGACAATGACAGATCGTAGTTGGAGTCAATTCGATAAGCCGCATTCAGTCTAACGCCGGGAGAAAAACCTTGATAGTGTATTTTTTCATTTTTTCTTTACACCCCCTTGTTTAATAAACCATTATCCCCGCATATCCGACAACAGAACCGTAATCCCCGGAGGTATCCCCGCTGGTCTTGTAGTCGATGAGACTTGCTTCTTTTGCGCCCAACAGCTTCGCGGCAATGAGCATAATTGATACCGGACCGTAACCGCACATTGTGATTTTGTGCTTAGCAATATTTTCTAGCAATTCTTTTTCGTTAAGCTTCAAAATTTTGTCTATTGCTAATTTATCTTTTTTGGTCGCGCTCTCATGCGGCTCATAATGCGTCATGTCGGAGCTTGCCACAATTAGACAATCTTTCGCGTAATGATTCATCGCTAGCGCGATTGCCTCACCGATTTTATTGTATTCCCTCCCTCCGATTACTATCGGAACTATTTGTATATCAGGCCTAAAATATTGTAAAAACGGCACCTGCACCTCGAGGGAATGTTCATATGCGTGAGAAATATTGTCTTCCGCAATCAGCGGACAAACCTTCATTATTGCATTTGCCAAGGCATTTTCTATCTCTACCTCACCCAAAGGTGTTTTCCATTTCCCTTGACTCATAATCCCGTACGGCTCGCCCATACCTGTATGGTTCGGTCCTAAAATTATCGCAGTCCCTGGTATTTCAATATTCGAATAAACCTGCCCAGCTACGGAACCGGAATAAACATACCCGGCGTGAGGACTAACAATACCAAGCACCTTTTTTTTTCTCCGCACGGGTACCGTCATTTCTTTAAGCATCCCGCACAGATCCCTTTCTATCCCGGGGTAAAACTGTCCGGCAACAGCCGGTTTTCTTATTTGCATCTTACTAATCTCCCTCGCTCTTCAGCTCTTTTCACACTTTCCACCACGTGGGTTCGTTAAATTTCGCTATACGAAGTTTATCTTTCCTGTCAACGCACATCAATCTAAAATTTGTTACGGGATATATGGAAATTTCTCTCAATTCCTTCGGTTTTTGGAAATGCCCTTCCGAATATTTCGGACAATCGGCGCGCTCCGGATATTCACAACGGGACTCGTCAATACATTCATCGCAGCTAGACGCTACCCACTTTTCAATAGGATGCAGATGTACTGCGTAAACCGTATTGTTGTAAAAATAATAAAACCGGCCGTAATACCATTTGTGGCATCGGCGCTCTAGTTCGGTAGATTTGTAATAAAGACGGGCTCCCCTCGCGTGGACAAGCTTGACAAGCCTTTTGTCTAACTCTGTGTTCCCGGAAAAAATCCACAGTCCGTAAATTCCTTTATAGGAATAATACGCGATCTTCTTTCGAAATTCCAGGATATCTAAACTGGAGGACGGACATTCTATCGCAACTTCTTTCCCTTGACTGTTTTTTAAGAATATATCGGCAATCCGATCTCCTATCGGATACTCAATCGCAATATCTTTGCATAACGCGGAATTCACTAATGTCTGATATATTACCTTCTTCATCAATTTTCAAAGGGCACCAATATATTTTAAAAGTTATTTCTCCAGCCCCAATTTAACAAGCGCCGCCTTTGCGGCTTCCTGCTCGGCCCTCTTCTTGCTGGTGCCTTTTCCAAAACCGTGGATCTCTTTATTAAATACAACTGCCACTTCGTAGATTTTATTATGGCTCGGGCCCCTTTCAGCGACCACGTCGTACATGGGAATACATCCAAATTCAGTCTGCGTATAATGTTGTAGCCTATTTTTAAAACTCCCTAGCACCTCATTTTCAGGAATATTATCAAACCTTTTTTCATACAAACGGTGCACAAATACGCGTGCCACTTTTATTCCGCCGTCCAAATATATCGCCCCTATTACCGCCTCAAGGGCGTTACTTAGTATTGAAGGCCTCATTCTAGTGGTCCCGCGCTCATCACCTTTTCCAAGAACCAAATATTCACCCAAATCAAATTCTTTCGCGATTTCAGCCAACACAGGTTCGCTCACGAAGGAGCTTTTCATAATTGACAATTTACCTTCTTCAAACATGGGAAATTTCTTATACAAATATTCCGCCATTAAAAGCCCTAGAACCGAATCCCCCAAAAACTCTAGTGTTTCATTGCTTTTAGTTTCTAACTGCGGATTTTCGTTTACGTAAGAGGTGTGCGTAAGGGCTTCTCTTATATGGTTTTGCTTTTTAAATTTATAATGAAGTTTTTTTTGAAGCTCTTTAATCTTTATTTTGTATTTGTCGCCTTTTGAAAATAATCCAAGAATCATAAATTATTTTTTCACCAGATTCGTCTCAATTTGTTTATTAATCACATACTTTATTATCAAGTCTTTGTCATTGGTATTCATTTTTATAAACTTTATTCCAAGCGCCCATCTTTTAGGAAACAAATGCCACCAGCTTAAATTCATGCTAGACCAACGCGCTTCACCCAAAACATTTATTTTGTGCTGATAATCCGGAAGATAAAACTCCAAACTAAATTTCGTTTTCTTCGACAACAGTTTCCGTACGGCAAAAATAGACATCGGAGCGGTTAGAAGACAGATACCGCCGCCGCTAATATTTTGAGATGTTCCGGATTTTTTAGGATCGGGCAAAGGATTAGGCACTGAATACTGAACAATGTCGTAAGAAATAGGAAATTCCTGTCCAAAACGCTCGTACTCACGCTGTTCGACGCCCATAACTGCCTCCGTTATTTCAGTATATCAATTATTCTTTCTTCATGACCGATTGTCATTAGATGAACACCATGACAAATTGAACGCAATTCGTTAATCTGACCACGCGCTATCTCTATACCTGCCTTAAGAGGATCCAGCGCTCCTTCTAATTTTTTAATAATATCATCCGGGACATGAACGCCTGGAACATTATCATTCAAGAAAAGGGCCATCTTCACGGATTTTACCAACAAAACCCCGGCAATTATTTTAACAGGAAATTCTTTCGCGTACTCCATAAATCCGGCAAATTTTTCCATTTCAAATATTACCTGTGTCTGAAAAAACCGCGCACCTGAGGCTATCTTTCTCTCAAAACTCAACCGGTGAGGAGCAGGCGGCTCCGCGCAGGGATTCATCGCGGCTCCTATAAAAAAGTCCGTTTTCGCGTTAAGTTTTTTCCCGGAAAGATCCAAACCATCGTTCAGGCTCATCATAGCTTTTATAAGAAGAGTACTGTCCAAATCATAAACACCTTTTGCGTGTATATGATCTCCCTCGCTGACATAATCACCCGTCAATGCCAGAACATTACTTATACCAAAACCGGCCGCGCCCAATAGATCAGACTGGATCCCAATCCTATTTCGATCCCGGCATGTAAATTGCAATATCGGGTCAAGACCTTCTTCCTGAGCAATTCGCGCTCCGGCTAAGGCGCACATCCTCATAATAGCGCGCTGATTATCCGTAATATTTACCGCGTCCACAAGCCCTTTCATTAGTCTCGCCTTTTCCCTAAAGACCGTCATATCAGGCCCCTTCGGAGGACAAAGTTCCGCGGTAACAACAAATTCATTTTTTAATAGCTTTTCTCTAAAGTTATTCATTTTGTCATCAAATACTAAATTTTACGCTTCCGTCTTTGCTCCCCTTTTCATCTTTGAATAATCCTTAGCTTTTATTACTTTCCGCCTTTCTTCCGGACACACAAACATCGCGTCATATATCTTAACCCACACACAATCATCGTTTTTATCTACCTCGCATTTACCTTTATCCATACCGCCGCATGGACCGTTCAAAACACCCTTCGGACACATTGTAATAGGACAATATCCCATCGTTTCACCTAAGATACATTCTCCACAAAGAGAACATCTCCCGGCAAATTGGCCCAGCCGTATTGTATTCCCTACAGAAACAGTGTCATTCGAAGGATAAATCGCGATTTCTACTGATTCCCTGACGGCACTAACACCCGCGCCGCACGCCATAACCAGCACCGCATCGGAAGATTTTAGCCCTGCATCGACACTTCGTAAATCCCTTTTAACAAGCGGGATATGGCACGTCTCGTCGGGCACAATCCATCCGGTCACGTTTTTACCGTGCTTCTCTAAAAACTCCTTCATCCTCTGGACATCTTCCTTCCCGCCGGTTTTACACTGCTCCGCGCAGCTCCCGCACCCGACTATAAAAACATTTTTCCGCCCGCCAAGTAATTTTAAAATATCTTCGTTTGATTTTTGTTTTGTGATAATCATTTATTTTACCCCGCCGCTTCTTTTATCCTGTCCGACGATACAATTTGCTATATATTTCGCGGACTGCACTGTGTTATACATAAGCATTGCAATCGTCATTGGCCCTACTCCGCCGGGAACCTTTGTTATATAGCCCGCGACATCTTTAACGCTTTCAAAATGCACATCACCAAAAAGTTTCTCTCCGACACGATTCATGCCGACATCGATCACTACAGCGCCTTCTTTCACCATGTCTCCTTTTAAAAACTCCGCCTGTCCTATGGCCATCACCAAAATATCACCCTGTTTTGTTATTTCCTTCAAATTGTTGCTGTTTGAATGACATATTGTAACAGTGGCATTCGCAAAAGACTTCTTCTGAACTAAAAGTGCCGCAAGTGGTTTTCCGACGATATTACTCCGCCCCACTATCACAACGTGCTTCCCCGCGATCTCAATACCGCTTCTCGCTAACAGATGTTGTACTCCAAGCGGAGTACAGGGCACAAATCTCTCATCGCCGGCTAAAAGCTTTCCCATATTTTCCGGATGAAAACCGTCAACGTCTTTATATGGAGAGACAGCTCTTTGAATTTCATATACGGGAATCCCCGACGGCAGAGGAAGTTGAATCAAAAGTCCGTGTATTCTAGGATTGGCATTCAAACTATCTATTAGTTTAAGAACTTCTCTCTCCGTTGATGAGGCCATTAACCGATACTCTTCGCTATAAATTCCGATCTGCGCGCACATCTTGGTTTTGTTTTTCACATACACTAAAGACGCCGGATTTTCGCCAACCAAAATTACCGCAAGCCCCGGAATAACCTCATACTTCGTTTTAAGCATATGAATGTCGGATTCCAGTTCTTTATAAATCTGCGCCGCTATTGTCTTACCATCAATTATTTTTGCGCTCATAAAAATACCTCACAATTAAAATAACCCCGTTATATTCCCATGTTCATCAATATCAACCCTCGTACCGGCGGGAACACTCGGCAATCCAGGCATTGTGCTTATTTCTCCGAGAATCGGATAAAGATATCCCGCTCCAACCGCCGCTTTTATTTCACGCACATGTATCCTAAAGCCTTCGGGCCTGCCTTTTAAATTCGGATCCTCAGATAAAGACAGATGTGTTTTTGCCATACATATCGGCAATTTATCAAAACCGCATTTTGTGTACTGTTCAATCTGTTTCTCTGCCTGAATCGAGTAATCGATCTTCCCCGCGCCGTAAAATTTTTTCGCGATAGTTTCTATTTTATGCTTTATCGGCGTCTCCAATTGGTATAAATGATTGAACCTGCTTTTTTTATGCGCCGCGGAATCAATCGCCTTAGCTAATTCCAATCCGCCCGCTCCGCCTTCTTTATAAACACTGCTTTCGACACACGCGTACGCGCCGGCCTCTTCGGCAATTTTCTTTACTAAATTTATTTCTTTTTGCGTATCGGCCTCATGCCTATTAATCGCGACAACCACCGGCACGCCGAAACTTATAACATTTTCTATGTGTTTCTCTAAATTTCCGGCGCCTTCTTTTATCGCCTGAATATTTTCTTCCGTCAATCTTTTATCTAGCGGCTTCCCGGGCAACACATCAAATTTACCGCTGTGCATCTTTAGAGCCCTTGCCGTAGTAACTAAAACAAACGCGTCAGGTTTTAGTCCGCTGTATCTGCATTTAATATTTACAAATTTTTCCGCTCCGCAATCCGCTCCAAATCCGGTTTCCGTCACCACATAATCGGCCAATCGCAGGCCGACATAATCCGCGATAATTGAGCTACTACCGTGCGCGATATTAGCAAACGGCCCGGCATGGACAAGAACTGGAGTATTCTCTAGTGTCTGCATTAAATTCGGGCGGATACTGTCAATAAGCACGGCGGCCATAGCCCCCGCACATTTCAAATGTTCGCTCGTAACGGGATTACCGTCGTAATCATGGCCAATCACAATTCGCCCCAGCCGCGCGCGCAAATCTTTTATATCCGTCGCAAGCGCGAGTATTGCCATTATCTCGCTCGCCGCGGTAATATCGAATCCGGTCTCGTGAGGATATCCGTCAATCCTACCTCCAAGCCCGGTAACCATATTTCTTAGAACCCTGTCACTGACATCAAGGGCGCGCCGCCATGTTACCGTAAAAGGATCAATTCTGAGTTTATTGTATTTTAAAATCGAGTTATCTATAAAAGCGGCCAAAAGATTTGTCGCGAAACCCACCGCGTGAAAATCTCCGGTTAAATGCATATTCAATTTTTCCATCGGGACAACCTGAGAGTATCCGCTCCCAGCCCCGCCGCCTTTTATACCAAATAATGGCCCCATAGAAGGTTGTCTTATCGTTGACACAGCACGCTTGCCGAGACGATTCAACGCCATTGAAAGTCCTATTGTGGTAACAGTTTTTCCTTCACCCAGAGGAGTAGGATTTACGGCAGTAACGGCAATGTATTTTGCCTTGTTATGAATGGAGTAATCTTTCATTACATCCAAAGAAATTTTCGCTATATACTTTCCGTATGGCTCAAGGTAATCAGAATTTAGGCCCAGATATTTCTCCGCTACTTCTCTTATCGGGATCAATTTTGCCGACTGCGCGATCTCTAGATTAGACAACATTTGTGCCTCCATAAATAAGGCTTAATGCCTCGGCGCGTGTGGTCCTGTCATCCCTAAATACACCTTTTACCGCGCTAGTTTTTGTTATAGTTCCCGGCTTTTGAACTCCACGCATTGAAATACAATTCCCAGAAACCGCTATCCTTCCGTTACGGCGCACAACTACAGCACCCATAGGAACAGTAACACAATAAACCATTCCTTCATATCTTACAATAGACCTATGTCTGGGTTCCAACATGCCATAACCTTTTATCCCCGCGCCATTTTTTCTTTTATTAACCCTATTTTCTAAACGGGCGCAATTGTCATAATACTGGACGGAACCTCCTATACCTAATTTAATAAAGATTTCTTGCATATCTTCTATAAGGCGCTTTGATTTAGAAACATAGTGCCACTTTAAAGGATTGTGTTTATATCTATGCCCGTCTCCTTTACCATACCATTCAAGGAATAATTCAAGCTGATTCCTAGTAGCATTTCTAATATCCCTCGGAACAAACTTATCACCTGACTTTCTAAAGACTGCTAAATCCCTGTGTAGAAATTTATCACATATTATAAATTGTTTAACTCCACTTTTCTTATTTCCTATTCCTTCCCACCAATTCCAAGGCAATCGGTTAAACAATTTACGAATATTTCTGGCAACTTCGCCCTCTTTTTGACTAACAACAACCATATATCCTTTTTTATTTGGTTTAATATAGGTACATCCTTCACTTAACCAAATACCCATAAAACGACAGTAATCATCGCCGCCCAATAAACGTCCGCCAAGTTTTTTTCTTTTTATAGACACTCCAGACCACGAACACGATTGTGGAATAATATATTTTCCTGTCTTTGGAATCAAACTAGCAGGCATGATTTTCCATTTTTGTTTACCTTTATAAAATTGCCATTCGCTCTGAATAATCATCCTATGGTCAGGCGTCACCAGCATATCTATGCAATCAGACTTATACCGATGCATATCTCCTTTGTAGTAATATCCAACTTTTGCCAACGGTTCGGAAAAAGTAAGCTCTAGTGTTTCCGTATTTACTTGGGCTACTAATTCATCTTTTAAATCACTAAATTTTTTCCACCCCATATTTGTGAATATTTCTGTTTTTTCGTCATAACAAAGATGTTCTGCTTCTAAAATCACAATCACACCAAGAGGTTTTAAAACCTCCATCAATGTATCCGCTATCTCAACAGTTAATCTCTCCTGTACCTGCAGGCGCCTGCTCAGAGTATCCACTACTCGCACAAGTTTGCTTAAGCCCGTGACCCTGCCGTCTTTCGGGAGATATCCAACGTGCGCCTTACCCACAAAAGGAACCATATGATGTTCACAAATGGAATAAAGAGGAATATCCCTTATAAGAACTATTTCGTCATATTCCGCGTGCTGAATTTTAATTTCTTTTTTTACGTTTTTTCTGATGCCACCCAATATTTCTTCATACATTTCAGCAACGCGGGCAGGAGTCCTTTTCAATCCTTCCCTATCAGGATTTTCTCCTATCGCTATCAAAATATCACGTATTGCCTTCTCTATTTTCTTTTTGTTCATAGCTTTTCTTCAGCCTTCAGTCCTTCAGCGCTTTCCTTCTCACAATAAATCACTACTATTTTCTTTGTGCCAAATTCCATCGAACAGAGGCTTTCGCCCTGTTCATCCAGATAAACAACCGATTTCCCGTTTGTCCAAAGAGGCATTCCCTCTATCGGCTCAATTTTCCCGTCTATTGTAACAAGGCTAAGGCCTTTTGACCAGTCTTCTCCGCTGTTAACCGGTTTGCCGACAACACACCCTCCGAGGCAGGAATTCCGAGAAAACGGGACCTTGAAATCATAACCCGTCGGCCCGTACCACAGTGATATTTTTTTTGAACTCAAATCACATTTATATATCTTCCCTTCCGAACTTAAAATGATAGAGTTTTTATTAATAAAATCAAAAAAATCCTCGTCTTTCCGAAATCCACCCTCATAAATAACATTTTCGGACCAGTCATCAATATCCACAATGGAAAGAACCCCTTCAAAATTCCCTTCCGCGCTGTCATTTTTTGGAATTATAACCATGACTGAACCCCCGTCAGGTAACCATTTATAATCATAATATACTCTCTTAGCGAGCAAAAATGACTTCGCTGTGGATAATTCGTAAATATAAAGATCCCCGAAACTTCCGCAAGTTTCAGCGGAAACAACATAGCTTATTTTATCACCCGAAGAAGAAATGTGGCATATGCTATCCGCCTCCTCCATCACTGTGCTAATTGTTCCGTCCTTAAAAATATTAAGAGCCGACCTGCCCCCTTCTATTTTCTCGGCAAAAACAAGGCCTTTATCGCACCATGCGACAGAGCTAATTTCAGTGTTATTATCCACAACTTTTCGAAATACAGCTTTACCCAGATCTGTTATGTAGATTTTATTGTCTATACACAATGCAATATCCCCGGCGCCATTAACACTCACCATTTCCTTTATCGCCGAATCAAACGAAATATCTATACAGCCGGTCAAAAAAAACAAGAAAACCACAGAAAGGAATAAGTTTATCTTCATTTACCCCTCACACTAAAACAATTACACGGGCATTTTTTGACGGCATTCTCCAGCAGTTTTTTTAAATCCAGCCCTTCCTTCCAATGAATTTCAGGTAGATTACCGCCCATTGTAATCACCTCTTGCGACGAGACCTCGGGTTTTACACATATACCGCATGCAATGCACCCGACACTGCACGCGTCTTTTACTTTTTTACCTTTATCACGCGAAACACACGCAAGATAAACGGCTTGATTAAACGAGGTCAGTTCTATTATTTTTCTGGGGCACGCGGCAACACACTTTCCGCAGGCCGTACATCTATCTTCATTAACCACCGGGATACCGTCCGCCCCCATATCTATCGCGTCAAAAGGGCAAACCTTCACGCAATTCCCGTGGCCAAGGCAGCCATAAGCGCACATCTTGTGCCCACCGGCAATTAGCTGTGCCGCAGAACAATCTTTTATTCCCGTATAAACAAATTTCTTCTTCGCTTTATCCTTACCGCCTTTACACCTTACTATTGCAATCCTTTTGTGGTTTTTGGCATTATCA
>Ga0233425_10003320_pt1 | contig 29493 bp, 17 predicted proteins | sample Watercolumn_Towu_2_FD_181712 | JGI IMG/M metagenome (GOLD analysis project Ga0233425, IMG submission 181712) | Freshwater microbial communities from Lake Towuti, South Sulawesi, Indonesia - Watercolumn_Towuti2014_140_MG | ecosystem: Environmental > Aquatic > Freshwater > Lake | place...
GTCGCGATCTGTCGAGAACGTGCCGTTATTTTACCTGATCCACCCTCACTAAGACCTACAAATCCACCTCACCGGCTAGGGCAGAAAGTCCGACAGACTCCTAGGGAAGCCCTGAAATAAATCCGTCCTGGATTTCTCAACGCCTGCCACCGGCAAACGCGGTTTCCCGGTGGCTCACAAAATCAGCGGCTTGCAGCCGCCGATTTTGGCGGTGAATCCCTGCTCCGCGGGAACCGCCGAATCAATCAGCGGTTCCCTATCGAACCGGCGCCTCCCGGAGGCTGCCGCGAACCGCGAGACTGCCGGAATCGCTGGGTTGCAGGCGGGCCAGCCAGGCCGACAGGGGTTTGCGGCTGATGTCCAGCAGCGGTTGTGGCAGCAGCCCGAAACCCAGAATCGGCAGGACGGCAAGGACGGCGATCGCCAACTCTCGCCTTCGCAGGTCGCAGAACCCGGTTCGCGGTGAATGGCCGACAGGACCGAGCATGGTCTTGCGGAAGAAGGTCAGGAAGGCGGCGGCGCCGAGGATCGCAGCGGCCAGTGCGGCCAGGCCCAGCCCGGCGTGGCGGTGAAACGTTCCGAGCAGGATCAGGTGTTCCGCCGCAAAGCCGCCGGTACCGGGCACGCCCATGCCAGCCAGTCCGGCCAGGAACAGAAACGAGGCGAGCAGCGGCAACTGGCGCGCGCAGCCGCCCAGGTGGGCCAGGTGGGTCGAGCCGAAGCGCGCTTGCAGGAAGCCCGCCAGCAGGAAAGCGCCGCCGGTGGCGACGCTGAAGTTCAGCAATTGCAGGACGGCGCCCTGCACCCCCTGCAGTTCGAAGGTGGATATGCCCAGCAGTACCAGACCGACGTGGCTGACGCTGGAATAGGCCAGCATCCCGCGCAGGTTGCCTTGCCGCATCGCGAGCAGCGCCCCGTATACGGCACCGGTGATGCCGAGCGCTGCCAGGATGCGGTAGTGGCTTTGGGCCGCCTGCGGTGCCAGCGGGATGGCGAAACGCAGGATGCCGTAGAGTCCCAGCTTCAGACCCGATAGAAGGGCGGTGACGGCGATCGGCCCTTCCAGGGCGACGATAGGCAGCCAGACATGGAACGGGAAGAGCGGCGCCTTGGTGGCAAAGCCGAACAGCAGCAGCAGGAAGATGATCCCCTGGAGCCGGGTCGGGACCGGGGTTTCCAGCAATTCCGGGAAATCGAAGCTGAGGCCGGCCAGGCCGATGACGCCGCTGTGGTCGGAATGGTTCAGGGCCAACAGGGAAAAGCCCAGCAGCAGCAAGGTACCGCCTCCCAGCATGATGAGCGTGTACTTGACGGCGGCGTGGCGGCGCTGGGGACCGATGCCCCAGAGTGCGACGAGGAGGAAAGTGGGGGGCAGGGTCAGCTCCCAGAACAGGAAGAACAGTCCCAGATCCAGCGCGCAGAAGACGCCGACGGTAAACCCCTGCAGCGCCAGCAGCAGGGCGAAATAGAGACCGTGCAGGCGACCGACCGTGTGCCACGAGGCCAGCACGGCGAGCAGCCCGAGCAGGGCGGTGAAGGGCAGGAAGGGCGCGGAGATGCCGTCGATACCGAGCTGGTAGTGGAGGTTCAGCGGGGCGATCCAGGGATGCCGTTCCGGCCAAAGGAATCCGGGCTGCGAGAAGTCCGAGTGGAACATCACGGTCACCGCCAGCAACAGCTCCGTTGCCGCAATCAGCAGGGCGCTGCGACGGACAGCAGCGGGCCGTCGCAGCAGGGTGAGCGGCATGCCGCAGGCGATCGGCAGCCAGATCAGCAGACTCAGAACGGGCAGGGAATGGAAGATCACGCAGGCAGCCTCAATTCCGTTCCGGCGTCGAGCCAACCCGTTGTGCCAGATGCACCAGGGTGGCGTCGACGATTTCCAGCCAGGGCTTGGTATAGAAGCCGACACCCAGCATCACCGCGCACAGGGTTCCTACCAGTGTCACTTCCGGGATGCTCAGGCGGATGGTTTCGGGCGCCAGGATGCGTTCGCGGCGGCGGGCCAGAAACGCCCGCTGGAAAGCCCACAGCAGGAAGGCGGCGGAGGCCACGCTGCCGGTTGCCACCACCACCGCCAAACCCCAGTGGTGGGTCTCGATGGCGCTTTCCAGCACCAGGTGCGCGGCATCGAAGCCGGGGGTGCCGGGCATGGCCATGGTGGTCAGTGCCGCCAGCAAAAAGGTCAGGCCCAGCAGCGGCAAAGAGTCGAACATGCCCCCGAGGCGCGGCAACTGGGTGGTGCCGGTGCAGCGGTAGAGCACGCCGGTCACGAACAGCAGACCGGCGCCGGCCACGCCGAAATTGACCGCCAGCAGCAGGCTGCCGCGCATGCCGTCGAGACTCAGGCAAAATACCCCGATCACCAGCAAGGCGGCGTGGCTGATGGCGGCGAAGGCGAGGAGGCGGCGCAAGTTGATCTGCATCAGCGCCATCAGTGCGCCGTAGGCCATGCCGGCGATCGCCAGTACCACCACGAAGCGCTTCCATTCCTGGGCGGCTTCCGGCAATAGCGGCAGGACGAAGCGCAGCAGTGCGTAGATGCCTACCTTGAGACCGACCAGATAGACGCACAGCGTCGCCAGAGGGCCGTGTTGCGCCACGTTCGGCAGCCAGGCGTGGAACGGGAAGAAGGCCAGGCGTACCGCCAGCCCGTAAAAGAGCAGCACGAACACCAGCGATTGACGCCCGGGCTCGAGCGGCGTGGCCATCAGTTGCTCTAGGGCGAAGCTCCAGTCGCCGGTCACCGATGCGTGGTGCCAGCCGATGATGAGCACCGCCGCCAGCATCAGGAGGAGTCCTCCCGTCATATCCTGCAGGTAGCGGCGCAGGGCCGGCAGGCGTCCGCCGCTCAGGCTCCAGCGATTGAGGATGAAAGTGCCGGGGATGAGTTCCAGTCCGCAGACGATCCAGAATTCCAGCAGATCGATGCTGAGGAAGAGGCCTGTCAGCACCGCCTGGAAGGCGAATACGCTGGCGACGTAGATGCCTGCGGGGCGCTCGTGGACGATTTCGCCGTAGAGGATGACCAGCAGCGTCAATAGCGAGGTGAGCACCAGGAACAGGATGCCGATGCCGTCGACCCCCAGATGGTAGGCCAGGAACGGAGTAACCGGGATGTGCTCGACCCACTGGAAAGCGGCAGTATCGAGGCGAAAGGTCAGCAACAGATGGACCGTCACCAGCAGCTGCAGGAGCGAGCCGCACATCCCCACCGCGAAGGCCTGGCGCGGGGTGCGGGCGAGCCAGGCCGTGCCCATGCTCAGCAGGGGGAGGGCGACGGTCAGGCTCAGCCAGGGGAATTGCGCCATGGATCAAAGCACCTGGAGGAGGGTGATGAGGATTAGCAGCACCGTGTAGCGGGGCCGGTTGAGTAGCCGTTCCAGGTGGTTCAGGCGGTTGCCGAGGCGGCGTCCGGAGCGGACCAGGCGGTCGCCGGCCCCCCGCAGTAGAAGCTTGTCCTCGAACCACTGCAGGGTCTCCGCCAGCCGGGCGATGAGGCGGCCGGCGAGGCCGCTGGCACTAATGGCGGCCGCACCGTTCCGCTCCGCGGCACCGCCGTCGGTCGGGCTGCCGAACGCCGGCACCACCACCACCGCCTCGAGGATCTGGGCATCGCGGCTGATCTGCTGTACCGGCTTGACCGCCAGCCAGTCGATGAGGGATTCCAGCCACAGCCGCTGCAGCGTGGCCAGGTAAAGGAAGCGGCTGCGCGCCAGCCAGCGGTGTGGCGGCGGCGTGGGGATGCCGCGGATCTGGTGCATCAGCCCGGGCGCGGCGAGGAACTGATAGGCCCGCAGGGAAGAATGGGCGAGCAGGTGCCACAGTGCCAGGTCCCACCAGCCCAGTCCCACTTCGGCGAAGATCAGGCCGACCTGGGCGACCGTCGCGAAGATCAGGGCGGACTTCACGTCGCTCTGGGCCAGTCCGCACAGCCAGCCGTAGCCGGCGCTGAGCAGTCCGGTGGCGAGCAGCAGGTGCATGGCCAGGGGATTGGCGCCGAAGACCGGCTCCAGCCGCAGCACCAGAAAGGCCCCGGCGTGGACCAGGAGGGCGCCGTAGAACACCGCGCTGGAGGGGGTCGGTCCCTCGATGGCGCGGGCCAGCCAGGGGGTGAATGGAACCTGTGCCGACTTGGCCAGGGCCGCCGTCAGAAAGGCTGTCGCCAGCACGGTGGATTTCACCGTCCCCAGCAATGGCGCCACGCTGCCGATCCGCTCCCATTCCAGTCCGCCGGCCCAGCCGAAGGAAAGAAAGATGCCCACCAGAAAGCCGGCGTCGCCGATACGGTTGGTGACGAAGGCGCGGGTGGCGTTGGCCGCGGCGTTGGGGCGATCGTAGGCATAGGCGATGAGCAAATAGGAGCAGACCCCCGCCAGTTCCCAGCCGACGAAGGCCAACGCCACGTTGCCGGCCAGCGCCAGCAGCAGCATGGCGCCGGCGAACAGGCTCAGTACCAGGAAGAAGCGGTGGTAGCCCGGTTCCCGGTGCATGTAGTTGACCGCGAAACGCTGGGTCAGCAGAGCCAGCACGGCGACCAGCAGGGTCATGGACAGACCGGTGCGGTCCGGCTGGAAGCCCAGACCGATGCGGTAGGCGCCGCTTTCCAGCCAGGTGCCGGAGAGGATCTGGTCGGGCAGGCGGTCGTCCGCCCGCAACCACGCGGCGGTGGCCGCCAGTACCAGGGAAAGCGCCGTCCCGCCGAGGACGATGCCGGCGGTGAGTCTCTCGTCCTTTTCGCCACCGATATGCCCCGACACCAGGCCGGTGGCGACGGTGGCCGCGGCGGCGATGGGGGCCAGCGGGATCAGCCCGACCCAGTCAGCGGCCATGGCCGACCTCCGGGCCTGGATCGATCAGTGCCGGTGGCAGCGGGCCGCTGTGGCCGCGGTACCAGTCGGCGGAACGGGCGACCCGCGGCAGCTCTGCGGGGTCCGGCTGCCACGGCCGGAAGCCGTGTTCCGGCTCGAACACGCTGAGGGCGCCGCTGTCGGGGTCGACGGCGCTGAGCAGGATCCAGCCGTTGCCGATCAGTTCCCGCAATGGCGGCTGGCGCTGGTAGATGGCCGTCAGGGTTTCCCGGCGCGCCTCCACGATCACCTGCAGGCGCATGGCCTCGTGAATCTCGATCATCTGCCTTGGCAGTCCGGTGCGCAGATCGCTGCAGCTCCCCTCCATCACCGCGAACAGACCGGTGACGTTGTGCGGCACCTTGGTGCCGCAGCCGAAGCGGTCGTTGTCCACGGTGGAGAAGTAATATTCCAGGTTGATGCCGGCACCCACCGGGCCGGCGGCCAGCAGGATGCCCTCGAGGATGGTTCCGTCGGCGTCGATGGTGGGGTCGTAGGAAATCAGAAACACCCGCCGGTCGAGAAAGCAGCCCCGCGTTACCGCACGCCGGCCGATCAGCGCCGCGGCGTTGGTGGCATGTCCCAGTTCCGGCCGCGCCTGACTGAAGTCGGTGGCACGGGCCTGCATGTGGCGCAGCGCCGTCGTCCCGACGGGGTCGCGCGGTGCCGAGGCGAGCCGGCGGCAGCGCTCGTGGGCGGAGCGTTGCAGGGCCTCGGTCAGATCGGCCTGCAAGGCCTGCAGCGGACCATCGAGGGCGGCCGGTAGCAGGTCGCGGTCGAACCACAGCCAGTCCTCGTCGCAGGTGTTGTGCTCGGAGCCGAGGAACCAGGTGTCGGCGGGGATCTCGATGCCGCGCCGGGCCACCAGTTCCCGCACCGCCGGGCGGTTGGCCATGGCGGCGAAGGCGCGGGCATTGGGCCCGCCGTGGCGGCCGGAACAGGCGCCGCAGTCGTAGGCGGCGAGGTGGGGATTGTTCTGGCTCTGCGACCCGTGGCCGGCGATCACCACCAGTGGCGCGAATCCGGAAGTCAGGCCGATGATGCGGAGGAAGGCCGTGACCCGGTCCGCCTGTTCCGGATCGGTGAAGCCGAGGCGCGGCCGTTCCGGCGTCGCCGCCGGGCTGTCGGCGGGAGCATCGAGGTGAAGGCGGGTGGCCAGTTCCGGGACTAGCGCCCGCCGCACTCGGTCGGTGGCCCGCGCCTGCCACAGCGGGTCGATGATCTTGGCGGCCAGATTCAGCAGTACCGCCGGCGCCGCCACGTCGATCAGGACCAGCGAGCTCAGCAGATGGCGGCGCAGCCCTTGGTGGAACAAGCGCGACAGCCTGCCCGCCAGCCACCGGCCGCGTTGCCGCGGGCGGCCGTCGGCCCCTTCTGCGGCCCGTTCCAGCACCTCGTGCGCCGGCGTCACCACCACCGGACAGAGCGGCGTGACCTCGGTGTCGTCCAGGCCGCGCCAGTTCATCGGCACCCCGAAAAAGCCGGCGGCTCCGAAGGTCACCAGATCCGGATTGATCTCTTCCAGATGGCGGCGGATGCTCTCCTCGCGGTCGTCCATGCAGAACACCACCTGGGCCGGCGGCCGCCGTCCGGGGGAGCGCCAGCGCCCCTGGTTGGCGGCGAGGGCGGCGAAGACCTGGTTGCGGTAATGGCGCTCGTAGGCGCACAGCCAGATGAAACCGCGCTGCTGCGGCGACAGCCGGTCGACGCCCTGCAGCAGCGCTTCCACCTGTACCCGCGTCAGCCGCCGCACCGCCGCGCCGTCCAGACCTAGGTGCTGCGCCAGCCGGAACCAGCGCCAGCCGCTGCCGTGGGCGGTATGCGTTCCGTTGCCGGCGGCGGATTCGCGCCAGGCGGCGAGGGTGTCGGCCAGGCTGCGCCATTCCTGGTGATGGTGGCGCTCGGTCCAGCCCAGCTGGGCGAGGTGCTGGATCTCCTGGGTCAGATATTCCGGCAGCGTGCCGGAAGACAGCGCGTCGCGGACGTACAGCTCGGACTGATTGGCGGTGAAGTAGCGGCGTAGCGCCGGCAGGCTGGCGTCGATGCCCCAGGTCTCGCCGCACAGCCGCTCCGCCGCCAGCGCTTCGAGGGTCAGCCGCAGGGCCAGAAAGTCGGTGAGCCGAACCGGGCTTTCGCGGTTCGCCCGATATTCCGGATGGTGCTGGCGCCAGTTGATCATGCCCGCCCAGCCGGGAATCTCCAGCACTGCCCGCTCCAGATAGCCGGGCCAGTGGGACGGCGCCAGGCCCATGCGCTGCAGGCAGTGGATGATGGCATCGAGGGGCTGGCCCGGCAGTTGCCGCAGCAGGGCCCGCTGCCGCGGCAGGTCGGCGGGTTCGCGGCCGATGTCGAGGGGAGCGCAGCGCCGCCAGGCGGCGAACAGCCCCTCGCCGCGGTCCGGCGAGCGCCACGCCGCCAAGCCCTCGTCCAGATGGGAGGAACAGTAGCGGATCAGCGCCGGCCGGATCCGTTCCAGCAGGTCGTGACCGCTGAGCCGGCGCAGCAGTTCCCGCAACGTCGCGCCGTCGCCCACCTCCGCCAGCATCTTCTCCAGCCGCTGTTGCGCGGCATGGCGGACGCGGTGGTGCAGGTCCGGGCGGATTCGGCACAAATCGTCCGTCAGCCGTTGCAGCGGCGGGCCGAATTCGGCGGTGAGATTCTCCGCCGCCGCCACCTCCGCTTCCGCCAGCACTCCGGCGTCCGGCCGGGCTGCCACGGGGATGCCCAAAGACTCCTGGCAGGCGTACCATAGCCCGGCGACCCGCTCGGCTTCGCACCCTTGCTGCAGCGCCTCGTCTCGGACCGCAGCCGGCAGGTCGGGCTGGAGCCGGGTGAAGGCTGCGGATTCCGCCATTTGCCAGGCATGCTGGGCCGGAGTCAGGCCGCGGAAGCCGTATACCAGGCTGAGCCGGTCCAGTTCCCGGTGCGAGACCGCCAAACCGGTTTCCTTCAGCGGGTCGCGGTCCGCCGTGCTGCCGCCGTGGGCGCTCAGGGATTCGGCCAGATCAGCGGCATCGATCCGGCCGGCGGCGTAGAGGCGGCGGAATTCGTCCTCCGCAAGGTAGCCGCGGATGCCGGTGCGCCGTTCGGCCTCCGCCAGGGCGGCGGTGAAATCCAGATGCTGATAGCCGTGCAGCGTGTTGTGATGGACGAAATTGAGGATCGGCGCCTGCCCTGGCAGCAGATGGTCCAGGTGCTCGATGACCTGCAGCAGGAAGGGACGCAGATCGGCGCTCGCGGGATCGGGAATCGGGGCGGATGCCATCGGCGGTTGGCGCGGAGAAGAAGGACGGTTGCGGCGACGGGCGATCGGCCCGCGCGCGGCCGGCGGCAGCCAGGATAACACGGCTGTGACCGGCCCGGAATGTGTCTCTGCGCCATGGGTCGCCCGAGCGGCCGGGCGCGCGACGCCATCACCCATCCACAGCACCAGGGCGAACATGAGCAAACTGACCATGATTTCGAGTGGCCCTCAGGGTCCGGCCCAAGCCCGGGATTTCCTGGATTTCTATCAACGTCTGCGCAGCCGCCTCGATCTGCAGGCCGCTGATGCGCCGGTAGCGGGCGGCCCGCTGCGGTCCTTGGTCGGCACCCTGGCGCTGTTGCCGGACCTGTTCCACCTCGGCGTGCGGCTGCTGTTCGACCCGCAGGTGCCCACCGAGAACAAGGGCGCCCTGCTGGCGGTGCTGGTCTATGTCATGTCCCCCATCGACCTCATCCCCGACGTTCTTCCGATCAGCGGCTGGGTCGACGATCTGGTGGTGATGGTCATCGGGCTCAACAAGTTCCTGGAGACCGAGAGTCCCGCGGTGCGCGTTGCCATTCGCCGCCACTGGGCTGGTACCGGTGAGGTGATCGCAGTCGTCCAGCACGTCCTGGCCATTGCCGACGGCGCCATCGAATTTCTGCCGAAGAAGCTGATGCGCATGATGAAGGACATATTCCGCGGCTGAATCGCACGCTCACACCTCGAACTGCGCCCCCAGTTCGATGACCCGGTCGGGCGGGATGTCGAAGAACTGGATGGGGGACGAAGTATTGCGGAACATGAGGAGAAAAAGCCGTTCCTGCCACGGGTTGAGGTCGGGGCGGTCGGAGCGGATCAGAGTCTCCCGGCCGATGAAAAAGGAAGTCTGGCGGAGATCCACGTCCAGCCCCTGGCTGTGGCACAGACTCAGGATCTCGGGCACATTGGGGGTCTCCATGAAGCCGTATTTCGCCGTGACCCGGTAAAATCCCTGCTCCATCCTGTCCACCTCTACCCTTTCCCCTTCCACCAGATAGGGCACGTCTTCGGTGATGACGGTGAGCAGCACCACCCGGTCGTGCAACACCTGGTTATGCCGGAAGTTCTGTTGCAGGGCGTGGGGCATGCTGATGTGGCGTGCCGTCATGAACACCGCCGTGCCCGGCACCCGGGCCAGGGGAGGATTGTCCGGCAGTTCGGCGATGAAGCCGGTGAGGGACACGGCCGCCTTCTGCAGGCGGTGGAACAAGACCTCGCGGCCGCGGCGCCAGGTAGACATCACCAGGAACAGCAGGGCGCCGAGTATCAACGGAAACCAGCCACCTTGAGGGATTTTCAGCAGATTGGCGGTAAAGAACGCGGTGTCGACGACCAAGAAGGTACCGACCAGCAGCCCCGCCCAGCGGACTGGCCATTTCCAGGTATCCAAGGCGACGATCCAGGCCAGCAGGGTCGTCACGATCATGGTCCCGGTTACGGCGATTCCATACGCGGCTGCCAGATCTCCAGACGACCCGAAGCTGATCACGGTTGCGGTGACGATCAGCAGCAAAGTTCGGTTCAAGGCGGGAACGAAAATCTGTCCCTTGGCCGTCGAAGACGTATGAATCGTCTTCAGGCGGGGAATGTAATCCATGCGCATGGCTTGGCTGGTGATGGAAAAGGCACCGGAGATTACCGCTTGGGATGCAATCACGGTTGCGACCGTGGCTAGCGCGATCATTGGGTACATCAAGTTGGTTGGGACCAGCAAATAGAACGGGTTCTGAATGGCGGAGGGATCGCGCAGGATTAGCGCACCCTGGCCGAAGTAGTTGACCACTAGTGCGGGAAACACCATGGAGAACCAGGCTACCTGGATGGGCCGTCTGCCGAAATGGCCCATGTCGGCATACAGCGCTTCGGCACCGGTCAGGGCCAGCACCACCGCGCCGAGAGCGAGAAAAGCATGGACCCCGTGGAGACGGCAGAACTCGAAGCCATAGATCGGGTTCAGTGCCCGCAGCACGACGGGGTTCTGTTCGATACTCTGCCAACCAAAAAAAGCCAGTGCGGCGAACCAGAGGCACATGATTGGGCCGAAGGCCAGCCCGACCCGCGCCGTGCCGTGTCTCTGAAACAGGAACAGACCGACTAGGACGCTGACCGATGTCGCTACGACGTAAGTGGACAGGGCCGGCGCAGCTACCTGAAGACCTTCCACCGCGCTCAGGACGGAAATGGCGGGGGTGATGACGCCATCGCCGTAAAATAGTGCAGTTCCGAAAAGCCCCAAGGCGATTACCAGGTTTCGCTGACTCTGGCGGTGTCGCCGCCGCAGAGCCAAGGCCATCAGCGCCATGATTCCCCCCTCGCCGCGGTTGCTGGCGCTCATGACGAAAGAGACATACTTGATGGAGATCACAAAAACCAGTGCCCAGAAAATCAGGGACAGAATGCCCAGGACATTGGCCGGCGTCGCTGACACCGCGTGCGAACCGTTGAAGATTTCCTTCATGGTGTAGAGCGGGCTGGTGCCGACGTCGCCGTAAACCACGCCGATGGCGCCGACGGCCAGGGGAATCAGCTTGCCTGAGGAAGGATCGGAACTCATGGGGTCGGTCCGGTAGCGCAGAAGCGGAAGGGGGCAGGAACGGACAGGAGGGCCGCAAGCGGCAGGCATAGTGTATCAGCGACGGTCCCACCGGAAGCAATTCCGGCGCGCCACGTCAAAGATCGGGCTCACCCAACGCGAGCTGGCGACCGGTGATACCGGTGGCGGGCGGCGCCGTTGCCACCGCTTTCCCGCTCAATTGAAACCGGCCGAGCGCGTGGGATTATAATGGAAAGCATCGAGAATCCGGGCCGCCAGGGCCCGGCCCATCCGACATCGCAAAGCCCCGGTAGCTCAGTAGGATAGAGCGTCCCCCTCCTAAGGGGAAGGTCGTACGTTCGAATCGTATCCGGGGCACCATTTGTTCAATCTGCTGGATCTTGCCTACTCTTGCGGACATGTCAGGGGTTACCAAAGGGGGCTCTTCAGAAAAATGGGGTCTCTCCATGCAAAACCAAACCCCATCTGTCCGAACCGGCCGGGGCACGTTCCGGCCGAATCGTCCTAGCACCGCACGACTTGCCCCGACCAACACGAGCTCGCCGCCCGCTGGGGTCTCTCCGTTAAGACCCTTCGCCGCTGGCGTCAGGAGCAACTCGGCCCGGTATTCTGCAAACTGGGAGCCCAAGTCACCTATCGGATCTCCGAATTCGAGGCCTTCGAGCGCCGCGTGTCGCGCTACATGACCTCGGCTGCTTGCCAGCACATCGTCCGCCATCCCGCCAGTGGCTCGTTGCGTTATGCCCACGAACTCGACTTGCCCGATCTGTGGTAGTGGCCGACCAAACGTCATCCCTGCTTGCTGTTCTAAGTAGAGCGAGACGATCACACCGATGTCTGGGGTGTTCTACATGGAGAACGTGACATTCCTACCTGGCTTCGCGGCGAGTCTTGAAAGCCGTTGTCTCCGCCGTCCAAAGCCATAAGCCACGGGGGAAAACACTTTCGCCGATCTGGCGCCGGAAGCGCTGCAAGACCTCGTCGACGAGGCATCGAAGGCCGTTGCCGTTGAGATGCGGAAGCCGCTCTCCAGCGCTCCCCGGAAAGCCCCCTGATCCGGTGTTATCTCTCTTTTCGCCCTGCCCACACCTCGTCGAGTCGCTTGATCGACACTGGATAGGGAGTTCGTAGCGCCTGGGCAAAAAGGGAGACGCGCAACTCTTCCAGCATCCAGCGATAGTTGTCCCGCTCCGGCGTCAGCGCCCGATTCCTGCCTTGCTGGACCCAGGTCCAATACTCTTGCCATGGCTTGGCGAGTTCTGCCAGTTGCCGGAGGTCGCGCTGCGGATCCTGCGCAGATTTTTCGATTCGGTAGAGCAGGGCCTTCAAATAGCGGGGGAATTCCTTCAATGCCGGATAGGGGGTCAGGGCGACGAAACCAGGCCGGATCAGTCGGCCCAACTGGTCTTCCATGTCGGCGGTAGCGGCGCCGGCGGGGCGGGACTGGATCTTCGCGGCGGCTTCCGTGTGCAGCAGCAAGATGTCGTTGACTAGCGTGCCGACCGTATTGGCCACCGTCACCACTTCGCCGCGGCCCTGAACCAGACGCTGCTGGAACGCGGCGGCCGTGCGGATGTCGGGCCGTCCGTCCAGATAGAGCGCAGTCATGACGCGGTCGACGGTGTCGTCGCGGAGATCGTGTTGGGCGCTGGACTTCAGATTTGACGCCTGGCTTGGCGCGGTGGCTGGTTTCGTCGGGTTACGCCCTCCGCAGCGCTCTGGGCTAACCGGACCTGCCTTGGATTCGGCAGGTGGTGGGGTCAACTGGCGGTAGGCAAACTCCGAGGCGGCCGTAACGGGCAGATTCTTCTTCAGATATTTCAGCTCCTTGGTCATGGCCAGGCAGAACAGCCGGACCAGGCCCCGCTCCTGCCTGGCGGCGGCGGTTTCCCCGGTATCGAAGATACTGAGGCCCACGGTTTCACCTTCGTCCACCAGAGCCGGGTAGCCATAGATGTTGCCGGACTGGTAGCGCTCGGGCAGATCGCCGAAGACCCAGGTCTTGCAGCCGGTCATGGAGAGTTCTTCCCGCGCCAGCTCGCGGAAGTTGCTCACCGCCGCTTCGCCGTGGGCCTTCTTCAGGGCCGCCAGGTCGCGGCCGCGGGCCACCACCACCTTGTCGTCGTCCACCAGGGCGAAGTTCATGCGTAGATGCATGGGAATGCCCTCCTCGCTCCATTCCGTCAGCGGCGGGCCGAAGCCGGCAAGCCGCCGCAAGGCCGCGCTGAGCTGCTCGGTCAGCTTGCCCTTGCCGTGATCCAGTTGCACCAGTGCGCGGTCGGCAAAGTCCGGTACCGGCACGAAATGGCGCCGGCTGGGCTTGGGCAGGTTCTTGATCAGAGCCACCAGTTTTTCCCGCAAAAGGCCCGGCACCAGCCACTGGAAGGGCTCGGGAGTGAGCTGGTTGAGCAGATGGATGGGAACGATGGCGGTGACGCCGTCGTCCTCGTGGCCCGGCTCGAAACGGTATTCCAGCTGGATCTTGAGGCTGCCCACGGCGAATTGGTCCGGAAAGTTGCGGTCGTGGACCGAGTCGTCTTGCTTGCGGGTAATGTCCTCGCGGGTCATCTTCAGCAAGCCGGGATTACCTTTTTCGGCCTTCTTGCGCCAGCCCTCGAAGCTGGGTCCGCTCACCGCTTCCTGGGGGATGCGCTCGTCGTAGAAGCGGTGGATCCACTCCTCATCCGCCACCAGGTCCACCCGCCGGCCCTTCTGCTGGAGGTAATCGGCCTGGGCCAGCAGGTCCCGGTTGTGGATGAAGAAAGGCGCCTTGCTGTCGTATTCCATCTGCACCAGGGCATGGCGGATGAACAGCTCCCGCGCCATCACCGGATCGACGTTCTCCAGCGGCACCCGGCGGCCATTGACGATGGTGAGGCTGAACAGGGTCAGCTTCTCGAAGATGGCGGCCCGTCCCGCCTTCTTCTCCCAATGGGGCTCATGGTGGCTCACCTTGAGCAGATGGGCGCCGCAGCGCTCCACCCATTCTGGCTCGATCTTGGCCACCACGCGGGCGAAAACCTTGGTGGTCTCCACCTGCTCGGCGGACAGGATCCACTTAGGTCTCGCCTTGAACAGCGCCGAGCCCGGCCAGATCTGGCACTTCAGCCCGCGAGCTCCCAGGTATTCCGAACCTTCCTGCTTGAAGCTGACGTGGCACAGCAGCCCCGTCAGCAGCGGCCGGTGAATTTCGCCATATTCCGAAGGCGCCTGGTTGAAGCGCAGGTTCAGCTCGCCCTTGCACACCTGCAGGATCTGCTGGTGGATGTCCTCCCATTCCCGCATCCTCAGGTAGGAGATGAAATTGGCCCGGCAATACTGGCGCAGCTTGGCGTTGGAGAGGTGCTTCTTCTGCTCCTGGAAGTGCTCCCACAGTTTCAGAAAGCTCAGGAAATCGGAGTTCTCGTCCTTGAAGCGGGCGTGCTTCTGATCCGCCGCCTGGGCCTTGTCCGACGGCCGCTCGCGGGGGTCCTGCAGGCTTAGGGCACTGACGATGATGGCCACCTCGGTGAGGCTGTTCTCCGCCCCCCCCGCGATCAGGATGCGCGCCAGCCGCGGGTCCACCGGCAGCTTGCAGAGCTGCTTGCCCACCTCGGTTAGGTTCTTCTTCTCGTCGATGGCGTTGATTTCCAGCAGCGTCCTGAGGCCATCCCGCACCATGCGGTCGTCGGGCGGTTCCATGAAGGGAAAGTCGCTCAGATCGCCCAGCCCCAGCGCCTTCATCTGCAGGGTCACCGCCGCCAGGTTGGTGCGCAGGATTTCAGGGTCGGTGAATTCCGGCCGGCGGTAGAAATCCGCCTCGGAATAAAGCCGGATGCAGATGCCGGGGCCGACGCGGCCGCAGCGGCCGGCACGCTGGTTGGCGGAGGCCTGGCTGATGTTCTCGATGGGCAGGCGCTGCAGCTTGCTGCGGTGGCTGTAGCGGCTGATGCGGGCGTGGCCGGCATCGATCACCGCGCGGATGCCGGGCACCGTGAGGGATGTCTCCGCCACGTTGGTGGACAGGACGATGCGGCGTTTCTTGTGGGGCCGGAAGATCTGCTCCTGCTCGGCGTTTGACAGACGGGCGTAGAGGGGGAGGATTTCGCAATCCTCCGGATGATGCTTGCGCAGGGACTCGGCGGTTTCGCGGATGTCGCGCTCGCCGATGAGGAAGATGAGGATATCCCCCTTGGTCTCCCGGTGCAGCTCGTCCACCGCCGCCAGGATGCCGCGCTGCAGCTCGTCGCCGGTCTCGTCCTCCTTCTCGTCCTGCAGGATGGGGCGGTAGCGGATCTCCACCGGATAGGTCCGGCCCGACACGTTGAGGATGGGCGCGCCGTTGAAATGGCTGGAGAAGCGCTCCGTGTCGATGGTGGCAGATGTCACGATGAGCTTGAAATCCGGCCGCCGCGGCAGCAGCCATTTCATGTAGCCCAGCAGAAAATCGATATTGAGGCTGCGTTCGTGGGCCTCGTCGATGATCAGCGTGTCGTACTGGTCCAGATACCGGTCGTTCTGGGTCTCCGCCAGCAGGATGCCGTCGGTCATCAACTTGACCAGGCTGGTGTCGGCGGTATGGTCGTGGAAACGCACCTTGTAGCCGACGGCCTGGCCCAGGGGCTGCTGCAGTTCTTCGGCAATACGGGCCGCCACGCTGCGCGCGGCGATACGCCGCGGCTGGGTGTGGCCGATATAACCGGAAAGCCCCCTACCCGCTTCCAGGCAGATCTTGGGCAGTTGGGTGGTCTTGCCGGAACCGGTCTCGCCGCAGACGATGACCACTTGGTGTTTGACGATGGCTTGCAGGATCTCGTCTTTCCGCCCGGAAACCGGCAGATCGGGCGGATAGTCCAGCTCCGGCACGCTGGCCGCGCGGGCCTTGCAGGCTTCGCTGGAGATCTGGATGCGCTGGCTGAGCTCGGTCAGATCGCCGAACTCCCTGCCGGATTTCAGATCGGCGCGGATGCGTTCGAGGCTGCGGCGCAACCGGTGTTGGTCTTTGCGCAGGCAGTTCGGCAGGGCGCGTTCGAGCTGGCGGATCTGGGCGGCTAAGTCCCCATCGCGGGCTTGCAGTCTGGCTGTGGTCACGGAGGCAGGGGGCGGGTCGTTCGGATTCGGCAGCCTATTTTACCCGCGGACGCAGGGGGTTCGCGCCAGTAGGCGGAGAAACCGAATTGGCCGACGTGCCGTGTTCAAAGCAAACGGACCCAGAACTTGCGGCTGGTCCGCTTCATCCCGGCGAACCAGTGGCAGGGCCAGTAGAGCGAAAACGCCACGAAGCCGGCCACCAGATAGACGATGAGCAGGCCGTATCCCTGCCCGGACGGTTGCGCCAGGCCCGGCGTCACCAGGGGCCAGCCGAACTGCCATTCGGCATGGCCGTAGCGGCCCCAATCGGCCAAAGCTGCGAGCGCATGGATCAGTGGCAGGTGCAGGAGATAGAAGAACAAGGGCACCTGGCCGAACACGTTGAGCGGGTAGCACCAGGTTGGCAGGGGACGCTCCAGCAGGGCCAGGATTATCAGTCCGGGACCCAGGGTCATGAGCAGATAATGCAGCGAAGGCGGGTATTTGGTGCATTTGAGGAAAGACATCACGGTGTACAGATCCGAAGTCTGGCCCGACCAAAGCGCCGCATCACCATACAGGTTTCCCAACCGCAGCAGCACGAAGCCGATGGTGAGGGCCATGCCCCAGCGCAGCAGCGCCATTCGGCGCCGCACCGATCCGGACAGCCAGATCGGCCCGACCGCAAAACCGGCGGCCATGACCGCGATCCAGGGAATCAGCGGATAGGCGGCCAGCAAGCGGCGTCCATCGCCATACTCGAAGGCGCCCCCGGCGTGCAGGATCTGCCAGAGCCATCCGGCACTGCCGAACTGATCGGGATGGATGCCGTCAAGGAGGTTGTGGCCGGCGCAGACCAGTATGGCGAAGGTCGCGATCACGGCCGGCCGCAGGCGGATCAGAAAGCTGAGCACGATCATCGACCAGCCGATCGCCCAAAGCACCCCGACTCGAACCCGTTGGGTGTCGAGGCTGAAGTTCCAGCCGATCCAGCGGACCAGGCTCAGCTCGAGGAGAATTAGCAGGGCGCCCCGCATCCGCAGCAGGCGCGACTGGGCCGCGGCGTCGCCGGTGCGGGAGTACGAAAGGTAGGTGCTGGAACCGGACAGGAACAGGAACAGAGGCGCACAGAAATGGGTGATCCAGCGCGTGAAGAAGAGGGCGGGACTGGTCTGGTCCAGGTCCAGGGGGTCGAAAGTCGCCTGGCTGAAGAAGTCCCGGGTGTGGTCCAGGGCCATCAGTATCATGACCGAGCCGCGCACCAGATCGATGGCGAGGATGCGGCGATCGAAGATCTTCGGGGCGGGCTCCATGGCGGGCGGCGGTATTGGGAGACCTTGCTTGGACCAGGGCGCTGGGCCAAAGGCTCCGGGCCGGCTCGGTGATAGGGGCATCATCCCCCAAAGCGTCGGCCGGAGGAAGCCGGGGCGCCAGAGAATGGCTTGCTATCGCTGCCGCCTTGTGCTGGCTGCGCAAGGCGGGGCAAAGCTGGTACCATAAAAACCTTCAACTGCAGTCGACTATTGTTCGGAGTTTTCTCTTGAGTAGCGCACTGGAAATCGATACCCCCATGACCAGGGACGAAGTCCGCGCCAGCCTGTCGCTTGCCGCCATCTACATGCTGCGGATGTTGGGGCTGTTTCTGATTCTGCCGGTCTTCGCCGTCTATGCCAGAGGGCTGGAGGGAGCGACCCCCGAGTGGATCGGGATCGCCATCGGCGCCTACGGTCTGACGCAGGCCATCCTGGGTATTCCCTTCGGCGCCTGGTCCGACCGCATCGGCCGCAAGCGGGTGATCGCCATCGGCCTGCTGCTGTTCGCTGCCGGCAGCGTGGTGGCAGCCTTGGCCGAATCCATCTACGGTGTCGTCACCGGACGCGCCATCCAGGGGGCCGGGGCGGTGGCGGCGGCGGTGATGGCGCTGGCTGCCGATCTGACGCGGGAAGAGCACCGCACCAAGGCAATGGCCCTGATCGGCATCAGCATCGGACTCTCCTTCGCCGTTTCCATGGTGCTGGGTCCCGTCCTGGCCGGATGGGTCGGGGTGGCGGGGATCTTCTGGGTCATCGCCGGGCTGGCGCTGAGCGGGATCGTGGTCCTCTACCGGCTGGTACCGGATCCGGCGGTATCGCGTTTCCACCGCGACGCGGAAGCTCAGCCCGCGCAGTTCCGCACCGTCCTGGCCAACCCGGAGTTGCTGCGCCTCGACTTCGGCATTTTCACCCTGCACATGATCCTGACTGCGACCTTTGTGGCGGTTCCCCTGGTGCTGCATGACACCGTCCAGCTGGAAAACTCCCGTCATTGGCAGATCTACCTGCCGGTGTTCGTCCTGGCCCTGGCAAGCATGATTCCGTTCGTCGTCCTGGCGGAAAAGAAGCGCAAGATGAAGCCCGTGTTCATCGGCTTCATAGCGCTCATTGCCGCGGCCAACGGCGGGTTGCATTGGCTGCAGCCGAGCCTCTATACCATGGGCCTGTTGCTCTACCTGTTCTTCACGGCCTTCAACCTTCTGGAAGCGACCTTGCCGTCGATGGTCTCGAAAATCGCACCGCCGGAACTGAAGGGCACGGCCATGGGGGTTTATTCCACCTCCCAATTTCTCGGGGCCTTCGCCGGTGGCTACGCCGCCGGACACATCTACGGCTCCTACGGGATTCCCGCGGTGTTCCTGTTCTGTGCCGCGGCAGCCGCGCTTTGGCTGGTCGTCGCTTGGGGCATGGCGCCGCCGCGTGCTCTCAGCAACCTGCTCATCCAACTGGGTGAACTGGGCGAGGAGGAGGCCGACCATCTGGCCCAGCGGTTGCGGAACATCCCCGGCATCGCCGAGGCAATGGTGGTGGCCGAGGATGGTGTCGCCTATCTGAAGGTCGAGCGCGACAAGCTGGACCGTGGCGCGCTGGGCGAATTGATCGCCGAAGCCCGGGCCTGACGCGGGGACGCGGCGGGCTCGGGCTTGAACCGGTCCCGAATTTCCCACAAACTGCTAGGCCACCATTAGGGGGGAGGCAACATGGCCAGTCGTGGTATCAACAAAGTGATCTTGATCGGAAATCTGGGAGCGGATCCGGAAGTGCGCTACATGCCCAGCGGCGGTGCCGTCACTACCATCCGTCTGGCCACCAGCGAGTCCTGGAAGGACCAGTCCGGCCAGCAGCAGGAACGCACCGAGTGGCACCGGGTGGTTTTTTACCGCCGGCTCGGCGAGATCGCCGGCGAGTACCTGAAGAAAGGGGCGAAAGTCTATATCGAGGGTAGCCTGCGCACCCAGCAGTGGGAGAAGAACGGCGAAAAGCGCTTTACTACCGAAATCGTCGCCAACGAGATGCAGATGCTGGACCGCATCGGCAGTGGCGGCGCGGACTACTCCGGATCATCGTCGCGCCCCGCCCCGGAACGCAACGGCGGCAGTTCCGCTGCGCCGCCGCCGCGCCAGGCCGAAGCCGGTTTCGGCGGGATGGACGATGGCTTTGACGACGATATTCCGTTCTGAAGGGATCAGGGCAGTCGTCGCCTAGGCCGCTTTCGGGCGGGGTTTACCCGGTGTTTCCGGACCCCGCCTGAACCCATCCGGGCCTTCCTACCGATACGCCGCCGCCAGGTTGTTGAATAGCGCCCGGCTCATGCCGGTCACCTCCAGGAATTTTTCCAGTTCGCGGTGCAGCGATGAATTCTGGAAGGATTGCTGCATCACGATCAGGGAAAAGCCGAGGATGGCGTTGACCGCCCCCACCGCGCTCTGGCGCTCCTGCGGATCGTCGCGAAATAGTTCGTCGACATCGGCCATGAGCAAGTCCCCCAGCAGGGTGGTTCCGCCCGCCATGAACTCGACCGGGAGATTCACCTTGACGTGGATGTCCCCGACCCGATGCATCGCACGGGTGTAATCGGCATCGTAGAGGCCGCTGAACAGCGAGCGGAGCCAGCGCAGATGGGTCTGTTTCAGAAGATCCAGGCGCCCGTCCAGAAACGGTGCCGCCTCGGCAACCGCGGCCAAGGTCGAGTAGAAAGTCTCGGTGACGTGGGGCAGTCGGGACTCCATGCGGACCGCCAGAGATTGGAGGATTTGTTCGCGGTCGGGCGTCAAGCCCGCGAATTGCTTGGCATACTGGGTGAGGTGATCGAAGTCGATTTCACTCATGAGTGACCGTCCATTTTTTGGGGAAACCCGTTGGAATGATTGCCTGCTTGCGATCCATAGAAAAAAGATCGGATTAGTTATAGCAGGGGATGACATTCTGTAAACCGGATTCCACCGAACCGGAATGAGCGTCCGGCCGCCTCGGCGGTCTTTCGGCAATTGCTGGTTGATGTGGCGTATCCAGCGATGCCGGAAAGCGCAGGCGCTGACAAGGCCAGGTTACCTTATTCAGCGTTTCCCGGAAGATCGCGGACGCCGCGCTCGACTTCGCCATGCAGGCGAAGCTGCCGTTTGAGGATCTTGCCGGCGGCGTTGCGCGGCAATTCGGGGAGGGCCATGACTCGCCTGGGAACCTGGTGGCGTCCCAGATGTTGCCGGCACCAGGCACGGATTTCTCCTTCCCGGCCCGCTGCGTCGGCCTCCATCACCACGAACGCGATCGGGATTTCGCCGTGCAACTCGTGGAGTTCGCCGACCACCGCCACCTCCCGAACCCCCGGGAAGCGGTGGATGACTTCTTCCACCACCCGCGGATAGACATTCATGCCGTTGACGATGATGAGGTCCTTCTTGCGGTCGACGATGCTGAAATAGCCGTCCTCGTCCCGGGTACCGATGTCGCCGGTGAGGAACCAGCCGTCCCGGAACACTTCGCGGGTGGCCTCCGGCTGCTTCCAATAGCCTTTCATGACGTTGGGGCCGCGCACGGCGATTTCCCCGGCCTCGCCGGGCGGCAAGGGTTCGACCCCTTCCTCGCCGACGATCCGCATCTCGACGTTCGGCACCGGCAAGCCCACGGTGCCCGGTTTGGTCGGCCCGTCGAACGGGTTGACGCAGGTCACCGGGGAACATTCGGTGGGGCCGTCGCCCTCGAAGATGCGCTTGCCGAAGTGAGCCTCGAAGCGCCGCATCACTTCCACCGGCATGGCCGCTCCGCCGGAAACGCAGGCCCGCAGCGACGCCAGCAGGGGTATGCGGTCCGCCTTCAGCCGCAGCAGCACGCTGTACATGCTGGGTACGCCGAGGAAGACGCTGACCCCGAAGCGATGGATGGTCTGCGCCACCTGCTCCGGCTCGAAACGCGGCAGCGGGACGATGGCGCAGCCGCTCAACAGCGGCGTCAGCATGCCCACGGTAGCGGCGAAGGCATGAAACATCGGCAGCACCACCAGCACGATGTCGGCACCGGGCCGCCACTGCATCGCCAAGCGCACGCTGTTCACATTCGCCAGCAGATTGCCGTGGGTCAGCATCGCGCCCTTGGGCCGTCCGGTGGTGCCGGAGGTATAGATGATCACCGCCAGGTCTTCGCGGGCGTCGTAGCGGATTTCCGGAGGCGCTCCCGATCCCTGCAGCAGGGATTCCCAGCTCAGCATCCCCGGCAGGTCGGCACCGATGGCGATGGCGAAGGAGAGGGAGGCGACGTCGCCGGAGAAGGCCTCGAACGGTTCGGCGAACGCGGCATGAAGCAGAATCCCTTTGGCGTCGCAGTCATTCAGGATGTAGGCGATTTCGCCGGGGGTCAGCAGCAGATTGACCGGTACCACGACCGCACCGGCCTTGATGATGCCGGCGTAGGCGATGGCGAAGGAATCGCAGTTGCTGCAGTAGAGGGCGACCCGGTCGCCCTTGACCACCCCGAGGCTGGCCAGGGCCGCCGCCAATTCGTCCGACTTCCGATCCAACTCGGTGTAATCGACCACCCCGGAAGAATCCAGTATCGCGGGGTGGTCCGGGTAGGTGCGGGCACAGGCGCGCAGTGCGTGGGCCAGGGAATCCATGATTTCGGTTCGGCCAGCTGTGGTTGGGGATGCGGGACGGATCAGCCGCCGCCGGCGCGGCGGTCAGTTGATGACGTTGTGGCCGCGGTTGCGCAGGCAGTTGATGTAGGCCCGACGGTACTGGTTGTCGGCGTCAAGACCCTGATAGGCGCCGCCGCCGATGCCGCCGGAGGCGGCTCCGATCGCGGCTCCCGTGCCGGGATTGCCGGTCACCGCGCCGATCGCGGCGCCCGCCGCGGCACCGAGCAGGGCACCGCCGGCGACGCCTTTGGCGGTTTCCGTCCCGGTGCTGGCCGCCTGCCGCGCCAGCATCTGGCAATCCGCCTGGTCCTGCGGCAGTCGCGCCGCGTTGGGATCGTTGTAGGTGTCCACGGCCGGCTGATAGCCGCCGTAGGTCGCACATCCGCTGGCTATCGCGGCGGAAATCAGGATGGACGACGACAGGGTGAACTTCTTCATGATGGAACTCTCTCGAATCGGATGGGCCGGAGACCGCCTGTCCCGGCGCTGGAGCGGGAACCGGGTCCGGCAAGAAAGGGAACGGCAACCTTAGGGCGAGCCCCTTAAGCGCGGCTTAACCCAGGATCGCCTCGCCGCGGGCCAGCCGCGGCAGTTCCCCATTCAAACCCATGGCGTATTTCATCGCCAGTTTCTTCGCCGGCGCGATGCGTTCAGCCAGTCCGAGCCCGATATTGCGGAAGATCCGGACCGGCGTGTGGACGTTGCGGAATACGCGATAGAACAGGTCCATGGTGGTCATCATCAGCAAATTGTTGCGGCGGCGCATGCGTTCGAACTCCGCCAGGACCAATGCTGAGCCGTGATCCCGACCGTCCCGTCGCGCCGGCACCAGCACCTGTGCCAGAGCCGCCGCGTCCAGGAGGCCGATGTTGACCCCCTGTCCTGCCAGGGGGTGGATCATGTGGGCGGCATCGCCGATCAAGGCGACCCCCTCCTTGCAGTAGTTCAGCGCGTGCTGCCGCTTCAGTGGAAAGCTTCCCTTCGAGACGATGCGCCTGATCTCGCCCAACTCCGCTGGGAATGCCGCCGCCACCTCGCGCAACAACTCGTCATCGGGCATTTCCCGCAGCCGTTTCACCTCATCCGGGGTGTGATACCAGACCAGCGAAGCGTTGGGGCCGTCCAGGGGCAGAAAGGCCTGCGGTCCCGTCGGCAGGAACCGCTGCCAGGTGATGTCCTGCTGCACGTAGGACGTCTCCACGGTCAGCACCAGTGCGTGCTGCCGATAATCCCAGGCCGATACGCCCATGCCGGCAGCCTGGCGGACCCGCGAAAAACCGCCGTCTGCCGCCACCAGCAGGCGGCCCGCCACACACCGGCCGTCCTCCAGTTCCACCGTCGAGCCCTGGGCACGATAGTCGATGCTGCGGGTCTTGGCGGGGCAGAGCAGTTCGACATTGGCGAAGGCTGCCAGCCGGTCCAGCAGCGCCAGCTGGATGATGCGGTTTTCGACGATGTAGCCGAGCAGGGGTTCATGGATGTCGTCGCTGCGGAACTCAACGTCGCCGCGGTCCTCCCATACCCGCATCCGGCGGAAAGGGCAGCAGCGCCGGCCGATCAGCCCGTCCCAGGCGCCGACGGTCTTGATGATGCTGGCGGAGGCGATGCTGATGGCGGAAACCCGCAAGTCATGAGGCTGATCCGGCGCGAACGGCGGCGGTGGCGCGTCCTCGATCACCGCGACCCGAAGATCGCTGTTCCCCAGACTGCATCCCAAGGCCGCTCCCACCATCCCGCCACCGATGACGACGACGTCGTATTGCTCAGTCATGACCGACCCCACGATTAAACTTACGGAAAGTGCGCATAAGTTAAAAGCAGCCAGCCCGGGAGGCAAGCAATCCGCCCGCAGGATCGGGGGCTATCCGTCAAAGCAAAGAAGCCGTGCTGCGGAAAGACGGATTCCAGCCCGGCTTCGAGATGTAGTACCATAAGGACAAGTCCCCATCGTCTAGCGGCCCAGGACTCCGCCCTCTCACGGCGGCAACAGGGGTTCGAACCCCCTTGGGGACGCCAGGTAAATCAAGTACATAGATTATGGTCCTGGGTGATTTTACCGTTTTTTGTGTCCGTTGTGTGTCCTTCCGGCGCCCTTCGTTTGACCGGCCGAAATTTCTACGGAAATCGTGGGATCGGAAGATGCCATGTCGAAACTGGTATGTTAGGGATTTCCGCTGCGGGTGGGTTGTTGGGTCGGATATCTAGCTCACATCCGGGGGGCACGGACCCGCTCACCGCTTTCCCGTACCCATTCTTTATGGGGATGGCTGTGGGGCTGGCAGTTGCCTTGGTGGTCTTCGTGTTTGCGGTATTGTCGAGCCGGCCGAAGTCGTTGTGATCCTCTGCGACCCAGCCCGTCCGGCGGCTGGCCGCGACGTCCACAATAAAACCCGCCCGGTCGACGGATTCGGCTCAATCGGCCCACGCGGCCGCTCCACCGCCAAACCCAGCCCCGCGCCCACCACATGATGCCCCGCCTCATGCACCGCGCTGTTCCGCGGGATCAGGTTGCCCGGCTCGACGATCACATGGCTGCGTTCCCAGTCCTCCGGCCGCGGCGGCAAGTGTTCCACGCCCGGATTGCAGGGCTGATGCCGGAAATGTCGCGACATCACCAGCTCCGTCATGGTGTCTGTCTCGCGAGCCGCAAGCAGTCGCGCAGCTCGGCGGCCTTCTGGCGCGCGGCGGACAGCTCGCCATCGATCCGCGCGACGGCGGCGAGACAGACCGTCAGCGTCTTGCCGTCCTTCGGGAAGTGATCCGCGGCGGCTGCCTCGGTCCTGGCGCCGATCGCGTCGGCGAAGAACCGGTAAAGCCCGTCGGAATCCACATCACCCGTCTGCATATCCAACTCCAGGTCGGGGATTCGCTCCGGATGGCCTGCGGATGACTGTCCGGGTACCGCAACGATCAGGACGAAGGGCGGGGTTCCAACAATCGCGCCTGTAGTTCGATGAAAGCCGGCAGGGCCGGTAGGAACGGCCGAAGTCCAAGACCCTCTGCTGAGCCTTGTGGAGGAACAGAGCGGCACGGTTCATCAGTTCCTGCAGGACGTTTTCAGACGGCGTTTGGCCGGATGCCGCACCGGACTGATCTCGCCGGTCAATCCCAGCTGACCGATCGGGCGCAAGCTGTTGGAAGCGAGCACCGCACACTGCAGGTTCAGGTCGTTGCAGTCGAACTTGCCCGAGGGCAGGCGCTCCAGGTCCAGATCGCTCTTGAATTCACTGTGGTACCGCTCATGGGTGGCACCGACCGAGTGCCCCCGACTTTGACCAAGCGACTTTTGCCATACAAGGCAAGCCACTACAATTCCGCCCCTCGCCTTCACCGCAATCGCTACCGCCCATGACTACCCAAGCCCGCGCCGCCCAACGGACTGAATTGTTCCAGCAGCGTCTTTCCAGCCACATCCTGTTCCTGGACGGCGCCATGGCCACCATGATCCAGCGCTACCAGCTGGAGGAGAAGGACTACCGCGGTGCCCGCTTCGCCGACTGGCCCACCGACCTGAAGGGCAATAACGACCTGCTTTCGCTGACCCGGCCCGACATCATCCAGGCCATTCAGCAGGCTTATCTGGAGGCCGGTTCCGACATCCTGGAGACCAACACCTTCAATGCCAACCGTATCTCCATGGCGGACTACGGCATGGAGGAGCTGGTCTACGAGATCAACGTCGCGTCTGCGCAGTTGGCGCGGGAATTGGCGGATGCGATGGAAACGGCCAATCCGGCCAAGCCCCGCTTCGTCGCCGGGGTGCTGGGACCTACCAACCGCGCCGCCTCCATGTCGCCCGATGTCAACGATCCCGGCTTCCGTGCCGTGACCTTCAGCGAACTGGTGGACGCCTATCACGAGGCCGCCCGCGGGTTGGTGGACGGTGGTGCCGACATCCTGCTGATCGAGACTGTCTTCGACACCCTCAATGCCAAGGCGGCCATCTTCGCGGTCGAGAAGCTGTTCGACGATTTGGGTTACAAACTGCCGGTTATGATCTCCGGCACCATCACCGACGCCTCCGGCCGCACCTTGTCGGCCCAGACTGCCGAGGCCTTCTGGAACTCCCTGCGCCACGTCAGGCCCATCTCATTCGGTCTCAACTGCGCCCTGGGGGCGGACAAGCTGCGCCCGCACGTGGAAGAACTGTCCCGCGTCTGCGATACCCGCATCTCGGCCCATCCCAATGCCGGGCTCCCCAACGAATTCGGCGGCTACGACGAAACCCCCGAGGCCATGGCCAGGGAGATCGCCGACTGGGCGGAGAACGGCTTCCTCAACATCGTCGGCGGCTGCTGCGGCACCACCCCGGACCACATCAGGGCGATCCGCGAGGCGGTCGAGCATTTCCCGCCCCGCCCCATCCCCGAAATCGAACCCCAATGCCGGCTGTCGGGGCTGGATGCCTTCAACATCGGCCCGCAGTCCTTGTTCGTCAACGTGGGCGAGCGCACCAACGTCACCGGCTCGGCCCTGTTCCGCCGGCTGATCAAGGAGGAGAAATACGAGGAGGCGCTGAGCGTGGCCCGCGCCCAGGTGGAAAACGGCGCCCAGGTCATCGACGTCAACATGGACGAGGGCATGCTGGATTCCAAAGCCGCCATGGTGCGCTTCCTCAACCTCATCGCCGCCGAGCCGGACATCGCCCGGGTGCCGGTGATGCTGGACTCCTCCAAGTGGGAGATCATCGAAGCCGGCCTGCAATGCCTGCAGGGCAAGGGCATCGTCAATTCCATCTCCATCAAGGAGGGCGAGGAGGCCTTCCTCCTCCACGCCCGCCTGGTGCGCCGCTACGGCGCGGCGGTGATCGTCATGGCCTTCGACGAGCAGGGCCAGGCCGACAGCGAAGACCGCAAGGTGGAAATCTGCACGCGGGCCTACCAGCTGCTGACCGGCATCGGCTTCCCGGCCGAGGACATCATCTTCGACCCCAACATCTTCGCCGTCGCCACCGGCATCGAGGAGCACAACCGCTACGGGGTGGACTTCATCGAAGCCACCCGCCGCATCAAGGCCAGACTGCCCCATGCGCTGATCTCCGGCGGCGTGTCCAACGTGTCCTTCTCCTTCCGCGGCAACGATCCGGTTCGCGAAGCCATCCACGCCGTGTTCCTCTACTATGCTATCCGGGCCGGGATGTCCATGGGCATCGTCAACGCCGGCCAGTTGGCCATCTACGACGAACTGCCCGCCGAACTGCGCGATGCAGTGGAGGACGTGATCCTGGCCCGCCGCGACGATGCCACGGAGAAGCTCCTGGCCATCGCCGACAGCTACCGGGGCGGCGGAGCCCAGGCCGAGAAGAAGGAAGACCTGGCCTGGCGCGACTGGCCGGTGGCCAAGCGGCTGGAACACGCGCTGGTCAAAGGCATCGACCAGTACATCGAGGAGGACACCGAAGCCGCCCGGCTATCGGTGGAGCGCCCGTTGCACGTGATCGAAGGCCCGCTGATGGACGGCATGAACGTGGTGGGCGATCTGTTCGGCGCCGGCAAGATGTTTTTGCCCCAGGTGGTGAAATCGGCGCGGGTCATGAAGAAGGCCGTGGCCCATCTGATGCCCTACATGGAGGAGGAAAAGGCCCGGCTGGGCGAGGTCAAGTCCAACGGCAAGATCGTGCTGGCCACGGTGAAGGGCGACGTCCACGACATCGGCAAGAACATCGTCGGCGTGGTGCTGCAGTGCAACGGCTTCGACGTGGTCGACTTAGGCGTGATGGTGCCGGCCGACAGGATCCTGGAATCCGCCAGGGCCGAGAACGCCGACATGATCGGCCTCAGCGGCCTGATCACCCCGTCCCTGGACGAGATGGTGCATGTGGCCAAGGAAATGGAGCGGCTGGAATTCAAGATCCCCCTGCTGATCGGCGGCGCCACCACCTCCCGCGCCCACACCGCGGTGAAGATCGAGCCCCATTACTCGGAGCCGGTGGTCTATGTCACCGACGCCTCCCGTGCCGTAGGCGTGGCGGGGAGCCTGTTGAGCGAAGACCTGCGGGCCGACTATGTGGCCAAGGTGCGCGCCGAGTACGAGGAAGTCCGCCGGCGCCACGGCGGCCGCCAGCAGCAGAGCAACTTGCTGACCCTGGACGAGGCCCGCCGCCAGGCCTTCCACGGCGACTGGCAGGACTACGCCCCGCCCCGCCCGCGCCTGCTTGCCACCGGCCGCTTCGACGACTATCCCCTGGACGTCATCACTCAGTGCATCGACTGGTCGCCCTTCTTCCATACCTGGGAACTGGCCGGCAGCTATCCCAAGATTCTCGACGACGAGGTGGTGGGCGAGCACGCCCGCCAGCTCTACCGCGACGCCCGCGCCATGCTGGATACCCTGATCCGCGAGAACTGGCTGACCGCCCGCGCCGTCTACGGCCTGTTCCCCGCCAACAGCGTCGGCGACGACATCCTGATCTACAGCGACGAGAGCCGCAGCGAAGTGCGCACCACCCTCCACCACCTGCGGCAGCAGCACCGCAAGGAACCGGGGCAGCACAACTTCTGCCTGGCGGACTACGTCGCCCCGGTGGGAACGCCCGACTACATCGGCGCCTTCGCGGTCACCGCAGGGCTTGGCATCGAAGCCCACCTGGAGCGCTTCGCCGCCGACCACGACGACTACAGTTCCATCCTGCTCAAGGCTCTGGCCGACCGCCTGGCGGAAGCCTTCGCCGAACACCTGCATGAACGGGTGCGCACGGAGTTCTGGGGCTATGCGCCTGACGAAAACCTCAGCAACGAACAACTGGCCGCCGAAGACTACCGCGGCATCCGCCCCGCCCCCGGCTACCCCGCCTGCCCCGACCACACCGAAAAGGAAACCCTGTTCAAACTGCTGGACGCCACCCGCAACACCGGTATCACCCTCACCGAAAGCTACGCCATGTACCCGGCTTCGTCGGTCAGCGGCTGGTATTTCTCCCATCCCGCCTCCCGCTATTTCAACGTGGGGAAAATCGGGAGGGATCAGGTGGAGGAATATGCTGCCCGCAAGAAGATGGAGTTCAAGGAAATGGAGAAATGGCTGGGGCCTAATTTGGCGTATGAGGCGGGATAATGAGTAGGTTGGGCATTAGCGCAGCGTTGCCCATCGAATCCGCCGACGAAGTTGGGCGCAAGGAGACGCGCCCAACCTAGGTTACTTTTGTGATTCCCTAATGCCCGATAGCGCTGCATCGCCCGAATACGTTCGCATTGGACAAAGCCTGATGCCCCTGGTGGAGGACTATTTCCACCGGCTAAGTTGTGTTGGGGCTATGACCACGTGAATTTCGAAAAGGACCTGAGTGGAATCAGTCCCGCATGGACCAACAAGACGTTTTTTATGGGTCGTTTGGAAATGTGGCTGGCCGTGGCGGTACTGGATATTCCCAAGCGGGTTCCCAAGCTCAAGGAATGGATTTACGTCCCCTATGGGATGTTTGCTCCGGCCCGAACGGCTTACCAACAATTCGACAGCTATCCTGAATTGGAAACTTGCATCCGGGCCAACTTTTATATCTACCAATTGGTGCGGGAGGCGCTGGAACCGGCTTTGGTTGCAGCGCTTTCGGAGCAGCCTGCGTAGCCCGCGTAGCGGCGTAGGTTGGGTTAATGGCTCCTTCATTAACCCAACGCATTCCTGGTTCCACATGCTCTCATCTTGGGTTACGAAAAGCCGTAACCCAACCTACCCGAAAAATGGGGTCAGCCCGCGTAGAAACTATGCAGCACCTAGCCCGTCAAGCCGGACCTGGGTTACAAGAGAAAGCTGAACCAACCTCTTGAAAACGCGGGAGACGACGATGACGAACGAGATGCTGCGGCGTGATGATA
>Ga0233425_10003321_pt1 | contig 29478 bp, 24 predicted proteins | sample Watercolumn_Towu_2_FD_181712 | JGI IMG/M metagenome (GOLD analysis project Ga0233425, IMG submission 181712) | Freshwater microbial communities from Lake Towuti, South Sulawesi, Indonesia - Watercolumn_Towuti2014_140_MG | ecosystem: Environmental > Aquatic > Freshwater > Lake | place...
TTCCAATCCAGGTTTTGCGGGCGGCCAACAACTGAACGGTCGCGGCCACGAGGAGCAAGGCTGCCGCCGTGGCCAGGCCCCATTGCCAAACACGGAATGGGACCGGGAATCGCGTCCGCCGCTGTGGGCGGGGTTGGATGGAATCGGGCTCGAGTTCGCGCTGGGTGGCGAGCGCGGTTCGTTCGAGGTCCGCCACCATGACCGATTGTTCGGCGATCTCGCGGAGAAACACGCGCGCCGCCGGGTTGGTGTGCAGCAGGTCGGCGACATGCTGGCGTTCGGGCCCGGAGACGGCTTGGCCCAGGAAGCGCAACAACAACTCGCGTTCCGGTTCGTTGAAGGTCATGAGATTCCTTTCAAGGTGTTTCCCTGACCTGGCTGAGTTTGCCCTCAACGCACTGCCTGAGGCTTTCGTGGAGGCGCGAAAGCCGTTTGTAGATCGCGTCCAGCGACATCCCCATCTCCCGGGCGACTTCGTCGCAGCGATAGCCAGCGAAGTAGCGTAACCTGAGCAGGCGCCGGGAGGACTCGGGCGCCGCGGCCAGGCATTCACGCAGCGCGTCTATCCTGGCGCCGGAAGGCTGCGGCGATGCGGCCCGCCACTCCTGCTCCAGCAGTCCGAGAATGTCTTCGCCCAACCCCAGGGCTTCGCGCCGGTGGCGGCGCAACCAGTCGATCCCCTCACGCCGCGCCGTGATGAACGCCCAAGACACCAGGGCGCCTTCGGATTCGAAGTTCACCTCGCGGGTCATCGCCTTAAGCGCGACATTCTGAAAGATATCCTCAGCGGCGTGCGTGTCCCGCGCCACTACCCAGGCGGCGGCGGACAATCGGGTCCGCCACTTCATCAGAGCCTGAAGGACTTCTGGTTCGCTCAGGTTCATGGGTTGCCAGCCTTTCGGGCTTGCCGCAGGCAGTAGAGCCGGGCGGCGGTCCGGATGAGCAGGCGGTCGCCCGCCAGCGCCGGCGTGGCCATGCACATGTCGTCGTCCGCCAGCTTGTTGGTGTGCAGCAGCTCGAACGTGTCACCGGCTCGGAGCACGTAGCAGGCACCGTCTTCGTTGAGGCAGAAAACCCGCCCGCCCGCCGCCCACGGCGATGACGTGAAGGCGAGCCCATTGGGCAATCGCTCGCGATCGAAAAGCAGCCGGCCAGTCTTCGCGTCGTAACAACTCACCAGCCCACGATCGTAGAGCACGTACAGGCGGCTCTGGTAATAGAGCGGCGAGGGGTTGTAGGGACCGCCGACCGGATTCGACCAGGCGATGAAAGCGCTGTTGGTTTCGCCCGGCTTGAGACTGATGTCGCCATCCGCGCCGGGGCGGATGGCATAGAGTGGACGCAATTTGTCGCCCACGTACCCGGAACTGACGAAGATCAGGCCGTCTCCCGCGAACGGCGTCGGGATGGCGATGCTCGACATGCCTTTCAAGGACCAGAGCGACTTGCCATCGAGATCGTAGCTGCGCACGGCCTGGCTGCCGGGCGTAATGAGTTCGGTGCGCTGGCCGTTGTTCCAGATGAACGGCGTGGCCCAATTGCTCTTCTCGTCGCGATCCACGCGCCACAGTTCCTTGCCGGTCTTCACGTCGAGGGCGAACAGCTCCGCCTTTTCATCGTTGTCGTTCACGATGAACAGCCGCCCGTCGTGGAGCACCGGCGAGGCGGCGGTGCCCCAACCGTAACGCATCTTCCGCGGCTCCAACCGATGGGACCACACCTCCCTACCGTCGAGCGTGAAGGCAAACACGCCCAGGCCGCCGAACAAAGCGCAGACCCGCTCGCCGTCGGTCACGGGCGTCTCCGCGCCATAGCTGCTCTTGAGATGGATGGGCGTAAGGGGCGCGCCGCGATGAACGGTCTTCTCCCATTGGATCTTGCCGGTCGCGAGGTCGAGGCAAAGCACCTTCCATTGATGTTCCGCCTGGGAAGGCAGCGGACGATCGCCGCCGAAATACAGCCCCTTCTTGGGCGCTTCCGATTCGCCCGAGTTCACCACAGCAGTGACGAAGACACGGTCACCGCACGTGATCGGCGACGACCAACTGCGCCCCGGCAGGTCGGTCTTCCAGGCAACGTTCTCGGTGGTGGACCATTTGTCGGGGAGGTTCGCGTTGGTGCTGATTCCGGCGGCATTCGGCCCGCGGAACTGCGGCCAGTTGTCGGCGGCCAACGCGGGGATGGATAGGGCGCCAAGCGCAAGGAGGAGGAGCTTTGTTTTCATGGGTTGCACGGTCTCAAAGTCACCGAAAGGCCATCAAGGCATCCTCGGACCGGAGGTAAAGGCTGCGCGGGTCCAACGCCGGTGTAGCTGAGACGGCGGCTTTCAGATCGGCTTGGTGGGCGATCTCAAACATGTCGCCCAGCTTGACGACGGTGAGTGCCCCTTTGGCGGACAGCAGATAGAGATGCCCGTTCGCAGCCACCGGTGAAGCGCAGTATTGCTCGTCGGCGTTCAGGCGTTCTCGGTAGATGATTTCGCCGGTCACGGCTTTCACGCAGCTCAGGATACCGCCGTCCCGGACCAGGTAAAGCCGGCCCGCGTGGAAGATCGGCGACGGAATCTCCGGGATGCCGGTGCGGAGGCTCCAGTTTACGTGGGACGTCGTGATGTCACCGGTGCCGCCGGGCCGGACCGCTACCAGTAGGGGCTTCCCCTGGCCAACGGTCAGATCGGCGATGAATTCTTCCTTGGTCCAGAAACCGTCGTGGTTCTTGTCGCGCCAGTCGAAGATTCTGTTTTGACCCTCCTTGCGCTTCGCCGGATCACTGGGCAGAGGAATCCCAAACCCCGGGTGACCCAGCGGCAATTCCGGTCGCAGCGGATAGGTGAAGTTCTCGGTGATCTCGTCCCGTCCAATCCGTCCGTCGCCGTTGCGGTCCAGCGGCAGTAGGGCTGCCCAGAACGGCTCCGGGTCCAGTTGCACATCGCCGCGTCCCCCCTGCATCGACACCGACAGGTAGAGGAGCCCGTCCCCAGCCACCGGCACGGCAATCGGTTCGCGGGCAAATCCGGTGACATACCATGTCTCCGCGCCGGTGACGGGGTCATAGCCATAGGCTCGACCGTCGCCAAGCACCACGAGGTCTGCGCCGTGCTCGTGGCGCCAGATCATCGGTGTGGACCAGGCGCCGCGGTTGAAAGGGCGGGCGGTTTCCCAGACCACTTCGCCGGTGGCCTTGTCGAGCGCGATGACCTTGGAGCGGCTGAGCTTGCTGTCGGGCAGGTTCGCGTCGTCGTCCAGAACCAGGATGAGCCGCTGTTCATGCAAGATCGGCGACGTGGACACGCCGTACATGCTTTGAGGCGGTGTCATCGCCTTGTGCCAGAGCTCGTGGCCGTCGTGGTCATAACAGAGCAATCCATACGAGCCGAAGTAGACATGGACCCGCTGCTCATCCGCGCATGGCGTCGACGCGGCGGCGCTGTTGGCGGCGTGAACGGATTGCAGACGAACCTCGGGAGCCAGCCTCTTCCACAGCACTTTCCCCGACTTGGCGTCGAGGGCCAATGTGGCCAGCCGACCCCCTTCGGCACCGGTCAGGAAGATCCTGCTGCCCCAGAGCACGGGTGACGACTTGCCTGGAGGGAGCGGCGTTTTCCAGGCCGCCCGATTGGTGTCAATGTTGACCGGTGGCCGGCAGGCATCGGCGACCCCTGAGCCGCTCGGCCCGCGGAACTGGGGCCAGTGGTCGGAAGCCACTGCGTGGCCGCAGAAGATCCCAAGCGCGGCAAAGAAGAGCGCTCTGGTTGTCATGGGGTTCCTGCGGTTCATTCCACTCTCAGTTTCTTGATCGCGTCGGTGTCGTAAAGTCGGGCGGAATACTCTGCCAACAACGCCCGATCCTCCACGGTGAACACGGCGTCGCCGGAGAGGATCTCCAGATTGATGTCGATTTCCTCCTTCAGCCGCATGCCGATGTTGAGGATGTGAACGCGCGGGTCCTGGAGCACGTGGCGGATGGCGGCGCCGGGCAGTTGCCGGAGGCGCCGGGGGTCGAATCCCGGCACGACATGCCCCGCCCAGGCACCCAGCAGGCCCGCGCCAAGGACTTTCATCGCCACGATACCCATGCCCAATTCGTGGGCTTGGGCCAGGCAGGCATCGCGCAAGGTGGTCATGCGAGCGGTCCAGATCTGGTCGTAGCCGCGAGGGATATAGCCGTAGGACAACATGCACACGTCAAAGCCGCGGGTGGCGATCAAAGCCAGTGTCTTGTCGAAGTAACCGTGCGCGGAAAGCCCGACAAACCGGGTGATTTTCTCATGGCGCAGCTTGACCAACTCGGCATGGATGTTCATCGCCTGGGGCACGCTCATGTCTTGAATGCCCGGCGTGCCGTGGAGGAGCAGGATGTCCAGATGATCGGTGCGCAGTTCCTTGAGGGAGCGCTCCACCGCCGGACGCACCTGCTCAGGCCGGGTCGTCTCGACCTTGCTCACCAGGCAGACTTCGCGCCGCCGATCCTGCAGCGCCTCGCCCAGGATCGCCTGGCTTTCGTAGTAGTTGCCCGCGGTGTCGAAGTAACGCAACCCCCGGTCGTAGGCGTAGCGCACCAGCGCCACACGGTCTTCGTGCGAGAGCGGATTGAGCCACACCTTGGGCAGCGCCGCGCCGCCGTAGCCAAGAATGGGCAGTTTTAGGCCGGTCTTGCCCAGGGTGCGGGTAGGGATGGCTTCCGCCTGCCCGTTCTGCTTCTCTTCTGGTGTGGCCGCAGAAGCGATACTCGTGGAAACCGCCACGGCGGCGGCCGACTGCGCCGTTTTCTTCAGGAACTCCCGCCGGTCCAGTTGATCGTTCTGTGTTCTCATGTTTCTGGATTCTCTGTTTGCCGGCCCATCGGGCCTTTTCAGCAAGTCACTCTTAACACCGGGGTGATCACCATCACTGTCCGAATGGTTCGTCAGTCCCCTCCCTCGTAGGGATCGCGAATGGTGAGGATGATAAGAATTACCAGAACCAGAATGGCGATGCTAGACCCGATCATGTTCTACCTCATCAATCGTCAGGGCAAAGGTCCATCCCGATCCGCCTACTTCGCCCGTTCAAGGCGTCGAGGGTGCTTTTCGTGGTCATGGGATTTGCCTTTCCTCAACACGGCGCGGCTTCGCCGTGAGGATAGCGGTAATCGGCACCGGCGTTCGTTGACACGCGCTTGGTTGAACCGTCCTGCAGATGGTAAACATAGAGCTGGCCCTTGCCGGTATTGTTCAGGTGATAGACCACCGCCGACTCGCCGTCGATCCACCGCGGATAAGCATACCAGAGTGGTTTGCCTTCGGCGTTGGCGATGACCTTGAGATTCGTGATCGTCCGCTTGTCCGCATCGAAGTCCGCAATGTACAGTGTGTGACCGGGCTCCTGGAAGTTGGCTCCGGCCAGATACTCGAAGCAGATCTTCTTCTCGCTGGGCGAAATGCTGGCCCGATGCATCTGGCCCTTCACTCCCAATTCCCACTGAACGCGCTCGTAGAGGGGCTTGCCGTCCGCCCTGTGCGTGAACAGGAAAACGCCCCAGCCGAGCGTCGGGTGCGCGGCGTTCACCAGAATCCGGCCATCCATGAGGCACGAGTGCGCCCACGTATGAAAAGCAGCGTCGGTGATCGCGACCTCCTCCCCGGGCTTGCCCCCCACCTTGCCTTGCATCACGTAGAAGCCGCCGGTTCGGTCATTCTTGCGGTTCCAGATGGGCGTGTTCTTCCCGTCCCGCGTCCAGGTGGGATTGAAATCGGTGCGGGTACCGTCGGTCAGTTGGTGAAATCCCGTGCCGTCCGTGTTGATGACGAAGATCGCGGTCTTCCAGTTGACGGTGACGGGATCGTCCTTGAGCCGGCGGAAGCAGACGAGCCTGTCGCCTGTTTTGGACCAGGACGGCTTGAAGTCCCAGTGGCCGGTGGTCAGCGGGGTGCCCTCCGGTTGGCCTAGCTCACCGACGTAGATCCTCCCGTCGCAGTAATACGAAATCCGTGAGGCCCGCGGTCGCGCCGGCTCACCGGCCCCGGCGATGAGCGTAGCGGCCACAGGACCCAGGCCTGCGGAAGCAGTCATCGCCGTGGTGGCTTGTGTCGCCTTCTTCAGGAACTCGCGGCGGTTGAGTTGGGTGGCGGCTAGTCTCATGGGGTTCATTGGTCGTGGTCACTTGTTGAACGGAGGCTAACGTTGTCCCGCGGAACGTGGGACACATCGACCGTTTTCGTCGAATGGGCGCGCCGTGATCGCGGTCCGTTGAGCAGCGTGCCCAGCCAGCGGTAGCGGACCAACTTGTCGTAGATCAGCAGCAGGAATCCGGTGATGGCCAGCGTCAGCAGCAGACATTTCAAGACCGCAGGTCCCGGCCAGCTCTGAATCAGGATTTGCGCTCCGATTATCAGAGGCAGATGGGCGAGGTAAAGCCAGTAGGCGGAATCGGACAGGTAGCGAATAACGCGGTTCTCCTTGGCCAACAGGCTGCGGAACATGCCCATGCACGCGAAGCTCATCAGCCAGACGTAAAGCGCCTGGAGCGCCACGGACGCGAGATGATAGCGCCTCTCCGGGAGGATCGACTGGCGGAAGCCTAACATTCCCGTCGCGAATTCCAGCGCCAGGGGAAACACCACCAGCAACGAGAGCGGAAGCGTCCATCGCCATCGCCGGCCCAGCACGCCCGACTCGTCTCCGCAATCATAGTAAAGCACGCCAAAGCCAAAGAAGAGTGCGTAGTAGAGCAGGATATGCGGTGTCGGGAGGATGCCCATCGAGATGTCGGGCCCGAAACCCGCATTCGAACCGCCCATGAACCCCTGGGGAATCATCGTCAACGGCACCAGGACCAGCAGACCGGCGGGCGATAGGACCAGCCAGCGTGGGGGCGAGCGCCAACCGCAGCGCTCGGCGATAAGCGCATAAACGGCAAACCCGGCCACCATCCAGCAGAGGAACCACAGAAACCAGACCAGGATGAACACGGAGGTCTCGTTGAGCCAACGGATGACGCTGCCGACAGGGTTCTTGCCACGATCGTCCGGGGTGCGGGACGCCGCTGTTGCCTTACGTTCGACGCCCAAGGTGCGGAGGCGTTCGATCACCTGAGCGCGGCCTTGCTCCACGCGCGCCCGCTCCAAGGGGATGCGGAACAGGCCGGCGATGAACTCGGTGGCGGGCCAGTCGGCTTCGGCGGAGTTGATGGCGGTTTCCCCGTTTCGATTCACGGCCTTCACGTCCACTCCCCGCCCCACCAGCAGTTCCACGATCTCCGCTCGTCCCAGGAAGGCAGCGGCGTGTAGCGGGGTGTTACCGTCGAGATTGCGCAGATTCACATCGGCTCCGGCGTTGAAAAGGAACGTAACCGCATCGTTATGGCCGGCCAGCGAGGCCCAGGTTAGTGGGGTGACGCCATATTGCGGGTGGTGCGAGTTTGGGTTGGCACCGCCCTTGAGCGAGCGGGCTATGGCATTCGTGTCGCCACTGGCCATCGCGCTCCAGAGGTCCGCGCCCGTTGTGGTCGGAGCCTGGGGACGAAAACGGGACTCGAGTGCCTTCCCCGCCACCCACATCATGGCGGGGACCACGGTGACCAGGCCGAGCATGCAAGGCAGGAAGACACGTCGGAACCGCTGGTGAAGGAGCGCCTTGAGGCCGCGCTTGCGCCACATCATGGCGGTGAAGAAGCCGCTGAGCAGGAAGAACAGCGGCATGCGGAAGCCATGCGATGCCGCCTGGAACAAGTAGAGGCCGCGGCTCTGGCTCACGTCCTGGACCAGCCACGGGAAGCCGGCGGCGAAAGAAAGGGCGGCGTGATAGACCAGACCGAGCAACATGGCCGCGGCGCGCAAGGCATCGAGGTCATGCCGGCGCAAAGACGGCGGTGTGCTTGTTGGTTCTTTACTCATAGCGCAATGCCTGGAGGGGGCTCAACCGGGCGGCTTTGAACCCGGGGAAGAGCCCGGCGAGGATGCCGACGCCGACGCTGAAGCCGAAGGCGAGCGCCATGGCCTGCGCGGTGATCACCGGCGTGAAGTCGGTGGGGGAAAGGAGTGAGAGAATGTGTACCAGACCTCGCGACGCGAGGAGACCCGCCAAGCCGCCCAGGGCGGCAATGACGACGCTTTCGGCCAGGATCTGGATGAAGATGCCCAGGAACGTCGCGCCGATGGCCTTGCGGATGCCGATCTCCCGGATGCGCTCGGTGATGCTGGCGAGCATGATGTTCATGATGCCCACGCCACCCACCAGCAGGCTGATGGCGGCGATAATGCCCCCGCTGAGCCGCGCGTTGCGGATCGCGTTGGTGATGTTCTGCGACCAGTTCTCCTGGGTGTTGAACGTGAAATCCTCGATCCCCTTGTGGGTGTGCATCATCACGTTCTTGACCTGCTGCAGGGCCTGGTCCATCTGCTCGAAGTCCACCACTTTGAAGGAGATGCTGGCCAGCCGCTCCTCGGGCGTGCCGGTCGCGGATGCGTTGGCCCGGAACCGGAGTTTCATGGTGTTCAGCGGAATATGAACGGAGTTGTTCTTCGACTCGAAGACAATGCCCGCGGTGCTGCGACTGCGCCCGCTGCCTCCGCCACGGCGACGCTCGGGACCACCCGCGGCAGGCTCAGGGCTTTTCTCCGGGGCTAGTTCCCGCGCCTTGCGGTCCAACTCGCTTTCATTGTGGGCATACATGCCGATGATGCGGAACCGCTGGTTGTTGATGTTGATAAACTCGCCGACAGGGTTGATATCGCGCCCCGTTTCTTCCGGTGAACCGAAGAGCGCATCGCGCACGGCAGTACCGATCACGCAGACGCTCCGGGCCTCGCGATCGTCCACATCGTTGATCATCCGCCCGTGGGCCACGACGAACTGCCAGATATCGAGGGTGCTAGCCCAGGTGCCTGTGAAATACCACGGGTTGTAAGCCTTGTCGCCCCGGGTCATGGTCACTGGGCTGAGGCTGTTCATTTCCGGCGTGACCCATTTGATGAGCGGCGCGCTGTGCTGCAGGGCGTGGACATCCTTCAGCGTGTTGCCCACCGATTGGTCGGCACGGTGTCGCTGCCAGGCAGGGATGGGTTGCGCACCGATGCTGACCCGCTCCAGTCCCCCGATGGCGATGAAGGCTTCCTTCATGCCGTTCTCTATCCCTTTAACGAGCGCGGATTGGGCAACCAGGCTGCCGACGCCCAGGATGATGCCGAGCATGGTGAGGGCGGAGCGAAACTTGTTCGCCCAGATTTCCTTCAATCCGACGCTGAGGACGTTCCACAAGTTCATGCCGCGTCTCCGGATGTGCCGCTTGGCTTCGCCACGGGGTTGCTTCCGCGCCGGTCCGTTCCGGCAAGCACGTGATCGACATTGCTCGCGATCTTACCGTCGCGGATCTCGATGCGCCGGGGCGTCACGGCGGCGATCTCCGGGTCATGCGTGACCAAGGCGATGGTGCGGCCTTGCTGGCTCAGCGCGTGGAACAGTTGCAGGATGGCTACGCCGGTGTGCGAATCGAGATTGCCCGTTGGCTCATCGGCAAACACGATCCTGGGGTTGTTCACCAGTGCCCGGGCGATGGCGGCGCGTTGCTGCTGGCCGCCCGAGAGTTGCAGGGGGCGGTGTCTGGCACGGTTCTCCATGCCTACGAGTTGCAGCGCATGCAACGCCCGCTCCCGGCGTTCCCGACCGGATACGCCGCCGTAAACCATGGGCAACTCGACGTTTTGCAGCACGTTCAGCTTGGGCAGAAGGTTGAAGAACTGAAACACGAAGCCGATCTTCTCGTTGCGCACGCGCGCCAACTCCCGGGGCGAGGCCTGATCGATGACCAGGCCGTCGAGCCGCATGCTCCCCTTCGACGGGGAATCGAGGCAACCGAGCACGTGCATGAGCGTCGATTTCCCGCTGCCCGAGGGACCAATGATGGAGATAAACTCACCGGCCTCAATGTCCAGCGACACGTCATCGAGCGCGCGGATTTCCTCGCCGCCCAGGCGGTAGATCTTGCTGACATTCCTCAGTTCAACGAGGGCCATGGGGTGCGTCTACTTGGAAGTGGAAGACGTCGAGGTTCTGGCTGCGGAGGGGCTTTTTGCAGCCGAGGTCTCCGCCGGTCCCTTCCGTGAAACGGGGCCCTCCTTCCCTGCCGGTTTCTGGAAAGCGGGTTTGGCGGCTCTCTCCGGCGGGACCAGCGCCACGACGTCGCCAGCCTTCACGCCTTTCGTGACTTGGGCATAGTCATAGTCCGCCAAACCGACCTGGATTGCCTGCCGCTCAAAGGTGTCATGGCCGCGTTTGAGGTAAACAAAGCGCTCCCCTTTGTCGTTGAACACGGCTGCCAGCGGCACCGTGCAGACGTTGGTGGCGGAGATCAAGGGGATGGTCAGATTCGCCGTCATGCCGGGGCGGACCTTGTCCTCTGCGTTCCGCAAACGGATGCGGGTGGAAAAGCCTTTGACGCCGGTCTTGATGGTCGCCAGTGGGGCGATGCGATCCACGTGCCCCGTCAGGCTGAGGCCGGACACAGCCTCGATGTCCACCGTCACCGCCTGGCCAACCTTGATGTGGGTAACATCCGACTGGTTGATGTGGGCGGTGATGATCATATCCGCGAGATTGGCCACGATGAACACCTCGGTGCCGCTGTTGTAACCGCTGGCCCCCGAGACGGCCTGACCCACGGAAATCAGGCGCGCCAGGATCGTGCAGTCGAAAGGCGCCTTGATGACCGTCTTCAGCAGCTTGTCCTCGACCGTTTGCAACCCAGTCTGGGCGTTCTCGAGTCGATTCCGGGCGATGTCCAGGTTGTTCTGCTGCAATTCGTAGTCCAGCCGCGCGTTGTCGAAGGCTTCCTGAGCCACGAGTTTGTTGTGGAACAGCTCTTGGATGCGCTGGAAGTGCAGTTTCGACTTCTCCAAGAGCAGCGTCTGGGTCTGCACGGCCAGTGTGGCGCCGGCTATCTCCGTCTGGCGCGAGGTCTTTTCCGTCTGCAGATCCTTGTCATTTAACTCGAACAGGACGTCGCCCTTCTTGACCTTGTCGCCAATATCCAGGGTGAGCTTCGCAATCAAGCCGCCAACTTCGGGGCGGACCGAGACGCTATCCAGCGGGCCAATCTCGCCAGCGGCGGTGATGGCAAACTTGATTTCGCGGGCAGCGACTGCGGCTGTAGCGGGGCGGGCGGGGGCAGCGGCGACGGCGGTCGAATTCGCGGTCTCGGGCGCAACGAAACCTGACTTCTTCCGCCAAATCCCATAACCGCCGACCGCGACCAGAGTCATGGCCAGCAGACCAATAAGCAGCTTGTTCATGCGTTACGGCAATGATAACGCGGGTCGCAGCGGAATCCTGACAACAATTTGAAGGCCATCCATGATCCCGCACACTTCGCCCCGAGGTCCCCAAGTCAGCCGTGCCGTTCTTCAAGTCCAAACGATGGGGCCCCCACTGGCCCCACGGAAACGGTCAGTTCTCTGCGATTCAGACAGTGGGGGGAGGTGTCACCGGTCGCTTCAAGAGGGACAACCCCGGGTCGAAAGCGGTCCCTTTTGGTGATTCAAAATCCCACAATTACCATCCAGTGGAGAGCAGGCTGTTGACGAACGTGACGGTTTCCCAGCCCAGCGGCACGTACAGCGCCACCTACGGTTATGACGCCGCCAGGCGCCTCTCCACCGTCAGCTCGACGGCCGGGAACTTTGCCTACACTTGCTGGGGCGCCGGGCGGCTGTGGACCAACGTGGCGTTGCCGAACACGTCCGCCATCACCAACCACTACGACACCGAGGCGGGGGTGTTGAGCACCCTCCTCAACAACTCGGGCAACACCACGCTCAACTCGCACGCGTACGTCTATAACCAGGCCAGCCAGCGCACCCAGGTGATCCGCAGACGACGCAGATGAACACAGATTTCAACCGGGGTTTGCGCGAGCGATCCGAGAACCCGCGCCATCAACTGCGGACCGATGATCTTTGGCAATCTGCGAAATCCGCGGATGAACCCGACTGATCCGGAGAGGACGCAGCGCAGAGAGGAGAGGATGAGGCGGCGCGGGTCAACCGAGTTCCGGGCCGGCGAGGGCGTGCTGGCGCAACGGGTCGCTGAGGGCTGTGTTGCGTCCGAGGAACATCCTGATGAGCGGGCGCTCGGGGGTGAAGCCAGCCCCGCGAGCCCAGTCCGCCACCGGCGTGTTGGCGTCGGGGATGTCCCAATAGACGCCGTGCCCGCGGGTGTCGGCCAGCAGGGCCTCCACGATGAGGAGCGCGTCGCTTGGGGTTTCCGCCATCACGGGTCCGAGATACAGGGCGCGCGAGCCGTCGCGGAGCTGACCGTAGCCCGTGACCGTGCCCCACGCGGACTCGGACACCACGGCCCGTCCGCTCTCCCGCGCCAGCGCGAGCAGGAGCGGTCCGCGCGGGACGCCAAAGGAATCCGCCGAGAGCCGGTCCACGAACGCATGGTCGGCTTCCCGCCAGGGCCGGAGACAGGGGTTGGGAACAGAGGCAGAAGGAGGTCGGACCGTGGCGGCGCGAGTCCAGCGGGTCAAGGTCCATTCGTCCACGAAGCCGAAACGATCGTAGAGTTTCTTTCCGAGCGGCGTGGCATCGAGTTTGATGGAGCCAACCCCTCGGTCGCGCAAGCAGGCGATGCACCGTTCCAACAGTGCCCCGCCCACCCCATGGCGCCGATGCTCGGGGTGCACGAGCATCATGCCGATCCAGCCCAACTCGAGCCCGTAACAGAGCGTTGTGGCCGTGCCGATCACTCGGCCGTCCCACTCGGCGACGAAACAGCCGTCGGGTTCGAGGGCGAGGAACCGCTGCCAATCGGTGAGCGTCTGGTTCCAGCCGGCCAGCGCGCGGAGGGCATCCGCGGCTGGCAGATCGGCGAGGGTCATCCGGCGCACGTTGAGCGGCATGGGTGGACGAGGCGAGGGCGAACGGCAACCGGGCGCGGGCCCCGGCCGCCGCCCGGGTTTAAGGGGCCTGCTGGTGCGCCAATTTCCCACCCACGTAAGTCCGGAGCACGCGCGTCGCCGTGATGTTTTCCTCCGGACAGGTCAGCAGGTCGGTGTCGAGCACCGCCAGGTCGGCCAGTTTGCCGGGCTCGAGCGAACCCACCTTCGAGTCGCAGCCGAGCAAGCGCGCGTTGTTGATGGTGTAAAAGCGGAGAGCCTGCTCGCGGGTGAGGGCCTCCTCGGGATGCAACCGGCCATCGAAGCCCCGGGCCTTGCGGGTGATCGCCGTGGCCATGCCCAGAAACGGATTGTAGGGATTGATCGACCGCAGCGAGCCGATCTTCTGCATGTGGTCCGAGCCGCCGCCCGCCGCGACACCCGCCTCGAACAAGCTGCGCAGCGGCTGGAAATAGCGCAAACGCTCGTAGCCAAACTGCTTGGACAGGGTGCGCGTGTCCAGGTAGAGCCAGGCGGGCTGGATATCGACGCTCACGCCGAGCCGGGCGGCTTCCTGGATGGCCTCGCGGCTCATGAAATTGCTGTGGCTGATGCACGGGCGCGTGGGCCGGACCGGCTGCTGCCGATCGACCGCCGCGTAGGCCTCGAGGAGCGCGTGGACCGCGCCGTCGCCGACCGCGTGCGCCGTGAACTGCAGTCCGCACTGGACGGTCGCGCGGACTATCTCGATGAGCCGGTCGGACGGGATGAAGCGCACCCCGCGGTAGGCGGGATCGCGGATCGAATAGATGGCGCTCACGCCCCACGGTTCGCGCATGAAAGCGCTGCCGGTGAGCATCCCGCCGTCTAGGTAGGTCTTGATGCCCACCAGGCGCAGCCACTCGCCGGGTTGCTTGAAGAACGGGTCCTGCGCCACGCGGCGTATGGCGGCCTGGATGTCCGCCATGGGCTCGGTCGAGTCGATGTGATAGGACACGCTCAACCGCACGGTGAGCCGCCCGGCGGCGTCGAGGCCGCGGTAGAGGTCCCATTCGTCGGAACTCGCATCCCGTTCGCACACGCTCGTCAGGCCCACGCGGTTGTAATCGGCGAACAGCTCGACTAACCGCTGGGCGCGCTCGGCGGGAGTTGGTTCGCGGCGGCCGGTCTTCACCTTCACGTAACGGGTGCAATTCCGCAGGATGCCCGTGGGTTCGCCGCTGGCGGGGTCTTTCTCGGCGAAACCGCTGCCGCCATCGGCGACCTTGAAATCACGGTCGATGCCACTGAGGCGCAACGCGAGACTGTTCAACGAAGCATCGGGACCCGTCGCGAAGAGGACCGGGTGGTTCGGCGCCGCCTGGTCGAGCTCGAGCCGCGTCGGGTAGCGCTGTTCCTCGAGCCGGGTGATGAAGACCTGCCGGACCACGATCCAGTCGCCTTCCTTCACGACGCGCGCCCGCGCGCGGATGTATCCGAGCACGTCCGCGATCCGCTCCATCGCCGGGATGGGGTGATCGAACTCGGTCATGCAGGCGTCGGCAGGGTGCGCGTGCGAGTCGATCAGGCCCGGGATCACGAGCCGGCCTTCGAGATCGACGATCGAGGTCCGGGGCCCGCGCTGCTTCAGCACGTCCTCGTTGTTGCCGACGGCGACAATGCGCCCGTCACGCACCGCGATGGCGGCGTGGATCGAAAAGTTCTGATCGACGGTGGCGATCCTGCCGTGGTGCAGGATCAAATCAGCCTCGGCGGCGCGCGTTGGCAGCGCGGCTCCCGTGACCAGCGCGAGCGCGGCGAGCAAGCGGCAGGGCAGTGTCCTGGCAAGGCTCATGGGCGCCCCCAGTTTACCGGCGCGGCCCCCGGCCGCAATGCAAGATCGGGTATGAGAAGTTATAAGTTATGTGTTATGAGTTATGGGCCGTGGTTGCCAACGCACTGACTGCTGGCGCGGCGGTGGACGCCAACGCGCTGAGGCCCGGAATCAGCCGCATCCGTCAGGTGACAACGCACAAGGCGAGGCGGCAAGGACGAAGGGCATTCGCGTCCATTAGCGGTTCTCCCCCCCGTCGCCGGCCTCCCTCCGAATGCGCGTGGTTTAACCGTGGCGGCTACCTCTGGGCGTGGCAGATGCCAAAACCCCTTCGGGGTATTTTGCCGGCCTGATCGTCATCCCAGGGTAGCTTCGTGCCTCGCAACCCTGGTCTCCAGGATTGTATCCTTGCAGGATACGGGTGGTCACACCGGTCTCGCCCCTCGCCCCGACTACTTCAGGTCCGGGATGGGGATCTTGAAGAAGCACTGCCAACTCCCGTAGTCGGAACCCAGGGAGACCCGCATGCCCTGGTACCACTCGACGTGGCCGTCCTCGAACGTGAAGTTGCCGCCATCGGGCGCCCCGCCGGCCCGGCGGTGCACCGCGGTGAAGACCCGCTTGCCCTCGTAGTCGGTGGTCCACACCAGCTTCGGGTTGTAGATATTGGTTGTCTTCGAGCCCACAGCCTGGAGTCGGTCGATCAGGATCGGGGCCGCGGCGTAGTCGCTGTTGAGCTTGCGCCGGAAAAACCAGTCCGCCGTCCCCTGCGCCCCCGACGTGACATCCGGGTCCTTGTCCTTGCGACCGGGCAGGTAGAAGTAGCCGATCAACTGCTCGCCGGTGTCGGAGGTGATCATCCCGGCCTCCGCCACGCGATGCCAGACGTCGGTGGGACAAAACAGGACGTCGTTCTTGGCGCGCTCGCTCTTTCTGGTCGTTCGGTTGTTGCGAATCAGGTAATTGTTCCAGAAGTTGCTCATCGACGGCATCATCCAACTGAATCCCACGCCCGCGGCGTTGTCGGGGAACGCGTTGTAGAAGTCACCGGCGTACATGTTGACGGCCATGCCCCATTGTTTGCCGTTGCTGGCGCAAAGGATCTTGTGCGCTTTGGTCTTGGCCTTGGCGAGGGCCGGGAGCAGCATGCCGGCCAGGATGGCGATGATCGCGATGACCACCAGCAACTCGATGAGCGTGAACCCGGGCGTGCGCCTGGTTGGCCGAGGCAACGGGCTTTTCATGGGCATAGGGGACGCTCATTCACGGTCTAAGTCAATCTAAAGGACAACCCATCCCGATCACCGGCTACGCCGGCTACGCGCAAGTCGGCGTCTCCGGCCTGTCGAGGGTTCAGGGTTGGGCGCATCCCGAGGCACCTGACCTGTCAGCCGGCGATCGATATTTTGCCAGCGCGCCGTGGATTGACGCGCACCTCCTCGGCCCGCCTCGAGCCTGGGGCGCCAGCGGCGCACCTCGCCTTCCAGCCGCAACAACCCTTGCGCCGCCGCCTGCTCTTCCATCTGCTCCACTCTGAAATCTGAAATCCTGAAATATGAAATCCCGGCCTGTGAAGCCCTCCCTTGGCTGTGACGATTGGCCATTGGCTATTCTATCCCTGTAGTGTCGAGCGTCCGCCTTCGGGCCGAGCTATTTCCATTTTGGAAATAGTTGCCTCGCGGGTCAACTCGCTGGACTCAATACGAACCCTCCGGCCTACGGCGTCACGGTCTTATCGTATCGGACTACCTCGGGCACGGTGACGCTGAACCCGCGCGTGCCCTGGGCGTCGAGTTGGACCGTCAACCGCCGTTCATCCCGGACCGCAACCGCGTCGTTGCGAAGTCGCCGCGCGGTGTCAGGGTCGCTCTGTGCGATGAGGTCGGCCCAGATGCGGTGGAGTTTTTCGACCGGCCGCACCTGGGTGTTCGTGCAGGCAAGCGTGAACCGCAGCCCATCCACGTCGCCTGCTCCGGCACGGGTTTCCCACCCCTGGTCGAGCGCTGTGTCCCCCGCTTCGAAGCCCTCCGGCGCAGGATCGATGATCGCGAGGTTGTTCGTCCGGAACCTGATATGAAACACCGTCCCCGCCGGGGAATGGTGGCCCCAACTGAGGCGCACCGGCAGCCGGAACAGCGACCCAACCTCCTCTCCGGCCATCAACGCCGGGAGGAACGCGCACCAGACCAGCCGCAGTCCCAGGGAGCACGTCAGTGGGTGTGTCGGCGATTGTCTCATGGCCGCCGAGGCGGGGCCTCAGAACGGGAGCGGAGTCTATCCCGGGCCAGGGAGGAAGACGAAGCATTTTTGCCAGGCTGCCGCGACGGACTGACCCCCGAAAAACGAATCGGACGCCGCCATGCTCCGTCGCCATTCCAAGCGCTCAAATCTGGATTCGTCGCTGGCCAAAGACCCCCACGACCTCCGTGCGCCCGACCAGCGAGTCTTGGTTCACGTGCTGATGCCCGTGGACGAAAAGCCGGGGCTGTGCCCGCTCGATGTAGCGATTGAACGCCTCGAGGCCGACGTGAACCTCCGTGTCGCGCTCGTGCATGCTCCCGGGCGAATTGTGGGCCACGAAAACGTCCACGGCCGGGAAACCGGCCAGCAAAGTCTCGACTTCCTCCTGCTCGTACAGGTAGTGCCCCCTTGGCTTTTAGCGCCACGATCCGTTGAAGCCGCCGAAGCGCACCCCGTCCACGGTCTGGACCCTGAGGTGCAAGTCGGTGATCGGCGGAGAAAACGGCCCTCCGCCGTCATGGTTGCCTTTGACGGCAAGAATGTGGCGGCACTGTGCCAGCTTCGCCGCTTCCAGAATTACGAAGTCAGCTACATCGCCGACCGAGATCACTATGTCGGCGGGCTGCACGGTGAGGTGCTTGCGAACCCCGTCATCGTCGGCGAGCACAAGAAGTCTCATGGCTGGACAGGCGCCTCAGCAGTTTGACGTAAACCTCTCTACGATTTACGGGGATGGCTTCAGGATCGAACCACGGTAGCGCATCCGTGTACCGGACGATGAAAGCCTCAGGCGCAGCATATCTGGGAGTATGGGGCGAGGGCGGCGCGAAGACAAGGCGCTTTCCCACGAACACAATGACAGGCTGAAGCCTGGACTACGAACACAGGCAACCGGGCCAAAAACAGGCTGGGCAGATGCGGTTCGGTTATGCTACTGACCCGTGCTATGAACTCATCCACGCCTCGTTCAACCACCCTCCCCTCGCTGGTTCCCTGCTGCCCCCTGCCAGCCTCGATTAAGGCAGCGACTAGCCGGGCTGTGGCGCTCCGCCGCCTCTGCCGGTGGCCGGCGGCGGCGGTGCTGGCGCTCGGGGCCGCCATGCTGGGACGCGGCGCCGAGCCGCTCTCGACTTTGCCAGCGGGCCTCAAGCCAGCCGCAGGGGCGCCGGTGGATGTCGCGCCCTGGGGCGAACGGCATTCCTGGGAGCAGGGCAAGGACGTGGGCCTGTTCTGGGAGGACGCGCGGGACGTGCAACGCGTGGTGGTCACATTCGAGGGCAACGCGCCGGACCCGGCGCGCGTGCGGCTGCAATGGTGGCAATCGGGCTGGCCGGAGCGGCGCATCCCGCGTGACCGGCTTTCGGGGGCGGGTGAGTCCGGCTGGCTGGACATCGGCGATTGGTATAAGGGCCGCTGGCGCGATGCGGACGCCGCCCTGGACACGGCCGGCAACACGTGGACCTACACCTTCCATCCGGTCAACGCCCGCGAGTTCCCCAACCTGAAGGAATTCGCCGCCGCCTACCGGAGCACGCTCAAGCTGCGGTTGCTGGCGGACGGTCCCGCTCCGGCGCTGCAATCGCTGCGCGCCTACACCGATTCCACCTGGCAGGCCGCTGAGGTCGCCGTGGAATGGGGCGGCACGGCGCAGACCAACCAGGTGTGGGACGGCCGCCTCGAGGTCTTCAACGGTTACGCCGAGCAGTTGGCGCCGCTCAACCCCGAGGGCGGTGTGACTCTGAGTCCCGAGGGCGGCTGGAAATCCGCCGTGCAAGGCCGCACCGCGGGCATCCGCGCGCGCGTCTGGCACACCGCCAGCCCGAACATCAACACGTTTGACAAGACGATTGTCACGGTCCGCGCGCGGCAACACAGCTTCAGCTTCGATGCCGGCGAGGTGGCGGGCCGCGCCCGCGTGTTCGCCCCGTTCTACGGGGTGATGGTGCGGCGGGCGGATGATCCGTTCAGTTACGCCGAGGCACTCGCCCAGTGGAAGAACCGCACCGCCAAGCCCATCTACGAGGCGGTGTTCGACGAGCCCGAGCAGACCTACGCGCGCGCCTGGGCCGAGATGCCGCCACGCAAACGGTTCTACATCCCGCTGGGTTGCGAGGGCGGGCGCCAGCGGTTCGGAGTGGACCCCGACGGCAGTGTCTTCTGCCTGAACGATCGCATTGACCAACCGCGCGGCAAGGATACGGCGCGGCGGACCTGGGGCGGCAACCGCTTGCGTTACAGTTTCGGGCTGCCCGGCGGCGGCGCCAACAAGCGATGGATCGAAGACGGTTGCCTGCCCATCATTCACGGCGAGTGGGAACGCGGCGGCGTGCGTTACACCCAGACCGCGCTGGCCACACGCCTCGAGCCCGGTCGGCTCGGCCCGCCCGACATGCAGGCCGATGATACCACCGTGCTCGTGGTGCGGATCATGGCCGAAAACACCGGCAACGACACCGCCCCCGCGGCCGCGACACTCGCACTCCAAGTGGACGGACGGCCACTCGAACTGAGCACGCGCGACGGAATGGTCTATGCCCGGCTCGAACGGGGAGAAACGCTCCGCGCGGCGATCGAAATCCCCGAAGGCGCCAACGTCAGCACCAGCGAGGGCAAGATCACGTGCAGCGGCGAACTGCCGCCCAACGGCACCGCCGCCGTCGTGATCAAGATCCCTTTCATCACCCTCGACCAACCGGCCGAACTCGAGCGCCTGCGCAACATGAGTTTCCACGAGGAGTTCAAGCGGGTGCGCGGTTTCTGGCGCGGCCGGGCCGACGCGAGCACGCAGATTTGGACGCCGGTGACCGAGATCACGAGCTTCTACCGCGCGGACGTGTCGCACTTGTTGATCAATTGCGGGCGGGAAGTCGGCTCGGACCGGTTGATGGCGCGGGTGGGCAGCTTCGCTTATGGGGTGTATGGAAACGAGTCATGCATGATGATCACCGACCTGGACCGCCGCGGCCTGCACAAGGAAGCCGAGCAGTGCCTCGAGACGTTCCTCGAGTACCAGGGCAGCACTGGGTTGCCGGGCGACTACGCCTCACGCGAAGGAGTGTTTAACGGCGCCAACGGCTGGGAATCGGGCGGTTACAACCAGCATCACGGCTGGATTCTCTGGGCCATGGCCGAGCACTATTGGTATTCCGGTGACGCGGCCTGGCTCAAGCGCAGCGCCCCGAAGCTCGTCAAGGCCTGCCGCTGGATCATCAACGAACGCTCGCGCACCAAGGGCTTCGACCCCGCCAGCCTGCGCGGCATCGAACGCGGGTTGCTCTCGCCGGGCTCACTCGAGGACATCGGCGACTGGCGCTCGTGGCTCTCGAACAACGGCTTCAGTTGGTGGGGGCTGGACTCGGTGGCCCGGGCGTTCACGCACGCCGGCATCGCCGAGGGCCAAGCGCTGCAAGTCGAGGCCGAGGCCTACCGCGCCGACCTTCTCACTGCCTTCGGCGAGGCGAAGGTCCGCTCGCCCCTGGTGCGCCTCCGTGATGGCCGATACATACCGCAAATCCCTTCCGAGGTCCACCGCCGCGGGCGCACCTTCGGCTGGATCACCACCACCCTCGAGGGCGCCATCTATCTGATCCGCACTGGCGCCATCGCTCCGACCGATCCGATGGCCGAGTTGATCATGCAGGATTTCGAGGACAACCTGTATCTCTCGGACCAATACGGTTACTCGCCCAAACACATGCAGTTCTGGTTCAGCCGTGGCGGCTTCTCGATGCAGCCGAACCTGCTGTGCTCGCCGCATCCGTACCTGATGCGCGACGAGATCAAGCACTTCTTGCGCAGTTACTTCAACGCCTACGCCGCCTCGTATTATCCCGACACCAAGATGATGACCGAGCATCCGTTGCCCGACCTGGGCGATCAGCGCGGCGATCACTACAAATCCTCCGACGAATCCAACTCGACCTACTGGCTGCGCCTGATGTTTGTGGACGAACGTGCCGACGACCTCTACCTGGGCATGGCCGTGCCACGCGCGTGGCTGGCCGACGGCGCGGCCCCGGCCATCGAACGCGCCGCCACTTATTTCGGGCCGATGAGCCTGCGCTTCGAGTCCCACGCCAACAAAGGCTCGATCACCGCCGTCCTCGCCCCCCCCACCCGGCGGCCGCCCCACGCCACGTTCCTCCGCTTCCGCCATCCGCTCTCGAAGCCGATCGTTCGTGTCACCGTGAACGAACAGCCTTGGAACAAATTCGACCCCAAACGCGAGTGGGTCGAATTGCCGAACCTGGCTGCGCCGGCCACTATTGTGGCGTATTTCGGGGAATAAGCGGGCGGTCGAGCACCAGCACGGGCGGCGCCATCTTGGGGTCGCCTTCCAGCTCGAGCGTGAGCCGGTGGTTGGCAACCTCGCGCACGCTCTCGAGGCCATCCACCCCAACGATCGTCACCCGGTCGTGCGTGACGGGGATTTCGACCTGTGCGGCGCCGCTGTCCGCCCTCGCCCAAAGCACCCACGTCTGACCCGCCGCGGGTCCGGCGTGCTCCGGATGGCGAAACGCCCGTGCCTTGCCGCGAACGACCCGCGCCTCGGCGTCGGCCGGGAGCATCGGAAACGGCCACGGCAACGCGCGCACGTACGCCCGTACGGCCACTTGCTCGGCTTTCGAGGCGTCCATCACGCACACCTTGGCGATGCCCGCGGCAAAGGCCCGCGTGAACATCTGCATGCGCCACGCCGCCCGCCGCCGGGCGGAAAGCAGCCCCAGGAAATCGAAGTTCCCTTCTGTGTGCCAAAACTCGAGCTTGCGCCCGCGCGCAGACCCCGCCTGCCGCGTTTCCCAGCGCTCGAACACATCCCGCACGTCGTCGAGCACAGGCTCGAGCGTGCGGTCTCCGCCCGCGAAGCCCGAGTCGAGCCCCTCGTAGTCGTGGAAGCTTACGACGTCGGCGACCGGGCCGATCGAGAAGCCAACGGCTTGTTTTCGGTAGGCGGGTGACCCGGCGAGCCTCGGCGCATCCAGCGCGCCTTCGATCCAGTTCACGGATTGGTGTCCGCCACCGCAGCCGGGCAGTGCGATCACCGCGCGCGGGTCCACGGCCTTGATCCGCGCGGCGGTTTTGGTGGCGAACTCGGCGTAATCGCCGGCCTGGTCTTTCCAATGCGTGAGGTAGCCCTCGGGCTCGTTGTCCAGCTCCCAGGCCCGCACGCCATAGCCCAGGCCCCACCCTTGTTTGACCGCCAGCGTGCCGCCCGGAGCGTAGCGGCTCGCCAACTTCCCGGCAAACGCCGCGGCCGCGTCCATCTGCTCGGGGGCGGACTTGCCCGGTTCACGCCGTCCGGCCCAGTTCGGCGGCCCGCCCGCGTTGCCGCCCATCACCGGGGCCTGCATCAGGATGTTCAGCCGGCGGCGATGCGCTTCCACCACAAATGCATCCAGCCGTTGCCATGCGGTGGGCGTCTCCTTCGCCAGGTCCACGGGGCCCTCGGGCTCGAGCGCGCGCCAATACACCGGCATGAACGTCCAGCGCAAGCCCATCGCCGCTTCCTTGTCCAGATCGCCTGATTTGGACGAGCCACCCATGCCCCCGCCCTTCCCATCCCAGCTTCCGGTGTGGCCGAGATACGGCGACTCGAACCCGTCCAGGGCGGCGGCCGCGTGGTTGGTGGGTTCGGGCGGCGCGACCGGGCGAGCCGAGACGGGGTAGATTTTCGGCACCCTGGCCAGGAACACGCAAAGCACCACCACCAGCAGGAGAAAGGCCATGACGCAAGCCCCGCAGCCCCAGCAGCAGCCTTTCAGCCAGGGCCGGGATTTCGCGGCGGCTGGCGGGGCGCTGGTGTCGTCGGAGGTGCCGGACATGAGTTGCGCGACCCTTTATACGCGTTACGGCCCGGGAGGGTTACAACGAAATACCGGCGCGCCCCACCACGGTGCCTTCGATGCCAGCGCCCAGACCTGGGCGCTGTTGCTTGCGGGAGCGCTGCTCCTGTGCACGCGGTTGGGTCGGCGGTCGTCCTAACGCTCTCACGTCACCTCTGCCGGCCGTTGGCGTAGCCACGTAGCCACCCACTGGCTTGCCCGGGCGCACGCGCTGGCCTATCGTCCGCGGACATGGCTCCGAAGGAAACCGACTCGAACCGGCCACCCCAGCGCACGCGCTGGTGGCCTTTGGCGCTGATCGTGGCGCTGTGCGCGGCGCGGTTGATACAGGTCTGCGTTTTCCGCGACTACGACCGGCAATTCAAGGTGCAGCAGGCAGCCAAGGCCCTTGCCGCGTCGGGCGTACTCTGCGTGGCGTGGCTGCTGTTGTTCTCGCGCATGCCCGTGCGCCGGCGGTTCCGCTGGTTCGGGGCGATCCTGGCGGCCATCGGCCTGATGGCCGGGCTGCTGCGCTTCCGCGGGTTCACCGGCGATCTGTTGCCCATCCTCGAATGGCGCTGGAAGAACCATGACACCGCTCGCGCGCCGTCACTTCCCCCCCCCCGACCAACGCGGCCACGGCCCCAGGCCTCGCCGCCGCCACGAATGCCTTTCCCCAGTTCCTCGGGCCCGATCGTTCGGGCATTCTCCCGGGACCACGACTGGCGGATGATTGGCAGGCGCGACCGCCACAGCTCCTCTGGCGGCGTCCGGTGGGGGCGGGTTGGGCGGGGTTCGCCGTTCAAGGCCGCTATGCGGTTACGCTCGAACAGGCGCTCGAGCAAGAACAGATCACTTGTTGTGATGTCACCAGCGGGGACCGGCTCTGGACACACAGTTATCCCGCGCGTTGCGACAGCGCGGAGGCGGGGATCGGTCCGCGCAGCGTTCCCACCCTGGCCGCGGGGCGGGTTTTTGCCACCGGCGGCACAGGCATCCTGACGTGCCTGGACCTGGCCACGGGTACGAAGCTCTGGAGCCACGACCTGGTGAAGGAACACCAGGCCGCCCAGCCGCAATACGGCTTCAGCGTCTCCCCGCTGGCGCTCGAAGAGAAGGTCATCGTTTGCGCCGGAGGACCCAACGGCCATTCAGTCGTGGCTTACGAGTCCGCCACGGGCAAGTTGCTTTGGCACGGTGGCAACGCGATCGCAGGTTACAGTTCCCCGGTGCTGGCCCGCCTGGCGGGCGCGCCACAAGTCCTCATCTACCAGGGCTTCGGCCTCTCGGCTCATGATCCGGGCACGGGCACTGTGCTTTGGGAGTTTCCCCAGCCCAGCGGGCCGAACGTCGCGCTCCCGCTGGTGATTGGTTCGAACCAGGTGTTGATCTCGACCGGCTACGGGGTCGGCTCGCGGCTCGTGAAGGTGGACCGCGGCCAGGATGGCGCGTGGAAGGCCGAGTTGGTCTGGAAAAGCATCCGGCTCAAGTCGAAATTCGCCAATCCGATCCTCCTGGATGGGTTCGTGTACGGACTGGACGATGGGGCGTTGGTCTGCCTCGATCCTCGCGACGGCCAATGGCGCTGGAAGGCCACTCGCTACGGTCACGGGCAGATGCTGCTGGTGGCCGGGCGGCTGCTCATCATGGCCGAGAATGGCGAGGTGGCCCTCGCCGAGCCGTCCCCGGAGCGCTTTCGGGAGCTGACGCGCTTTCGGGCGTTGGAGTCCAGGACATGGAATCCGCCGGCGCTGGCCGGCGAGCTGTTGCTGGTGCGCAATGACCTCGAGGCGGCCTGCTATCGATTGCCACGGCAATGACGCAGCGCGTCGGTCAGTTGTCCGCAAACCACCTCGGGAGCGTAGCGACTCACGGCCAGGGCCCGGGCCTCGCGTCCCAACGTGGCGCGCCACGAAGGGTCGGCCTTCAGCCTGCGAAAGACCGCCGCCGCGGCGCCGGGCTCGGTCATCGACACGGCCACCCCCCCCCCGCCGACCTGCCAGCCGCGCATCTCTTCCGGGTTGAAGGCGACCGGCAGACCGCTGGCGAGCGCCTCGAGGACCGCAATCGAAAACGGCTCCTGCAACGCCGCCAGCGCATAGGCATCCGCCGCCTGGAACAAGACCGGGATCGACGCGCGGTCCACCACCCCCAAAAACTTCATGCGCGACCCGAGCAACTCGTGACCGAGCGCGCGCACCGCCGCCGCTCCATCCTCATCGACACCCGCCGATACAAACAGCGACTCGGCGTCCAGACCTGCCGCCTCCCGGAGGAGGAAGTCCAGGCGCTTGCCGCTGACCTGACCCACCGGGCCGACGTTGAGGATCACGAAGGCCTGTTCCGGCAGGCCGAACTCCCGCCGCGCCGCGGCGCGCTCGACCACGCTGGCCGGGTGGAACCGCCGCGTATCCACAAAATAGGGGATCGCGAAGAACCGCGCGAAGCAGGCGGGCGGCACTTCGCGGCGGGCAGCCTCGAGATAAGCGGGCGCCAGCAGATGCACGCCATCGAAGTCCTGTTCCCACTTTGGCGAGAGGCGCATGCCATCCGAGAAAACCACTTTCGCTCCATGCCACGACCGGAATCGCTTGAGATGCCAGCTCAGCGCCGGGTCGCCGCAGAAGGCCAGGTCCATGCGCTGGCGGCGCAGCAGCACCAGCGCGCGCGGGAGGACGGAGAGTTGCTCGAGCAGGTAACGGCGATGCCAGTTGAATCCCCGGAGCGGCAGCGCCTCGCGGTGCAGGGCGTGGAGGCGGCGGACCGCGCACGGGACGCCGGCGGGGGGGGGGCCTCCGCTCCAGAGCTGGACCTCGAGGCCCGGGCCCAGGTGCATCGCCAACTCGGTCATCCACGTCTCGATGCCGCGCATCACACGGCCCAGCCCGGTCGAAATCAACGCCACCTTCGGCGGCTGTTCGGATGACGGGGCGGAATGCACCGGGACCGCGCGTCAACGGTGGTTGCCCGCCAGGCTGCGCCAGCCCAGCTTGCGCAGCCGTGACAGCGCGCGCTCCGGCTCGCGCGTCGCGAGGCAACTGGGCGAGTCCCACGGCCTGAGCGGAAGCGTCGGGTTGTGCGCCGGGCGCACCACCAGGCCGGTTAGCCGCAGCCGCAGCGAGAAGATGCGAAATCCGCGTTCCTCGAGGAACCGGCTCACGGCCGAGGGGTAGGCGGCGTGGTCCTCGAAGACGATGTCGCGGATTTGTCCGCGCTCCAGACCGGGCGCCGCCCCGCGCAGCACGTCGAGTTCCCTGCCTTCAACGTCCACTTTCAACAGGCCCACCCGGGTCTCCGGCGCCAGCAGGCTGTCCAGCCGCGCGACCGGGACCTGGGAGGCCTCGCCTTGCGCCAGCGGCGGGCCGCCGATCCGCGACAGGCCAACGTTGAATTCGGAACGGGGCGGGGTCCAGAGCGTGGCCGTGCCCGGACTCTCACCGAGCGCCACACGGTGCGCCGTGACCCGCGCCAGGCGGTTTAGGGCTTTCCAACGGTCCAGGTTGCGTTCGAGCTGTCCAAAGACGGTGGGATGCGGCTCGAAAGCCCAGACCTGGCCGCGCGCGCCCGCCCGGGCGGCCAGCACACTGCTCATGTAACCCAGGTTGGCGCCCACGTCGATCGCCAGTTCGCCCGGGTCCACCAGGCGCCACAGGGTCTCGGTGACGGCGAGATCGAAGGTGCCGGTCAACCAGACTTGCCAGCCGATGTTCTCCGCCGGCGAGATGGCCAGCGGCACGCCCCAGGGGAGCCGGGCGATCTGCTCGCCCACGGCGGGGGTGCGCCCGCGCTGCCAGCGGAGGAGAATCTGCCGCGGCCGGAAGACGAACTCCGGTTTCTGGAGCGTGGCGAGCAACCGCATGGGGCGGACCGCGAGTTGGGGGGGCGAGCCGGCGCCGGCCGCGCGCCGGCGTTAGCGCTTCAGGTAGCCCCGGAACCACTCGACCGTGCGCTTGAGACCTTCCGACAGGTTCACCCGGGGCTGCCACCCGAGGATCGTCCGCGCCCGGCTGTTGTCGGCGAACATCCGCCAAATCTCCGTGGGCCGGTAGGGGAGCGCGCCGATGTCGAGGGGCGACTTGGATTCGGTGAGGCTGTGGATGGTGGTGACCAGGTCGCAGATGCGCACCTCCTCGGCGGCCGCGAGGTTCACCGGGCCGTCGATGGGAGTGGGATGGTTCGCCGCGAGCATGAAACCGTCCACGAGATTCTCGACGTAGTTGAACTCGCGGGTTTGCTCGCCTTTGGTGGTGCGAATGGGCCGGCCCAGGAGGCAGTTGGTGATGAGCTCGGGAATGATGGCCTTCGAGCTCTGGTAGGGCCCGAACGCGTTGAACGGACGCAGCACGACGATCTCGGTCCCGGCGTGCATGTGCTGTTTCATGCGGCAGTAGAGCTCGCCCGCGTACTTGGTGATGGCGTAAGGCGAGATCGGGGCCGGAGTCATCGTCTCGACAAAAGGCACGCCCGGCTGATGCCCGTAGGTCTCCGAGGTGGAAACGTAGATGAACTTGCGCGCGCCCGAGAACACGTCGAGCAGGTTGGCGGTGCCTTTCGCGTTGACATCGAAGCACTCCTCGACCTGGATGAAACTCTGGCCCACGTGGTTGTAGGCGGCCAGGTGAAACACCAGCTCGGGCTCGAACCGCGCGGCCGCTCCCAGCGCCCCGCGGTTGCGCAAGTCCGCCTCGATCACGCGGATGCGGTCCCAACAGCCGCGCAGCCGCTCGTTCTTCATCACGTTATCGTAACGCACGGTGACCCCCACCTCGGCGCCTTCGCCGAGGAGACGATGCACCAGGTGGCTGCCAATGAAACCGGAGCCGCCGGTTACCAGGACTCGTTTTCCGTTCACAATGGTTCCTTCGGTTCTCTGCGGGGTTAGAGGGTGAGCATCTCGATCAGTTCGGTCTCCGCCACCGCCCGGTCCTTCTCGGTGTTGATCGTCACGTGCGTGCCGCGGTGGGGATGCACAAACAACTGGTTCTCCGCGCGCAGGCCCTCGAGAAACTCCGGCATATCGACGCCCCGGCGCAACCGGTCCATCGCCCCGCGCGCGCACAACAGGAAACCGATGTTGATCCAATAAGGCAGCATCGGCTTCTCGCTGAACCGGGTCACCCGTTGGCCGCCATCGAACTCGACCAGGCCAAACGGGCTGCGCATCGGGTAGATGGTCACCGTCGCCAGGCCGCCGTTCCGGTCATGGACCTGGCGCAGTTCCGCGAGGTTTACGTTGGCCAGCGTGTCGCCATAGCACACGAGCGTGGGCCCGGGCGCGTGCGCACGCGCGTCCAGCAGGCGGTCCGTCATGCTCACGTCCCCGGAATCGACGCAGACGTGGTCGAGCCCGGCGCACGATTGGCGCACGAAGCTCTGCACCAGTTCGGCCTTGTAGCCCACGCAAAATACGAACCGCGAGATTCCCCCGGCGGCGAGGTAGTTCACCAGGTGCAACAGCAGCGGCTTGCCGTGCACCGGGACCAGGGGTTTGGGGAATTGTTCCGTGAACGGCTTGAGCCGTTCTCCCTTGCCGCCGCAGAGCAGAATGGCGGTGACTCCCTTCATCGGCGCGGCGTCAGGGGGAGTGGACATCATCAGGCCTGGGCCCGCCCGCGTGGGCCCACGCGCACGACCGCACCGCGTGGTTGTGGCCGCGTCGGATCATCCGCCCGGAATCTAGCCGCGTGCCCGGACTGAACAAGCCTAATCTGCGGACGCACGGGGCGCAGGGGCACACCGCTGGTGACCCACACTCACGATGGGCGGGGACGCCAGGCCTGGGTGGCGCGAGAGAGGGAGCGAGAAGATTTGCCGTTGTGAAAAGCGGCGAATTGGCCTAATGGGAAGTAGTGGACGCCGCAACGGCATTGGCAAAGCAGATCGAGCTCTACCGCGGCATGACCGGCGAGCAACGGCTGGCGATTGCCCTCGAGTTGCACGACCTGTCCTGCGATGTCGCCCGGGAAGGAATCCGCCGGCAACACCCCGAGGCCGATGCCGCCGAGGTCGAGCGGCTCTTGCGCCGGCGCCTCGAACTGGCGCGCAACGCATGAGTGAACGCGAGTTGTTAGTGGACTGCCTGCGCCGGTTGAACCGGGCGAGCGTGACCTACTATCTCACCGGCTCGATGGCCAGCAATTACTGGGGCATACCGCGCACCACGCACGATCTGAATTTCGTCCTACAACTGCCGATGGCCGCCGTGCCGCGCCTTGTTCAGGGGTTCAGCGGAGATTTCTACATCGAGGAAGCCTCCGTGCGCGCCGCCTACCGGCCGCCGCATCAGTTTAACGCCATTGATACCCGATCCGCGCTCAAAGTGGATTTCTGGCTGCCCAAGCCCGAGCCGTTCGACCGGGAGATGCTGCGGAGACGCGCCGAAGTCACGCTCTTTGGCGAGCCCGCCTGGATCGCGTCAGCGGAAGATGTGATCTTGCATAAGCTCATCTTGAATCGCATCTCGCCGTCCGAGCGGCAGCTTGGCGACGCGGCGGGGGTAGTGGGCGTGCAAGCCGATGCGCTGGACAAGGGGTACTTGCTGCACTGGGCACGTGAACTGGATCTGACCGGCGAATTGGAACAACTGTTGTCCGGCAAAGTAAAACCGAAGAATACCTGAGTCACCCTCACCCCGGCCCTTATAGTTGATCCAACGTTATTCACCGGCGGCGAGGAGAGCCTTGTCCTGCCCTCCCCGCAGCCGACGGTGAATAACTTGGCGCGGCGCGCGCGTGCGACGGTGGATAATTT
>Ga0233425_10003323_pt1 | contig 29461 bp, 24 predicted proteins | sample Watercolumn_Towu_2_FD_181712 | JGI IMG/M metagenome (GOLD analysis project Ga0233425, IMG submission 181712) | Freshwater microbial communities from Lake Towuti, South Sulawesi, Indonesia - Watercolumn_Towuti2014_140_MG | ecosystem: Environmental > Aquatic > Freshwater > Lake | place...
GAGGGACTCCTGCTGCGCATCACTGAGGCGCCAGTGCTGGTGATCGACGACCTCGGCGCACATCACGCCTCTCCCTGGGCACAGGAGAAGCTGGACCAGATCCTGACGCACCGTTACAACGCCCGCCGGCCCACCGTCGTCACGTCGTCCGTCGCCGAGACGTCTCTCGACGAACGCATGCGGACGCGACTGCTCGATCCCGTCCTGTGCATCGTGTGCCGGATCGCCCAGGAGCGCGCCCCGGCCGGCTGGAACGAGGGCGGCATCGAGCGCGTCCTGCTCGAGCAAATGACGTTCGACTCGTTCAGCGCCCGCAGCCCTCGCCTCACGGCGGAGGCGCAGGCGTCCCTCCGGGCGGCCCTCAGGGCCTGCCGCCAGTTCGCGGCCGAGCCAGACGGGTGGCTCCTGCTTACCGGGCCGACCGGCACCGGCAAGACCCACCTCGCGATCGCCATCGCGGGCGAGCGGCTGAAGCGAGGCGCGCCGGTCGTCTTCACGTTCGTGCCCGACCTGCTGGACCATCTCAGGCTGGCGTTCGCGCCGGAAAGCCGTGTCAGCTACGACGCCCTCTTCGAACAGGTCAAGTCCGCCGAGCTGCTGATACTCGACGATTTCGGCGCGGAGAGCGCAACCCCGTGGGCCGAGGAAAAGCTGTACCAGCTAGTCGTGCACCGGCACAACCTGAGGCTGCCGACCGTGATAACCAGCCGGCTCACCCTCGATGCGGTCGAGCAGGAGCCAGGGGGGACGCGCGGCGGCCGCCGGGCCCCGCGGAGACTCACCTTCAGCGATGCAATCGGCTCTCGATTGAAGGACCAGCGGGTCGTTACCATCCTGCCGCTGTTCGCACCCGATTACCGAGACGAGGGAAGCCAGTGAGCAAGCCATCGGTCGTGAAAGAGATCGTGTCCCGCCGGCATCGGTCCGGGCGCCGCGTCGAAATACCGGTGGCGACGCTGACCGGGGCCCGCGACGGGCCCACGTTCGCCTTGATGGCCGGCATGCATGCCGGCGAATACGCGGGGATCCTGGCGTGTCAGAAGCTGATTCAGTCGGTCGACCCGGCCCGCATGTCGGGTCGCCTGATCGTGATTCCGGTCATCTCCACGAAGGCCTTCATGATGCGCAACATGCAGCTCTCGCCGGTCGACCAGCGGGAGGTCCACTACTACTATCCCGGCACGACCGACGCGAGCTACACCGAGTTCCTGGTCGACGTCCTGTGGTCGCTCGTCAAGAACGCGAATTACCTGATCGACATGCACGCTGGCGAGTTCGCCCAGGCGCTGCTGCCCTGGGTGCCGGTGCCGATGTTCGGCGCCCGCAAGGTGCAGGCTGATTCGGTAGCGATCGCTGATGGCTACCGGGTCAAGTACGTCGAGCACAGGCATGTCAGGGAACGGATCCCGGCGTTCGCACTCCACCTGTCGGAACACGGGATCGCCAACGTGTGGGCCGAGATAGGCAAGAACGGTCTGCCGATCGAGGAGCACATCTCCCTTCAATACGACGGCGCGGTCGCCGCCCTTCAGACCTTTGGCATGCTGCCCGGCAAGCCGCCCAGGCCGCCCCACACCTACATCGGCTCCCGCCGCACGATGATCAACGCCGAGCAGTCGGGCGTGTGGAAGTCGGCCGTGACCGAGGGCCAGATCGTCGAGAAGGGCCAGCCACTCGGGCAGCTCTGCGACTACTTCGGTACTGTGCTCGAGAACTACACCGCCCCCTTCCGCGGGATCGTGCTGTACTACTGGTCCAGCCCCGCCATCAACCACCGCAGGCGGCCTCACGGCTACTCCTGGCACTCCGGGTTGGTGAGCCTGGCCAGCCTTGCGGAGGACGACCGGTGATCTATCTGGCGCACGACCACATGGACCGCGCAGAGGACTTCGCACGCGATCTCGCTGGTGGCGTTACTGGCAAGGTCCTCCACATGGTCGTCGACTCATGGTTCGACGCGCCGACCCGCGAGCAATACGAGTCCAGCTACTACGGCTACGACGGTTTCCTTCAGCGTGGCCTGGCCGCGATCACGAAGGCCCTCGCAATCGCCGACGACCCCGCGAACCTGGTCCGAATCGTACGCACCGTCGCCGACCTCGACGGCGCGGAGCGCTCAGGCCAGCTCGCGCTCATACTCGGCACCGAGGGGGGCAAGCTGATCGAGGAGGACCTGGCGAACCTCGAGGCGTTCTGGCGGCTCGGGCTGCGCCACATCCAGCTCAACTGGGCGATGCGTAACCAGATCGGGGCCAGTCAGTCGAACGAGGCCGAGCCAGCGCAGCCGGGCCTGACCTCCTTCGGCTTCCAGGTGATCGAACGGATGAACGAACTCGGGATGATCGTCGACGTCTCCCACTCCGCACCGCAGACGATCAAAGATGTCCTGCGGACGACCCGGAAGCCGGTACTCAACTCGCATTCCGGATCACGTACCCTCGCAGACAAGCAACAGAACCTCTGGGACGACCAGATCCGCGACATGGCCCGCAACGGCGGCGTGATCGGCATCCACTTCTGTTCCCGGCTGGTCCTCGGCGTCAACGACCGGCAGGCCACGATTCCCGACCTGATCCGCCAGATCAGGTACGTCGTCGACGTCGGCGGCATCGAGGTCGTCGGGCTCGGCCCAGACTTCGTCCTCGGTAACCCGCCGCGCGACGAGCGATACAAACGCAACACCAACCAGGACAACATCACCTGGACGAAGGGCCTCGAGTCGAGCGACGAGCTCGGCAACCTTCTGCCGGCGCTCGAAGACGCCGGGTTTAGCGCCTCCGATATCGACCGGATCCGCGGGGGGAACCTATTGCGCCTCTTCAGGGAAGTGTTGCCAGGCGGCGCGTAGACTCCAAACGCCATATCCAGACGGAACTCTCCGCCCGACGGCCATTGCGCGCACCGTTCCGCTCCTCGCTCCCTTGTGAAGCTGGCTTTTCGTCGTCCACGACCGTGTTCGTGGGAATCAACCGGAGGCGGCACGAATTCCGTCGCCGGGGGTTCGAATTTCCTGCGGACCGCGCCTGCAACGGGCAAAGCCGATCCCGATACGACCAAACGTGAATACGAAAAGGTCACCACGACCACTGATCTGGAGCCGGTCCGTTACGGTTTCCTATCATCCGGCTGCATGCCAACGACTGTATTGGCACGGCACATCCCGGAATCCCTTGACATTCGTAGAAAGGCATGTAGGATGCCGCGACTCCGGCGCTTGGGCCGCGGTGTTTCGTTGCTTTGCGAGGAAGGAAGCACCATATGCAACTGCGGGGGTTGAGACCAATTCCGCTTCTGCCTGCCGTAGCGGCCGCGACGCTGCTATTCGCATTCGTTGCCTGTGGCGGCACGGAGACCGTGGTCCAGACGGTCATCGTCGAAAAGGAGAAGGTCGTCCAGCAGACCGTCGAGGTGACCAAGGTCGTCGAAAAGGAGAAGACGGTTCAGCAGACCGTCGTCGTCGTGCAGACGGCGACGGCGACGCCTGCACCGGTCCCGACGGCGACCGCGCCGGTAACCCCGCCTGCCGGTGAGCTGGTGTTGGTGAACGGGGCCATCAACGTTGGCATCGGTACCCCGCGCTTCTGCACGGCGGGCTGCGCCGAGAACGTCTATCAGACGAGCGTCATGGAGACGCTGTTCCGCCCCAACTACAAGGACACCCTGGGGGAAAAGCCGGAGGAACCCGTTCTCGCAACCGGCTGGACCCTGGCACCCGACCTGACGTACCTGGACTTCGACCTGAGGAAGGGAATCCAGTTCCAGAAGGGTTACGGCGAGATGACCGCGTCCGATGTGGCGTTCTCGATCAACGACGCCAACTCGGTCACGACACCTACCAGCATCCACGGCCAGGCCGGCGATTTCGCGCCCCTCATCAAAGAGATGCTTGTGGTGGACCCCTACAAGATCCGTCTCATATACCTGAACTACGACAGCCGGGGCATCCGCCACCGGTTCAGCCTGTTCTGGCAGACGGCCGGTGTCACGTCAAAGAAGCTCTTCGAGGAGAAGGGTGCCGACGGGATGCGGGGGTTCATCATCGGCACCGGCCCCTACCAGGTCGTGAGCTGGGTCCAGAGCGACAAGATCGTCCTTGAGGCCTTGCCGAGGCACTGGCGCAAGACGGCAAGCGTCGCGAAGGTCACCTATATCCAGGTGCCCGAGACGGCTACACGCCGAGCCATGCTCGAGACCGGGCAGGTCGCGGCGATACCCCCGGGGCTCAAGGACATCAAGGCCCTTGAAGCGAAGGGCTTCAAGCAGCTTTGCTGCAGCGGAAACGTCGTCCAGAGCAATATCGGCATGACCGGCAACTACTGGGAGAAGGAGCGCTACTACGACAAGAAGGCGCTCACACGCACGTTAAACGAGGCCGCACCCTGGGTGGGCAAGTGGGAAGGCGACGACGCGGCATCCGACCTCAAGGCCCGCAATGTCCGTCAGGCCCTGGCTCACGCCATCGACCGGGACGGCCTGGTGGCAAGCATCATGACGGGGCTCGGCGGACCGAACTACTTCGCCTACATGCCGCCGACCGACCACCCTGTGTTCAAGAAGGGCAAGTTCGTCTACGACCCGGCGACGGGTAAGGCGACCGGTGGCTGGGAGATCCCGTACGACCCGAAGTTCGCCAAGGAGCTGCTGGCCAAAGCCGGCTACGGGAACGGATTCACGATCCCGAGCATGTGGATCGACGTGCCGGGCACCGTCGCGAACGAGTTGGGGCAGGCGATCGCCAGCGGATGGGCCACCGACCTCAACGTCAAGGTAACGACGCTGAACTCGAACATCTACTCCACCTACCGGCCGGGCCTGGTCCAGCGCACCACATCAGAGCCGTTCATCGGCTGTGGTGACGACTCCAACCTCGGCGTGCCGTTCGACTGGGCACGCGGGCTGGTCATGAGCTCGTGGAGCGACGGCGGCTATGGCGTCGGGATGGAGGTCCCGTGGGCGGCTCAGAACTACGCAACGGTTGCGAAGGAGACCGACAAGGCCAAGAGAGTCACGATGCAGGTAGCCTTCATCCAGAGAGGTCTGGAGTCGGGGTTGTGCATCGGTACGGTGATGATTCCGACCATCCAGCTCTACGACCCCAAGATCATCGCCAGCTGGGAGCAGTTGCCGAGCATCGAGGGCGGCATGGCCATCATGAACAACCTTGAGTCCATCGTTCTCGTTAAGAGGTAGCTCCCCGGAGCATGACATCCCCGCCGGATGGGGAGCCGAAAACTGATCTGTCCGCGGGCGGTATCATCCGCCCGCGGACAGTACGCACCGGGGGTGGTCGCACACACGGTTCGCTCGTGCCGGCGCTCACGGCGCCGCCAGGTCTCTGGGTTGCTGGTTGTTGACCGGTTAGGGGCGGGCAGCCGATGAGAGGATTCGTGATCCGACGCATCGTGTTCAGCATCCTCACGATGCTGGGCGCCTCGGTGATCGTGTTCGGGCTTTCACGGGCCGCAGGCGACCCGATGGAGTTGTACGCCCAACAGGCCGGATACGGCATGTCCGAAGAGGCCTACAAGGCCCTGTTCTTCGAGCTCGGCCTCGACAAGCCCCTGCCAGTTCAGTACGTCTCCTGGCTCGGCAGGGTGCTCAAGGGCGACCTTGGAAGGGGTCTCACGTCGCAGGAGGACGTGACGAAGATCATCCGCGACAAGATCGGAAACACCCTCCAGCTTGGCAGTGTCTCCTGGGCTGTCGCGACTCTGGTCGGCATCCCGCTCGGAGTCCTGTCCGCGGTCAAGAGGGGGACCATGTGGGACTATGCCGGGCGCACGCTTGCCGTTTTCGGTCAAGGCGCGCCCCCATTCTGGATCGCCATCATGGCGATCCTCATCTTCGCAGTCAGGTTCGATTGGCTGCCGGCCGGCGGAAAGACTGGATGGCAGTCTTTCATCCTGCCCAGCGCGACCCTCGGGTTGGCGGCGTCGGCAGGCTATCTCCGGTTGATGCGCTCCTCGATGTTGGAGGTGCTGGATTCGGAGTTCGTCAAGCTGGCGCGGGCGAAGGGCGCGGGAGCGCGAACGGTCATCTGGAAACACGCCTTCAAGAACGCGATGATCGCCCCGCTCACACTGTCGGCATTGATCTTTGCCGGCTTCATCAGCGGCACAGTCGTGGTGGAAACCGTGTTCGTGTGGCCCGGGCTCGGGACCATGTCCGTGGACGCGGTCGGCAAGAACGACTTCCCGATCATGACCGGTGCGGTATTGATGTTCGCCCTCTTCTATACCGTCATCAACTTTTTCGCAGACCTTTCTTACGCGCTGATCGACCCGCGCATCCGGTACACGTGAGGAGCTAGTTGGCCACGCAGCCGATCGAAGCTGCAGCGGTGTCCCTGTCCGGCCGCAGAGTCAGCCCGGGCACCGCAGTCTGGAGGTTCTTTCGGACCTACCCGATCGTGCCGGCGTTCCTCCTCGTGTCCCTCGTCATGCTGGCGGTCACCGCTGACCTGACGCCCTTCAATCCGACCACGCAGTCGCTCCGGGACCGGACCCTTCCTCCAGGCACCCGGTCATTGAATCCGAATCTCGAAGGGGAAAGGTATCTGCTCGGCACCGACCAGTTCGGTCGTGACGTGCTCACCCGCATCATGCACGGTGCAAGGCTGTCCCTGACGATCGTCGCGATCGTAAGCGTCATTGGCATCAGTGTCGGCACAGCGTACGGGCTTGCGGCTGGATATTTCGGCGGGCTTGCCGACGAGATCATGCTGCGCCTGGTCGACATGTACTACGCCATCCCATTCCTTTTGCTGGCACTGGTCACAGTAATTGTGCTGGGCAAGAGCATGGCGGTCGTGATCGGTCTGCTCGCACTTCAGAGCTGGCCCCCGTTCGTGCGCGTTGTGCGCGCCGAGGTGCTAACCCTTAAGGAGCGTGACTATGTGATGTCAGCCCGCGTGTGCGGGGCGACCGGGCGACGGATCATGTGGCGCCACCTGCTGCCGGGTGTGATCAATACCGTGATCGTCATCGCAACGCTCCGCGTCGGGCAGATCGTGCTGACCGAAGCCATCTTGAGCTTCCTGGGAGCGGGGATAAGCCCTCCGCGGCCGGCATGGGGCCTTATGACGTCAGAAGGCCGCAACTACCTCAACGACGCCTGGTGGATTGCCTTCTTCCCCGGGCTTGCGATCTTCCTTCTGGTTGTCTCCCTCAACTTCATAGGCGACTGGTTCCGGGACCGGTTCGACCCCAGGCTGCGCCAACTGACGTAGCCGGCCGCCCCACCCGGTCATGGGACCTATCCCTCCCTCCAGGCGAATACGCCCCCGACCCACCGGGGGCGTATTCGTCGCTATTGACTTGAGAGAGACGTTAATGGGAAAGTGCGGTGTCGCCTGCCACGTCCGTGGGTTGGTAGTTGCACGGAAGGAGCGTCCCGCATGAGTCCGTTACTGTCGCGACGCCAGCGCCTGCTGGCCGGATTCGGGGGTTTGGCGATCGCCCTTTTCGCGGTGTCGTGCGGCGGAGGCGAGGCGCCGACCGCGGTGCCGACCAGGGCTCCTCAGCCGACGGCGACGACGGCAGTCCGGCCGACGAGCCCCCCGGCAACCCAGCCAACCGCTGCACCGACTCTGGCCGCCGCACAGCCGACCGCGACGCCGGCTGCCGCTCTCCCGGCGGTGCCGACGGTCGCCCTTCCGACGCCTGCCAAGACTGTCGACCTGCCAACCCCGAAGACCGCCCCTGGCACGGTCACCGTCGCGGTGGGCGACGTGGCGCCGAACCCGGGCATCAATCGCTCGCAGGGTGGCGAGGGCGACGTCTACTGGGGCGCGAGCGAGTCGATGTTCAAGACCAGGACTGGCCCGGTGTTCGGCGAGCCGTGGCTCGCGAAATCGTGGACTGTTGCGACCGACCTGAGCAAGGTCACGATCAAGGTCCAGGAGGGCGTGCAGTTCCACAAGGGCTACGGCGAGATGACCGCCACCGACGTGGCCTGGTCGATCAACGACGCCAATGCCCGCACGAACCCGCAGTCCATTCACGCCCAGGCGGGCGACCTCAGTCCGGTGTTCCAGGAATGGAAGGCGATCGACAAGTACACAGTCGACGCACCGTTCGTGACGTTTGACCCCCGGTGGCAGACCAACGGCCTCTCGGACGGCTGGCAGCCGACCGCGGTGTTCAGCAAGAAGGTGTACGACGACAAGGGCGCCGACTTCATGCGCGACAACATCATCGCGACCGGCCCCTTTGAGGTACGCGAGTGGACCGCCGACAAGCGGGCCATCCTGGACGCGGTGAAGGCGCACTGGCGCCAGGTACCGAAGATCCAGACGATCCAATACCTGGAGATCCCGGACTCGGCGATCCGCCTGGCGGGGATGCAGACCGGGGAGTTTGACGCCGGGGCCATCGAACTAAAGGACATCAAGGGTCTCGCGGCCAAGGGGTTCAAGACCACGGGCACGTCCAGCGGCTCAGAGGTCAACATCGCCTTCGCCGGAAACCTCTGGGAGAAGAACCACGCCGTGACCGGTGCGCCGCTGGCGCGTGCTGGACTTGACACTTCGAAGCCGTGGATCGGCGACCCTGACAACGCCGATTCGATGGAGCGAGCCCGGAAGGTGCGCTGGGCGCTCGCGATGGGCTATAACCGCGCGCAGCTTTCCGAGGCTCTTACTGCTGGGCTGGCGTGGCCGACCGGGATCGGGTACTTCAACCCGAACATGCCGCAGTACCAGAAGAAGTGGGATGTCCCGTACGACGTCGCGGCCGCCAAGCAACTGCTCAAGGACGCGGGATACCCCACCGGGTTCGAGATCGAGATCTTTGGCCAGAGCGACACCCAGATACGGGCCGAGACGGCGGAGGCCGTCGCCGGCTACTGGCAGGCTCAGCTTGGCCTCAAGGTCAAGGTCCAGTCGTTCGCCTACCGTGTGTTCCGGCCGTCCATCGTGAACCGGGAAGCAAAGATCCCGTTCGTCAACTCATGCGACGACGGCCGCTTCCCACGACCCTGGGACTGGCCAGTGGCAACCACGATGACGAGTTTGACCCGCGGGGGTTTCAGCTGCGCCGTCGAGAGCCCGTTCATCGTGCAGAGCTGGTTGAAGGCGTCAAAGGAGTCGGATATCCAGAAGCGCGTCGAGATCAACAACCAGGTCGCCGACTACATGCACAACTGGATGCTGTCCCCTGGCACGTTCACGATCCCGGTCTTGATCGTGTTCAACTCCAAGAAGATCGAGTCCTGGGACATGCGCCCGAGCCTGTCGGGGCCGATCACATCGCCCGAGAACATCGTTCCGGCCAAGTAGGTCCACTCAGGAGTGCAGCAAGTCGGGGTCCCGGGCCGTTCGGGACCCCGACTTGCATAACCAGAGATGAGAACCTTCCTGACCCGGAGGCTGATCTCCAGCATCCTCTCGCTGGCAGGCGCTACGTTCATCGTGTTTGCCATATCGGTGGGTGCCGACGATCCGCTGCTCCTGTACGCCAAACCCGGTGGCTACGGAGTCGCCCCCGAGCAGATCCAGGCCTTGAAGGAGAAGCTCGGGCTCGATAAGCCGGTCGTCGTCCAGTGGGCCCTCTGGCTCGGGCGAGCTACCAAGGGAGACCTCGGACGCAGCATCTTCGACGAACGCCCGGTCTCCAAGAAGATCGGCGAGCGGATCGGGGTCACGCTGAAGCTCGGTATCTCCGCCTGGATCTTTGCGACGCTGATCGGCGTGCCCATCGGGGTGCTGGCCGCGGTCCGACGCGGCTCGATATGGGACTACGTCGGAAGGTTCTTCGCCCTCTTCGGACAGGCCATCCCAAACTTCTGGCTCGGCATCGTACTCGTGCTGATATTCGCGGTGCGGCTGGATTGGCTGCCTTCATCCACCGTCGGCGAGGGCTTCTACAGCCCACGTCACTACGTTCTGCCGGTCTTCGTCCTGAGCATTTCCACCGCGGCGGGGTATCTGCGCATCACCAGATCGGCGATGCTCGATGTGCTCGATTCCGAGTTCGTCAAGCTCGCCCGGTCGAAGGGCGTGGGGCAGACGCTGATCGTCTGGAAGCACGCGTTTCGCAACGCACTGATCCCGCCGCTGACCGTCTCAGCAGTCTTGCTAACCGGTTTCATCACCGGGTCGGTAGTGACCGAGACGGTGTTTGCGATGCCTGGAATCGGCAGCCTGGCGGTCAACTCAGTCCAGAACAACGACTTCCCGCTCGTTGCGGGAATCACGCTGATGTTCGTGTCGCTGTGGGTCGTCATGAACTTCCTCGTCGACCTGGCCTATGCGTACGTCGACCCGCGCATTCGTCTGACGTGAGCTAGCCGTGGCCGAAGCAGCAACGGTCAAGGCCCCCGCGCAGGCAGCCGCGCGAACGCCGCCGCTCGTCATTGCGTTCCGAATCGTCCGGCGTTACCCGCTGCTGCCGATCGCAGTGATCGTTCTGATGTTCGTGGCGGGGGCGTTCGCCCCACTCCTGGCCCCGCGTGATCACCTGGAACAGCAGCTTCCGGCAAGGGGCGCCGCGCCGGTGTGGAACCCCGAGTGGTACGCGGAGCATCCCCGAGTGGAAGGTCGCTACATCCTGGGCGCCGACCAGGTCGGCCGCGACGTCCTCAGCCGGATGATCTTCGGCGCCCGCATCTCGATCATGGTCGTCGGCGTCGCCCTGTGCACCGGCACGATCGTCGGGACGACCCTCGGACTTCTCGCCGGCTACTTCGGCGGCATCGTCGACGAGATCATCATGCGGTTCTGGGACATGTGGGCGGCGACACCGTTCCTGCTGATTGCCCTGGTGATCGGCGTCGTGATCGGCAACAGCATTCCGATCGTCATGGGGCTCCTCGCGATGGTCTCGTGGAGCGCCTTCGTGCGGAACGTCCGGGCCGAGGTGCTCACGCTCAAGGAGCGCGAGTACGTGTCGAGCGCCCGCATCGCAGGCGCGAGCTCGTCCAGGATCATCGTTCGGCACCTGCTTCCGAACGTACTCAACACGATCGTAGTCATCGCAACGCTGCGGGTCGGCGGGCTGATCCTCGCTGAGGCTTCGCTCGGATTCCTCGGCGTCGGCATACCCAAGCCCACGCCGACCTGGGGGAACATGATCAACGATGGCCGGGCGTACCTGAATACGGCCTGGTGGATCTCGTTCTTCCCGGGCCTCGCCATCTTCATGGTCGTCATGTCGATGAACTTCTTCGGCGACTGGCTGCGGGACCGCTGGGACCCGCGGCTCAGGCAGGTGGGCTGATCGCCTGACGGGTGACATTCCGTGACCAGGGCGTTCCTGGGCATCGACGTCGGGACGACTGCGGTCAAGGCGGTTCTGGTCGGCGAGGCCGGCGACCTGCTCGCGGAGGCCGATGCGCCGCTGCAGGTCAACGTGCCGAGGCCGGGGTGGTCGGAGCAGGAGCCGGCCGGCTGGTGGGCGGCGTCGGTGCAGGCGACCCGGGCGGCGCTACGGCAGGCAGGCGTCGGCACGGGCGAGCGGGCCCGGCCTCGTGGACGCGCTGGCAGCCCGGCCCGCGCAGGGCGAGAAGGCGGCCAGGGGCGGACGCGACGTGCAGGCGCCCGTGTCGAGGTGCCGGCGATCGGCCTGTCGGGCCAGATGCACAGCCTGGTCGCGCTCGATGCCGCCCGTGAGGTGATACGGCCGGCAATCCTCTGGAACGACGTCCGGACGACCGCCCAGTGCCGGGCGATCGAGGAGCGCGTGGGAAAGGCGGGCCTGCGCCGGCTGGTCGGGAACCCGGCCCTCGAGGGGTTCACGGTGACCAAGGTCCTGTGGCTTCGCGACAACGAGCCAGCCAGCTACCGGCGCCTGCAGACCGTCTTGTTGGCGAAGGATTACGTCAGGTACAGGCTGACCGGAGAGCTGGCGACCGAACCTTCCGATGCGGCAGCGACGTTGCTGTTCGACGTCCGGCAGGGTCGCTGGTCCGCCGAGATGCTGGCGGCGCTCGGACTGTCTCCGTCGATCCTCCCACCGGTGGTCGGCTCCGGCGAGATCGCAGGGCGGCTCACGACGGCGGCGGCTGGCGAACTGGGCCTGGCGCCCGGTGTACCGGTGGCCGGCGGGGCGGCCGACAACCCCGCGGGGGCGCTCGGAGCGGGAGTAGTCGAACCGGGGACGCTCGTGTCGAGCATCGGCACGTCCGGCACGATCGTGGCGCCCACCGCGTCCCCCCGTGTCGACCCGGCCATGAGGATCCACGCGATGAACCACGCCGTGCCGTCGACGTGGTACCTGATGGGAGTCGTGCTATCCGCCGGCGCCGCGCTGGCCTGGCTGCGTCGCTCGCTGGCCCCACCGGGAGGCGCGCTGCCCGACTACGATGCGCTACTGCTGGAGGCCGGAGCGACCCCTCCCGGCGCCGACGGCCTGACGTTCCTTCCCTATCTGACCGGCGAGCGCACGCCGCACGCCGACGCAAACGCGCGCGGTGTCTTCTTCGGCTTGCACGCCGCACATGGCCGCGGGCATCTCGTCCGCGCGGTCGTCGAAGGGATCACGTTCGCCCTGCGGGATTCGCTCGAGCTGGTGCGCGCCCTTGGCGTGACCCCTGAGGAGGCCGTGGCGGTCGGCGGAGGCGCGCGCAGCGAGATCTGGCGCCAGATGCAGGCCGATGTGTTCGGCGTCCCTATCGTGACCGTCGGGCCAGGCGCCGGTGCGGCGTACGGAGCGGCGATGCTTGGCGCGGCCGCCGAGGGCGGGTCAGGAACGGCGAGGGAGGTCGCCCGCCGCTGGCTGCGGCGGATCGATCGCAGGGAACCCGGGCTGGTCGCGTCTGAGCGCTACGAGGCGGCGTACCGCCGGTACCGCTCGCTCTACCCTCGCCTCAGGCGATCGTTCGCCGAGTTCGCGTCGTAGCGCCTGCCCCGTCACAGCTCGATCACGATCTTGCCGGTCCCTGGCGCGGGACGTCGCGCGAGTGCAAAGGCGTCGATGGCGCGGTCGAACGGGAAGCGGTCCGTGACCAGCACTTCGGGCCGTATGCGGCCGGTTGCGACGAGGTCGATGGCCGTCTGGTAGGCGTGGGCGTACCGGAATACGGTCGACACGTCGAGCTCCTTGACCATCGCGGCGACCGTGTCGATCGGCACCGGCTGTGGGCCCATGCCGACCAGCACGATGTGCCCGCCCGGGGCGGTGGCGTCGATCAGGGCCGCGGGCGCGCCAGGGTGGCCCGAGCACTCGATGGCCACGTCCGCCCCGCGGCCCGTCGTCGCACGGGCGGTGGACGCCAGGCTGGCGGTCCGTGCGTCGACGGCTTCCGACGCCCCGAGCCGGCGGGCGCGCTCGAGCCTTTCAGGCACGACGTCGGATACGACGACTCGTGAGGCGCCGAAGGCGAGCGCCGCCATCAGCGTGACTGCGCCGATCGTGCCGGCGCCTGTGATGGCGACGACGTCGCCCGGCGCGACGCCTCCTCGCCTGCATGCGTGCACGCCAACTGCAAGCGGCTCGATCAGGGCGCCATCGGCCAGCGACATCGTGGCAGGAAGGCGGTACGCGAACGACGCCGGGTGCACGACGTACTCCGCGAGCGAGCCGTCGACCGGCGGGGTGGCCCAGAAGCGGATGTCCGGGCAAAGGTTGTAGCGCCCCCCTCGGCACACGTCACACGAACCGCAGGGCACGCCAGGCTCCATTGCCACCCTGTCGCCGCGTTTCAGTGTCTCGACGCCGGGGCCGACCTCTTCGATCGTTCCTGCGGTCTCGTGCCCCAGGACCATCGGGCTGCGCACGACGAAGTCGCCGATACGCCCGTGCTCGTAGTAGTGCACGTCGCTGCCGCAGATCCCGACCGCTCCCACCCTGACTCGCACGTGGCCAGCCGGTGCAGGTCCGGGGTCGGCCACCTCGGCGATCGCGAGGTCACCCGGCTTCCTGAGCAGTACCGCCTTCATCGCCCGCCGGCTCTCGCTCGCGTAGTCCGTGCCGCTACCGGGCGCGGAACCCGCCGTCGAGCGACAGCACCTCGCCGGTGATGAAGTCGGAAAGCGGCGACGCCAGGAACAACACGGCGTCGGCCACTTCCGCCGCTTGGCCGAACCGGCCGAGCGGGATGCGGGCTCGCATCGCCTCGGTTTTCGGCCCGGGAGGCCAGACCTGCTCGGCCATGTCGGTCAGGATGATCGTCGGGGCGATGCAGTTCGCCTGGATGTTGTGCGGCCCGAACTCGACCGCCATCGTCTTCGTCAGGAGGTGCAGTCCGGCCTTCGACGCGCTGTAGGCCGCGTGCTCGTCGAGCGCCCCGATCCCTGCCTGCGACGAGATGTTGATGATCTTCCCGCTCCGCCGCTCGATCATGCCTGGTGCAAACGCCTGGGCCAGCAACATCGGCGCCAGCAGGTTCACGTCGAGCGTCGCGCGCCACTCCTTGAGGCCGATGTCGAGAATCCGCTGGGGGAACGTGATGCCGGCGTTGTTCACCAGGATGTCGACTCGCCCGTAGCGGCGAAGTGCAGCGCCGGCCACCGACCGCACCTGGGCGTGCGACGCAAGATCGGCGCCGTGAGTCCAGCAGTCGACGCCCAGCGGTTTGATCGCCGCCTCCGTCCGGGCGAGCCCGTCCCGGTCGCGGGCGGTCAGGGCAAGGTCCGCTCCAGCCTCGGCCAGCCGTACCGCGATCGCTGCCCCGATCCCGCGCGAAGCGCCGGTCACGAACGCGACCTTGCCCGCCAGGGTTACCGATACGCCGGCCGGGATCCGCCGGTTCATGGGAACGTGAGCGTGACCTTGACCACGCCATCGGCAGGCCCCGCCGCAAGGTCGAACGCCTCCTGCGCCCTCGAGGCTGGCAGGAAGTGCGTGACGATCGGCGAAACGTCGATCTGGCCGGTGGAGATCCACTCGACCGCCTGCTTGACCGCGACGAGCCCGGGCTCGTCCTGGGAGCCGTGACAGGTGTAGGCGGTGCAGCGCTTGCGGAAGAAGGCGTCGAATCGGAATGGCACCGGGCCGTCCGTTTCCGGCAGCCCGAACAGGACGAGAGTGCCGCCGGGGCGGACGATGTCGAACGCCTGGCTCAGGGTCGGCGCGCTGCCGACCGCCTCGATCACGACGTCGGCGCCCTGCCCACCTGTCAGGTCGGCGATCGCCGCCGTCGCCTCCGGACCGGTCACGTTCAGCGTCGTATGCGCGCCCATGCGCCGGCCGACGTCAAGCCGGTGGCGCACGGGGTCGACCGCGATCACCCGTTCGGCGCCTGCCCTCCGCAGGACGAAGTCCCAGAAGAGCCCGGCCGATCCCTGGCCCATGACGACGCACGTGCGTCCGACCAGCTGGGGCAGCTGGCGGGCACCCCAGATGACCGTCGCGAGCTGCTGACCCATCAGCAGGTGGCGGCGGGGCGACCCGTCCGGGAGCTTGAGAAGGTACCGCTCGTGCACCGCCTGCAGCCCTGAGAAGCAGCGCGAGATCAGGAAGTGTGGAACCGTGAGCACGTAGTCTCCAGGCTTGAAGCGGCCGCTGCGAGACTCGACGACCTGACCGACGCCTTCGTGCCCGGGGTAACCAGGCTGCTGCGGCCAGGAGCGGATGTTCCAGCCATGCCATATCTGGTGGAGGTCCGAGCCGCAGATCGAGGCGAATTCGGTGCGGACGAGTACCTCGTCGGCGGCGGGCACGGGCGCCGGCACCTCGACAGGCTCGACCCGACGCGGACCGACCGCCTGGATAGCGAGCATTCCGTGAAGCTATCACACGAGAATCGGGCGCGTATACTCAGCCCCCCAGACAGGCGTGCAGGAGGCGTGCGATGAAGATGTACGTCGGCGGTGAGTGGGTCGCCCGCGACCGGGTAGTCGAGGTGGTCAACCCGTTCGACGGGAGCGTGATCGACTCCGTGCCTCACGCCGGAATCGAGGACGTCGCCCATGCGATAGCGAGCGCGACCCGTGGCGCGGCGGCAATGCGGCGCATGAGCGCCTACGACCGGTTCCTTGCCCTGCGGAAGGCGGCCGACCTGCTCCAGCAACGCGTAGCCGATTTCGCGAAGACGATCTCGCTCGAAGAGGGCAAGGTGATCTCCGAGGCCCGGACCGAGGTCGACCGCGCGGTCCAGACGCTCACATGGTCGGCCGAGGAGGCCAAGCGCCTGCGCGGCGAGACGATCCCGCTCGACGCCTCACCTGGCAACGCCACGAAGTTCGGCTTCACGATCCGCGTCCCGGTGGGCGTCGTCGTCGCGATCTCGCCGTTCAACTTCCCGTTGAACCTGGTCGCCCACAAGGTCGGCCCCGCCCTGGCCGCCGGAAACGCCGTGATCATCAAGCCTGCCAGCGACACGCCGCTCTCGGCGCTCAAGCTGACTGCCCTGCTCCTGGAGTGCGGGATCCCTGCCGAGGCGGTCCAGTGTGTGACCGGGCCGGGGGGTGCCATCGGCGACGCCCTCGTCACCAGCCGCGACGTCCGCAAGGTGACCTTCACCGGAAGCCGTGAGGTCGGCGAGCACATCTGCAAGGTAGCGGGCCTGAAGAAGGTCACGATGGAGCTGGGCTCCAACTCACCACTGATCGTGATGCCGGATGCCGACCTCGACAAGGTGGCCGCGGCAACCGTGGCGAGCGGCTACTCGAACGCGGGACAGGTCTGCATCTCGGCGCAGCGGGTCATCGTCGACAGCAAGGTGTACGGCAGCTACCTGGATGCGCTCAAGCCAAAAGTCGAGGCCCTGGTCACCGGCAACCCGATCGACGAGAAGACCCAGCTCGGGCCGATGATCCGGGAGCGGGACGCCGTTCGGGTCAGTGGCTGGTTCAAGGAGGCGGTCGCGTCGGGCGCTCGGGTCGTAACCGGAGGCCAGCGGAATGGCGCGGTCGTGCAGCCGACCATCCTGGCGGACGTGAAGCCTGGCATGAAGGTCGTCGACGACGAGCTCTTCGGGCCGGCGGTCGCGGTCGCCCGGGCGTCGGGGATTGACGAGGCGATCTCACTCGCCAACAGCACCCGCTACGGGCTCAGCGCGGCGATCTTCACCGAGAGCATCGACAACGCCATGCGCTTCGCGCAGGAGGTCGAGTCGGGGAACCTGAACATCAACGGCGGGACGTCGTTCCGCGCCGACATGATGCCGTATGGCGGCCTGAAGGAGAGCGGGCTCGGCAAGGAGGGCCCGTCATACGCCATCGAGGAAATGACCGAGCTTAAGATGGTGATATTCCACCGATGAGGATCGATCGTCACCGATGAAGAAGCTCGATGTCCCGCTGATCGTGGCCGGTAACCGCGGCATGCACCACGCCTGCGGTGGCCGGTGTACCGGCAAACCGCGCAAGGACGGTTTTTGCTACCACGACGGCGGTACGCGACACCGCATCGGTCAGTGCCGCGAACACGTGCGCCAGGCGTCGGTCAGGAAAGACGCTTCGCCAGCCTGACCTCGGCGGACACGAGCTTCTCACCCGCCCCGGCATCGAACGGGCTCGTGGTCGTGCCGTAGTAGCGGCGGTACCTCTTCATGTCGACGATCTCGTCGACCGGCACGCTCGCGATGTCGTCGTACGGCTTGCGAGTCGAGATGTATCCGACGTAGTCGTTGCAGTAGCTGGCGACCCATGCGTCGCCTCCTACCCCCCGCTTGATCGCCCAGCCCAGCTCGTTGAACAGCTCGCCTGGGTTGCACATGATCTTCAGGTCGCCGATGCGGAACGCCTGGATCTCGGCCGGGATGGGCGGACTGCCCTGGTTCCGCGCGAGCCGGACCTCGTTCGACCCGTTCCCGTACAGCTCCGGGTGGCGCTCGCCGGCGATGGCGGTCGTCGTGCCATCCGGCCAGGTTTCGCCACGGTAGGTGCCGAGCCGCTTAACTAACGCTCGGTGCAGCCGCTCCGCCGCCTCGACCGTCCATGCCACGCGGTGCCTGGGCATGCTCACGGTGGATGCCACGGCGTCCAGGGTGATCCTCGCCGACGTCGTGACCCGTTCGAACTGGCGGCCCGCCTCCCTGGCCAGCTTCATGCCGAGGGCTTCTGCGTCGTCGAACGTATGGAAGTGTTTCGACTTCGCGTTGCCGAACCACCAGTCGTACGGGTGGATGTCTCCGCCTGCACCCTGCAGGAATACGGCGACAGACCCGGGATGCCGGCGGTCGAGCTCCCGGCACGCCACGCCGGTGAAGTCGGCCGACCACAGGCGGTACTGGCCGCCGACGCACAGGTTGTGGCAGGGCCAGTTGACGACCCTGGCGATCGGAGCGCCCGAGCGGGAGTCGACGCGCAGGACGCCGACAGCGGTGTCGATGGTCCGCTCTCGATACTGCCTGTTGACCGTGACACCCGCGAGGTCACCGGCGCCGTGCCCTGCCGTTGCCGGCTCGAGGCGGTGTGCAGCCGCGGCGACCGCGCCTGCGATCACATCGGGCACGTACTGCGCGTACGAGGCGAGCGCGTCCGGTACGCCGCCGAGGAAGGCCGGCGTCGTGTGGTTGTGCGTTGAGCTGACGAGCAGCCGCTTCGCAGGTATGCCGGTCAGGTGCTCGACTCGGGACCTGACCGCGTCGAGGATCCCCTTCGTGATGCCGGCGAAGTCGAGTGCAACGATGCCGATCGTCGTCGACCCGTCGTCGAGCACCAGCGCCCGGGCGTACAGGTCGTCATGGACCCCAAGGGCGACCCCCTGTCGCAGGCCCCAGGCGCCCATCGGATAGCCGACCGGCGGCGTTACTACCGCCTTCGCTGCCCCCGCTCGGAACGCCATCGTGCTCTGCCTCTTGCACTTCTGCCCGGCCTGGCCGTGCCTAGTAGCGGAGTCGCTTGTCGACCACGTTCCTGAGCGGCTGCTTCGTCAGGTAGCGGTGCAGGTTGTCCTCGAAGATGTCATACGTCCACTGGTCAAGCTCGGGCGAATTGCCTGCGATGTGCGGCGTGATGATCACGTTGTCGAGCTCCCAGAGCTCGTTGTCGGGCGGGAGGGGCTCCTGTATCACGACGTCCAGCCCGGCGCCCGCGATCTTCTTCTCCCGCAGTGCCTTCACAAGGGCCCGGTGTTCGACGATCCGCCCGCGCGATGTGACGATCAGGTATGCGGTCGGCTTCATGACCGCCAGCTCCGTCTCGCCGATCAGGTTCTCGTTTTCGGCCGAATACGGGACGGTCACGAACACGTAGTCGGACCTGGCAAGCAGCTCCCTGAGGCGGTCGGCGCTCCAGACGTTCGTCACGATGGGGTCCCCGTCGACCGCCCGCCTGTCGACCGCGATCACGTTCATGCCGAGCGCCTTGCAGCGCCAGGCGATCTCCTTGCCTGACTTGCCGAAGCCGACGACACCCGCGGTGCGCCCGGCGATCATCTGGACGATCGATAGGCCGTGGGGCTGGTCCCACTTACGCAGCTGTTTTAGCCGCCAGAAGTCGCCGAGACCTCGCGACAGAGCCAGCATGAGCGCCACCCCGTGCTCGCCGATCTGTGGTGCGCCAGCGCCCCGGGCGTTGGTCACCGTCACGTCGGCCTCGACGACGTCGGGGATGCGCCTGAACAGGCCCTCCATGCCGGCGTCGAGTGTCTGGATCCAGCGGACCTTACTGGCGAGCCTGAACTGGTCGGCCGTCAGGTAGCCAAAGACGATATCGGCATCGGCGACCTCGCGCTTGATGTCGGCGTCGGCATAGGCTTCGGCGAACTCGACCGCCGGAAACTTCTTGCGCAACGCCGGGTAGAAAGGCTTGCCCCAGTCGGCAAGCAGCAGCGCCTTCATGCGACCGAGCCCTCCACGGCACTACTTCCAGTCGTTGTACTCGCCACGGAGCGTCATCTTGCAGATCTGCAGGTGAACGCCGTCGGGGTCGAACGCGTTCGTTATCGTGCGGCCCGACTGCATGTTCTGCTTCGGCTCGAACTTCCACGGGATGCCCAGGTATTTGCCTTCGCGGTACGCGGCGTGGACGTCGGCCACTCCGAACGAAACGTGGTCGATTCCCGGCTTCTGTCCCTTCTGGGCCTGGTGCAGCTCGAATCGCACCGGGCTCGCATCGTCGCCATTGAACATGAAGACGGTTTGTCCGTTCTCGATCGTGCCCTCGGGGGTGAGTCCCCACTTCCGGTAGAAGTCGACCGACTTCGCGAGGTCAGAAACCACGATGTCGAGATGGTCCATCCGCATGAGCTTCATCGCCGCCTCCCTGACTCTTCCGCCCGATCTGCGCATCCGTTGCGTGCGTCGTTGGCGGGCAGATATTAGCCCACGCCCACCCGTTACCGCCTGACCGTGTTAGGCTCCCTGCGCCCAACGCGGAGTGCTATTGCGGAGCGGCGACGATGCCACCACAGATTGAGATAGTGAAGCCGGGGTTCGGGAAGCTCCTCAAGCCCAATTCGAGGCTGCGCCGCATCGCGAGCGGCATGGCGTTCGCCGAGGGCACCGTATGGTGGGGCAGGAAACGCTGCCTGATCTGGAGCGACATCCCGAAGAACCGCCTCATGCAGTGGAGCCAGGCGGGCGGCGCACGGGTCTTCCGGACGCCGAGCGGCAACTCCAATGGCAACACGGTCGACCTGGCTGGCAACCTGCTGTCGTGCGAGACGAGCGGCAGGTGCGTGACGATGACGACCCCTCGTGGCGACGTCCGCACGCTCGTCGACCGGTACAGAGGTCTCCGGTTCAGCTCCCCTAACGACATCGTCGTCAAGTCGGACGGCTCGGTGTGGTTCACCGATCCCGACTACGGCATCCTGCACCCGCATCCCGACCTCGGGCATGGCAAGCCGCGGGAGGTTGCGGGAAACTACGTGTACCGGTACGAGCCGGAGACCGGCCGGCTGGACGTCGTCGCCGACGACTTTCAGAAGCCGAACGGGCTCGCGTTCTCGCCCGACGAGAAGCTCCTCTACGTCGGTGACTCCGGGCGGACGCACGACGCGAAGAAGGGCAACCACCACGTGCGGGCGATGGCGGTGGCGCCTGGCGGGCGGAAGCTGCGAGGCGGCAAGGTGTTCGCCGTGGTCGAGCCGCACGTCCCGGACGGCATGAGGGTGGATGCGGCGGGCAATCTGTTCGTCACGGCTGGCGATGGCGTGCAGGTGCACGACCGGACCGGGGAGCTCATCGGCAAGATAAGGACGCCGGAGGTAGCCGCCAACTGCGCGTTCGGTGGGCGCGGCCATTCGACCCTCTTCATCGCGGCCACGTCGTCGGTCTGGGCGATCGACCTGAATACCAGCGGAGCGGCTCTTACATGACTCTGCCGATGGCATCGCCGGCGCGGTACGAAGTGGTGGACCCCGCGTTCAACCGGCTCGTCCGGCAGGGAGCGCAACTGCGCAAGCTCGCGACCGGGTGCGTCTGGGCCGAAGGCCCGTGCTGGTTCGCCGAAGGCGGTTATGTGATCTGGAGCGACATCCCGAACGACCGCATCCTGAAGTGGTCGGAGCGCGAGGGGATGACCGTCTTCCGGAAGCCGTGCAACTTCACGAACGGGCACACGCGCGACCGGCAGGGCCGCCTCGTGAGTTGCGAGCACGGCGGCCGGCGAGTGTCGCGGACCGAACCCGACGGCAAGGTGGTCACGCTGGTCGATCGCTACCGCGGCAAGCGGCTGAACTCGCCGAACGACGTGGTAGTGAAGTCCGACGGCACGGTCTGGTTCACCGATCCTCCCTATGGCATCCTGAGCAACCACGAGGGCCACCAGGCCGAGAGCGAGCTGGGGCAAAACTACGTGTTCCGGCTCGACCCCGCCAGCGGCTCGCTGACGATAGTCGCCGACGACTTCGACAAACCGAACGGGATCGCCTTCTCGCCGGACGAGAAGGTGCTCTATGTCGCCGATACCGGCCGCAGCCACCGTCCCGACGGCCCGCACCACATACGGGCCTTCGATGTCGGTAGGGATGGCAGGCTTTCGCGGTCCCGAGTGTTCGCGGTCATCGACCCTGGGATGGCCGACGGGTTCAGGCTGGACACACACGGGAATGTGTGGACGTCGGCCGGGGATGGCATCCACGTGTTCAATCCGTCCGGGGCGCTCCTCGGAAAGATCCTGATACCGGAACGAGCAGTAGCGAATTGCACATTCGGCGGCCCCGACAAGACGACACTCTTCATAACGGCAACGACCTCCCTGTATTCGATCGAGGTATCGGCGCGGGGTTGTCAGGTCCCGTAAGGTCCGGTCCGCGCACGCTCGTGCTGGGAGAAGAGTCGGCCAGCGCGCGCAAGTCCCGGTTCCTCGGGGTCACGGTCACGCCCCCTTACGTGCAGTCGGAAGGGGTCGATGCAGTCCTCGACGGCCTTGCCGCGGCAGGGGTGACCGCGGTTGCGACCGCGCCGGTAATCGCGGAGCTGGTCGAACCTTCCCACACCGGCCACGGTCACGACTCCGATCCCGGACTGCGCCGGGAGCCGCCGATCGACGGCGGGGCGGGCACTGTCAGGCACGTCGTCCGCAAGCTGTGGGGGCAGTCGGAGGCGTGGCTGCGGTTCGAGCCCAGCTACGAACCGGACCTGTCGCTGTACCGCGGCCTCAAGTACCAGCCGACGAAGCCGGGCAAGCTGACACGCGCCGAGGGCGGCCTGATCCGCAGGTTCATCGAGGCCGCGCACGATCGGGGCATGGAGGTCTACTTCCAGGTCGATTCGGTCCTGGTCCCGGGGCTCCGGCCCGAGGACCTTCCGCGGCTTCCCGATGGCTCGCTGCCGCGGGCGCGCATGGTGCAGACTGCCGCGGTCGCCAGCGACGACGTCCGGGGCTTCGTCGCCGCGCAGCTGCGCGACATGGTCATGGCGTACCCGGAGGTCGACGGCTTCCGGCACGACTGGCCGGAACATCCGCCCTATCGCCTGGGCGACGCCTTCCTCGACTTCAGCGAGCACGCCCGTTCGGCCGCGAAGCGGATGGGCTTTGACTTCGAGTCGATGCGGCGTGACTGCGACGCCCTGTACCAGCGGCTCGACAGGCTGTCGAACGCGGACCTGACGCCTTTGCTCGACCATCGATCCGCGGCATTCGAGATCATGCGGCTCTTTGGAACGCTGCCTGGAGTCGCCCAGCTGCTGCGCTTCAAAGCTGCGCTGACGGTGAACTACGTCCGGGAGCTGCGGGAGGCCCTCGACCAGGTCACGAGCGAGGGGCGAAAGAAGCTGTCGCCCAACGCCTTCCCTCCCCCGCTGTCCCTGCTGAGCGGCATGGATTTCGCGGCCGTGGCGGAGCACGCCGACTCGATCAACATGAAGCTCTACACGATGCACTGGCCGCTGATGGTGTTCTTCTACGCCCAGGAGCTGCTCGAGCGAAATCCCTCGCTCAACGAGCGCGTGCTCGTGAGGGCGATTTCGACCGTCTTTGACTTCGAGGACAGCGACCAGGGGACGAAGCTGAGCGACTACTTCTATCCGCGTCCGCATGTACGGCACCGGGCCGGCGTCCGGGCGCAGGCCCGGAAGATCCGCCAGGCATCGGCCGCAATCGCCGGGCGGGCCGAGCTCTATCCGGTCGTCCACGGCTACGGTCCCGACCCCGACTTCGAGAGGCGGTTGCGGGTCGGATGGCACGCCGGCACCGCCGGCATCTGGATCAACCGCTACGCCTATCTGAGCCGGCAGAAGATCGCAGCGATTGCCGCGCTGGGCAACCGGGCCTGACCCTGGTGCGCGTGCCGCGGGCGCCTCTCGTGCTCGCCATCGACATCGGCAGCACCAGCGTCCGGGCGCGTCTCTACGACGGCGCCGCGCGGCCGGTCGGCGGGGTGAGGGCGTCGGTCGAGCACCCGGTCCCGTTCGCGGCCGATGGGGCGTCCGAAGACGACGCCGCAACGCTGGCCGAGGATGTCGAGCGGGCGGTCGACCGGGCGCTGGAACGGGCCGGGGCCGTCGCGAGGTCCGACGACCTGATTGCCGGGGTCGCGATGTCGACCTACGTCGGCAACGTCGTCGGGATCGACAAGGGCGGGCGAGCACTCACGCCTGTATATAGCTATGCCGACACGCGGTCAGCGCCGGACGTAGAGGCGCTTCGACCCGTGATTGGGACGGCGGCACACTACCGCCGCACCGGAGCCCCGCTGCACACCGCCTATCAGGCCCCACGACTGGCCTGGCTCAAGAGGTCGGATCCCCGCAGGTTCCGTTCGGTCGACCGGTGGGTCGACCTTGGCACGTACCTGTACGGCCGCTGGTTCCGCGAGGCAGACGTGCCGGCAAGCTACTCGGTGGCGTCCTGGTCGGGAATGCTGGACCGAAGGGCGCTCGTGTGGGACCGGCCGACTCTCGATGCGATCGGTGTCGATCCCGACCGGTTACCGCCACTGGCGGACTACACGGAGTCGTTGCAGGGCCTTGCGAGGCCGTACGCGCGCCGCTGGCGCCCGCTGGCTGGCGCCAGGTTCTTCCTGGCGGTCGGCGACGGCGCAGCCGCAAACGTCGGCGTCGGCTGCGTGTCGGCGGACTCCGTCGCCCTCACGGCCGGCACGACCGGCGCGATGCGGGCGGTCGTCCCCGGGGCGCCGGCCCGCGTCCCACGCGGCCTGTGGGCGTACCGCCTCGACGCCGACCACTCCGTCGTTGGCGGCGCCATCACCGACGCCGGCAGCCTGTTCGCGTGGCTCCAGTCCACGCTCCGGCTGCCCGGCCAGCGGGCACTCGAGCGGGCCCTTGCCGCCTCCGCCCCGGCCGCCCACGGCATCGACGTGATGCCGTTCCTGCGTGGGGAACGGAGCCCGGGCTGGGCAACGCAAGCCACGGCGTCGTTCGTCGGCATCCGGGCGACTACCACGCCGGACGACCTCGTCCGGGCGTCGTTGGAGGCGATCTCATATCGCTTCGTGCTGATCTGGCGGCTGCTCCGCGAGGTCGCCCAGGCACGGGAGATCGTGGTCGGTGGACGCGCGGCACGCAGCTCGCCGGCGTGGATGCAGGTACTGGCCGACGCCCTGGAGATGCCTCTGGTAGGGTCGGTCGAAGGCGGTACGAGCGCACGTGGCGTGGCCTTGATGGCGCTCAGGGCGCTCGGCGCCATCGACCGGTACGACGCTCTGCCGGTGACTCGCTACGAGCGGTATGCCCCGATCAGGGCGAACGTCGCTGCGCACCGGCGCGCGCTCGCGAGGCACGAGGCCCTCTACGGTATGCTTGTCGCCCGTCAGCAATAGCGGGATGTGAGCTTGACCACTTCACGGAAACCGCAGCCGGCCGTCACCACCGCCAGCCCCGCACTCGACCAGCGCTGCATCAACGCAATCCGCTTTCTCGCGGTCGATGCCGTTCAGAAGGCGAACTCCGGGCACCCCGGGGCGCCGATGGGCGCCGCGCCGATGGCATTCGCGCTCTGGGACCGCGTCCTGAAGCACAACCCGGCCGATCCGGCCTGGCCCGACCGGGACCGCTTCGTGCTCTCGGCCGGCCACGCCTCGATGCTGCTGTACGGCCTTCTGCACATGACGGGCTACCCGGTGTCGATCGACGACATCAAGGGCTTTCGCCAGTGGGGGTCGATCACGCCCGGCCACCCCGAGTACGGGCGCACGCCCGGCGTCGAGACGACCACCGGCCCGCTGGGACAGGGCTTCGCCAACGGGGTCGGCATGGCGCTCGCCGAGCGCATGCTCGCGGCGCGCTACAACCGTCCGGGACTCGAGATCGTCGACCACTTCACATACGGCATCGTGTCCGACGGCGACCTGCAGGAAGGCATCGCTTCGGAGGCCGCATCGTTCGCCGGGACGATGAAGCTCGGCAGGCTTATCTACCTCTACGACGACAACCGGATCTCGATCGACGGCGATACGTCGCTCACGTTCACTGAGGACGTCGGCGCCCGGTTCCGGGCGTACGGGTGGCAGGTGCTCGGCCCGGTCGACGGCCTGGATGTCGACGCGGTCGAGCGTGCCCTGCGTGACGGCCAGTCGGACCAGGCCCGGCCGACCCTGGTGATCGTGCGAACGACCATCGGCTACGGGAGCCCGAACAAGGCGGGGAAGGCGTCGGCGCACGGAGAGGCGCTCGGCGCGCCCGAGGTCGAGCTGGCGCGCAAGCAACTGGGCTGGGAATACCCGGCGTTCGAAGTCCCGGGTGACGTCATCGAGCACATGCGAGGGGCGCTGGTGCGGGGGGCGCAGGCGCAGGCGCGCTGGGAGCGGCTGCGCGCGGCGTACGCGGACGCCCACGCCGCCGACGCCGCCGAGCTGGCGCGTGAGTTGGCGGCAGGGCTCCCGGACGGCTGGAACGAGGCCCTCGACCGGGTCCACTCGACGTTCGACCGCCCGGTCGCGACGCGCGCCGCCTCGGGCAGGTCGATCGCGGCCGCGGCGGCGGTGATACCTGCCCTGACCGGGGGCTCGGCCGATCTGTCCGAGTCCAACCAGACGTTCGTGAAAGGCCGCCCGGTGCTGTCGGGATCGAACTACCTGGGCCGCAACATCCACTTCGGTGTACGTGAGCACGCAATGGGTGGCATATCGAACGGGATGGCCCTCCATGGCGGCCTGATCCCCTACTGCGGCACGTTCCTGATCTTCTCGGACTACATGCGCGCGTCAGTGCGGCTGGCGGCGCTCGGGCGGTACCCGGTCGTGTTCGTCTACACGCACGACTCAATAGGCCTCGGCGAGGACGGCCCCACGCACCAGCCGATCTCGCAGTTGATGGGGCTGCGAGCGATCCCCGACCTGGTCGTGATCCGGCCGGCCGACGCCCACGAGACGGTCGAGGCATGGCGGGTCGCCCTTGAGCGACGCGATGGGCCGACGGCAATCGTCCTGACTCGCCAGGCGCTTCCGCTGCTGGACGCTGGCGGGGCGTGGCGAGGCCTGAGACGCGGCGCATATGTTCTCCTCGACCACGCTCGCAGCCCGGAGCTGCTCCTGATGGCGACCGGCTCCGAGGTGAGCGTCGCGCTCGAAGCCGGTCACAAGCTCCATGCCCAGGGCGTCGCGGCCCGGGTCGTGTCGATGCCGTCGTGGGAGCTCTTCGAGGCCCAGCCGCACGACTATCGCGAGAGCGTGCTGCCGAACGCCGTGCGCAAGCGAGTAGCCGTCGAGGCCGGGACGCGCCTCGGTTGGGAACGCTACGCGGGCCTCGACGGGGCGATCATCGGCATGACTGGTTTCGGCGCATCGGCGCCTGGCGCCACGAACTTGCAGAAGTTCGGCTTCACGGCCGATAACGTGTTCCAGCAGGCGATGCGGCTGGCGAGACCGGACGGCCGGTGATGCGCATCGCCATCGGCGCCGACCACGGCGGGTTCCCCCTGAAGGGGGAGGTCGTCGAACAGCTCAGGAAGCTCGGGCACGAGGTCGACGACATCGGCGCACACGCTCTGGACCCGGCCGACGACTTCCCCGACTTCGCGGTGCCGGTGGCAAGGGCCGTGTCGGAAGGTCGGGCCGAGCGTGGCATCGTACTCTGTGGGAGTGGGGTCGGGGCGTCGATAGCGGCTAACAAGCTGCCACGCGTCCGGGCCGCGATCTGCCACGACACCTACTCGGCGCACCAGGGGGTCGAGCACGACGACATGAACGTGCTTTGCATGGGAGCTCGCGTGATCGGGCCGGCGACCGCCCGGGAGATCGTGCGGGCGTTCGTCGATGCCAGGCTCGACCCGCACCCGCGCTTTCGCAGGCGCCTCGACAAGGTCGCCTCACTCGAACGTGAGTCGTTCCGGCCTGACTCGAAGACGTTCCGAAAGGAGTCGTGACATGCCAGCAGGCAGGCCGACGTCCCCGAACGCGATAGCCCGCGCTCGCGCGGTCGGCCAGTCGATCTGGCTCGACTTCATCAGCCGCGACATACTCCGCAACGGCGAGTTGCGGCGGCTGGTCGACCTGGGCGTGTCGGGCGTGACGTCGAACCCGACCATCTTCGAAAAGTCGATCTCGGCCGGCTCGCTCTACGACGCCGACCTGCTCGCCCTTGCGCGGCGCGGCTCGAGCGCGATGGAGATCTACGAGGCGCTGGCGCTCAAAGACATCGCCGACGCCGCCGACGTCCTGCGCCCCGTGTACGACGCGGCCGACGGCGCCGACGGGTTCGTAAGCATCGAGGTAAACCCCGAGCTGGCGCGCGATACCGCCGCAACGATCGCCGAGGCGCGCCGCCTGAGCCGGTCGCTCGGCCGGCCGAACGTCCTGATTAAAGTCCCGGCAACTCCCGAGGGCATCCCGGCGATACGCACGCTCATCGGCGATGGCGTCAGCGTCAACGTGACACTGATCTTCTCGCTCGGCGCGTATCGCTCCGTGGCCAACGCATACATAGACGGGCTGAACGACCGCGCCCGCTCGGGCACAAGGGACCTGTCCCGCATCTCCTCGGTCGCATCGTTCTTCGTTAGCCGCGTCGACACCCTGGTCGACAAGCAGCTCGATTCCGTGCGTGGTGAGCGGGCCGCACGCGCCGCGACGCTCAAGGGGACGATCGCGATCGCCAACGCGAAACTGGCGTACCACGAGTTCAAGCGGCTCTTCGAGGGTAGCTCGTTCGGCGCACTCAAGCGGCTGGGCGCCCGTCCGCAACGGACGCTCTGGGCCAGCACGAGCACCAAGAACCCGAGCTACGTGGACACGATGTACCTCGACGGCCTGATGGGGCCGAACACCGTCAATACGCTGCCACCGGCGACGCTGGAGGCGTTCCTCGACCACGGTAAGGTGGCGAACGTGATCGGCGAGGGCGCCGGGTTAGCCGGCGAACAGATCGACAGCCTGAAGGAACTTGGCATCAGCTACGACGCGGCCACCGCCGAGCTGCTGGAGGCCGGCGTCAAGGCGTTCGCGGACTCGTTCAAGAGCCTTCTGGCGAACATCGACCGGAAGCGAGCCGGACTGCTCACCGCGCCGGCTGGAAGGTAACACCCGGAGTATCCGCCGGGTTTATGCTGGAAACATGCCCATCGACGAGTCCGACGAGCTGAATTTCATAATCGCAATCGACCACCGGGTCGATATCTGCACCGAGCTGCTGGAAGCGCCGCCTGGACAGCCGAGCGCGGCGGCCATGCAGCGGGCGGCCGAGCTGAAAGGCGTGGTGTTCGCCGGGCTGATGAACGCCGTCGAGGCGGGCGTCCCGAAGTCGCAGGCCGGATTCTGGGCCGAGTCGAACATAGGAGAGGCGACGCTCCTGCGTGCCCGGGCGATGAACCTGAAGACCGCCGTGTCGATCGAGCGGCCGCGCACCGCCGAGTTCCAGCTCGAGGACGCACTCGGATTCGCCACGACGCTCAAGCGGCTGGCGGCCACCTATGCGGCGGCCCGGGTGACCTACAACCCCGACGGCGACACCAGCGCGAACCAGTCGCAACGGCTCCAGCTCCGTCGCATCACGGAGATCTGCCGTAGCGACGGCCCGCGTCTCATGCTGGAACTCAACGTCGGCCCCACCGAATCGAAGTCGCGTCCTGCCCTGCTCGTGCGGGCGGTGCGCGACCTGCAGGACGCGGGCATCGAGCCGCATGTCTGGGTGTTCGAGCCGCCGATGGAGCCGACCGCCGCCGCTACCATCGTGGCCCAGGCGTTCGTCGACGATCGCCGCCCCGTGGTGCTGTTCTCAGTTGGCAACGACTCCG
>Ga0233425_10003324_pt1 | contig 29451 bp, 31 predicted proteins | sample Watercolumn_Towu_2_FD_181712 | JGI IMG/M metagenome (GOLD analysis project Ga0233425, IMG submission 181712) | Freshwater microbial communities from Lake Towuti, South Sulawesi, Indonesia - Watercolumn_Towuti2014_140_MG | ecosystem: Environmental > Aquatic > Freshwater > Lake | place...
GAATGCGAGTTACGGGTTACGCGTTGCGCGTTAAAACATCAACTTCAAAAAAATAGCACACTAATAACTCACAACCCGCAACTCGAAACTCGCAACTTCATCCAGGAGAAAAATGATGGACTTTACTTTATCAAAAGAACAGCAGGATATCATCAAAGCGGCCCGCGAATTCGCCCGGAAAGAGTTCGGGGAGGTGGCCCAGGAATTTGACCGCCAGGAAAGTTTTGATCTCAATCTCTGGAAAAAGGCCTGCGACTTGGGTTTTGTCGGGGTGTTTATCGATGAAAAATATGACGGCGCCGGATACGGCTTCTTAGAACATTGTCTGATCACCGAAGAATTCTGGGCGGCTGATCCCGGTATCGGCCAAGCCATTCTCTCTTGCACCTTCGGGGCCGAGATCCTGCTTCTCTTTGCTACCGAAAAACAAAGGGAGGAAATCCTTCCCCAGTTGGTCTCTGGCCAGGCAATATTGGCCACAGCCATCACTGAACCGGATGCCGGTTCCGATGTCACCGGAGTCAGCACCACAGCTGTTAAACAGGGAGACTTCTGGGTCCTGAACGGATCTAAGATCTTTATTACCAATGGAGACTTGGCCCAGTATATTCTCGTTTATGCATTGACTGATCCGGATCACCCTTCCAGACATCATCGGCATAGTTTTTTCCTGGTCCCTACTAAAACTCCTGGTTTTCAATCCACCAAATTGAGAGGGAAGCTGGGTATCAGGGCCTCAGATACAGCGGAATTATCTCTAGCCGATGTTAAACTACCGTTGGAAAACCTGATCGGTAAGGAAGGAGAAGGGTTTCACCAATTGATGGCCTTTTTCAACCGCACCCGTCTGCACATCAGCGCCCAGGGTGTCGGTCTGGCCCGGGGCGCCTTGGAGGAAAGCATTAATTATACCAAAAAGAGGCGTCAGTATGGAGCGCCCCTGGCCTCTTTTCAGGCCACCCAGTTTAAACTGGCCGAGATGGCCACCCGAATCCGGGCCTGCCGCAATTTATATTATGAAGCGGCCTGGGCTCTGGATCATGGCCATATTGATCATGCCCTGATCGCCATGGCCAAATGGTTTTCCGGAGAAACGGCCGTCCGCTGCGCCGACGAAGCCCTGCAGATGCACGGAGGTTATGGATTCATGGATGAATACAAGGTCCAGCGCCTCTATCGGGACTGCAAGATCCTGGAACTCTATGAAGGGACCAAGGAAATCGAGAAGATGATCGTTGCTCGTTCGATCCTGGGGATGTAATCCATAAAGAACTTATTTGGCTATCTCGTAACTTTTCCGAAAATCGAATCGCCTAAAAGCCTCAAGGGCTTCTTCGATTTGTTGTTTGGCTTTTCCGCTCCCATAATCCGGACCGCCTTGCCCTAGTTGCCGGATCATCAGGGCCGCCTGAAGGGCCTCTTGACTTTTTGAAGCCGTGGTCACCAAGACCCCCAAGTTTTCTCCCTGAGGCCATAGCGGGATGATGGCTAAATTATTTTCCTTGTCCACAAAGAGATTCCGGTTGTTTTGATCCAGCCTGAACGTAGCCCGGGACAAATTCGGAAAATTCGGGTCGGCATCCATGATCCGGACCGTTCCGGTCCCTTCCAAGGCCGACGGGTTGACTTTCAAAATCAGAATCCCCGAATCCGGTTGAACGGCATCCAATCCCACCGGCTGGCGGTTTTCAACCAAATAATACTGTCCTTCCGCGAGGGGAATCTTCACAACCAGGGCTGTACCGCCTTTAGCCAGGGGGGCCAGAAAAGTTTCCTTCTCTTCTCCGGGCCTGACCAGAATGGCCTGTTCGGGAGTGATCCATCCCAAGCGAATACGGGTGAATGACGATAGCCCGGGAGGGGAACCCTTGCCCACATAGTGCGCGGACATGACGTCCCAAGTCCCCATGAAATCCGTGCAATACTCCCATTGGTGGCGCCTGGAGGCCTCAGCCTGCCGATCAAAATTATAAAGGCAGGGAACCAGCCGGGTGTTTCCGGAAATGCCTCCCAGGGCATGAAAGAAATCGTGGGCGAACATGCCCAGCGGGGCATTCTCCACCCCCACGAAAATCCCACCCGAAAATTCTTTTCCCCCTTGGGAACGTAAGGTCACGAACCTGGGAGTTCCCCGGACCCCGGTGAGCATGCCTGGATTTGCACAGTAGCACATCATCCCATATCCTTTGCCCGGCTGGGTCATCACGGCAGGTATAATTAACATATTTTGAAACTGAGAAAAATCAACACGAGTCTCCAGAGCGATCATTGTGTCTTCAATCAATTTTCTCACTTTGCGACGATCCACTTCAAAATTGTTCGGACTGATGCGGTAGGCGGAAACGGGATCGGGTAACGAGACATACCCCATAAACTGAGCCTTGATCCAGGTTTGGCCATAGGATTGCTCTTTAACATAATCATTTAAATCCTGGACCACGGTTTTCTCGATGCGTCGCATAGGGACCCTCGGTTGCATATCCGGGAATTGGGCTAACGCTATAAGCACCCTGATTTCCCCCTTGGCCCGAACAGATTGGGGTCCCAAGATATTCTCCGCTTGTCCTCCTTGACCGGACGGGTTCAGGACCTGGGCTCCTGCATAGCCCTGAAGGGCATACAGAAAAAATACCAGGGAAAAAACTAATAAGCGCACACCTCTGTCGTTCATCGCCCTCTCACCTTTCTTGGGGAGAACCCCCCATTATGAGATTGATTTTGACTGCCTGGTATTTGATGACTCCCATCCACGATGGGAGGTGTCCTGAAGAAGTTATCCTCATCCTTATATGAGCTTATTGTTTCGGACTTCTAAATTTTGGGAATCATAAAACGTTACATGTTTTTATAAAGCTGCAAAATTCTTTCCGGTGTTAAAATCTTTTTGAAGTCCGGACCTAAGGCGCTGATTAAGTCCCGTTCCAGCATATAGGCCAAGTTAATCATTTGATCAAATTGTTCCGGTGTTACGTCCCTCGTGACCCCGACGGGAAGTTTAATGTTATGCTTTTCGATCATTTGACGAAATTTTATAACGTCTTCACCGTAGAATTCCTCCAAATGATTAAAGACAATGCTGTTGGCCAGGCCGTGTCTATAGCCTAAAATAAAGGCAATACCATAGGAGAGGGCATGACAGATGCCCACCGAGGAATTGGCAATCGAACACCCGCCCAGAAACGAGCTGACCATGAATTCGGCATAATCTTTTTCTCTTAAGAAAAAGTTTTCCACCCCCTCTTTGGCCTGAAGGGCAAAAGGGCGGCCCATGGCATTCATGGCGCTGCCGTTTGAGGCTTCCACACAGTGGATATAATTATCCATACCCGTATAGAATTCCTGCTCACTGGGGACGGTCTTGATCAAATCGGGGTCGAGTATGGCCGCATCATAAAAACTATAGTCACTGTTAATGCCCAACTTTTTTATCGGACCGGTGAGTACGGCCGTGCGCGTGGCTTCGGCCCCGGTTCCCGATAGGGTGGGTACGGCAATTTTAGGCACCGCTTCATGTTTAACCAAATCCCATCCCTGATAATCAGCCGAAGATCCCGGATTGTTCAGCATGATGGAAACGGCCTTAGCCACGTCCATAGTCGATCCCCCGCCGATGCCGATCACCACCCGGGGCAATTCCCGCCCTTTTTGAGAAACAATTTCCTGAACCATCAAATCTACATCACCAGTTTTCGGCTCATGAGCGGAGGCGTTAAATTCCGTTACCAAATCATGAGGGGCCGGACGTAATCGTTCCAGCAGCCCGGTTTCCCGGTGGACGGAATCAATGACATAAAGGCAGTATTGCTTTTTATCCGGGTAGCCCTTATCTATAAAGGCATTTAAGTCATCGAAACTTTTTTCCCCGAAGAGGATTGAGGGAATAAATCGGGTAACTTTCATTACAATGGTTCTCCTTAAAAATTTTTCTTGATTCTCTACAGCGAAATGATCTTTTTAATGATATACGAAGTACTAACGACGAGCCACGGTATTTTTATTTACCGAATAAGTCGGAATGGGTTCCTGTACGTTCAAATATGATACGGTCATCTTCTATCTTATATACCAGAAGCCAATCAGATTCGATGTGGCATTCACGACGTCCGAGCCAGTCACCAACCAATTTATGGTCTCTATGGATAGGATCCAATTCCTCCTCTTGAATTAGAGAGCGCAACATCATCTTGAGTTTTTCCGTTTTTTTACGTCTCTTTTTCAGCCTTTTTATATCCCGCTCAAATTGACGTGTGTAAACGGGAACAAGCATTAAATACCAAGCTTTCTAAACATATCATCGGCATCTTTACAAACGATCAGATCCTTACCGGCATCTGTCTGGTTACACGTTCGAAGCGTGGTTTCATTGGGGATAACAACGTCAAAAGGTAGACCCTTTCTCATTTCAACTTGTTTATAAAAGAGCGTGATGGCTTGGGTTGAGGTCAAGCCGAGTTTATTAAGAACCTTCTCCGCTTTGTCCTTCAAATCGGGCTCTATTCGAGCCCTTACTGTTGAGGTCTTATTCATGAATTCCCTCCATTCATACGTTTAATAAAATGTAGCACAAATGGGGAACAAAGGCAAGTTTATATTACACCGCATTAACGACGATCTCCAAGGCGAAGACAACCATTTTGTTAACCTGGATCCCCCTGTAACTTAGTCTGGTTCGGGTGTAACAACGGTTGGGCTATGTTTTTACTTCGCAAACTCTTCAAAAAACTTCAGATCTACTTCATATGTTGTACGTGGAAGCAATCCGAGCTCCAATTGCTCAAAAAGGGTGATTATATTTTGACCATCAACTAGTTCGATCGGGGAGGCCCCGTCACGCACAGCCTCCACCTGAGCATCATTTGTGAACGTACCGGTTGTTAGAATCAGCCCCTTGTCCGCGCGACCCATCATTGCGCCACGGAAATCTCGGACTACAGCTGGACCCACGGCACTTGCCCATCGCTTACATTGGAACAATACCTTGAACTAACGAAAGGATTAACCTGGAGAATGCCTATACCGTCAATTCCTCCATCTCCAGAACGTCCAGTGACTTTGACTTGTTGAAACCCAGATTCGCGAAGAAGGCGCTGGCATAAACGCTCGAAACCTTGAGGTGGTAGTGATTGAATGATCTCGAGAACTCGTTGATTCTCTTCTGCCCTTTGCAGGTCTGAAATAGCAAGGTGTTCAGCTACCCAATCGTAGACTTCGCCTGGACGAGCGGAACCTCCAAGATCTTTTAGTGCATCAAGGATTGGACTCATGTATTTCGCAAAACGAGAACCAATTGGCATAATCCCCTCCCCTACACCTCAACAAAATATTGATTAGTTTCTGTTCAATACCAGAACGTTCCAATTTTCCTGGCATGAAAAAATAAATTTTTCAATGTAATCATGCAAAAACATTCTCTTCCAGATTCTTTAGGCATTCGTTAATACCGGCAACCCTCACCTTCGGTCAAAGAGGATAGCCGGACTCGGTCATGGGACAGATAACCCAGTTTAGTCAGATTCTAGCACCACCAGGGGTTCCGGTAAACTCCCTGCTTAAAGCTGTCTGCCTTATAGAAAATATTATGCAGCCTCCAACGAGCGGACACTAAAAATTTCGTTTTTAGTCAATGGCTCGATAAATGATTCAGGCACCGTTATCACCACTAAGGTTTCGCCGACAGCGTTAAAAAATTCTAACGAATAACCCTCTTCTCCTCCCGAAATAGGATGATGATCGACTAAAGTTGCCACATCCCCTTTTTTTAATCCTCTTTCAGGAATGTCATTTTTTAAAACAACTTCATCAAATAATTTGTAAGTCATTTTTCTATCTCCGTCTAAAAGGATACATGGTAATAAATTTTGTAAAGCCGGTCGCAACTTCCGTAAGCCAGATGGTGCATACCGACAACCCCTTCCCATTCGGTCCAGCAAGATCACCTTTTATTTCATACATTGGGCCAAAAACAGTATTTTCCACCATTGTAGCATCCTTCGATAAAATCTGCTCTCTTAGATCTTTTTCTAAAACCTCCCATCGTTCGAGAGAATAACCACCACGAGCGAGCCATTGCGATTTATCATTTCTTTTTCTCGGAGTCAGCAACTATTGCGTTAGTTTCTCATGGGCTATTTGGGTATCAACAGGTAATTTCATCTTAACCTTTATGGAATTGATTGTGAACAGCTTTTGAGGGAATATTTATTTTTTCTTATGAAAATAAAACAATCGGCTCTTACCATTGTGCTTCTTTTGAAAAAGGTCTCCCTCATTAGAGGAATTGCAGATCCAGCGGAGAATCGACCTCAAAAGAATCCTGGGCACTTTCGACAACATGAATGGAATAGCAGTATTCCAAAGCCCGGAGTTGCTCCAGCTTCTCCGCCGATTCTAATACGCCGGTAGGCAACTGGCTAAAGGTCTGCAAGAAGGACATGGGATAGGCATAGATCCCCAGATGTTTATAATAGGTTTGCTCTTCATCTCCGTCCCGATAAAAAGGGATGGGTGAGCGGGAGAAATAGATGGCCCGCCGTTGGGCGTCAAAAACCGTTTTAACATGCTTGGGATCTGGAATCTCCGCCGGATTGGTAATGCGGTAAATCAGGGTGCTCATAGGCCAATCCGGATGGGCCTGATGCCGGACGATCAGGTCAGCCACGGCTTCAATGGGCAGAAGGGGTTGATCGCCCTGGCAATTGACCACCAGGCAGTCGGAACGTAACTTCATCTGCCGGGCCGCTTCGGCCACCCGGTCGGTCCCACAACGGAGATCTCCCTGGGTCATGACGATCTCGGCCTTGAAGGACAGGGCGGCCTCGGCAATACGCAGATCCTCTGTCGCCACAGCCACCCGGGAAACACCTCCAACCTTTCTGGCCCTCATAATCACCTGCCCGATCATGGGCAAACCATTAATCAAGGCCAGGGGTTTTCCCGGGAATCGCGATGATTCAAAGCGGGCCGGGATAATAATAACGGCATCCATATTTATATTTCGTATATCGTACTTCGTTGTTCGTTAATCGCCTTATAAGATCTTCCGTGCCTCGGAAACCAACTCTTCGGCTTTGGTGAAAGCACTTTCGTCCATCTTGACATTAATGGCCATAACCAGCAGGCGGGCCATGCGCTCATCCGTTCGGGCGAGAAGGTTCTTCGGATAGGTCAGTTTCCGGCCGCCCTCCTCCGTTTGAAAAGGCCAGCCGTTTTGGCAAACGGTTTTTTGCAGGAGGAGATGTTCCCAATTGCGGTAATAATGCCAGCCGTTTTCATAAAAATAGATCAAGCCCAGACCGATCTTCTTGGCCAGATCTCGTAAAGTCCAGGTCTTTTCCTGATCAGGCAAAGAAAAGGCCAGGAAGGTTGCCGTGTCTCCCTCCGGATCCACTAACTCCCTGAATTGGAGCCCCGTAATCTCTTTTAATATTTTTTTCAATCGGCTCTTATGGGCCTTCTGTTGGTCAATCATGCCCTTTAACTTGGATAACTGGGCCAAACCCAAAGCGCCTTGCAGCTCCATCATCCGAAAATTAAATCCGATAAAGCTCCGGCTTTCCAGACCCCGGTCAGGTCCGATATGGTCGTGCCCATGATCATGGTATTCCGAGGCCCGCCGATAAAGCTCCGGATCATCCATGATCAGCATGCCCCCTTCCCCGGTAGTCAGGGTTTTCACCGAATCAAATGAAAAGGTGCCGATTGCCCCGAAGGAACCGAGTGATTTTCCGCCAATAAAACCCCCGCAGGACTGAGCCGTATCCTCGATCACCGGGATACGATGCTGATCAGCCACAGCCATGACCTCTTTGATTCGTGCCTGGGCGCCCAGCATATGCACCGGAATAATCGCTTTGGTCCGAGGAGTGATTTTTTTGGGCAGCTCCCTGGGGTCCAGATTCAAGGTGTCATCAATACCGGAAAAGACCGGTACGGCGCCGCATTCCAAAATGGCCTCCCAGGTGGCCACAAAGGTAAATCCGCTGGTGATCACTTCATCTCCGAAACCCACTCCCAGAGCGGACAAGGCCACCTTTAAAGCGGCGGACCCGGAAGAAACCGCCAGGGCATATTTCCGGCCGGTGAATTCGGCAAATTTTTTTTCGAATTCCTCTACCTTATAGCGTCCTTTGCGCTGAGCGGGAAAACCATAGCGAAACAATACCCCCGTCTCCAGGACCTCTAGAATCTCTTTCTTTTCTTCTTCCCCCCATACTTCATAACCGGGCATTGGTCATTCCTTTCATATATCGTATTTCGCATATCGCATATCGTATTTCGTATTTCGTAAATGAAGGTTTAAACGATATACGAAGTACGAACGACGAATGACGGGTTTTCTCACATCACTTTAAACCGCTTCGGCTCAATGCCGTATTTTTCGATCTTATAGTTGATGATCCGTTGGGTAAGCCCCAAATCTTCCGCCGCCCGGGTCCTGTTCCCATTGGTTTTTTTCAGGGCTTCGATAATCAGTTCTTTTTCCACGGCCTCCACGGCCTGTTCGAAAGTGAGCTTGGTCTGGGTATCGGAGCTTTCCGCCGTCTGCAAAGTCGGCGGGAGATGATGGGCCTTGATGGCTTCCCCCTCGCAGATGAGAATGGCCCGTTCCATGCAATTCTGCAGCTCCCGAACGTTGCCCGGCCAGTGATACTGCATCAGCATATCTATGGCCGGTGTGGAAATACGTCGAATATTTTTCTGATGTTCTTTGTTAAACTTTTCTAAAAAGTGCTCGGCCAGAAGCAAAATATCGGTACGCCGTTCCCGCAGTGGCGGAAGGTAGATGGGAAAGACATTTAAGCGGTAATAGAGGTCTTCCCGAAAGCGCTTTTCCTCCACCGCTTTTTCTAAATTTTGATGCGTCGCGGTAATGATCCGCACATCGGCCTGAATCGGCTGTCGTCCCCCCAGGCGATCAAATTCTTTCTCTTGAATGACCCTCAGGAGCTTCGTTTGGATGCTCGGATTCAAATCACCGATTTCATCTAAAAAAAGGGTGCCTCCCTGGGCCCGTTCAAAGCGCCCCAATTTGAGGGAAGAGGCCCCGGTAAAGGCTCCTTTTTCGTAACCGAACATTTCACTTTCCAAAAGTGTTTCCGGCAAAGCAGCGCAGTTGATTTTAATAAAGGGTTTACGGGCCCGAAAACTCTGATAATGAATGGCGTTGGCGATCAGTTCTTTGCCTGTGCCGCTCTCTCCCCGTAACAGGACGGTGGCGTTGCTCTTGGCCACCTTCTGAATCATTTCATAGACGTCCCGCATGGGACGGCTGTTGCCGATAATATTTTCGATCTGATATTTCTCGGTCAGTTCTTTTTTTAAACGGACGTTCTCGTCTAAGAGTAGCTCCTTTTCCCGATTCAAATACTGAAGCTTCTTGACCGCTTCAGCTACCAGAGCGGCAATGATGGTTAAAAAGCGCAAATCTTCTTCTAAAGAGATCTCATTGTTAAAGACTCGATCGACACTCAAGGCCCCGATGGTATTTTTTCCGATCTTGATGGGGACGCAGATAAAAGAAATGTCCTGCTTATCCATATCTTTTCGAGTACGGGTGCGATTCAAAAACATGGGCTCTTCACTGATCTTGGGAATCAGGGCCGGCTCGCCGGTCTGGACCACCCGACCGGTAATGCCCTCACCCAAACGGTATTTCCCTCGTCGTTTGGCTTCAGGAGACAGATCATGAGCCACTTCAATGGATATTTCCGAAGTAATCGGATTCAGGATGGTCAGGGTGGCCCGGCGCATGCCCAACAATTTGGAGATGATCCCCAAAATCTCCTGCAAGGACTTAGTCAGGTCCATGGAAGCATTCAGGGTCTTGGCGATTTCATAAAGGCAGTAGAGTTCCCGCAGATATAGGGAATTGTCTTTCTCAATAATTTTCAAAAATTCGGCCTTCACCATTTTCCTCCCTTCGGTTCCAGGCTACTTTAACACAGGCCCCTGGAGAAAACAACATTTTTGTAATAATGGGAATTCGACAGCTCTGGACCGGTCTTTTATTTTTTCCTGGTCTTATATTCCCATAGACCCCTAAAGAATATTTTGGTATAACCAATCCCATGAAATCGTCGCCTTGGAAAAAGGAAGATCAAGAGGTGACCGGAATTCTGCTCATTGCCGGATGTTCCAGCCGGATGGGTTCTCCCAAACCCCTGCTCCCTTTTGGGAATCAATCTTCGATTACCCTTATTCTCCACCAGGTTCTCAGGTCTGATCTTTCCCGGGTCATCGTCGTTTTGGGATACCAGGCCAGGAAGATAAAGAAAGAGATATTCAAGGCATCTCCTTCTTCTAAAATAAAAATCGTTGTCAATCCGGAGTTTAAAAAGGGCTTGAGCACCTCTATTGCCGGCGCCTTATCCCATGTAGAGCCCAAGACCTCCGGGATCATGTTTCTGATGGGAGATCAACCCCTGTTGACTACGGCGGTCATCAATAAATTGCTCAAAATTTTCAGAACCACTTCCGCCCCTGTTGTGGTACCCTTATACGGCCAACGACCGGGGAATCCGGTCATCTTCAGGACTTCGCTGATTCCCGAACTGAAGAATCTGCACGGAGATACCGGAGGGCGGGAGTTGATCCGGAAATACTGGTCCGAAGTTCAAACGGTTTCCATTCGACCCCAGCGAGTTGGCTGGGATATGGATACCTGGGAGGATTATCAAAAAATAAAGGATTTCGTCAGATGAAAAAAATAAACATTCACAAGGCCGCCGGGATGGTCCTGGGGCACGACATAACCCGCATCATTCCCGGCAGCTTCAAAGGGGTGGCTTTTAAAAAAGGCCATATCATTCAGCCGGAAGATATCCCGGCCCTGCTGGATCTGGGGAAAGAGCACATCTTTGTTTTGGATATCCCTCCGGGCCAGCTTCATGAAAATGAAGCGGCCCAGCGTCTGGCCCAGGCCCTGCAGGGAGATCATCTCTTCCTGGAAGGACCCAGTGAAGGAAAGATCGGGCTTAAAGCCGAAATGTTTGGTCTCCTCAAGGTTCGGGTGGATGGTCTGGCCCGGATTAATTTAATCCCTAATATCATTGTGTCTACCCTGCATAATAATACCGTTTGCCAGGTCGGCGATACGGTGGCCGCCACCCGGATCATTCCTTTAACCATTGACGAGCAGAGCGTTGAACGGGCCGAAGCCATTGGAGCCCAAAGCGGCCCGGTGATTTCCATCAAACCCTTTTTGAAAAAAAAGGTGGGCGTAGTCGTAACCGGATCGGAAATTTATAAAGGCCGGGTACAGAACGGGTTTGATGAATGGGTCGGCAAAAAACTGATTGCCTTTGGCTGCGACATTTTTCAAATGGAGGTTGTTCCAGACAAAGTCTCCCACATTTCCCAAGCTCTTAAAAAAATCAAAGAGGCGGGCTGCGACCTGATCATCACTACCGGGGGCATGTCTATTGATCCGGACGATGTCACCCGAAAAGGGATCCGCCTGGGCGGGGCCAAAATTATATTTTACGGGACGCCGGTCTTACCGGGGGCCATGTTTTTGTACGCCCGTCTCGGTGATATCCCTTTATTGGGCTTGCCGGCCTGCGTCTTCTATCATAAAGTCACTCTTTTCGATCTGATTTTACCTTTGATCCTGGCCGGTGAAACCCCGACCCGAAAACAGATCGCCGCCATGGGGCACGGCGGCCTTTGCCGCAATTGTCCTGAATGCCGCTATCCGATTTGTCCCTTCGGTAAAGGCGGAGCATGAAAAAAGTTCAAAGTTCAACGTGCAAGGCATGGGGTCTGAGGTCAAAGATATAAGGCACCAGGTGCAAGGAAATCCTCTGCCTATAGAAAACTTTTTTCGAGAGACGACATACGAAGTACGTTAACCATAACATGATAGAGGAGACCAGTCATTTATGAAGCTAACCGATCTGACCATCCTGATCCGCGGGGCCGGGGAGATGGCCAGCGGGGTGGCCTGGCGGCTTTTTCAATCCCATTTCCGAATAATCCTAACCGAAATCCCTAACCCGATGGCGATACGGCGTGAGGTCTCGTTTTGTGAAGCCGTCTATGACGGCACCCAAAAAGTGGAAGGGGTTGAGGCGGTCAGGGTTTCTTCAATCGGTCAGGTTAAACAAACCTGGCTGTCTGGGCGCATTCCTCTTTTAATTGATCCGGATCTGCAGCAGGCCCTCTCTTTAAAACCGGATGTCCTTGTGGATGCCATACTGGCCAAGAAGAATCTCGGCACTCGGCTTAATCAAGCCCCCCTGGTTATCGCCCTGGGTCCGGGATTCCAAGTCGGACTTGATGTCCATCTGGTCATTGAAACCAACCGGGGGCATAACCTGGGTCGGATATTGACTGAAGGAGAAGCGGAACCCGACACGGGGATCCCGGGAGATATCGGAGGATATACTTCCGAACGGGTCCTCCGGGCCCCAGCCGAAGGATTCCTCCGATCTTTCAAAAAAATCGGAGATCCGATTGAGGCCGGGGAAACAGTGGCTGAGGTCGGCGGGTTCCCCATCCAGAGCCAGATAAAAGGGATTCTGCGAGGCCTGATTCGAGACAAGACACCCGTCCGCACAGGTCTGAAAATTGGAGACGTGGATCCCCGGGGAAAGGCCGATTATTGCTTCACCATTTCGGAAAAGGCCCGGGCCATTGCCGGGGGGGTGTTGGAAGGGATTCTCCGGCGTTATAATCGCCTTTAGCCGGATCGTTTTCCGAAATACTCCCCGGGTATATCCACCAACAAGGGCTCGCTCTCGGTTCTCGGGCCCAGACATCTCATCCGCCTGCGGTCTGGGGAAAGGCGGCATTGACATAAAGGTATTCCACTTTTTCTTTGTGGGCCAATTCCTCTTGAGCCAGCTGTTTCAGTAAGTCTTTGACCCGGCCATCGGGATGCAAATCCGCCAGCTTGGAATAAAATTCATGGGACTCTTTTTCCCGTTCCGCTGCCACAAGAAACGCATCCTTCAGCTCCAGGTCAGGATTAATCGAAGGAATCTTAAACGCCTCGACGATTTTTGAATCATGGGGATCAGTGAGTCTCAAGGTTGATCCTGTTATGTTTCCTCGAAGATATTGTTCCAGGAAATCCTTATGCTTCAATTCCTCTTGGGACAAATAGTCCAGGGTATTCCGGCTCATGGAATCCCGGACCGTTTCCTTCAGGCGCTGATAAAAATCAAAAGACCGTTCTTCAAACCGTATGGCCGTTTTTAAAAGTTCCTCAGTGGTCATGGTAGACATACGTTCCTCCTTCCAAGGGCCTCTTTCTCTCAGGAGCCGGAGAGGCTGTTAGGGTTTAACGGAACTCCTCAATGAAAATTCTTTTTCCTTTAAGCCTATTCTCTTCCAATATTAGATAACCTCCTAAGTAGCGGGTGCCCCATCCCTCCGCAGATAATTTTACCACTCATTCCCATCTCGTTCAAATTTTAATCCTTTCAATCCTCAACCGGTCAGGTCCAGCGCAATTGAAGCTCCCTGCACCTAGGTGCAGTCCCGCCTTGGCGGGATTCCAGGTAAGGAAAAGGTCTATTTTATTGCCGTTCGCTCACCAACTCAGGCAGCAAGACTTCGGCGAGATCAGTCGAGTCGCTGCGGGGAACGCGCTCGCTATCCCTTTTCAATCTCGGCATTTTTTTGTCAGGATTGATTACGAGGGGACATTTGGTATTGACAACTTTATTAAAAATATTTAGAATTTTCAACGTATTATTTTGGAACCAACTCTTGAAAAGGTCCGCATAGGAGGCAGTCCGTTATGGAAAAAAATCCCGCTGACGGGAATTATTATGTCTGGTTTGATACCGAGTACTCGGATCTGGATCTGGAAAAAGCCTCGTTGCTGCAGGTGGCCGTCTTGATTACCGACACCGCTCTTAAGCGGGTCCTGCCTCCGGAAGAGGATGTCCGTTTAACCATTCAACTTCCCGCTGGTCAGAGTCTCAGTCCCTGGGTGGAAGAGCATCTGCCCGATCTGGCCAACGCCTGCCGCTCTCCTCAGGCGGTCGATCTGGTCCAGGCCGACGAACGACTGGCCGCTTATGTCGATAAGGTCGCCGGAAGACCAAAAGAGAGGGAAGACCAAAGGCCGATATTAGCCGGCAACAGCATCCACGCCGACTGGTGGATGAGCCGCCGCTTTCTGCCCCATTTCCTCCGCCGTCTTCATTATCGACACCTAGATGTAACGGCCTTTAAACTGGAATGGCAATTGATCCAACCCCGGCAAGAATTCGAAAAGGAAAATCCGGAAATGATCAAACGGTATTTTCCGGAAGCGAACATAGCCGCAGAAGGCCGGCATGATGCCTATTATGACTTGCAGGCCTCGATCGCTGAATTGGCTTTTTACCGTCAAAAATTCTTTGTCACTAACCGATCCTAACAATTCAGGAGGCTGCCTCATGAAAAAAACTATTTTCATCGGAACGCTTTTTTTATTTTTGATTTTCATTGTCACCATCAGCCCGGCCAAAGAAACCGTCAAGTTGGGATTGATCGCACCCCTGACCGGAGATGTTAAGACCTTCGGGGAATCCTCAAAAAACGCCTTTATCATGGCCGTGGAAGATTATTCCAAATCCGGAAAATACCAGATTCAAACCTTTATTGCCGATGACCGAAACGATGCCACGGAGGGAACCAACGCCGCCCTTAAGCTGATCACCCAGGACAAGGTCTCCGGAATCATCGGCCCCTTGACCTCCAAGGTGGCCATTCCGGTCAGTGAACTGGCCGATAAAAATAAGATCCCCATGATTACCGGTACGGCCACGAATCCCAAGGTCACCATTTTCAACAACAAACGAAAGTCTTATGTTTTCCGGGCCTGTTTCATCGATCCTTTTCAGGGGACGGTAGGGGCTAATTTTGCCCTTAAAAACCTGAAAGCCAAAACCGCCGCCGTTCTTTATGATGTGGGCAATGACTATTCCAAAGGCCTGGCCGAATTTTTTAAAAGCACTTTTGAGAAAGGTAAGGGGCGGATTACCGGCTTTGAATCCTATCAGAAAGATGATGTGGACTTCTCGGCCCTCATAACCAAGATCGGTTTGCATAAACCCGAGGTCATCTACCTCCCGGACTATTACAACAAGGTGGCCCTTATGGCCAAACAAATCCGGGAAAAAGGTCTAAAAGGCGTGATGATGGGCGGCGACGGCTGGGATTCCCCGGAATTGACTAAAGTCGGAGGACCGGCAATCCAGGGAAACTACTTCACCAACCACTACTCTCCGGAAAGGAAAGATAAAACCGCCGAAACGTTTATCGAAAAATACAAAAAGAAATACGGCCTGGTTCCTGATTCTTTTGGGGCCCTGACTTACGATGCCACCCTGATTTATCTCCAATCGCTGGACCAGGCGGCTAAAGCCGCGCCGGAAGAATTGCTCAAGGCCTTGAAGGCCCTTAAAAATTTTAAAGGCGTCACCGGCACGATCTCTTTTGATGCCAACGGGGATGCCGTGAAATCGGCCGTCATCCTCAAAGTGGACAGGGAAGGCACCAAGTATATCGCCACGGTCAATCCCTAAAGAGTTCCGGGTTAGGGGTGGCGAGTTACGGGGGTGAGATGTGCGCAGTATTAAAAAGGTTTTGCCTTAAAACTGGCAACTCGCCACCCCTAACCCCTATCTCAACCTAAGAATAAAACAAAGTGGATTTATTCGCCTATCTTCTCGAACAAATAGTTAATGGTCTTCAGTTGGGAGCGGTCTATGCCTTGATCGCCCTGGGCTATACCATGGTTTATGGGGTGTTACGACTCATCAATTTCGCCCACGGTGATGTCTTTATGGTCGGCGCTTTTACCGCCTACTATCTCATCTCTAAATGGCATTTGCCCATCTATCTGGTTTTCCCCCTGACCATGACCGTCACCGCCTTCCTCGGATTTCTGATTGAGAAGATCGCCTATAAGCCTTTGCGGAACGCGCCGAAAATCTCCCTTCTGATTACGGCAGTCGGAGTCTCCCTCTTCTTGGAATATTTTTTAAGCCTGAACAGTCTCCTGACCCCGAATTATATCGGCTTTCCCAGACCCTTCGACGTAATCAGCTACCATCTGGGCCTGTTCACTATTACTAATATCCAACTGAGCATATTTTCTATCACCTCCTTGTCCTTAGGGGTCCTTTACCTCCTGATCTACAAAACCAAATACGGTCAGGCCATGCGGGCCCTATCTCATGACCGAGAAACCGCCTCCTTGATGGGCGTTCCGGTGGATGGAATCATTTCCTTTACCTTCATAGTGGGCGCGGCTTTAGCCGGCTTGGGAGGGATCCTCTATGGATTTGCCTATCCCCAGATCAATGTTTTTATGGGGATTATGCCCGGGATCAAATCATTTATTGCCGCTGTTCTGGGCGGGATCGGCATTATTCATGGCGCTGTACTGGGTGGTCTGATCATCGGTCTCTCTGAAGTCTTTGTTTCGGCCTTCTTGTCATCCACCTTGCGGGATGGAGTCATCTTCTTCGTCCTCTTTATCGTCCTGCTCTTAAAGCCGTCCGGGATCTTCGGCAAAAAGATTGACAAAGTATGAACTTCTTAACCGGCGCCAAACGCTTCCTGCTCTCCTCGCTTCTGGTCTATCTGTTCCTGAAAATCTTTTTTATCAGCGGTCTTTTTTCCGAATATGTCCAACAGATTATCCTCCTCGCCTTTATCGTCATTCTGACCTCCTTGGGTTTGAATGTCATCTACGGCTATACCGGTCAATTTTCTCTAGGACATGCCGGATTCTACGGCATCGGGGCGTATACGGCGGCTTACTTGGGTACGGTTTTTCAGGTGGAGGGCCTTCTAGGTTTTTGGCCGATCCTTTTTTTAGGGGGGGCGGTCGCCGGTCTTCTCGGATATATTATCGGTGTGCCTATTTTGAAATTGCGAGACGACTTTTTGGCTATTGCTACTCTAGGCTTCGGAATCCTGATCAGGGTGCTTCTGGACAATTCCGATAAGGTCAGTGAACTGCTCGGAGGGTCCCGGGGGTTTATCGGCATACCTAAAATCGTCAATCTGGAAACGGCCTTCTGGGTGATGGTCTTTTTAATCCTGGTCACCCGGAACCTTATTTTTTCCCGTTTCGGCCTGTTCTGGCAATGCATCAAAGATGATGAACTGGCTGCAGGGGTCTTCGGCATCAACACCGCCGGTCTGAAATTGATGGCTTTCACTTATGGCTGTTTCCTGGCGGGTATAGGGGGGGCTCTCTATGCCTATCTTTATACCTTTCTCCATCCTTCAAATTTTGATTTTCTGAAGTCCATCGATTTCTTGATCATCGTCATCGTGGGCGGTATGGGCAGCATCACCGGAACCCTTTACGCCGGATTACTCTGGGTGGCGGTCATCGAGGGATTGCGGATTGTCCTGCCTGCTCAGATGCTTGAATTACGCTGGGTTTTTATTCCCATCCTCTTAATCGGGGTGATGATGTGGAAACCCTTGGGCCTTCTTTCACGAAAAGAATCGAATCTTCTGGGATTAGGGGAGAGAGGATGAAGGCACTGGAGGTTTACGGACTAACTAAAAATTTCGGCGGGATTTCCGCCGTCGAGGATTTAAGTTTCTCCCTGGAGGAATTCGAAACCCTCGGATTTATCGGTCCCAACGGTGCAGGCAAGACGACCGTTTTTAATCTTATCAGCGGAATAACCCGGCCCGACGCCGGAAAAATCATTTTCTTCAATCAACCAATCGTCGGCCTGCCCCCTTATCGGCTGGCTCATCTAGGCCTCTCCAGGACCTTTCAAAATCTCAGGCTCTTCAACAGCCTGAAGGTCAAAGAACAGATTTCCGCTCCTCTTCTGGCCGCGAAGGGTTATGGATTGACTTCGGCTATTTTCAGGACCGGCCAATTTGAAACATCGGAAAAAACAGCCCAATACAAAACCAACATCCTTTTGGATTTTTTTCAACTCACCGATAAAAAAGAGTGGCCGGCAATCAGTCTTCCCTATGGAGAACAGCGGAAATTAGAATTGGCCCGGGCCCTGGCCATGAATCCCAGGCTGATGTTGATCGACGAACCCGGAGCGGGCATGAATCCCAGAGAGATTCAGGATCTGGCGAATACCTTAAAAAAAGTTAAAGAACAATTCCGCTTAACCCTCATCGTTATTGAACATCAGATGGGCTTGATTATGAATATTTCCGACCGGGTGGTGGTCATGGACTTCGGCCAAAAAATTGCCGAAGGACTTCCAGCAGAGGTACGGTCAAACCGACAGGTCATCGAGGCCTATTTGGGCGAGGCTGCCGTCTAATGTTGATGACTATTTCCCAACTGGAGGTGTCCTACGGAACCATTAAGGCCTTGCACGGTGTCAGTTTAGAGGTCCGGAAGGGGGAAATCCTCTCCATAATCGGGGCTAACGGTGCGGGCAAGACGACCCTCCTCAAAACCATAACCGGTCTCCTTCGGCCCCAATCCGGGAGGATAGAATACCAGAATCGAATCATAAATCGGGAAAGATCGGATCGTCTGATTAAAATGGGGGTCGCCATGGTACCCGAGGGCAGGCGGATTTTCCCAAATCTTACCGTCCGGGAAAATCTGGATTTAGGCGCTTATACCATCGGCCAGCGCACACTGCGCCAGGAGCTGTTTTCGCTCGTTCTCCAGACCTTCCCTCGACTAAAAGAAAGATTGGGACAACCGGCCGGAACCCTTTCCGGTGGAGAACAGCAGATGCTGGCGGTTGGCCGGGCCCTCATGGGCAATCCGAATCTCCTTTTACTCGATGAACCTTCAATGGGTCTTTCTCCGATTATCACCAGGGAAATCTTTGCCTTGATCAATAAGATCAATGTCGAAAAAGGCATCTCTATGATCTTGGTCGAACAAAATGCCCATTTGGCCTTGGACCACAGCCACCGGACTTATGTTCTCGAGACGGGCAGAATAATCATGGAAGGGGCCTCCTACCGGATCAAATCCGATCCGGCCATTATTAAGGCCTATCTGGGAGTTGAAACCGACTGACGCACCTTCCCGCCGGATTTTTTCTGCCTTTTTCCACCTTTTTCCTTGACCCCGCTTCCGTTCTCATCCTATAATTCTTTTAGCATATACCTAAACAAATAAATTCGAATTGAGTCAATTTACGAGAAAAGGAGGTGTTGTCATGAAAAAATGGATCATCTTGAGCCTAACCCTTTTTTTTACCTTATCGGTTTCACCTCTGGCCCTCGGGGAAGTTATGGCCTCGGAAGGTAAACTCAGTGAGCAAACCTTGATTGCAAAAGCAGACCAGAAGCCTGAAAAGAAAAAGAAGAAAAAAAAGAAAAAAAAGAAAAAAAGGCAAGCCTCTTCGCCTGTTGCTTTTGTCCATCAGTTTAAAAATATTAACGGTTAAGGAATATTTGTTATTCTGAAATCTAAGGCAGGCTGATTGATGATGAGCCTGCCTTTAAATTTTTCTAAAACAGCATAAGGTGAGAAACAATATGGATGTTCTTAATCTGGCAATCCAAAAAGGGCAAAAGACTTTATCGGAATATGATTCCAAGAAACTCCTGGCTGCTTACGGCATTCCCATTACCAGAGAAGGGCTGGTTCGAAGTGCCGACGAAGCCGCCTCTATGGCCGGAGAAATGGGATTTCCGGTAGTCCTGAAAGCCTGTTCAGCCGATTTGCTCCACAAAAGTGATCTGGGGGCCGTGGTATTAGATCTAAAAAATGTTACCGAGGTTCAGGAGGCCTATAAACGAATTATTGATTTGATCGACCATCCTCTGGAAGGGGTGCTGGTTCAAGAGATGATCAAGGGGCCACGGGAACTGGTCCTGGGGCTCAGCCGTGATGCGCAATTCGGTCCCTGTGTGATGTTCGGACTGGGTGGGGTCCTGACCGAAATTATCAATGACACGGTTTTTCGGGTGGCGCCTCTCGAAATGATGGATGCCCAGGAGATGCTCCTGGAATTACGGGCCAAAGCGATCTTGGAACCCTTTCGAGGTCAGGCGGCGGCTGATCGCCAAACGATTTGCCGTTCCCTGATGGCCATAGGGAGGATAGGACTGGAAAACGAGGCGGTCGCCGAAATCGACATCAATCCTCTGATCATCGGTCCGGACGGCCGGGTCAAGGCGGTTGATGCTCTGGTTATTTTAAAGGACGCTGGAAAATGAGCCTATCCCTGGAGAGCCATCCTCTGCATCGAATCGTCTCACCTAGGAGCATCGCCTTTTTCGGGGCCTCCAACCGCTTTACTTCCATGGGAACCAATCAGCTTCATTCCTTGAAAACCCTCGGATTTCCGGGCCCCCTTTATCCGATCCATCCGCAGGAAGAACAGGTCTTAGGCTTAAAGGCCTACAAGGAGGTCAACGAGCTGCCGGAAATCCCGGATCTGGCCGTAATGGTTTTGCCCACTTCCTTAGTTCTGGAAACGGTTGAAAAATGCGGCCGCTGGGGGATCCGTCAGGCTATTATCGTTTCCGGCGGATTTAGAGAGACCGGTGCGGATGGGAAAATCCTGGAAGAAAGACTCCAGGCCCTGGCCCGGCAGTATCATATCCGTTTCCTGGGCCCGAATTGCCTGGGGGTGACCAATCCTCACAAGAAACTGAACACGACTTTTTTACCCTATACCGCAGATCCCGGATTCATCGGGTTCGCCTCTCAGAGCGGAAGCTTTCTCACCCAGATGTTCGATTATCTGGCGATTCTGGGGTTAGGATTTTCCACCGCTATCAGCGTTGGCAATGAGGCTAATATCGACCTGGTCGATTGTTTGGAATACCTGGCCCTCTGTCCTCAGACCAAAGTGATCGGGCTGTATATTGAAGGGCTCCGCCGAGGCCGGGCTTTTATCGAAGCCGCCCGAAGGATTGTTCCCCATAAGCCAATTGTGGCCTTTTACGTGGGAGGGTCCGAAGCCGGTAAACGGGCCGGCCTTTCGCATACCGGCGCCTTGGCCGGGCCGGACAGGCTTTATGACGGGGTCTTTAACCAAAGCGGTATCATCCGGGCCCAATCCATGACCGAACTCTTTGATTTTTGTTGGGTTCTAGGGTCATGTCCCCCACCCCGTGGAAACCGTCTGGTCATTCAAACCCATTCCGGGGGGCCCGGGGCGACGGCGGCTGATGCCTGCGGCCGGGCCGGTCTGGATTTGACCCTTTTTTCTTCGGAAACGATTGAAAAGGTATCGCCGTTTGTCCCTCACACCGGCAGCTTGAACAATCCGGTGGATATCACCTTCAGTAAAAATCCCCTCGACTTTTTTGACACGATCCCCAAAACCCTTTTGGCCGATCCGGAGGCCGACGGTCTATTGATCTATTTAATGCTGCCCGATCACCATGTGAGACGAGGGTTTCTGCGGCTGGGGATTCCGGAAGACCAAATAGAAGACAACCTGAATCAGCTGGTTAAAACCATTTCCCAGACCATCATGGGGCTGCCGAAGCTCCACCGGAAACCGGTTATCGGATTTTCCTATCGTTCTCAGATCGACCGCCTGATCCAACGGCTTCAACAAAAAGGGTTTCCGGTGCTTCCCTCCCCGGAACGGGCCGCCCGGGCCATGGCCGCCCTGGTTCAATATCAGAAAATTCTAAAGGTACAGGATTCAATGAAATAAGAGAAAAACAGGAAAATTAATCCAGGCAGCCTGAAAAAATAATACCTGAAGACTTAGGATGTCATTCCTTGTCTTTCACTTGGATCCTCGTTCCCTTGACTCCTTGAACCCTGAATTTATTACGGCTCGATCCAGACCGGAGTCCCCACCGGAATCTGATTGAACAGCTCCTGCATATGGCTGTTCTTCAGGGCGATACACCCTTTGGTCCAATCCCACCCCATCCCTTCCCCATGGATTTCGATCAGACTGCCAATACCGACATCATTTCGAACCCAACCACTTTTTACCGCCGTCTCATAACGCTGGCGATCGGCCTCATTGGGATAATTCAACAAAAAAGCCAGATAAAACTGGGTCTGCCCCCGATCCCGTTTTTCGACCACCCGGTACTCCCCTTCCGGGGTCTTCATATCCCCCTGATGAACTTTGGGACCCTTAGGATTTTTCCCCAAATCAACCGGATACATTTTGAGTAATTCCCCTTGCTGGTAAAGAAATAATTTGTGCTGGGTTTTACTGACTACAATTTTCCAGGCCTCTGGCGGGGGGATCTTGACCTCATCTTTCATAGGAGGGGCGATGGGAACAGGAGGGGGAAGATCCAGGACGGTCCGGGCTTTTTTGGCCAAGACCTCATCGGATGGCAAGACTTGATCAGGGGATGATTCCGAAGGCAGGGGAATGACGACCACCGACGGGGCCGGGACCACCTGTCGGCAGGTTATCAGACTTAGAGAGAAAAAGGCCGCCAGAAGAAAAAGTAAGGCCCAGTGGATACAGTCAAGCCAATTTAAAGATGCCCTACGGCTCATAATCAACGGGAAGAAAAATATTTTTTCTTTAAATTTAGTAACAGACACCGCTATAATGTCAAGAAGAAAACCGTCTTTATCATATACATCAAAAAGAGAAAATGGTAAACTATCGCTCAAAAAGATTCCTTTTTAGTTCAGATAGCACCAGGAGGATTCCATGCCGGAGTTACGAAGAGATCCTATTGTCGGACGATGGGTTATTATTTCTACCGAAAGGGCTAAACGGCCCTTTGACTTTGCCCCGGAAGATGAAACCCCGAAAGGAGGATTTTGTCCTTTTGACCCTGGAAACGAAAAAACCACACCTCCGGAGATAATCGCTTATCGAGCCCCGGGAACGACAGCGAACACCTCCGACTGGACTCTGCGGGTGGTAGCCAATAAGTTCCCAGCCCTGATTATTGAAGGAGACCTGTCAAAAGTCGGGGAGGGTCTATATGATAAAATGAACGGCATAGGCGCCCATGAGGTCATTATCGAAACCCCGGATCATCAGGAAACCCTCTCAACCATGCCCATCCCCCGATTTGCCGACGTCTTGAGGGCCTACCGGGACCGCATTGTCGACTTATCCAGGGATCCGCGCTTCCAATATATCCTGGTCTTTAAGAACCAGGGGCGCTCGGCCGGGGCCTCTTTGGAACACAGTCACTCACAACTGATCGCCTTGCCTATTATCCCCGAAATCGCCTTGGAGGAGTTGAACGGTTCCAAAAAATATTACGGCTATAAAGACCGCTGTGTCTACTGTGATATTGTCCGACAGGAATTGGAATCCAAGGTTCGGCTGGTCATGGAGAATGAAGATTTCATGGTCTGCTGCCCCTTTGCCCCCCGATCGCCCTTTGAAGTCTGGATTATCCCTAAAAAGCACGATTCCAACTATACCCACTTGGAAGAAGCCAAATTTTTTTCTTTGGCCCAGATTTTTTCGGAAACCTTAAAACGTTTAGATAAGGCCCTAAACAACCGCCCCTATAATTTCATGCTCCATACCTCGCCGATCAAGGAGTCTCATCAGGATTATTACCACTGGCACTTCGAAATAGTTCCCAAGCTGACCAGGATTGCCGGGTTTGAATGGGGTTCGGGTTTCTATATCAACCCCTCCCCGCCGGAGGAAGCGGCCAAATTCCTAAGAGAGGTCTCTCTCGAGGAGGAAAAATGAAAATCCTTTTTGCCACCTCCGAAATTAGCCCGTATTCCAGGGCCGGTGGGTTGGCTGAAGTCTCCCAGGCCTTGCCGAAAGCCCTGGCTCGCAGGGGACATGAAGTCATCGTGGTCACCCCTAAATACCGTCAGGCCAAGAGTGTGAAACCCGCCTTAAAGAATCTGAATATCACCCTGGATGTCCCCATCTCCTGGATGAAGAAACCAGCCCAAATTTATCAGGGCGGCCCCAAAGATCAAGTGACGGTTTATCTTATCGGCCGGGATGATCTTTATGATCGAGAAGGGCTCTATGGTAGTGAGTTCGGAGATTATCAGGATAATGCCGAACGCTTTACTTTTTTCTCTCGAGCTGTTTTGGAATGTTGCCTGGCCTTAAACCTCCAACCGGATATTATTCACTGTCACGATTGGCAAACCGGTTTGATCCCGGTTTATTTAAAAACACTTTACAGCCAAACCCCTGCCCTTCGTTCTGCCGCCAGTCTTTTTACCGTCCACAATCTGGGTTATCAGGGCTTATTTTGGCACTATGACCTTCACCTGACCGGATTGGGCTGGGAATTGTTTACCCCGCAGGCCTTAGAATTCTTCGGGAAACTAAATCTTATGAAGGGCGGGATTGTTTTTGCCGATATCCTCAATACAGTCAGTCCTAATTACCGAAAAGAAATCCTGACGCCGGCCTATGGATTTGGCCTTGAAGGGGTCCTTAAAACCCGGGAAGATGATCTGTATGCCGTTTTAAACGGAGTGGATTACGCTGTTTGGAATCCAGCCAATGATCCTTACCTGGCCTCCCCATATACCTCCGGTACGTTGGAGAATAAAAGGGCCTGTAAATCCAGGCTGCAGGATTTATTTCATCTAAAGAAAAAAGGAGAAATACCGGTCATTGCCTTCATCTCACGCCTTTTGGATCGAAAAGGTCTGGATCTGGTCAGCCGGGCTTTACCCCGATTGATGGAATTAGAGGTGGAACTCATTCTCATGGGAAAAGGCCTGGAGCAGTATCAAAACTGGGCGGTGGAGATAGTCGAGAAATATCCTGGTCTGGTCGGCCTGGAAATGGGACATAATGAACCCCTGGCCCATCAAATCCAAGGCGGAGCAGATATGTTACTCATGCCTTCGCGATATGAACCCTGCGGCCTGGACCAGTTGTACGCCTTGAAATACGGGACCATACCGATCGTCAGGGCCGTCGGAGGATTGGATGATACGGTTGAAGACTACCATCCCCAGACCGAGCAGGGAACCGGTTTTAAATTCAAGGAATATGAATGGGAAAAACTAATTCAGACCGTCCAGCGGGCTTTAGCGGTCTATCGTGACAAATCCCGCTGGAAGCGATTGATTCAACGGGCCATGAACCAAGATTTTTCCTGGGAAAAATCGGCTGCCCAATATGAAGTGCTTTACCAAAAAGCCATGCAGAAAAAGGGGTTGGGACCGAAAGTATGAACCAGGGATTTGAGCTCCTAAAAAAAACTATCCGGGTGGCCAATTCCAGCATAGGATTTGAAGATCGCCTTCAAGGCATTTTGGATTTACTGACTCGCCTGGAAGGCATTGAACGAGCTGTCCTGTTTATTCTCTCTCCGGAACAGGAAAAACTGGCCATCAAAAAAGTCAGCCCTCGTGATATGACCTGGGAGGACCGATCCCTTCCGTTGACCGGAAGCTGGCTTAAGGACCTTATCAAAAATCGGCGGCCTCAGATTATCACCCAATTAACCCGTAAAGAACACAAGGCTTTTTTGAAAATCCCTCTCTTTAAAGGCTTCCAGTCCCTGATGGCTCTGCCGGTGGAAGACGATAATGTCTTATACGGTGTCTTAGGACTTCTCTCCAGGCAATCTTTAAATCCCGACCCGAAACAACTGGAACAGTTTAGTCTAGTCAACTGGGAACTGGCCGGGATTATCCGTAATTCCAAAATCTATACGGAATCGAAGAAAATCATAGCCGAACTCAGTGTGTTGTATCAAGTCGGCAAGGTTATCGGGTCCACTTTGGAGTTGGATGATTTGATCAGGAGAGCCGTAGCGATTATCGCCCAAGTTATCAATGCTACAGGTTCGGCCCTGATGATCATGGAGAAACCTTCGGAAACGGTTATCGTAGAATCGGAATTCGGGCGGGTGTCTTCCTTGGTCAAAGAAAAAATTCGCCAGGATATCCTGAGGCAAAAAGGTGATTATATTATTAACCGGGATTTTCCTGCTCTCTTCAAAACCTCTCGGGCTTCAGAGAAGAAAAAGGGAGACCCAGGGGATACCGAATCAATCACCTCACTCATGGGGGTGGCCTTGCACTTCAAGGGTCCTTATCAGGGTCAGCTCTGTGTCTTTGACAAAATTGGTTTGGACGGCCAATCCAATACCCATTTCGCCGAGGATGACCTTTCTATTCTTTCAACCATCGGTAACATCATGGCCAGCGCCCTGGAAAATGCCCTGACCTTTCAAAAAATGGAGACCCTGGCCCGTAAAAATGAAGAAATGGTCAAAAATTTATCGACCCTTTACCAAATAGACAGTGCCCTGATGACCAATGTTTCCATCGATGAACTTCCCCACATTATTTTAGAAGCCATTACCTTGGAAGAAGGATTGGGATTTAACCGGGCCATTCTGCTTTTGGCCGATGAAGACCAAAATGTCCTTACTCCTTCGGCCTGGTCCATCCAGGAAAAATCGAGGGAACGGTCGGCTGGACAACAACGAGGGGCTTTGTCCGGCCAGGAACTGAGTCGTTTTTTGATCAATCAGGCCACCCAGCTGAGGAATACCCATGCGGAGATGGATTCCAGATTTAGGGATATTACAATTCCCCTTAATCCGAATTCAGGGATTTTGGCCCAGACCTTTTTAAAAGGACAAAGCTTTTTAATCCAGGAGGCCATGACGGATCCCCGGACCAATAAAGAGCTGGTCAATCTCTTAAAGCTGGAATCCTTCGCCACCATCCCGGTTATGGGCAAGGATAAAGTTATCGGCGTTATCGAAGTGGATAATTTTCTCGACAAACGATCCATTACTCAAGACGATCTCCACCTGTTATCCATGTTGGCCCATCAGGCCGGACAGGCCTTGGAGAATGCCCGGCTATATGACTTTATTGAAAAAACCAATCAGGAACTCAAGGTTACCCGGGAACGTCTTCTGGAATCGGAAAAAATGGTGGCTATCGGAGAGATGGCCTCCGGATTGGCCCACGAGATCCGCAATCCCCTGGTTTCCATCGGGGGGTTTGTCCGTCGGCTTAATAAAAAATTCCAAGACGATGCCCAGGTCCAAACCTATTTTCAAGTGATCATCAACGAAGTGGAACGACTGGAAAAAATCATAAATGAAATCATGGAATTTTACCAAGACCCGCGAGGGAAATATAAAGAATGGGATCTTAATCGAATCGTCGAACAGGCCTTAGGTCTTATCCAGAAGGAAATCGAACAGAATAATATCGTGGTTCGAAAAACCTGGGGCAGGGTCCCCCCCATATTTGGCGATGACAGCCAGCTCCGTCATGTCTTTTACAATTTGTTTCAGAATTCCTGTCAGGCTATGCCTCAAGGAGGGAACCTGATCCTAAGGACCTTTTTAGAAAAAGGGGCTAATCGATCCCGGGTCGTCTGTGAGATAATCGACACCGGAGGGGGAATACCTCTTGAACTTTTGCATAATATCTTTAACCCTTTTTTTACAACCAAAACATTAGGCTCAGGCTTGGGGTTATCCATCGTCCATAAGATCATCACCCGTCATCAGGGGGAAGTGGATATCGACAACCGTCCCGGAGAAGGGGTTTCTTTTTTAATAAAATTCCCTTTGGCCAAAGAGATCCAACCTTTTATAAAAATAAAAAAGAACGGAGAGGAGAACCATGAGTCGAATCTTAATAGCCGATGATGAAGAGGCCCTCCAAAGGCTTTATAAGGAAGAATTTGAAGAGGAAGGCTATGAAGTGGTCTTAGCCGGGAACGGGAAAGAGGTCCTTTCCCTACTGGAAGATCCGTCCCGTTTACCGGATTTGATTGTTATGGATATCCGCATGCCGGAAATGGATGGTATCTCCACCTTGAGGGTTATCAAGGAAAAATATCCTCGGATTCCCGTCATCCTCTGCTCAGCCTATAGTGAATTCAAGCAGGATTTTTCGACCTGGGCCTCGGATGAATATGTCGTCAAATCTTCCGATCTGACGGAACTGAAAGAAGCGGTCAAAAGGCTTATTAAAGGATAATCTTTGGGGAGCATTTCCTAATTATGGTTAAACAACTATCTCTTTCCGTCAAAGAAGGCCGTTTTCACCTTCAGGCTTTGGTCAAGTTCATCGGTTCGGATCTGTTGGTAGCTATTTGGGGAGGGACCCATCCCCATATCGGAGCAGTGGCCTTGGCCCTGCCCCGACCCAGTTTGAAAGACAAAAAAATAACCAGTTCTACCTCATCGGTCCTCACCGTTCTTGGCCACAAGGAAGATCAAACCGTCAAGGCGGTAGCCGAAAAGTTATCTTCCACCTTTAAAAAAAATTGCGTAGTGACCGCCGGCATCCATTGGGATAACTTGAAACCGGAGGAAATCAGTTTAATTGTCACGCTGACCGAGAAACTGACCCAAAAAATAATCAAGAAAATGAAGCTCTCTCCAGGGGTGAGGGCATGAAATCCAAGGATAGCAAACCGACCGTAGCCATCCTGGCCACGCTGGACACCAAGGGTTCGGAAGTGGCCTTTCTTAAAGAGCGTCTCCTGGAAACCGATGTCCAGGTTATAATCATCGACGGTGGAATCATGGCCAAAAGTGCGATCAAGGCGGATATACCGGCCCATCTGCTAGCCCGCAAGGCCGGCAGTTCCCTGTCGGACCTGCGCCGGTTGAACCACGAAGGCCAGGCCATGGCCATCATGATCAAAGGGGCTATTCGGATCGTTCAGGGTCTCTATCTCCAGGGAAAAATTCAGGGGCTGATCGGTCTGGGAGGCTCTATGGGAACCTCTCTGGGTACAGGAGCCATGCGGTCGCTGCCGTTCGGGTTTCCCAAATTGATGATCTCGACTATGGCCTCACGGGACACCCGTCCTTTCGTCGGCTCGAAAGATATACTCATGTTTCATTCGGTAGTCGATCTGGTGGGATTAAATAGAATGACCCGGCAGGTCCTCAATCGGGCCGCCGGGGCTATAGCCGGTATGGTCCAGGCCAAAGAGCCAAAACCTGAGGGTAGGCCGCGTCCTTTAATGGCCGTCAGTACGCTAGGCACAACCGAGGCCTGTCTGCGACATTTCCGGCCCGGATTGGAAGCATTAGGTTGGGAATTAGCCGTCTTTCATACGGTCGGTTCAGGAGGCTTAGCTTTGGAAGAACTGACCCAGGAGGGCGCCGTCCAGGCGGTCATCGAAATATCCCTCCATGAAATCATCGATAATCTTTTCAACGGGTCCTACGACGCCGGCCCCCATAGGCTGGAAGGGGCCTTCAAAAAAGGGCTGCCTACGGTCCTTCTTCCCGGCAATATAGATTTTATGGTCACCGGCCCGCCGGAAACTCTGCCGGCCCATTATAAAAAACGCCCGGTTCATCTCCACAATCCGGCGATTTGTGTCGTCCGAACCAATGTCCAGGAAATGAAACTCATGGCCAAAGTCTTAGCCGAAAAACTTACTCTAGCCAAGGGTCCTGTGGCCCTGGTCTTACCTCAAAAAGGTTTTTCGGCCTTCGACAGCCCGGGGAAACCCTTTTTTGACCTGAAGACCGATCAGGTCTTTATCGATACCCTCAAGACCCTTCTCCCGCCCCACTTGACCATCAAGGAAGTTCCGGCCCATATTAACGATCCCCTGGTGGCTGAAGAGGTCTTGAAGGTTTTCAAAC